>Ga0209051_1002653_pt1 | contig 12516 bp, 5 predicted proteins | sample AraplaCvi_mMS_r2_2_FD_184286 | JGI IMG/M metagenome (GOLD analysis project Ga0209051, IMG submission 184286) | Arabidopsis root microbial communities from North Carolina, USA - plate scrape MF_Cvi_mMS_r2 (SPAdes) (version 2) | ecosystem: Host-associated > Plants > Roots > Endosphere | place: USA...
GGTGACGAAGCGTACGCCGACGTTACCGCGGACGCTGCCCGTATCGAAGTTCGCCTGCACGTAGGCAGCAGCGATCTTTTCACCGATGGACGACTTGTTCTGCGGCTTGTTGTACAGCGTGCGGTCGTACGTCTGGTTCAGGTAGTTGTAGTACGCCGGGAAGTTGATCGCCGGGAAGATGTCATCGCCGTAGGCGTGGTTCACCCCGTTGAGGTATTCCGACTGCAGGAAGCCGGCCGGCAGCTGGCCCGCGTTTGGATCGCAGGTCTGGAACTGCAGCGTGGTGCCCTTGCAGTACCAGCGCACTTCGTTGCTCTGCTGCTCGGCGTTGGCGTCGGTGTACTTGCCGCCGAACTGGATCGACTGCAGCCAGCTGGAATCCAGCGACCAGGTGAAGTCGGCCTGGGCGAAGTTCTGCGAGTTGGTCGTGTTGACCATGTTCGAACCGGTGGAGCCCAGGTCGACCTGGCCGGCACCGTTGAGCATGTTGTTCAGCACGTCCTGCTCGGCGCTGATGCCCGGCTTGCTGCTCACATCGCTGCCGGACGTGGTCCACGAGGCACCGTTGCTGCCGTTCACCCACTGGCCGTTCACGAAGTTACGCGGCTTGGCGGCCATGCCCAGTTCGATCGACGGGCCGCCCTTGGCCCAGGTGCGGCCGAAGTTGAACGAACCGCTGAGCGAACCGCCGTTGTCCCACTCGCCTTCCAGGTTAAGGGTCTGCGAGGTGGCCTTCTCGACGGAGTAGTTGCCGTTGAGCCAGGGGATTTCCGTGTTGCAGACGTCCACCGCCTGGCGGGCTGCGCCGGTGACGGGGTTGGTCGCGGAGTTACAACCGACGCCGGCCGCCGGGAGCTGATAGTTCGCGCCGGTGACGATGGTGTGCGACGGGTCGAAGGTCAGGCCGTTCGGGGCAAGCAAGCGGCCATTCTGGTCGGCGTAGTTGCTGTTGTTCGGCAGGCCCCACTCGGGGATCTCGAGCGTATTGGTAATCTGGGTCTGCTGGCGCTCGAAGCGGAAGTAGTTACCGGTCAGCAGGAAGTGGTCGCTCGGCTTGAACTGCATCGTGGCCTGGGCGCCCTTGGTCTTCAGGCTCAGGTCGTTGCGGCTCGTGGCGAACTGCTGCGGCATCCAGAAACCGTTCGAGACATTGCCGGCCTGGTCGACGACGCCGTTGCCCCACAGGTCGATGTTGTTGTTGACGGCCGAGTCGTACGGATTGCCGTGGATATCCACCGGTGCCTGCGTGCAGGTCTCGTGGTCGCGGCAGTTGTCCGACCACCAGTGCCAGCTGGTCGCATCCGCTTGGTACGTGGTTGCCTGGCGCTTCTGGTACGAGCCGGCGACGAGGAAGCCGAACGTCTCGTCCTTGTTCTTCCACGAGTACAGGGCCGAGCCCTGCGGTTCGGTCTTGCCGCTGGTATCGGACATGGCGCCGGTACCCGTCACGAAGCCTTCGTTCGCTGCCATTTCGAGCGGACGACGCGTGCGCAGGTCGACGTTACCGCCGATACCGCCTTCGTCCAGGCGTGCCTCGAGGCTCTTGTAGAGCTTGATGTCCGAGAACATGTTCGCCGGGAACAGCGTGTAGTTGAACGAGCGGGTCAGGCCGGCCGAGGTATCGGCCGAGGCGACGTAGTTGCCGTTCAACTGGGTGTAGGTCAGTTCGGGCGCAAGGCCGCGGATGCTGACGGTCTTGCCTTCGCCCGATTCGCGGCTGATGACCACGCCCGGTACGTGCGCAAGCGCGTCGGCGATGTTCTTGGCCGGGAACTGCGCGATATTCTGCGCATTGATCACTTCAACGATCGAGTTGGCCTCGCGCTTGTCGATCACGTTCTGCTCGATCGACTGGGCGTAGCTCGTGACAACCACGGTATCGAGGTTGGTCGGGCTCTGGCCTTCGTTTGCACGGGCCTGCTTGCCGTCCTTCTTCGTCTTGGCGGCGTTGGTCTGCTGCTGCGTGGCGTCGGCCTGCTGCTGCGCGGCGTCGGTTTGTGCCTGCGTGGTCGCGGGCGCGGCCGTCTGCGCGAACGCGGCGGCGGGCACGATCATGGCAAGTGAGAACGTGGCTGTGGCGAGCGCTGCACACAGCGGCTTGCGCTTAAAGAGTTGCGGCTTATAAGACATTTTTTTTTCATCCCTCAATGAAAAGAGCCCTTGCGGGTCAAGCGCGGTGATCCCCCGTTTGATCACCCGTGCAGATGCGCGAATGTGTACTGCACACGTCCTCCTCTAAAACTTGATTGGATCGATCCAAATTAAAGACGGCCGACCAGCCCCCGGGCAGGTCGGCACTGCGTGGTTCAACGAAGCAGATGCAGGACAGTAGGGCGCCGGCTCGGACGCTCGGCCAGGTGCACTTTCTTCAGCATGGAATGACGGACAGTTCTGGCTTTCACGTGTGCGCTTCCCATTCCCCTCAAACGGTGCGTCGGAAAGGGACGGCAGCCGGGGCAGCGCATCGTGCGCACGTTCCCCTTCCACTCACCCCCACCCTGGCCAGGCCAAAAACGATCGTCGATGCGAATCATTCTTGGCTTGGATCGATCTAATTCCCCCGACGCAAATTTAAGAACTGAGGCCGGGGGGTGTCACGCTGCGTCGCAAAAACGGAAGAGATCTACGAAAAATCGTAAGCAAATGGCTTCGCAGCGCGGTTTGTGGGCGGCGTCGGTTAACCTGGCGTGGTCGCGTTGTTGCGGCGCAGTTACGTTCGAGGTGGGGGTGCTATGTAAAAACGGCAATTTGTTCACATAAATTGAACCATTCGAGGGGGCCGGTAACGAAAATCGGGCCGGGTATTGACTCTAGAGTTAGCTCAAGGCTCTAGACTTCATCCATGACGAACCCGACCTCACTCACCATCGGCCGCATCGCGCAGAGCGCAGGCGTGGCCATCGATACCATCCGCTTCTACGAGCGCGAGGGCTTGCTGCCCGAGCCGAAGCGCCGGCCGTCCGGTTACCGTGAGTACGACGCCTCGGCGGTCTCGCGCCTGCGATTCATTCGCCGCGCGAAAGAGCTCGGCTTCACGCTCGACGAGATCCGCGAGCTGCTGGCCTTGTCGGCGGACCGCAATGACGGCGTCGAAGGCGTGCGCGAACGCGCGACGGCGCGGCTCAAGGCCATCGATGACCGCATCAGCGAGCTGCAACGCGTCCGCAATGGTCTCGCCGAACTGGTCGACGCATGTCCGGGCCACGGCGCACCGGAAGACTGCCCGATCCTGAAGGCGCTGGCGGAGCCGCAGCCATGACCCACAGCTGCTGCTCCCACAACCCCCAACCGCCCGGTGGGAGCGCGCTCGCGCGCGATGGATCTCCGACAAGGTCCGACGTAACCGCACCGGCGGGCACCCTCTACACCTGCCCAATGCACCCGGAAGTGCGCCAGGAAGGCCCCGGCGCGTGCCCCAAATGCGGCATGGCCCTTGAACCCGCCATGCCCACGCTCGACGAGGACGATGGGGAAGTGAGCGCCATGGCGCGCCGACTTGGCGTGCTGGTGGCGTTGACCTTGCCGGTCTTCGTCGTCGCCATGGGCCCGCACCTGTTCGGCTGGATGTGGCCCGCGCCGTGGGACGCGCTCGCGCGTTGGGGCGAGGCCCTGTTGGCGAGCGTCGTGGTGCTGTGGGGCGGCGCGCCGTTCTTCGCGCGTGGCTGGCGGTCGCTGAAGCCGTGGTCGCCGAACATGTACACGCTGATCGCGCTCGGTACGGGCGTGGCCTGGGTGTACAGCGTCGTCGCGCTGCTGGCACCAGGCCTGTTCCCGCTCGCCATGCGCGACATGCATGGCCACGTGGACGTCTATTTTGAATCCGCGGCGGTCATCGTCACCCTGGTGACCCTCGGGGACTTCCTCGAACTGCGCGCCCGTCGCCGCACCGGTGCCGCCTTGCGTGGCCTGCTTGGCCTGGTGCCCAAGACGGCGCGCCGCATCGCTCCCGACGGAAGCGAGAGCGATGTGCCGCTGGATCATCTCCACGTCGGAGATCACCTGCGCCTACGCCCGGGCGAGAAGGTGCCGGCGGACGGTACCGTGCTCGACGGCGAAAGCCACGTGGATGAAGCGATGCTCACCGGTGAAGCGAACCCGGTGGCGAAGAAAGTGCACGACAAGCTCACCGGCGGCACGCAGAACCAGCATGGTGCGCTCACCATGCGCGTGGACCACGTCGGCGCGGATACGGTGCTTTCCCGCATCGTGATGATGGTGGCGGAAGCGCAGCGGTCGCGCGCGCCGTCGCAGCGTATCGCCGACAAGGTCGCCGCCTGGTTCGTGCCGGGCGTGGTGGTCGTCGCGCTGCTGGCCTTTGCCGCATGGTGGATGTTCGGCCCGCAACCGGTCTTCGCGCATGCGCTGGTAGCGGCGGTGTCGGTGCTGATCATCGCGTGCCCCTGCGCGCTGGGCCTGGCGACGCCGATGTCGATCATGGTGGCCAGCGGCCGTGGTGCGCAGGCCGGCGTGCTGTTTCGCGATGCGGCGGCGATCGAGTCGCTCCGCGAGATCGATACGCTGGTGTTCGACAAGACCGGCACCCTGACCGAAGGCAAGCCAGCGCTGGTGGACGTGAGGACGTTCGGCCGCGAGCGGCGCGACGTGCTCGCGCTAGCCGCCGCGGTGGAACGGCCCAGCGAGCATCCACTTGCCGCCGCCATCGTGGCTGCGGCGGAAGGCGAGGGCGCGTCCGTCCTGGCGGTCTCGGGCTTCCAGGTCGTGGTGGGCCGTGGCGTCGCGGGCCGGGTGGATGGCCACGATGTCGCCGTGGGCAATGGCCGCCATATGGAAGACCAGCGCGTCGACGCCGCGGCGGGCCGTGACGTGGCCGAGAAATGGCGTGCCAAGGGTGCGACCGCGATGTACGTTGCGATCGATGGCCGGCTGGCCGCCGTGCTTTCACTCGCTGACCCGGTGAAGGCATCGACGAAGCCAGCGTTGGATGCGTTGCACGAAGCTGGCGTCCGCCTGGTGATGCTGACGGGCGACAACGCGGCGACTGCGAAGGCGGTGGCCTCCACGCTACCGATCGACGAGGTGCACGCAGGCGCTTCGCCGGAAGACAAGGCGAACTACGTAGCGAAGTTGAAAGCCGAGGGACGCACGGTGGCCATGGCCGGCGATGGCGTGAACGACGCGCCCGCGCTGGCGAAGGCGGATATCGGCATCGGCATGGGCAACGGCAGCGATATCGCGATCGAAAGCGCATCGGTCACGCTGTTGAAGGGCGATCTCGCCGGTATCGCCCGGGCGCGGGCGCTATCCGAAGCGACGGTGAAGAACATCCGCCAGAACCTGCTTTTCGCCTTCATCTACAACGCCGCCGGCGTACCGCTCGCGGCCGGCGTGCTCTACCCGCTGCTCGGCATCACCCTCTCACCGATGATCGCCGCGCTGGCGATGAGCCTGAGCTCGGTGTCGGTGGTGGGCAACGCATTGCGCCTGCGCCACGAGCGTATCGATTGACGCAACGTCGTAGGAGCCCACCCTGTGGGCGACATCTTTCGCACTAAGCCGACCCGCCCTGTGGCTCTTCCGCGAACGGCGTCGCTCACAGGGTGAGCTCCTACGGTTACTGCTTACTTTTGGTCGAACGACGGCGGGGCATCCTTCGCCTTTGCGGCCCACGCCTTGTTCGGCGTGTCCTTCAGGTCGAACTCGAGCGTGCCGCCCTTCAGGGCGAAGTTCTCCGGCAGCCATGACTGGTCAACCGCCTTGCCGTCGACCTTGAGCGCGTTGACGTACGGCTTGCCCATGCCGGCATTCGGCGCAAGGATCGTCACGTCGCCGCCTTCGCGGTGGATGACAGCCTTGGTGAACAGCGGGCTGCCCACGATGAACTCGGCGCGGCCTGGGATGTTCGGGTAGATGCCCAGCGCGGCGAACACGTACCACGACGACATCTCGCCAAGATCATCGTTACCCGGGATGCCGTTCGGCGCATTCACCCAGATCGTGTCCAGTACGCGACGCACGAGTTCCTGCGTCTTCCACGGCTGGCCGGCGTAGTTGTAGAGCCACGGGCCGCCGATCGAGGGTTCGTTATCGAGCTCGGCGTGCAGCGGGCCCGACTTGGTGACCGCGAAGGTGCCGTCCGGCTGGTAGAAGTAGTTGTCCAGGCGCTTCGTGGCCTTGTCCATGCCGCCCATGGCCTCGAACAGACCGTGCACGTTGAACGGGATCATCCACACATACTGGGCGGCGCTGCCTTCAACGAAGCCATCACCGGTCGAAGGGACGAAATCGTGGGCTTCCTTGTCGTCGTCGTCCTTCACCTTCGCCCAGGTGCCATCTGCATTGCGGTTACGGATGTAGCCACCCTCCGGCGCAGCCTTCGGGTCGAACAGGTTGCGCCAGTACTGCGCGCGGCCGAGGAAGCGTTCCGCGTTGGCCTTGTCGCCCATGCGCTCGGACATGGCGCTAAGCGCGAATTCCGCGGCGACGAGTTCAAGCGTATCGGCCGCCGGACCCCACGACGGGGCGCCCACGGGGATGTAGTGCAGCTTCAGCCACTGGTCGAGCCCGGGGCGCTGGCCGACGCATTCGACCGGGCAGCCGTCCATCGAGGTGTCCAGCGCCGTCGGGTTATCCGCCGCGTGGATGAGGGAGGCGAGGGCGCCCTTCGCATCGAAATCGCGGGCGCCGAACGCGTAGATGCCAGCGATCGACGGTGCCGCCGGATCACCGTTCATGACGTGCGTAGCGCCGTTGTTGTGCGTCCAGCGATCCCACACGCCATGGTTCTGCTGCGCCTGGTTGTAGAGACTCTGGGCGATGTCGCTGGCGATCTTCGGCGTGAGCCACGCGACCATCGGCAACTGCGAGCGGTAAACGTCCCAGCCCGAGAAGTTGGCGTACTGCGCCTTCTGCGTGCCGGCGACCTTATGCACCTTCTGGTCGAAGCCCATGTACTCACCATTGACGTCGCTGAAGACGTTCGGGGTCATGGAGGCGTGGTATAGCGCGGTATAGAACACCGTGCGCTGGTCCGGCGTGCCGCCTTCGATGTCGATGCGCGAGAGCTGCTTGTTCCAGGCGTTCACCGCATCGTCGCGAACCTTCTCGAAGGCGGTGCCCTTCGGCACCTCGGTGTCGAGGTTGGCCTGCGCATTGGCCGCGCTGGTGTAGGAGATGCCGACGCGGACGTTCACGTCCTTCGTGCCCGGCTTAAAGCCGACCCATGCGCCGGAACCATTGCCTTCCTTCGGCCAGCCCTTGTCGCCGTAGCCCGAGCCACCTTCACTCTTCGTGCCGCCCTTGGTCACCGTGGTGTTCTTCCAGGTGCCCGTGCTGGCGAACGGCTGGTCGAACTCGATCACGTAGTGGACCGTGTAGTAGCTGTGGCGGTCCGCCTTGTCGATATAGCCGCAGAAGTTGCCGCTGGTGACCGAGCCGCTGATGCGGTGGTTGGCCTTGTCGATGTTGACCGTGGCGTGCTCCGAGCCGACTTCGGAATCCGAGGCGCGGACCAGGATGTTCACCGGCTTGCCGGCGGGGAATGCGAAGCGCCCGGCGCCGCTGTGCAGCGCGGCCGTGAGGTCGGCGGTGACGCCGTTATCCAGCTTGACCTGGTAGTGGCCCGCTTTCGCCACTTCATTGGCGTGGCTGAACTTCGACGCGTAGGCGTGGCGGAAATCGGTGCTCGGCGAGGCGGTCACGTCCTCGGTGATCGGCATGATCGGCACATCGCCCGATGCGCCACCGCAGCCCCAGCCTTCCACATTGGTCAGGGCGAAGCCGCGGATGGCATCGGCGCGGTACTCATACCCGCCCGGTGCGGCGATCGGCGATTTCTTCCCCGGCAGGGGCGAGGCTTCCGGCGTGAACTGGAACATGCCGAATGGCACCACCGCGCCGGGGAACACGTTACCCCCGTTCGTGGTGCCGATCAGCGGGTTGACGAGCTCCGCGGGGGTGGAGGCGGCGGCCGCCAGGGCGGGGACAAGAGCGGCGGCGAGGGCAAGGGGCTGGAACGCGCGCAAGGGAAAACCTCCACGATGGGCAAATTTATATCGATTGAAATCCCTGCCGCGAGCGGTGTCGTGTGCCAACGGTCACGGCTGCAGTGCAGCATCTTCCCGTGGGAGCCCACCCTGTGGGCGACATCTTTCGCGACAAAGCCGTCGCGATAGGGGTTGTGGGAGCGCGCTTGCGCGCGATGGGGTCTTGCCGTGCCATCCATCGCGCACAGGCGCGCTCCCACAAGGGAGGGGCTTCAGAGCAGGATGCCGTCTTCCGGCTGCACGGGCTTCAGGTCGTGCTTCTCGCCCAGCATGTCGCGCAGGTCGATCTCGATGGCGCGGGTTAGGGTGGTCAGCGGCACGTCGTCGTCGAGGTTCTCGAACGGGTTCTGCATGTCATTGCCGATCTGCAGCAGGGCGAGGAAAAGGAAGCCGGCGACGGTGGAACCGAGCGGAGTCCACAGGCCGAGGCTTTCCACCAGGCTCAGCGGCAGCAGCAGGCAAAAGCCGTGGGTGAAGATGGCCGGGTACGTGGCGTACTGCTGGGGCAACGGGGTGTTCTTGATCCGCTCCATGCCGCCCTGGGCGTTGGAGATATCGGAAAGCGTGCGGGCCAGTGCGGCCCACAGCACGGGATCAGGCTTTGCCGCCACCATGAGCTCGGCGGTACCGCTGTGGATCGCGTTAGGGACGTTCGCGACCGGTCGCAGTCGCTCGATCTCGTCGGCGGACAGCCGCGGCGCGAGTTCTTCCCAGGGCGCCTGGCGGCGCAGGTGCAGGCGCAAGGCCTGCACGTAGGCGATCTGCCGGTGGACGACCGTCACGGCGGTCACGCGGGCCGGCAACAGCGTCAGGGCCTCGCGCGCCAGGGTGCGCGAGGCATTCACCATCGCACCCCACAGCGTGCGTGCTTCCCACCACCGCGCATAGGCGGTGGTGTTACGGAAGCTGAGGTACACGGCGATCGCCGAGCCCAGCAGGGTGATGGGCAGGGCGGGGAAGTCAGCCGTCCAGCGCGGGTGCGCGATGTACCAGAACACGGTCACCGCCACATCCCACGCGAACAGCAGCGCGAGCGGCCTGCCGACGTAACGCAGGATGTGGCCGAGGTGCGCGCGCCCCGGGAGGATCATGCGCTGTGTTCTTTCTTGATGGCTTCGGCAAGGGGAATGAACGTATCCGAGGCCTTGTCGAGCACGGCGACGGTGCCGTCACCGATGTCGTAGACCCAGCCCTGCAGCGTGATCGCATGGTTGGCAAGCGCGGCAGTGACGGCGGGGTGGGTGCGCAGGTGATCGAGCTGCAGGCGGACGTTCTGCTGGGTGACGTCCTTCAGCACGTTCGCCGGATCCGGCTGGCGGGCGAACACGGCGCTCTTCGCGGCAGCGGCGTTACGCAGCCAGGCCTCGACCGTCGGCAGGTTCTTCGTCGATTCCGGATTGAGCAGGCCCTTCATGGCGCCGCAATCGCTATGGCCACAGATGACCACGTGGCGGACGCGGAGCACCGCGACAGCGAACTCGACCACGGCCGACACGCCACCGAGCATCTCGCCGTACCCCGGCACGATGTTGCCGATGTTGCGGCAGACGAACAGGTCGCCCGGCTGGGTCTGGGTGATCATCTCCGGCACCACGCGGGAATCCGCGCAGGTGATGAAGAGGGTATGGGGACTCTGGCCTTCGGCCAGTTCGCTGAACAGCTGCTGCGTTTCGGGGAAGACGTTGGCGCTGAAGTCTTCGACGCCCTTGAGCAGGCCAAGCAGGCTGTCGTCGCGCGGGGTTTCCTGGGTCATGTGCTCACCTTGGAAGAATGCCGCCAGCGAGGTGCCAGGCGGGCTTAGGTGACGCAGTTTAAGGCAAACCCGGGTGATGGAAATGCGCAGCGGTATGGTTCCCGCCATTTTGCACGGAAGCGCCCCCCGTTGTAGGAGCCCACCCTGTGGGCGACATCTTTCGCGACACCGCCGCACGACCTGTGGCGGTATCGCGAACTGCGTCGCCCACAGGGTGGGCTCCTACGCGGGGTTACGCCGGGGTCTTAGACCTGGGCGTCTTCCTTATAGGCATCGATCGGGATGCAGGCGCACATCACGTTCTTGTCGCCGTAGACGTTGTCGACGCGCGACACCGGCGGCCAGTACTTGCTCAGCTTCAGCGAAGGCAGCGGGAAGGCGGCCAGTTCGCGCGGGTAGGCGTGGGTCCACTCGGTGCCCGTCACCATGGTCGCGGTGTGCGGGGCGTTGCGCAGCGGGTTGTCCTCGCGGTCCAGGCGGCCATCTTCCACGGCGCGGATTTCGTCGCGGATCTGGATCATGGCGTCGATGAAGCGATCCAGCTCGTGCTGCGATTCGCTTTCGGTCGGCTCGACCATCAGCGTGCCAGCCACCGGGAACGACAGCGTCGGGGCGTGGAAGCCGAAGTCGATGAGGCGCTTGGCCACGTCTTCGGCGCCGATGCCCGTCGCGTCCTTCAGCGGGCGCAGGTCGAGGATGCATTCGTGCGCCACCAGGCCGTTACGGCCGGTGTACAGGGTCTTGTAGTGCGGGGCGAGGCGCTTGGCGATGTAGTTGGCGTTGAGCAGGGCCACCTGAGTCGCCTTGCGCAGGCCTTCCGTGCCCATCAGCGTGATGTACATCCACGAGATCGGCAGGATCGAGGCCGAACCGAAGGTCGCGGCGCTGACCATGCCGACATCACCCTCGCCACCGAAGGCGCGCGGGAGGAACGGTGCCAGGTGCGACTTGACCGCGCACGGGCCGACGCCCGGGCCGCCACCGCCGTGCGGGATGCAGAAGGTCTTGTGCAGGTTGAGGTGCGAAACGTCCGAACCCCACTTGCCCGGCTTGGCCACGCCGACGAGGGCGTTCATGTTGGCGCCGTCGGTGTACACCTGGCCGCCGTGCTTGTGCACGATGTCGCAGATGGCGACCACGTCTTCCTCGAACACGCCGTGCGTGGAGGGGTAGGTGATCATGATCGCGGCGAGGCGGTCGGAGTACTTCTCGGCCATCTCGCGGATGTGCTCGACATCGACGTTGCCATTGGCATCGCAACGCGTGACGACGACGGTCATGCCGCACATCTGCGCCGAGGCCGGGTTCGTGCCGTGGGCCGATTCCGGGATCAGGCAGATATCGCGATGGCCTTCGTTGCGCGAGCGGTGGTAGGCGCGGATGGCGAGGAGGCCGGCGTATTCACCCTGTGCGCCGGAGTTCGGCTGCAGGCTGACCGAATCGTAGCCGGTGCACTCGACCAGCATGGCTTCGAGTTCGTCGATCAGCTGCTTGTAACCCTGGGCCTGGTCGGCCGGGGCCAGCGGATGGATGTTGGCGAACTCCGGCCACGTCACCGGGATCATTTCCGCGGTGGCGTTGAGCTTCATGGTGCACGAGCCCAGCGGGATCATGGTGCGGTCGAGCGCGAGATCCTTGTCGGCCAGGCCACGCAGGTAGCGGAGCAGCTCGTGCTCGCTGTGGTGCGTGTTGAAGACCGGGTGCTGCAGGAAGTCGAGGCCGCGCAGCTGGGCGGCCGGCAGCGCGTCCGCGGTAGCCGCGTCCAGCGTGTCGATATCGCTTGCGTCGGCGCCGAAGACGGCGGCGAGCGCAGCCACGTCGGCGCGGGTGGTGGATTCATCGAGGCTGATGCCGACCGACGAGGCGTCGATGGCACGCAGGTTGATCTTCGCGGCGGCGGCCTTCGTGTGCAGGGCCTTCGCGTCGACGCCAGTGATGTGCAGCGTATCGAAATAGTCGCCACCGACCTGGACGCCGGCCTTGGCCAGCGCGCCGGCGAGGATCGCGGTCAGGCGATGCACGCGGCGGGCGATGCGCACCAGGCCTTCCGGACCGTGGTACACGGCGTACATGCTCGCCATCACAGCCAGCAGCACCTGCGCGGTGCAGATGTTCGAGGTGGCCTTCTCGCGGCGGATGTGCTGCTCGCGGGTCTGCAGGGTGAGGCGGTAAGCCGGCTTGCCTTCGGTATCGACCGACACGCCGATCAGGCGGCCCGGCATCGAGCGCTTGTAAGCATCGCGGCAGGCGAGGTAGGCGGCGTGCGGGCCACCAAAGCCGAACGGCACGCCAAAGCGCTGCGTGTTGCCCACGACAATGTCCGCACCCCAGCTACCGGGCGAGGCGATGACGGTGAGCGCCAGCAGGTCGGTCGCGACGCAGACGATGCCGCCACGGGCATGGGTCGCGTCGGCGAGCGCCTTGTAATCGTTGATCCGGCCGAACGTGTTCGGGTACTGCAGGAGCACGCCGAAGCTGTCGACGTTGCCGGCATCGGCATCGTCACCCACGTGTACTTCGATATCCACGCCATCGGCGCGGGTACGCAGCACTTCGATCGTCTGCGGGTGGACGTCCTTCGAGACGAAGAAGACCTTCGACTTCGACTTGGCCGAACGCTTGGCCAGCGTCATCGCCTCGGCGGCCGCGGTGGCCTCATCCAGGAGCGATGCATTGGAGATGTCCATGCCGGTCAGGTCGGTGACCATGGTCTGGAAGTTGATCAGCGCCTCCATGCGGCCCTGCGAGATCTCCGCCTGG
>Ga0209051_1002654_pt1 | contig 12514 bp, 9 predicted proteins | sample AraplaCvi_mMS_r2_2_FD_184286 | JGI IMG/M metagenome (GOLD analysis project Ga0209051, IMG submission 184286) | Arabidopsis root microbial communities from North Carolina, USA - plate scrape MF_Cvi_mMS_r2 (SPAdes) (version 2) | ecosystem: Host-associated > Plants > Roots > Endosphere | place: USA...
GGCGCTGGGCTCCGCACGTGATGCCATTCGGACGTTTGCGCTCTATGTTCCGCGCGAACTCGTTCGCAGGATCGTTATTGCCGGCCAATCAGCCATAGGCTCGGCCTCCAGGCAGGAGATCACCGTCCTCTTCACCGACATCCGCGAGTTCACGACGATCTCCGAGCGACATTCGCCTGAAGACGTCGTTGCCTTGCTTTCCAGCTATTTCGAAGCACTCAATGTGATTGTCGAGCACCACGGCGGCACGATCGTGCAATATATCGGCGACTCCATTTTCGCGATGTGGAATGCGCCCATCCGCGACGGCCGGCACGTCGAAAACGCCTGCCGTTGCGCCCTGGCGATGAAAGCGGCGATCGACACGATGAATGCGTCCAATCGCGCCGATGGTCGCCCCGAACTCGTCACCCGCTTCGGCCTGCACACCGGCCCGGCCGTCGTTGGCAGCGTCGGCGCCGAGAGCCGCCGGCAATATACCGCCATCGGCGATACTGTTAACATCGCCTCGCGCCTGGAGGGCCTGAACCGGGACTATGGAACCTCAATCCTGGTAAGCAACGCGATCCGCGACGCGGTCGAAGTAAGCTTCAGCTTCGCGTTTATCGGCACGGTCAGCGTCAGGGGCCGTAGAGGTCAAACTGAGCTTTACGAGCTTCGCGGGTGACGCGGCATGGACTATGAAAATCGGGTGTCGATATCATCTTGACCGGCGGACTTACGCCGCACCTGTCAATACGCCAAGCAACCTATTCAGTCCCTGGCCAGGCGTACAAAGCGCTCATCGGTGATGGGCGGGGCGCGCTGTGATTTTCGCCATGGTGCTTTTGTGATTTTGGTCTGTTGCGTATAGTGATGTCACGATTATCCAAGACGGGTGGCGGCCTTTCTGTCATCAGCAAGCGTGTCCAAACTGGTTTTGTTATTTGGAGAACGAATTGAATGTGGCGATTGGTTCGTGTTCTGGTTGGCTTCGCGGTTCTTATCGGTCTTGGGACACTTCTATGGTTTGCGACAAGACCGCCACCGCTTATCGTTCAAGGCGAAGTTTCAGCCAACCGGGTCGACATCAGCCCGCGCGTTTCGGGCAGAATTGCCAAGCTTAATGCCGACGTCGGCGATACGGTTGAAGCCGGTGCGGTGATCGCTGAGTTGGAAAGTCCGCAGCTTGTCGCGGGGCTGCATCAGGCCGAAGCAGCACTTGCTGTCGCCGAAGCGGATCTCGTTCGGGTCAACAGCACCCGACCCGAGACAATCGCCGCGCGCAAGGCCGAATTGGCAGCCGCCGACGCCGACGTTACGCTTTATCAGGAGGACTCCACCCGCCAGGCAAAACTGATCACGACGGGCGCCTCGACGCAGTCCCGTGTTGACGAAACAACGCGCAACCTGGAGGCGGCCATCCGCAAGCGCGAGTCAGCCGAGGCCAATCTTGCACTGGCGGTCGCCGGCGCCAGCAAGGAAGAAAAGGCGCTCGCGGCGACCCAAGTCGAGCGCTCGAAGTCGGCGCTGAACCAGCAACAGGTTGACGTTGCGGAATTGGTTATTCACTCCCCGATCTCTGGGCAGGTGACGACACGCGTGGCTGAACTCGGCGAGAATTTCTCCGCCGGCGCTCCCTTGTTTTCGCTCATCGATCTGCAAAATCCATGGTTCACGTTTAACGTGCGCGAGGATCTGTTGAGAGGGCTGAAAATCGGAGACAGCCTCGATGTCACCGTACCGGCGATGAACAATGCCAGAATTCCGGTGAAGGTCACGACGATCAACGCGCAGGGGCAATATGCGACGTGGCGAGCCACGCGCGCGACCGGCGACTTCGATCTTCGGACATTCGAGGTACGGGCAAACCCCGTCGAACAGATCCAAGGCTTGCGCCCTGGCATGAGCGCCATCGCGTCATGGCCGCTGGCGGGGCATTGACATGATGGCGAAGGGGCGGCTCCGCCCCGGCCTCCTTGTCATCTTCAGAAGGGAATTCGATCGCTTCTCTCGGCGACGCCTTCTGCTGTTTTTAACGACCGTTCTGCCGCTGCTGCTGATGGGATCTCTGGCAATCGTGTTCAGCGCGGGCCTGGCGACCCGGCTTCCGATTGCGGTGCTCGATCTCGACGGCACCGACCTGTCAAGGACGATCATTCGCACCGTGGATGCGACACCGGATACAGCTGTCGCGCGCCGCGTCAGTGATCTCGCGGAAGGCAGGCAGCTGATCCTGTCGGGTCAGGTCCGCGGTCTTCTGATGTTGCCGCTCAATCTCGAACGCGACGTCTATGGGGGACGCCGGCCGGAAGTCGTCTTCTTCTACAACACACAGACGATGACATCGGGCAATCTCGCGCTGCGTGGCATCAATGCCGCCGTGCCTGCTGTTGCGGCCGGCATTCGGCTGTCGCTGCGAACGGCGGAAGGACAACCGCTCGAAGCGGCGCAAGCCTCGCTGGCGCCGATCCCGGTCCAGGTCAATCCGCTCTTCAACCCCACGCTGAACTATGCGCATTTTCTCCTCGCAGCTTTGCTTCCGAGCGTCCTTCAAGTCATCATTGTCACGACAATGGCCTATGCCGTCGGGCTTGATGTCGAAACGCCCCATCGTCTTCGCGTCCTGAGACGCCTGGGCGGCGGATTGTGGCCGGCGATGGCCGGGAAGATTCTGCCCTACACCTTGCTTTTTCTTGTCGTGCTTGGCATCTCCGATTGGGTGCTGTTCGGTGTGCTCGATATGCCTTTGCGCGGCAACCGCTATATGCTGATCCTTGCCGGCATTCTGTTCATCCTTGCCGACCAGTTCATCGGGGTGCTGCTTGCATTGCTGCTGCGGCCGATGGCAAGCGCGATCAGCATCGGCACCCTGCTGATGGCGCCTGCCTTTGGTTTCATGGGCATCGGCTTCCCGCGGATCGGCATGAACGCGTTTGCCTATCACTGGGGGCAGATGATCCCGGGCACCTGGTACCTGATGGCGCGCATCGACCAGACCATAAGAGGGACGCCGGTCAATCTCTCCTGGAAGCCCATCACCGTCCTGCTTTTCATGGTGCTGCTCTTAGCAAGCCTGACCGCACTGCGGCTCGAGATCATCCGCGCCCGCGGCCGGCCGCTGCCGCTCCCGCAAACGACTGTCGAAGGAGCCCCGGAATGAAGGCCATCCTGACAGTCTGCCGGATCGAGTTGGCGCGTATCTTCTCGCTGAAACCGGCCTTCGCCGTCCTCATTCTTGCATCCGTTGTCTACGCCGCGTTCTACCCGCAGCCCTATCGCACGGAAGTGTTGCGGGATGTGCCGATTGCTGTCGTCGACCTAGACGGGACCGATAGCAGCCGCGCGTTGGCAAGGCGCGTCGATGCCTCCGCCGATGTCGCGGTCGGTGGGGTCTTTCCCGATCAAGCCAGCGCCCAGCGAGACATCTACGCGCGCAATCTCTTTGGAGTGCTTGTGATCCCTCAGTATTTCGAACGGGAATTGCTGCACCATCGCCAGTCGCCAATCGCGCTATATGCGGATTCCAGCTATTTCTTGGTTTATCAGCGCTTATCCGGCGGCGTGGCCTCTGTCGCGCGAACGATGGGAGCTGAGGTAGAAACGGCAAGGCTGATTGCCGCCCACGTCGATCCTGCGCTTGCCGCCGCCGCCGCCGACCCGATGCCGCTGACGGCAGTCACGCTATTCAACCCCCAGGGCGGCTACGCGACCTACATCCTTCCCGCCGCCTTCGTTCTGATCCTGCAGCAGACGCTTTTGATTGGCGTCGGCTTGCTCGGCACTTACAAAAACGATGCACTCAGCGGCGAACTGGCCGCATCGGCAGGTCCCGCCGCAGCTGTCTGCGGGAAACTGCTAGCTTACTTGATCCTCGAAACCGTCATCATGTCGTTCTACTTGATTGCGCTTCCCTATCTCTACAGTATCCCCCGCCTGGGAACGCCGCTCTCGATATTCACCTTCGCCCTGCCTTTCGTGCTTGCGGTCAGCGCCTTGGGCATGGTTCTGGCCGGCCTGTTTCGCGATCCGCTGACCGTGCAACTGGTGTCGGCCGCCTTGGGGATACCGTTCCTGTTTCTCGCCGGCTTTTCCTGGCCGACAGAAGCAATACCGCCCTTCCTGCACGCCGTGGCGACGCTGCTGCCCAGCACCTCTGCAATAAACGGTATGGTTGCCGTATCGCAGATGGGCGCTTCCATTCCGGATGTTCGCGAGCCCTTCCTGACGCTTTGGGTACTGGCGGCCGTCTATATCGCCATCGCCATCTTGCTCGAAAGCAGGAGCAGGCGAACTGTGTTCATGTCATGAGGAACCCTCTCCCGCAGCAAGGTAACAGATCGGCGTATGCATACTGTGTCTTGCAACCGGCCCGAGACAACATGACAAAACATCAGTGCGCTCCATTGCTCCCAGCTTGCATACCGTTTGGTGTCAGAGGTCCCGGAGGTGCGGCACGCATGAGGCTAACCAGCAATAGCCCGGCGATAGCGCCCCAGAAGGCGACGGTAAAGCCGTCGATGAACGACAGCACATCGGATTGGCGGCGCGCGAGCGTGCCCACCGCCCGCGCCGACGCCGCGGCGGCGCCGTAGTCGAGGAACTCGCCGGTAAGACGCGCAAGGCGTTGCGTCACTTCGCTCTCGCCGGCCGATACATGCAGGCCGACAAGGTTGGAATGCAGCTGCTCGCGCACCCGCAGCCAGGTGCTCATTCCTGTCACGGTAATCTCGATGATATCCAGGCGCATCACCTGGATGTAGGCGACGAAGGCGGTTGCCCGTGCCGGGTCCGCATTCGCCAGAACGAAGATGAGCAGGGCTGTGAAGGTCAGACCCTGGCCGAGGGCCTGCGCCAGCGCGATCGGGATGAAGTCGTCCAGCGCCCACGTTCCCATCCAGGCTGCGATGGCAAAGCTCGTCAGCCCGAGGATCATGACAAACCGGGCGTCAATCCGGCGCAGGAGATAGATCGCAACCAACACGACGACGCAGATCGGCAACGCCGTATATACGAGGGGCAGGCTGCCTATCTGTTCGGGCCGAAGCCCGGCGACAGCGGTCAGGAAGGTCGGCACCAGCATGGTGTTGGAGAGACTGGTGATCATGTAGGTGATGAGCGTCGCCATCACCAGGAGGACGTTGCGCGACATCAGCACCGTCGGGCTTGCCCATGGCTCGGCGACGACCGCCTCGTTGATAAAGAAGCAGACGACGAGCGCTGCGCCGCCGGCGAGCAGGGCGGTAACGGTGCCGGAACCGAACCAGTCCAGTCTGTTGCCCTGGTCGAGGCCGGCATAGATCAGCGCCAGGCCTGCGCCGAACAGCAGCATGCCGCCCCAGTCGGCCTTGGCAAGAAGCGCGCGGTTGATGCTTTCGCGTGGCGTACCCAAAAGGGTCAGTATCACCATCAGCAGGGCGACGACGGCATCCTGCCAGTAGAGCCACTGCCAGCCGAGGTGCTGGAGATAGAAACCGACCAGCGACACACCGGCATTGCCGGTGAAAGACAGGCGGAAGGAGTAGGCCGCAAGCCCGACGATCCACCACCGCATCGGCAGATTGCGCAAGACGATCATGATCGTCACCGGGATGAAGACGCCGGGTAGCATTCCACGGATGAAGTGTAGCACCAGTAGGGTCTGGTAGTCGCGGGCAAAGGGAACGAGCAGGGATATAACGACGTAGACGAGGCTCGGTCCGATCAGCACGCGGCGCAGGCCAAAGACTACGGCGAGCCAGGCGATGGCGGGGGCGATGAGGATCTGCGGCGCGGTCGCAGCGGTGCTTAGCCACGCCCCCTCGTCAAAGGTGAGGCCGAGGGCGCCGCGGAGATCTGGCAACCCTATCGCGAACAGCCGCGTATCCAAACTGTCGATGAAGGCGCCGAGCACCACGGCGATGACAGCCAGCACCGGGTGATGGGAGGGCCGGCCAACGGAGACCGGGCCGCTGCTGATCGCTTCAGTTGCCATCGGACTGGTCTTTTGGGGGCGTTTGTTTGCCGGTGACATAAATGCGCGTGACAACCGACATGCCCGGGCGCAACTTCTCGACCATTGGCTGGCCAGCATCGAACTCGACGCGGACGGGAATGCGCTGGACCACCTTGGTAAAGTTTCCGGTGGCATTGTCGGGCGGCAATAACGCGAAAGTGGATCCGCTCGCCGGCGAAAGCCGGGCAACCTTGCCGCGAAGGACGACATCAGGAAACATATCGGCAGTGATGTTCACCGGCTGCCCGGCAGCCACATGCGTCAACTGCGTCTCCTTGTAGTTTGCGATGACGTGCACGTTCGGCAACGGCACCACGGCGATCAACTGAGTGCCCGCCTTCCTGAACCAGCCGCTCGCCGACAATACCGTCGACAGGCGCGATGATGCGCGTGTAGCCTTGGCGCAGCTGGGCGGTTTTGAGAGCGGCAGCGGCGCGGTTGGCGATCAACAGCCCCTCCTGTCCGTTCAGCACTTCGAGCTGGCGGCGCTGCGCGTCGATCGTCGCATCGCTCGCGGTCACGGCAGCGCGAGCGATGTCGTAGGCAGATATCGCTTGCTCAAGTTTTTGCGGCGTACCGACCTTGCCCTGCAGCAGAGACTTCTGCCTCTCGCGTTCCTGTTCGGTTTCCAGAAGCCGCGCAAGCGCCGAGCCGTGTTGCGCTTCGGCCTGGGCAATGAGGCTCCGTTGATAAGCCTTTTGATTTTCCAGGTTGTCAACGACAGCCCGGGCTGCGGCGACGTTCGCCTCGGCCTGCGCGACGAGCGCATCATAATCCGCCGGTTCGATTTCCATCAGCAGATCGCCTGACCGGACGCGCTGGAAGTCGTGCACGGCGATTTGCTTGATATTGCCGCTTACCCGAGCACTCAGTTTAGTCGCCTCGGCACGAACCGTGGCGTTGTCCGTCACCTGCACTGCGGCCGAGCCCTGCCAGGCGTTCCAGCGGTCCGATGTTGCCGCAGTCAGCCCGAGGACGACGCCGACGGCAGTAAGCGGGATAACGAACCGTCCGAGGCCACGTGACGGGACGGGAGGAGTGACGGTCGCAGACGCGCCAGCGCCGCGATCGGCGGGTGCGATCTTAGTTTCAACCGGAGCACTCTCCACGGCGCGCAGTTCAACCGCTGGCGGGTCCTTGTTCTCGGTAGGCGTTTCGATGCCGGCGCCCGTCCTATGCAGTTTTGACATGGGGCCTTCCTCTGTTGAGGGCGTTCCGAAGCTTGGTCACGGTTGAGGCTTTCAGCGCGGCCGTTCTACCCGGGATCGCGAGCGCGCCGCGCGGCGAGCACATTCGCCAATTCGCTGAGTGCCATCGACCGCGGCCGCGACGGAACGAGTTCTTCGCGCCCCGATTCCACGGAGCGTAAGTTATTTTCCACGTTCGTGATTGCCTCCTGCTGTCGCCGAGGACCGTTTCAGTGCCTCGGCCGTTGGTTGCACACGCCCAGGCAGCCGACTGCGCGCGCTGCATGAACCAGGTCTTGATCGTCGACGAGTGAAATTGCACCCTGGATGGTATGGCATGCCTGAACGGAGTGAATAGCTATACGAAGGTTAGCCAAACCTGGAGAGGCGCCCGCGGCCCCTCTGGAAGACACGCGCAATACCATTTTGAGTAGCAGTTCGGCATCGAGACCAACAAACAGCCGCGCGCCGACCTTCTGGTCCATCACGACTTCGAGACGGGTCATCGAACGACCTCTTGATACCGGAGGGCGATGACCTTCGCCGAGTTTGTCTTCGTCCTCGACGACCTTGAAGTGGCCCCGAGCCATTGCAGCATCGGTTCAAACAGATTGCGTTCCAGCCTCAACCCTCGACGAGGGATAGGAACAGGAAAGAGCGGGCCGATCGGTATTGATCTTTCGGATGCCCTCGGTCAAGCCATGGCCCGAAGCGGCGTTCACGCACCCCATCCATCGCATCGCAACACCGCGTGCCCGCGAACGGAAAGTCGAAATTACCCAGAGCGTTTTTCAGCGCGGCTATTGCCTGTGCATCGTAAGCGACAAGCCAAGGCCGTTCAGGCGGCGTAATTCCACGGCATGAGCGCTTCGATTTCGGTGCTGGGCCAGGCATTGGCAAGGCGTTCAAGCGTCTGCGTTAGCCAGGCCTGCGGATCGACGTTGTTCATCTTTGCCGTCTGCAGAAGCGTCGCGATGGTCGCCCAGGTCTTGCCGCCACCGTCACTGCCTGCAAAAAGTGAGTTCTTGCGCGTGATTGCCTGGGGCCTGATTGCCCGCTCGACGATGTTGGAGTCGATCTCAACGCGACCGTCTGTCAGGAAGCGCTCGAAGATGTCGCGACGCGAGATGGCATAACGGAGAGCCTCTGCAAGTTTCGATTTGCCGGAGACCCGCGGCAGGGTCGCCTGCCAGAGAGTGAAGAGGTCACTGACGATCGCTGCGGAGATCTCCTGACGTGCGGCGACACGAGCCTCAGGGCTTTGACCCCGAACGGTCTCCTCAATCTCCCACAGCTTTGCCATCCGCTGGACGGTATCTGTAGCGACCTTTGAGCTGTTTGCGGCATGCAACTCGTAGAACTTCCGGCGGCTATGTGACCAGCAGCCAGCCAGAGTGGCGCTGTCATTGCCTCCATCCTTCCGGACGAGCTTGTTATAGGCGGCATACCCATCAACCTGCAGGATTCCGCGATAGCCGCTCAGATGCCGTGCGACGCACTCGGTGGCTCGACTGTCCTCGAAGCGATAGGCCACCATCGGCGGACCGCTGCCTCCGAAGGTCCGATCGTCTCTGGCATATGCCCATAGCCACGCCGTCTTTGCTGATCCGGAGCCAGGTGCGAGTGTCGGCAAGGTCGTTTCGTCGGCAAAAATCCGTTCTGCCTTCTTGATCTCGTTCAGGATGTAATTGGCGAGGATGTCGAGCTCGAACCCCACCTTACCCATCCATTGGGCCATCAGCCTGCGATCGAGTTCGACCTTGTCGCGGGCGTAGATGGCTTCCTGGCGATAAAGCGGCAGGCCGTCGGCATATTTGGACACAGCGATTTGGGCCAAAAGCGCTTCCGTTGGAATGCCACCTTCGATGATGTGTGCCGGAGCCGCGGCCTGGATGACGCCGTCCTCGTTCCTAAAAGCGTATTTAGGACGACGGGTGACGATGACACGGAACTTCGCTGCGACGACATCCAGACGCTCGGAGATGTCTTCTCCGATCAGGATTTTCTGCTTGCCCGCGTGTTCCGGTAGCTCCTCCGGCTCGATCACGACCTCGACGCGCTCAAGATGCGGCGCGAAGCCCTTGCGCGGTCGCGGTGCGCGTTTGCTATCCGCTCTCTCGCGGCCTTTCGTAACCTGAGCCTTGATTGCCGCAATGCCGGTCTCGATCTCCTCGAAGACAAAGGCATGCTGCTCGTCATCGACGGTGGATGATGCAAGCTTTTCCGAGCGTCGGCCAAATCGGGCGCGATCGAAAGCCTTCAGGATCTGCGTGAGACGCTCGATACGCTCGTCGGCGTCTGCATTTCGAGCCTCGAGGTCATCGACCTGCTTTTCCAAAACTTCGACGCGGGCTGCCTTTTCGGCCATGGCAAGAACCATGGCTTTCAAGGCCTCTACATCATCCGGGAGCTCGATATCGGGCGGCGTCATAGGTCGATCAGAGCATATTTTGCCGTGATCCGCCCGTAGTTTCAGGCCGCTGATTCACTTCGCCGCAGCGCTTTTACCCAACAATCTCGGGAGGTTTGACCGGTGTGGATCGAACCCGCTTCCAGTCCATTCCGTCGACCAAAGCCAGAAGCTGAGCATGATTGAGCTGGACGCGGTGGTGGCCGACCCGCGGCCAGCAGTACTGAGCTTTCTCCAACCGCTTGGCATAAAGGCAAACTCCCGAGCCATCCCACCAGACAATCTTGATCCGGTCAGCTCGCTTGGCTCGGAAGACATAGAGCGCACCGTTGAACGGGTCACTGCCGGCGTCCCGCACCAGCGACAGCAAACTGTCTGGTCCCTTGCGGAAGTCGATCGGATGGCTCGCGAGAAAGACCTTCACGCCCGACGGGATCATGCCGACCGCACCGCGCGAATAATCCGCTGCAGATGGGCCTCGTCGAAGTCGCTACCAGCACGGATAACGACGTCGCCAACCACCACGTCAATTGTGCCAACCGACCTTTTATCAACCGTTACAGCCGGATCTCGCGACCAACGTCGTTGCTCGTCCCGAGCATCACGACGCCAACTAAATAGCTGTGACGGATGTATCCCGAGGCGATGCGCAATCGCCGAAACGCTTGCGCCGGGCTCCATCGCTTCAGCCACCGCCCGATCCTTGAACTCATCAGACCAGCGCCGCCGAAACTGTCGCGGAGCACCCTCAAGCCGTTCCGGTACAGCCTCGATCATGTGGAACGTTCTAGGTTCAGAACTGGGCGCAGACATAGAAGCTCACTCTTCGTGAAATCGTATATCTGCATTACCGGACCAGCCGCCACCGCCGCTAGATGGGGTCGGCTAGACGCTTACACCAAATCTTTAAATCGCAACAATCCGACCATTCCTGCGCGCAAGCGTTAAGGCGCGAGTTCAAGGTACCGATCTGCACTGCGCCGGACCGCCAGTCGGTTACGACGGAAGAGAAGGCCCGCATCATTGCGGGCGTCAGCCAGGTGCTGCTTGAGGTCCTCAACAAGTCGCCGACCTACATGGTGATCGAGGAAGTGGACCTCGACAACTGGGGATGGGGCGGGCTGCCGACCGCGGAATATCGGAAGTTCGCCGCCGCCAAGGCACCTAGTCCGTTGGGGCGGCGCGCAGTTGATCATGTCATTCCGGAAGATCGGCCCCTGCTTGCTCGGCAAGCATGTATGCGGCGTACCAATCGGGCCAATCATCGTCATGCTTGCCCCCGTTTCGCTTCTCATGCTCGCCATGGGCAGCCGCAGCGCGCCGGAGGGCTGCTGCCAGATCGCCGTGGGAGGCAGACGTCGCGCCGTTGGCCTCTATCCGACCCGGTAGTCTCGTCGTAATCTCCTGGAGGAGCCATCCGTTGCCGTCCGGGTCGCTAAAGGATGCGAACGATCCATAGCTGGCGCGCGAAGGGTGTGGGCCGGGCAGCCGTCCATCGGTGTTTTTGTGGTGAAAGACGCCACCGACGTCGTGGAAGACGTTGCTCATTTCAGCACCATGTGAGGCCAGTGCCGCGTGAGCCACCTCAATGTCTGATACGACAAGATGCAGCCCCTGAGCGGAGCCCGGCGCCGCGGATGTGACGTTCGATCCGAAGATCACCGAGCAGGGCGATCCCGGCGGCGTGACTTGAATGACGCGGAAGCCGTCCTTGCCGGGCACGTCGGCGTCGAGACGCCATCCAAGTCCGGTATAGAATGCTTTGGCGCGGTCGACGTCCGAAACTGGGATCACGACGACCTCCAGTTTCATGTCGACATTCTTCACTGTCTTTGTCGCACTCGTGCTACGCTCCTGAATATTCATCTTGTCATCCCTCGGTAAAATTGCTGCGGGGAACTTCCCGCGACCAGGCACACGATGCGCTTGCCTCGGGGGGATCGTCCATTATCCAATGGTGTCGCCAGGAGGGCAGTTTGGTGGCTCGGGTAGCTGCCTCGGTTGGATATGGTTCCGAGGCGGCGTTTAGCACCGCTTTCACGCGTCATGGGCGTATCGCCTCGACGTGGAAGGTCGCTTGATCTCGGCGAGCAATCGCGCTTCCTAATCATGTTCGCCCTGCTTTGTGCGCGGTCATTTGAGGTGTCCCTACTACCAGCCAAGGCCTGTACGAACACACGCTACATCTATTTGTCTGCCAAGGTTCCCGTGTAGTGACCAAGTCTGGCCTCGATATCAGGATTGGTCTGCAGACCCATATCCATCAGCTTGCCGATGTTCTTCTGTGCGACCGGGCGCTGTACGGACGTGATGAACGCGTCCCACCCGGCGCCGATCTCGGGGTCGGACGGCAGGCTTGCATAGTCGACGAGACGTTTGGTGTCGGCAATCGCCTGGCGGTCGAAGCCGGAGATGCGAGTGGCAAGCGCGTCTACGAAGGGGTCAAGCTTGTCGTCGGGGAACGACCGGTTGACGTAACCGTACTCCTCGGCGAGATCGCCATTAATGTCGTCGGAGCCGAGCAGAACCTCAAGCGCTCGGCCCCGGCCCATAAGACGGGGAAGCCGGGCCATAGGACCACCACCGGGTACGAAGCCTGCGCCGACCTCCCATTGGGAAAGGATTGCCTTCTCTCGGCTCGCAAAGCGCATGTCGCTCGCCAGCGCAAGTTCGCTACCGACCCCCGTTGCGCGTCCGCGGATCAGTGCGATGGAAACCACCGGCGCCTTGCTGATGCGAACCAACATGTCCGGAAGCGGATGAAGTCCCGTCGTCCCTGACGGCAGGCTGGTGGATTCGGAAAGCGGGGGCGTGAAGTTGTAGTGGGTCAGGAAAAAGCCCGGCACCGCACTGTCGAAGACAACGACGCGCAGGTCGGGATCCGACTCGATCTCGGCGACGACCTTCTCCATCTGCGGAATCGTCTCCGGCCCGAAGATGTTG
>Ga0209051_1002655_pt1 | contig 12505 bp, 16 predicted proteins | sample AraplaCvi_mMS_r2_2_FD_184286 | JGI IMG/M metagenome (GOLD analysis project Ga0209051, IMG submission 184286) | Arabidopsis root microbial communities from North Carolina, USA - plate scrape MF_Cvi_mMS_r2 (SPAdes) (version 2) | ecosystem: Host-associated > Plants > Roots > Endosphere | place...
CCACCTGCCGTGCGTCTCTCGCGTTCTACAACACGCACGCCGAAATCGAGCGGTTCATCGCAGCGCTGAACAAGGTGCGCAAGCTCCTCGGCTGACTTTACCTGCCGGTAGCGCACGACCGTTGGTCGTGCGCCAACCCAACCGCAACCCGCACCCATCACCCACCAACGCCCGGTAGCGCCGGCCGTTAGGCTCTCCAGATGCCTGGCCGCGCCCCAATCCCGCAGCACACGTCCAGCCTCCACTCCCTTCCTGTCCACCGCAACAGGCTGCAGCGTTATCAGCGTACATCGCAATACCTTGGCAGCACCTAAAACTGGGAGCGAGCCCGCACACCGATGGCCAATGCGATAAACGGCCCACAAAGGACTCGGACAACAGCCATCGCCAGCGCGCGCGTGGGCTGTCCAGCAGGCGTGCCACTCTCGAATAGCCGAAGAATCCTGCAAAACGCCCCCTGATGGCCGCCTGGATATAGTACGACTTCGCCATTTCGAGATCTGGGGGACCGGACTGCTCATACCACTGGGCGAAGCCAAGCAGGATGTCCTGCGGGTCGTCAGCCAGGTGGCGAATTAAATTGCCTATTGGTTACTCGGTATCAATGAGATCAAGCCAACCACAAGCAAAGACGCGCTACTGACCACCACCAGCCGCAGCGTTAACCGTTGTCAGGGAGTGAGATCTACACCGTGCTTTGAAAACGCCAGCAACGAGATCCCGCGCCAGCCGGCGAACCACCAAGCAATGTGCTTCATACCTTACTGCTCGAGCTTCTGCGGCCTGCGCTTCCTGAGTCAGAAAAAAGCACCTTGCGGGCGGCCATAGTGCTAACGCGCATCCCTTAGGTGGACCCGGTAGCGCTTGAAAAGCATTCGCGAAGGCTTTCGAGGATTCGTCCCCCTTGAATTACGATGCTGAACTGTTCTGGGGCGCTATTCCCGTTGCAATCAACGAGGATCACGATCCCAAGGTCCTCCGCAAAAAAAAGAACCGAGTCCATGGTGGAGGCTGCGATTGCCACCATCGATGAGGCAGCGAAGTCGCTAATGCAGGCAAAGCCAAGATAGTCCTTTTCATGAAATCCTATTGCGCCCACAAGAGGACCCACATTCCGCTCGACGCATCGCATAGTACTAATGGCATCAGACTCAGCCACGTATGCGCGGACAAGTCCCGGGGCATCACGGATGTCTTCAGGCCATTCAAGCGTCAACTCAGGCGAGCGCGGTTGAAAGTCTTCTAAACCCAGAGTTTTTGAGGTGGCCGCATTTATTGCACGAATCAGTTGCTCACCGAAGCGTTCGCGCATCTGGGCGTGCTCCTGCAATGTGGCAAGTCGCATCCTCGTCTCCCGCAGCTCACGCACTTTCCCTTCATCCATCATAAATTCACAGCCTCGGGTCAAAATCAACTCGAACTTTGGTGTCATTCTGAATTCGCGGGCGCCCGCCTGGATCCTTCTGACCGTTTGCCTTCACTGTGTCGGCCTCAATTTGGGTCATCCCAGCATGGGCCCCGTGCGTATCGCGAGACACCTGCACAGTTTTTGGTCTCCGTCCCACCTCCTTGCGCAGGGACATCATAGCTCTGTTGCCGCCCCAAGGGGGTCCCATCAGGCGCCATTCCATTGGTTTGCGCAGTCGGCTGCTGGCTCACCGGAATCTTTGATTCACGTTTAGCTTCGCGACTGGCCGCCCGTTGCGTCATCTTTTCAGCCATGTGCGCTACGGACTTCAGTTGGCCGACGGCCTTGCCACCTGGCACAGCATCTGAGATTGCATCTGCGGGCGAGGTTGACTCAATTTTTCCGCCCGGCGCAGGCGCATTGGCCGGATCGGAATGCGTCAACGAGGGCCCGCACAAATTCGAAGCTGGCACCCCGAACATCGCCGGCTTCATCGGCCTCGGCGTGGCGGTGGACTATCTGGAATCACTGGGCCTGGACCACGTGGAAGCGCGCGAAAGCGAACTGCTGGCGCACTTCACCGAAGAACTGAACAAGATCGACGGCCTGCGCATCTTCGGCACCACGCCGGACAAGGCGGCGGTGGTCTCCTTCCTGATCGAAGGCGCCCACGCGCACGACCTGGCCACCCTGCTGGACCTGGAAGGCGTGGCCATCCGCTCAGGCCAGCACTGCGCGCACCCGCTGCTGCAGTACTACGGCGTCGCGGCCACCTGCCGTGCGTCTCTCGCGTTCTACAACACGCACGCCGAAATCGAGCGGTTCATCGCAGCGCTGAACAAGGTGCGCAAGCTCCTCGGCTGACTGTACCAGCCGGTAGCGCACGACCGTTGGTCGTGCGCCAACCCAACCGCAACCCGCACCCATCACCCACCAACGCCCGGTAGCGCCGGCCGTTGGCCGGCCCTCCAGATGCCTGTCCAACCGGCAATCGTCCAGCCCATACTTGCTCAGCACTCTGCTGCTTCAACCGCCAAGCCTTAGCAGGAGCTGGACTGCAATGCTGCCCAAACAAACGCAGTTGAAGCGGCCACTATCGCGTGCCTCGTACGTGCAATTGACGGCAGCCCTCCGGCGCCGACGCACATGCGTCATGGAACAACGGCAGCAAATGTGAACTCCACAGGCAAACCCAAACGACCCAGCGCCTGGACTGCATCCAGGTAGAGAGTCATCCTGGCAATGGACATCCACTTCATTTGATGTCCTGCAGGTCCAGAATGACATCCCCGAATGTCTCACGCTGCACTGGCACAAGGAGACGCAATGGACTGACCTCCAGGGGCGCGTGAATCTCACCGAGAAGAAGATCATCGGTAGTGCCGTTCCTGGGCTTGACCCTGAACGTTCCCGTCACTGAAACCCAGGAATACGCAAACTGATCGAAGATCCGCTCTTGAACGTCAACGGGACCTCGCAGGCGCAGCGCCACTTCGTCGGTTGCGCCCGCATCGAACAGTTCCTTGCTGGAAGACAGCACGAACAGGCCCTTGGAAACACCGAGATAGCCTTCAACCCGCACTGCGTGGCCGTCGAACCGGCTCGACTGCTCTGCAAGACCGCGAAACGTCACCCGGCAAGCGACTTTCTCATCTGCAGCACACTGTGCCGGCTTCGGCGCCGCCTCCTCCGGAACAGCGCCACATGCCGCCAGGGCGGCGACTGTCGACAAAAGCGTGGCAACCATGCAGACAAGCTTCACTTGACGACCTCCTTTGCCTGGAACTGAAACGGTGCGCGCGTGCCGATGGCCAACGCGATGAGTGGCCCGGACAGGATGCGCGCAATGTCCACCGCCAGTGCACGCAAGGGCTGCCCGGCCGAGTGGGCCACCCGCGAGTAGCCGAAGATTCGTTGTCCATCGTTATGACAGCGGCGCAAGCAGGCTATCAATATAGTCCCCAAGACCGACCACATCGTCGAAACCACCGTTGAAATCGTCGTCAATCATCTTCCTGACTTCCGCCACCCCGCCCAGCCTGCCACCACGGATCGCATGAAGTCCATAGACACCTCTCTCGCTTCCATTGATTATGGCTCTGAGATGTCTACGAAATCCTGGCCGGTCCACTCCATTGCCCACACCTCATTGGTGGAGGACGGCTGGAGTAGGCATCGGAGGGTCGCCTGGACTACAACTGATCCATGCGCGAGAGCAGCTCATTGATCCTCTCACCACTTGGAATTCCGTTGATCTCAGGCGAAGACAGCTCAAACAAAACTTTTGAAATATCCTCGAACTCCAACTCAACATCCTCGTTTACGTCAAAGAACTCTGCCCACTGAGTTGCAGCATCCAGACTGATCCGACCGTCACGCAGCCCCCTCAGCACGCCAACCACGTGCAACCTCGTGAGTACATAGAGCTTTCCTGCGAGCTTGGCTTGTTCGACCTTAAGCTCTAGGCTCTCAACATCCGGCAACATATCAACCATCACATCTTGTCCTTTATGTGAATGACTTTTCCAGCAGGATCGAGTGTTGTTTTCTGGGCAGAGAGTGTCCTTCCACTAGCATCGACAGACTTTTCATACACAGCCTTCGACCCAGGCACCCTACCTGGGACGTCGTTTTTGAAGTTAGCTGTACCGTTCTTCTGAACACTCACTTCCACGTTCCTGTTGTCGCGGGAGAATTTCTTCTCAAACCTTGCCAAACTGCTCTTCTGGCCATTGGTTAGCTTGGGCGGCGCCCTTACCTTTGCTACCGCCAGTTTCACCAGTGCGGGAACGACTGCGACTGCAGCCCGACCGATGGCGACTATGGCAACCCCAGTGATTGCGCCTCCTGCGCGCGCTTACGAGCGATCAAAGAACTTATCTTTTGACATATCGCCACGATTCATTGCTGCGATGTCTCTATCTATGGCGCAGGTCGATGGACCGTCGCAGCGTCCATCGGGATCAGTGTTGGAATATGGATTCCCCGAAACATACCGGTATCGCTCGAAGTCTATCCCGTCAATGGGACTGACACCAACAGGGTCTACGCTTAAAAATTGCCCCGCACTAGAGTCGTATTAGCGCTGCTGCATGTAGTTTAGATCAGTTTTCGAGGCCTCCACGTGCCCGGTGAATCCAGGCCCAGATGGCCTGGACCAGAGCGGCGCCGTGGTGTAACCGCAGATGCGCACGCCCCTCCTCATCGGCCAGCAACAGTCTCCGCTTACGCACCTCATCCCAGCTTCTGCTCTCCACGCGTGGTGTCCTCGAATCAAGCTGTTGTCACATCAACGACATGGCATACACCGCCGCTGATCTCTACCTCAACACGGACGCAGATCGAGGACGACTCAGCTATCCGGATTCGCTGCCTTGATGATGGAATGACCGTGACCTGTAATAGTGACGTTTACTAGGACATTCACCGCATCATGCCCAGCCGGATCCACGTAACCGCATAGATCTCGGTCTGCGTATGAATAGCGACGAGCACACAGACGGCATTTTCCAGGGCGCTCAACTGAGTCAAGGAGAGGACCTGAGCTCTCTTCAGGTAATAGCGACGCTGCTCGATGTAGCTCGCTACCTGCATGCTAGTACAGGTCGATTCATTCGGCCCTTCAGAGATCCCCTTCTGGCTGAATGAGCAACCATCGCCGCCTGGAAAAGAAATATATCCTTCGTGCTGCCAAGTATAGAGTATCCATTATGCCGATCCGAAAGAAGGTAAATCCGGAAGGTCTTCGGCCTTCATTATAAAAATCCCCGGAAATCTCCCAGACATCGTGAATCCAGTAGTATGGGCAAAATAGAAGCCCACTAGCGCCACGAACGTCATGAATCGACATGCGCTCTTCGAGCAACCTTCCGAGCTTTCCTGCACCGTCTCGCGCACTAAACGCAGTTAATCGGAACGTAGTGTGGAATCCCAACCGTTCCCTGCTCGACCCTTGCCTGACGAACACACCCTCAATCATGAACTGATACCATTTCACGTCCAACGCCCCTACTTTATGTCAAGTTCTTTAGTAAGGCGTTTTGCGTCAAGACGCCCATCAACTCTGAAGTAGTCTTTGACTTCACCGTTCACCCCCATACGCACCCCAGGGGTGGGCAGGCCAGTCATCTCGCTTATTTTTCCCGTCACGTTGTTGTACCGAGAGATATCAGCCTGGGTCGCAGGCCTTGGCGTTGGACCGGGCACATACTCCGAGGCTTCGGTCACTTGATCCATCGCGTCTGACGCGCCGGCTGCGGCAACACTCAGCTTACCCCAGAAGGGGTGCCCCCGCTTGCCCTGCGTTTGATAGTGGGGCAAGCCCTTTGAACCGTCTTCAAGGTCATGCGATCGGCCAGGCCAACATGTGGACGAACGAGACCCGGGGCGTCGCGAATATCCCGCGGCCACACAATGTCCCGGTCAAATGATCTGGTCCGGAAATCCTCAATACGCAGGCTGCAGGAGGCCGCTTCATTGATAACCTGAAACAAAGCAGCGCCGTGGGGTAGCCGCAGATGCGTACGCTCCCTCTCATCGGCCAACAACGTTCGCCGCTTACGTACTTCATCCCAGCTTCTGCTCTCCACGTGTGGCGTCCTCGAATCAAGCTGTTGTGACATCAACGCAGGGCGAGGTCAATAACCAAACGCCGGGCGAAACTCCTACCGAATCGCTACTACTTCAGATTCAGCCACCGATCGTTCTCGAGCCTGAAGATGGGATCCCAAAACAATGAACAAACTCGTCTCGCAGACCCACTACCGGGAGGCCCATGTCGGGCCGTTACGCAACTCTTGAAGCCGCAGCACTGTTATCGCGCCCCAAAATACCGGCAGTCACTCAACATCTACAGTTAAGACGTCCCCATCATCATGCTGGATGGATGCCTCTTCATAGTCCAGGACGCCCCGCCCGGCAAAGCGTTCCAGGAAATTCACCACAGCAGAAAAGTTGACGTCCGGCGGAACATCGACGGAAAAGAAGGACGGAACATTACTCAGCTCCGTTGCACAACCCAAGCCAGACAGCTTGCTTCTAAGCTCAGCCACCCGATCAACCTCGTATACGATCACTCGGACTGTAGAGTGTCCGCCTGCGGCCAGAAATTTTTGGAATGTCAACTGTCCGTCCACATGCGACGCAGCAACAACATCACCGGAACTAATCAGCTTTACATAGAACGGAACGCTATCCACAAGATAGCTCCCATCACTGAGAGGGATTGCCCACAGATTCTCCCAATCCACGGGAGGATACCCGTCATCCCCACGGGGCAACTTGAATGCGACTTCCACGTACTCTGCGTTATTCATGTCAATCGCTCTTTTGGCGGAACCTACTCGCTCTTACTACCTTTGTCCAAATTACACTGACTGCAGAGCAATTTTCCATTTGAGGGTGCGCCATCACCACCTTTGGCCTTTGGAATGATGTGATCAACCCGTGTTTCATTCTTGGGGGTAGGTACGCCACGCTGACTCTGTGTTGCGGGAATAGTGCTGGCGCTGCATCCTTGACATGTCGTCTGGCCACCGTTCGCATCTTTGTTCTGACGGATTATTTCTCGCTTCCCCCTAAGCCTCGCGCAGGAAGCCGATGATCTGTTCTTCGGAAAAGCGCTTTTCCACGTCCAATCTCTATGTCGTCGAGGATTGGACTCCAAATCGCTGCGCTACTCAATCTCGGGGGGCGGCGTCGAGCGGTGCAGCGGATGGGCTTGCAGGCGCGCACGCGGTAGATGTGCTGGACCCCGGCGGGGCCGCCTTGACGTGGCTTGCTTCATTCATAAACCTTCGGAGCGCCGTGAAACTCTCCCACAATGGATTGGTAAGGGGGAAGCACGTCATAAATTGAGTAAACCTCCAAACATGCAATGAACCCTTCCCGCACGTAGAGCATGAACTCCAAGTCCTTCGAATCGGCGGTAGCGGCGCTTAAGTCCGCTATATGAAAATTCCGCAGCCCTTCCAAGGGAGCGGTGTGGTCCTTGAGCACGAAGTCTACATAGACGCCAGAGGAGCTTGCGCCCCTGATTACTGACTCAATCCTCGTCGCTTGCTCCACGAGCTCGCGAGGTACTCCTTCGCCGCATAGAAGGGCCGCAATTGCATCCTGTTCGATCTGAGGCAACTGAGATACTCCAAGCATCGTTCGGCTCCCGGCTTCATTTGATGAGTAGAGGTGTGGTCGGCGGGGGAGGCTTTACAAACGTCGTTCCCAGCCGAGCTTTTCCATCGACAACCGCGCCTCTCAGGGTGATCTTTTCGCCCCCAAGCTTGACGGTTGTCTCGAATTCTCCATCCTTTGATAGATCAACCGCCTTATATGCCGCCCTCTCCATAGCACGCACGCTCCGTTTGCGCGCACAGCTGATCCGATTCGGGCCGCATTTGCGTGACCATAATCACATTGAGGATTTCCCCTACAGATGTGCTGACCGCTCACGCCCACGATTCTTCCGTGGATACCATCTTCGACTAGCCAGACGAGGGCAGCCCCCATCGCTACCCGCCGCTGCCGCCGAGCCCTAGAATGGCGCCATGAGCACCCTGACCTACCGTGCGGCCACGCTGGCCGACATCCCCGCCCTGATCACCCTGGTCACCTCGGCCTACCGCGGCGACGCCAGCCGTGCCGGCTGGACCACCGAAGCGGACATCCTGGACGGCGCGCGCATTGACGCGATCGGCCTGAAAGCCGACATCGAGCGCGAGCGCAGCACCGTCCTGCTGGCCGAACGTGACGGCACGCTGGTCGCCTGCGCCCATGTGGCCGACGACCACGGCAAGGGCTACTTCGGCATGTTCTCGGTGGACCCGGTGCAGCAGGGTGGCGGCATCGGCAAGCAGGTGATGGAGGCGGCCGAAGCCCATGCCGCGCGCGAATGGGGCGTGCCGGTGATGCAGATGACGGTGATCGACGTCCGCGATGAACTGATTGCCTTCTACGAGCGTCGTGGGTACCAGCGCACCGGCATCAAGAAGCCGTTCCCCTACGGCGATGAACGCTTCGGTATTCCCAAGCGCGACGATCTGCGCTTCGAGGTCCTCGAGAAGCCGCTGGCGGCGCAGGCATGAGTGAGACCTGGACCTTCGTCTGCGCCACCGCCGAGCTGCTGCCCGGCGAGATGAAGAGCACCTTCGACGAGGTCACCGGCACCCCTATTGTCGTGTTCAATCTCGATGGCGATCTGTACGCCCTCGAAGATCAGTGCACGCATGAAGAGTTCGAGCTGTCCTCGGGGACGTTCGATACCACAGAGGGCAGCATCGAATGCGTGCTGCACAGCGCGCGCTTCGACGTGCGCGACGGCCGCGCCTTGTGCGCGCCAGCGTACTCGCCGGTGCCGAAATTCCCGGTAAAGCTGGAACACGGCGGGGTCTGGACCCGCGACGATCGCGATTGATCCGGGCAACGCGATAGGAAACCTGAATTGGGTGGCAGCCACTTCTGTGATGCCTGCCACAGGACGGTGGATGCGAATCATTATCGTTTCTGTTAATTTAGCGTCATTCGCCGTCCCGGCCTGACCGACCCCGCCTCATGGCTTCCGCCCGCGTCGCCCATCCCGCCCGCTGGACCCCGCTGCTGCTGACCGCCGCCGCCATGGTGTGCCTGCTTGTCGCCCTGCTGGGCGGCAAGGCTTCGGTGAACGCGGGCACGGCCCAGACGATACGCGCCGCAGTAGCCGGGCCCAGCCAATGCGGGGACCCGGCACCCAGCCGCCCCGAACCGGGCTTCCACGCCTGCGCGGCGACCGAAAAAGAAGCCGAACATGCCAGACCCGGCACGCCCGCGGCACCGGGCTGGCGCCAGACCCTGCTGTCGTCAAGAGGCAGCGTAGTAGCGACTGACGTCCCACTGCGGTCCAGCATTCCGACGCGGCAGCTGCGCTCGCACCTGTCCCAGGCGCCTCCCGTCCGCGCCTGACCACGCCGCGCTGGCCGACCGCCGCGCGCGCCGCCGACTGCAGTCCGCCCTACCCCGTTTCCGTATCGATCGCCCGTCCGTGCTCCTGCGTGTGCGACTCACCTGTGCGCGTGCGCGGTCCTTCCCTTTCCGTTTCCAGGTCTTCACCTCTCATGATCAAGAGCCGCAAACACTCCTTCCCGTCGCGCAGCGCTGCCAGCCTGGCCACCGCCAGCCTGGTCACCGGGCTGAGCCTTGCCGCGCTGCCGCTGGCCGCACAGGCCGAGTCCAGCGACAGCAACGCCCGCACGCTCGACCAGGTGCACGTGCTGGCCACGCGCGGGTTCAAGGTCGACAAGGTCGCCTCGCCGAAGTTCACCCAGTCGCTGCAGGACACCCCGCAGACCATCCAGGTGATCACCCGCGACCTGTTCACCCAGCAGGGCGCCACCACCCTCACCGATGCGCTGCGCAACAGCCCGGGCGTGGGCACCTTCTATGTCGGCGAGAATGGCAACACCAATACCGGCGACAGCATTTTCATGCGGGGTTTCGACACCTCGAGCAGCATCTTCGTGGACGGCGTGCGCGATGTCGGGTCGATCTCGCGCGATGTGTTCAACACCGAACAGGTGGAAGTTTCCAAGGGACCGGCCGGCACCGACAACGGCCGCTCGGCGCCGACCGGTTCGATCAACATGGTCAGCAAGCAGGCGCACCTGCATGACGAGGTCAGCGGTACCCTTGCAGCGGGCAGCGACAGCCAGCTGCGCGGCACCGCCGACTGGAACCAGGCCCTGGGGGCCACCAGCGCCCTGCGCCTCAACGCCATGTGGCAGGACAACGACCAGCCGGGCCGCGACCACGTGAACAATTCGCGCTGGGGCATCGCGCCGTCGCTCGCGTTCGGCCTGGGCACCAACACCCGCTACATCCTCAACCTGCTGTACGTGGACCAGGACAACGTGCCCGATGGCGGCGTGCCGACGCTGGGCCTGCCCGGCTGGACCCCGCAGCCGACGCTGGAGCAGCTGGCCGGGCATCCGGTGAACCCGGAAAACTTCTACGGCACCCGCGCCGACCATGACGATGTCACCGCGAAGATGGCGACCTTCCGCATCGAGCACGACTTCAACGACAGCGTGCGCCTGACCAATAGCGCACGCTGGGGCCGCACCGAGCAGGACTACCTGCTGACCGCCTTCATGGGCACCGGCGCCCGTGCCGCCAACGGCGCGCCGACCGGCAACATCCGCTATACCGACCGCAACAACCTGGACACCTACACCATCGCGCGCAGCCTGCCGACCTTCAAGGACCAGCAGAACACCATCCTCACCGACCAGCTCAACCTGCGTGCCGACTTCGCCACCGGCGCGATCGAGCACAACCTGAGCACCGGGCTGGAGTTCACCCGCGAGGAGCTGCGGAGCTTCGGCCAGGCTGCGACCAACGGCACCACCTGGTCGCCCGCCAACCTGTACACCCCCGACTGGAACGCCACCGGCCTGACCTGGGCGCACAACGGCGCCGACAGCCGCGGCAAGACCACCACCTCGTCGGTGTACCTGTTCGACACCCTGCACTTCACCGACAGCTTCCTGGTCACCGCCGGCCTGCGTGCCGACCACTACACCACCGACTACGACAGCGCCGTGGTCTGCGGCGGGCGCGGCCCGGCCTGCGGCAGCAACCCGGTGGGCACGGTGATCGCCAATCCGTCGCTGTCCCATTCCGACACCCTGTTCAACTGGAAGCTGGGCGCGGTGTACAAGGTGGCTGACATCGTCAGCCTGTACGGCAACTACGCGCTGTCGCAGCAGCCGCCGGGCGGCAGCAACTTCCAGCTGAGCAGCTCGGTGAGCAGCGCCGACAACCCCAGCCTGGACCCGCAGAAGGCCAAGACCCTGGAAGTGGGCACCAAGTGGGCGTTCCTGGATGACGCGCTGGCGTTCAACGTGGCGCTGTTCAAGACAGAGGTCAGCAACGAGATCAACACCCAGGTGCTCGACGACGCCGGCAACCCCACCCAGACCGGCAAGAAGTCGGTGCAGGGCATCGAGGTGTCCACCGTGGGCCGCATCACCGAGAACTGGTCGGTGTCGGCCGGCTACAGCCATCTGGATACGGAAGTGGAGGAAGGCGCCAACGTGGCGGCCGACGGCACCCGCAACCTCACCTACACCCCGGGCGCGACCTTCACCAGCTGGACCAGCTACACCTTCCCGTTCGGCCTGACCGTGGGTGGCGGCGTGCGCTACGCCGGCCAGATGCACCGTGGCACCGACGGTGCGGTAGGCACCCCGGCGTTCACCAAGTCCTACACCGTCTACGACGCGGTGGCCTCGTATGCGATCAACGAGCACCTGGTGCTGCGCTTGAACGCCTACAACCTGTTCGACAAGGACTATGTGGCCGCGATCAACAAGAGCGGCTACCGTTACACCCCGGGCGCCCCGCGCAGCGTGCTGTTCAGCGCGGACTTCCGCTTCTGATCCACCAAGGACCCTGCCATGCTCCTGCACGTTCCCGATGTCCTCACCGCCGACGAACTGGCCCACCTGCAGCGCGCGCTTGCCGCGGCAGACTGGGCCGACGGCCGCGAGACCGTGGGCGTGCAGGGCGCGCAGGTCAAGCGCAACCAGCAGTTGCCTGACGCCTCACCGCTGAAGGCCGAGCTGGGCAGGATCGTGCTGGCGGCGCTGGAACGGCACCCGCTGTTCTTCGCCGCCGCACTGCCGCTGCGGATCCTGCCGCCGCGCTTCAACCGCTACCAGGGCGGTGGCGAATACGGGTTCCATGTCGATGGCGCGGTGATGATCACTACCGCCGACGGCCAGCGCAGCCACCTGCGCTCGGACGTGTCGTGCACGTTGTTCCTCAATGCACCGGAAGATTACGAGGGCGGTGAGCTGGTGATCAGCGACACCTACGGCGAGCATGAGGTAAAGCTGCCCGCAGGCGATCTGGTGCTGTATCCGTCCAGCAGCCTGCACAAGGTGAACCCGGTCACCGCCGGTACGCGGGTGGCCTCGTTCTTCTGGGTGCAGAGCATGGTGCGGGATGACGGCGCGCGGCGGATGCTGCTGGAAATGGACGGGGCGATCGAGAAACTGCGGGTGACCGGGGCCGATCCGGGCGCGGTGCTGCAGCTGACCGGCGTGTACCACAACCTCCTGCGGCGCT
>Ga0209051_1002657_pt1 | contig 12503 bp, 4 predicted proteins | sample AraplaCvi_mMS_r2_2_FD_184286 | JGI IMG/M metagenome (GOLD analysis project Ga0209051, IMG submission 184286) | Arabidopsis root microbial communities from North Carolina, USA - plate scrape MF_Cvi_mMS_r2 (SPAdes) (version 2) | ecosystem: Host-associated > Plants > Roots > Endosphere | place: USA...
AGGATTGCCATGTCCGAAACCAAGATCACGGTCATCTACGACAACCCGACCGACCCGGAGGCGTTCGAATCGGCCTACCAGGCCGACCAATTGGAGGCCGCCCGGAAGGTCCCCGGATACGTCCGGTTCGAAGCGTCCAAGGTGTGGCCCAAGGAAGACGGCTCACCCACCCCGGCCTACCGGATGATCGACTGGTACTACGCGGACTACGACGCTGCCAGCGTGGCCGTCACCACGCCGGAGTTCGGCGCCTTCATCCAGGCGCTCAGTCAGCTGGCCACCGGCGGCGTCCGCATCCTCTTCTCCGACGTCGAGGTGCCCCAGAGCTAGGTGACCAGCGCCTGTCGGAGCCGAGTCACCTGATCGGGCGTCACGCCGAGCGACTCGAGATACCCTGCCGTCGAACCGTACTCGGCGTCGATGGCGCGCTTGGCCGCATCGAGGTACTCCTCGCGCACACCGAGCACCTCCTCGTTGAGCCTGGCCTCGGCGAACGTCACGATCTCCGGCGTCGTCGTCTCCTCGGCGCGGTTGCGCACCGACTCGAGGATGCGCTCACGCAGCTCCGGTACCGCCGCGTTGCTGCGCAGGAAGTCCGCGACGATCGCATCGCGTTGCACCCCAACGGTTTCCAGTACCAGTGCGACGGTGAAGCCGGTCCGATCCTTGCCCGCGAAGCAGTGCGCGATGACGGGACGCTGATCGGCGAGCAACGAGATCACCTCTCGCATGGCGGTCTGCGCGCCGGGCAGCGACGGGAAGCGCTCGTACTCCTCGGTCATGAACCGGGCGGCGGCCACCGCCACGTCCTCGTCGTCAGGCTTGGCCGTCATCATCTTCTCGAACGCGCTCTCGTGCGGGGCGTCGGGCTGATCGGCGACGAGCTCGTGGAACGGCAGCAGGTGCACGGCCACGCCGTCGGGAACCAGGCCGGGACCCCGACGCTCGACCTCACGTTGGGATCGCAGATCGGCGACGTCGCCGATGCCGAAGCGCGCCAACGCATCCCGGCCCGAGTCGTCGAGGCGGCTCAACTCGCTGGACCGGAACAGGCGACCAGGCCGAATCCCGGTCTCCTCGGCGACGTCGCGGAAGTTCCAGGCGCCCGAGAGCTCGTTGCCCGAGGAGACCACTACGAGGTCACCGCCGCTGCCAGTGCGCTCTTCTCCCGGCCGAGTTCGGCCCTGGCGATGGTGCGCATGTGCACCTCGTCGGGCCCGTCGAACAGCCGCATCGCGCGGTGCCAGCCGTAGAGTCGCGCCAGCGGGAAGTCGTCACTGATGCCTGCGGCGCCGTGCACCTGTATGGCGCGGTCGAGCACGTTGCACGCCATCTGCGGAGCGACGGCCTTGATCATCGCGACCTGGTTGCGGGCCTCCTTGTTGCCGTGCTTGTCGATCGTCCACGCAGCCTTCTCGCACAGCAGCCGGGCCTGGTCGATCTCGTTGCGCGACAACGCCACCTGCTGCTGCACGACGCCCTGCTCGGCCAGCGGCTTGCCGAACGCGATGCGCGTGTTGACCCGGTCGACCATCAGGGCCAGCGCGCGTTCGGCCACCCCGATCGCCCGCATGCAGTGGTGGATCCGGCCGGGACCGAGGCGAGCCTGGGCGATCGCGAAGCCGCCGCCCTCCTCGCCGAGCAGGTTGCTCACCGGCACCCGGACGTTGTCGAAGACGACCTCGGCGTGCCCGTGCTGGTCCTGCCACCCGAACACCGGAAGTGACCGGACGATGGTGACCCCCGGGGTGTCCATCGGCACCAGGATCATCGACTGCTGCTGATGGCTCGCCGCGTCGGGGTTGGTGCGTCCCATGACGATGAGGATCTTGCAGCGCGGGTCGTTGGCGCCGGAGGTCCACCACTTGCGGCCGTTGATGACGTAGTCGCCACCGTCGCGCAGCATCGTGGTCTCGATGTTGCGGGCGTCGCTGGAGGCCACCGCGGGCTCGGTCATCGCGAACGCGCTGCGGATCTCACCGTTGAGAAGCGGTTCGAGCCACTGCTTGCTCTGCTCCGGCGTGGCGAACAGGTGCAGCGTCTCCATGTTGCCGGTGTCGGGTGCCGCGCAGTTGAGCGCCTCGGGGGCCAGCTCCATGCTCCACCCGGACAGCTCCGCCAGCGGCGAGTACTCCAGGTTGGTCAGCCCCGACTCCGACGGGAGGAAGAGGTTCCACAGGCCGCGCTCGCGGGCGAGCTTCTTGAGTTCCTCGACCACCGGGGGCACGGTGTGGTCGTCGCGTCCGGCCTCGAGCCGGTACTGGTCATAGGAGTGCTCGGCCGGGAACACGTGCTCGACCATGAAGTCGGTGAGCCGTTGGTGGTAGTCCTGTGCCTTGTCCGACCTCGCGAAGTCCATGACCGCCACGATATGACACGTGTCCAATGTCGCCGCCGGGGCGGCTCCGTTGGTCGGGTCAGGCTCCCAGCACGGTGACCTCGCCCGTCGCTCCGTCCACCTCGACGACGGTTCCGGTGACGAGCCGCGCGGTCGCGCCGCGTGCGTTGACCACGCAGGGCACCCCGAACTCGCGTGCCACGATCGCGGCGTGTGACGTCGGTCCGCCCAACTCGGTGACGACGGCAGCCGCGTACGCGAACGCGGGCGTGTAGCCGACGTCGGTCACCTTGGCGACGAGGACTTCGCCGGGCTGCAGGTCGTCGATCGTCTCGGCGTGCACGACGCGGACCCGCCCGCGGGCACTGCCCCCGGACACGCCGATGCCGTGCAGCACCTCGCCGCCCTGGAACGCCGTGGTGGGTGCCTCCGTCGGGGTCCAGCGACCGCTGAACGCCTCGGGCGGCACCAGACCCTGCAACGTCGCCTGCTCGGCACGTCGGCGGGCGACGATGCCTGCCAGGTCCGGCGGCGGGGCGTTCAGTTCGTCGACCAGCAGGTAGAACACGTCGTCGACGGCGCCCAGCTCGCCAGCGTCGACCATGCGCCTGCCCTGCTCGCGCAGCAGTCTTCTGAGCACCCAGATCGCGCGCACCATCCGGTCGCGGCGCACTTCCCGCTCGCGGAGCTGGCTGGCCGCGGCCACCGCCACCGGCCTTGCGCGCCACGGCACCTGGGGCAGCCGGGGCAGCTCGCGGGGCAGCGCCGTCAGCGCCTTGGTCACCATGCGGACCAGCAGGTCGGGGTCGTCGGCGTAGGTCGCCGACCGCATCTCGACCTCGCCGGGGCCGCGGTGTCCGATCAGGGCAAGCTCCTCGGTCAGCGCGGCCGAGAACGCGGGTGCCTGCGCGGCGAGCGTCGCGGCGTCGGTCTCCGGCTCGGACAGCAGCCGGGCGGCGACGGGATCACGCCGCGCCGCGGCAGCCAGCCGATGGACCGCGCTGAGTGCCTGTGCGCTGACCAGCTCGTCGCCCGCCGCGGGCATCACGTCGCGACCACAGAGCAGGCGCATCACGACGCCGTAGCCGGCGCACAGCAGGATCGACGCCGACGAGAGCACCCAGCCGTGCACGACGTGGTCGCGGCCAAGCAGAATCAGCTCGCGCAGTCGGTGGTCGTCGAGGGTGGCGGGGTCGGTCGCGGCCGCCTCGAGGCGTGCGACGTCGGCGGCGAAGGCCTTGGTGTCGACGTGGGATCCGGCGGACAGGCCGACGAGGCAGTTGGCGAAGGTCAGCCCGCCGCGGAGTTGGCGGACGATGCCACGCGGCTCCACGGGCGGCAGGTGTTCGCCGAACAACTCGAGGCCGTCCTCGGTGTGGCCGAAGAACCCGGAGAGCACCAGCGCGGGATCGATGAACGGCACGGTGTGCGCCATGAAGTGGCCGGTCGTGATGCCCGCGTACAGGCGGTGTCCGAACACGCCGGTGGTCCGCACCGACATCTCGCGCTGGACGGCTCCACCGGGGCGCAGCCGTTCGGAGATCACCAGTCCTGCCGCGCGCGTTCCGAGCACCGTCACCGACGCCGACGACGGGGAGAACGGTCCGGCCAGCGCCTCGGACAGGTTGGTGGCGATGAACGCGGGAAAGCGGGGATCGATCGGGGTGTCGAACTCGCCCGTGACCTCGCCAGGACCTGCGGGTACCGGCTCGACCCCGTCGGCGGCTGGCGCGTCGACCGCCGGGATCTGCAGCACGCGGGGCAGTCGCCACGGGATGTCGTGGACGGTGCCGCCCACGGCGATCCTGCCCCGGCACGCGAGCGCGAAGTCCTCGATCGCCTGTGCCACGTCGAAGGTGGGGGTGAATCCCCAGTCGCGCAGGGTGGTGGTGTCCAGCGTCGGCGCCGACACGCCTTTGCCGGCGACGATGCGACGAAGCGGCCCCGGGACTTTGACGACGGGCCTGCCGACGGCCGCGGCGATGGCCCGCAACGTGGTGTGTCCGTCGGCGGCGACGTCCACCCGACCGGTGGGCGGGTCGGGCTCGAGCAGGGCCCGCACCAACACCCGCTCGACGTCGTGGGCGTGCACCACCTGCAGGGGTCGGTCCAGCGAGCCGTCGTCGACGAGCACCGGCGCGGTGAACCGCCGCAGCACGGCGTCGTCGACGTGTCGGCCCAGGACCAGTGCCGTGTGGGCGACGATCGCGCCGTCCGGGGCGGTTTCGGTGCCGTCGGCCAGCACGACGACGCGGCCGACCTCGGCGGCTGCCGCGTCGAGACCGCGGGTGCCGCCGCAGTGCAGCACCGCGTCGGCACCCGTGACCGCATCGACGACGTAGTCGGTCGACGTCACGAACTCGACTGCGCCCGACCAACTCTCGGGTCGGCGGGCACCGATGCCGACGACGTCGTGGCCAAGGCTGACCAGTCGCGCCGACACCCCGCGTCCGATTGCGCCGTCGGCGCCCCCGACGACGATCCTCATCGAGGCCTAACCAGCATCGTCGTCGCTGAACGCCGCCAACAGATCCTGAAGGTCCATGTCGGCGATGTCCTGAGTGCGATCCGGCTCGTTCGACGCCGCCGCCTCGGCGGTGTCCGCACCGCTGCCCTGCGCGGCGAGGTTGAGCAGCATGTCGAGCACGCCGGCCTGCCGCAGCCGCTTGATCGGAATGGTGGCCACGACGCGCTGCAGTTCCTCGTCGACCGAGTTGGTCGCGGGGCCCTGCTGATCCTCGCCGACGAGCTGCGTGCGGAAGTACTCCGCGATCGCCGCCGGGTTCGGATAGTCGAAGATCAGCGTCGGCGAGAGCGTCAGCCCCGTCGCCGCCTTCAACCGGTTGCGCAGCTCGACCGCGGTGAGCGAGTCGAAGCCGTGGTCCTGGAACGCCAGGTCCGGTGCGATCGACTGCGGGTTGGGCAGTCCGAGCACCGTGGCCATGTGCGACCGCACCAGGTCCAGCAGCAGGTCGAACTGCTCGTCGGTCGGCAGCCCCGACAGGCGTTGCGACAGAGCCGAACGCGACTGCGCCGCGGCCAACGAGTCACCCACCTGGCGGCGGGCCGGGCCCGAGATCAGCTCGACGAACATCGGCGGCAGCGTGCCCGCCGACGACTTGGTCCGCAGCGCCACCCGGTCGATCCGCGCGGGCACCAGGAACGGCTCGTCGACGGTCAGCGCCTCGTCGAACAGCGCAAGCGCGTCGTCGAGGGCCAGCGCCAGGATGCCGTCGCGGTTGAGCCGCGCCAGGTCGACGTCCTGCAGGTGACCGGTCATGCCGCTGGCCTGCTCCCACAGCCCCCAGCCCAGCGACATCGCCGGCAGACCGTTGGCCCGCCGATGCGCGGCCAGGGCGTCGAGGTAGGCGTTGGCCGCCGAGTAGTTCGCCTGCCCGGACGCGCCGACCAGACCCGCCATCGACGAGAACATCACGAATGCCGACAGGTCGTGGTCGCGGGTGAGCTCGTGCAGGTTCCACGCCGCGTCGACCTTGGCCCGCAGCACCGCGTCCACCCGCTCGGGCGTCAGCGACGTCAACACCGCGTCGTCGATCACGCCTGCGGTGTGGATGACCGCCGACAGCGCGTGCTGATGGTCGATGCCTGCCAGGGCCTTGGCGAGCGCGTCCCGGTCGGCGGCGTCCGCCGCGACCACCTGAACGTGGGCGCCCGCGTCGGTCAGCTCGGAGACCAACTCGGCAGCGCCGGGGGCGTCCGGTCCGCGACGCGACAGCAGCACCAGGTGCCGAACGCCGTGGTTGGCGACGACGTGGCGGGCCACCGAGGCGCCCGCCATGCCGGTGCCGCCGGTGATCAGCACGGTGCCGCTCGCCCAGGCGTCCGGCATGGTCAGCACGACCTTGCCGATGTGCCGGGCCTGGCTGAGATGCCGCAGGGCCGCCGGTGCCCGTCGCACGTCCCACGTCGAGATCGGCAGCGGGCGAAGCACTCCCGCGTCACTCAGCTCGGCAACGCCGGTCAGGATCTTGCTCACGCCGTCGGCGCCCGCCTCGAAGAGGTCGAACGCGCGGTAGCGCACGCCGGGGTGAGCGGCGGCGACGGTGTCGGCGTCGCGGATGTCGGTCTTGCCCATCTCCAGGAAGGACCCGCCGCGCGGCAGCAGTCGCAGCGAGGCGTCGACGAAGTCACCCGACAGCGAGTCGAGCACCACGTCGACCCCCCGCCCACCGGTGACGGCGAGGAACTTCTGCTCGAAGTCCAGCGTGCGGGAGTCGCCGATGTGGTCGTCGTCGAAGCCCATGGCCCGCAACGTGTCCCACTTCGGCTGGCTCGCGGTGGCGAATACCTCGAGGCCCCAGTGCCTGGCCAGCTGCACCGCGGCCATGCCGACGCCGCCGGTGCCGGCGTGGATCAACACGGACTGCCCCGGTTGCACGTCGGCCAGCCCGCGCAGCGCGAAGAACGCCGTCGCGAAGCCGACCGTGAACCCGGCGCCCTGCGCGTAGCCCCAGTCCGCGGGGATGGGCAGCACGACGCGGGCGTCGGTGGTGGCCATGGTGCCGGTGCCCTCGGGGAACAGGCCCATCACTCGATCACCGACGGACACCTCGGTCACGTCATGCGCGACCTCGACGACGATGCCCGCCGCCTCGATGCCCATGGAACCGCCGCCCGGGTACAGGCCGAGGGCGATCATGACGTCGCGGAAGTTGGCGCCGATGGCGCGCACGGCGACCCGGATGCGGCCCGCCTCCAGTGGCTCGTCGGCGTCCGGGATCGGCTGCAGGCTCAGGTCGTCGAACGTGCCGGACTCGGCGACCGTCAGCCGCCACGGCGCGTTGTCGGCAGGGGGAGTCAGCAGCGACTCCGCGGCGCGGCTCGGCAGCACCCGCGCGGTGTGCAGGACGCCGTCGCGGATGACGACCTGCGGTTCGCCCAGCGCCACCAGGGGTGCCGGGTCCAGCTGGTCCGAGTCGGTGTCGACCAGGAGGACGCGACCTGGGTGCTCCGTCTGCGCAGCCCGCACCAAACCCCACACCGCGGCGCCGGCCAGATCGGTGACGTCCTCGCCGGGCATGGCGACGGCCCCGCGGGTCGTCACGACCAGGGTGGACGGCGGGCTGGTCTCCGAGCTCTCGGCGAGCCAGGACTGCAGCCGCTCGAGCGCGACGTGGGTGGCGCCGTAGACGCCGGCCAACTCGTCGGATTCGTCCGTCGCGGGGACGGATTCGAACACCACGACCTCGCCGTCGGAGTCCGCCTGCTCGGCGGGGGTCGCCGCCGACCACACCACCTCGAACAGCTCACCGCCGCCGGTGCTGCCGACCGCGGCCGCCAACTGCTGCGCCGTCACCGGCCGGGCCACCATCGCCTCCACCGAAAGCACCGGCAAGCCGAGCCCGTCGGCCAGGTCGATCGACATCGAACTGGTCCCGTTGGGCGCGAGGCGCGCGCGGACCGCGGACGCGCCTGACGCGTGCAGCGACACCTTCTGCCAGGAGAACGGCAGGGCCATCTCGCCAGCCCCATCTTCTGAGCTGTCCTTCCGACCCAACACCACTGCGTGCAGCGCGCCGTCGAGCAGCACCGGATGCACGCCAAAACCATTGGCCTGCAGCTCCTGCGGGATGGACACCTCGGCGAACACCTCGTCGCCGCGCTGCCACATCGCCTTCAGGCCACGGAACGCCGGGCCGTACTCGTAGCCACGGGCCGAGAGTTGCGCGTAAGCGTCTGCCACGTCGACCTCGCGGGCGCCGACCGGCGGCCAGATCGACAGGTCCGAACCGGGGGCCGACGACGCGACGCCCAGCTCACCCTCGGCGTGCAGGATCCATGATGCCGAATCCTGTTGCGCGCGCGAGAAGATCGACACGACGCGCCCCCCGGCTTCGTCGGCCTGGCTCACCACGACCTGGACGGCGACGCCCTCGGCGGGCAGCACCAGCGGGGCGTGCAGCATCAGCTCGTCGACGACATTGCAGCCCACCTCGTCGCCCGCCCGGATGGCGAGCTCGACGAACCCGGCGCCGGGGAACAGCACGACACCGGCGACCGCGTGGTCGGACAGCCACGGCTGGGTCGACGTGGAGAGGCGACCGGTCAGCACCACGCCGCCGGTCTCGGGGGATTCGACGACCGCGCCGAGGAGGGCGTGGTCCGTGCGGCCGAGGCCAAGACCGGTGGCATCGGTCGAACCCGATCCGCCGCTGGTCAGCCAGAAGCGTCGCCGCTGGAAGGCGTAGGTCGGCAGGTCGAGCAGTCGGCCGCCGGTGCACGCCGCCTGCCAGTCCACCTCGACGCCGGAGACCGAGAGCTCGGCCAGCGCGGTGACGAGCGTCTTGGGCTCGGGGGCGTCCTTCTTCAGCGTCGAGACGGTGACCGGCTCGGATTCTGCAAGCGACATCGCGATCGTGGCCGTCAGGCCGCTGGCCGGACCCACCTCGACGAAGCGGGTAACGCCCGCGGCCGCGAGGAACCGGGCGCTGTCGTCGAAGCGGACGGCCTCGAGGATGTGGCTGGCCCAGTACGGCGCGGTTGCGAAGTCCTGACCCGCCAGCTCGCCGGTCACGTTGGAGACGATCGGAATCCTCGGCTCCGCCAAGGACATTCCACCGGCGACGGTGTTGAACTCCAGCAGCATCGGTTCCATGAGCGAGGAATGGAAGGCGTGCGAGACCGCCAGCTGGTGCACCCTGCGACCCGTGGCCTTGGCCTCCTCGGCGATCGCCAGGACGGCGTCCTCGGGACCGGAGATGACGATGGAGTCGGGGCCGTTGACCGCCGCGATGCCGACGCCGTCGCGCAGCAGGGGCCGCATTTCGGCCTCGCTCGTCGCGATGGCCACCATGGCGCCGCCCTCGGGCAGCCGCTGCATGAGCCGGCCGCGTGCCGCCACCAGGGCAGCCGCGTTCTCCAGTGACAGCACCCCTGCGACGTGCGCCGCGGTCAGTTCGCCGATCGAATGACCCAGCACGTAATCGGGCTCGATGCCCCACGATTCGAGGAGCCGGAACATCGCCACCTCGACGGTGAACAGCGCGGGTTGCGCGTACTCCGTCGAATCCAGCACGGCCGCATTGCTTCCCCACATGACGTCGCGGATCGGCCGCAGCAGGTGGCGGTCCAGCTCCGTGGTCACCGCGTCGAACGCCGCGGCGAAGACCGGGAATTCGGCGTGCAGCTCGCGGCCCATGCCGAGCGCCTGTGCGCCCTGGCCGGGGAAGACGAACGCGGTCTTGCCCGAACCGGTGGCGCGGCCGCGGACGGTGCCCGCGCCCGGCTGGTCGTCGGCCAGAGCCGTCAGTTCCGCCAGCAGTTCGTCGCGGTCGGCGCCGAGCATGACCGCCCGGTGGGCGAACGAGGACCGACCGCCAAGCGTCCAGCCGACGTCGAGGGCGTCGAGGTCCGGGTGGGCGCCGAGATGACCGGCGAGGCGGCGGGCCTGATCGGCAAGGGCCTCAGGCGTCTTCGCGGACAACGCCCACGGCACGACGGCTGGCCGACGGACCTCGACGACGGGTGCCGCCGACGGCGGGGCCTGCTCGATGATGACGTGTGCGTTGGTGCCGCTGATGCCGAACGACGACACGCCAGCCCGGCGCGGCGAGCCGTTCTCGGGCCACGGCTGTGCCTCTGTCAGCAGCGCGACCGAACCCATCGTCCAGTCGACGTGCGGTGTCGGCTCGTCGACGTGCAGCGTGGCGGGCAGCTGCTCGTGCCGCATCGACTGCACCATCTTGATGATTCCGGCGACGCCCGCGGCGGCCTGGGAGTGCCCCATGTTGGACTTGACCGAGCCGATCCACAGCGGATGGCGACGGTCCTGGCCGTAGGTGGCCAGCAGCGCCTGCGCCTCGATCGGGTCACCGAGCGTGGTGCCGGTGCCGTGTGCCTCGACGACGTCGACGTCGGCCGGGGTCAGCCCGGCGTTGGCGAGTGCCGAGCGCAGCACGCGCTGCTGCGATGGCCCGTTCGGCGCGGTGAGCCCGTTGGACGCACCATCCTGGTTGATGGCCGAGCCGCGAACCAAGGCGAGCACCTGGTGGCCGTTGCGCTGGGCGTCGGCCAGCCGCTCGACGACGAGTATGCCGCCGCCGTCGGCGAATCCGGTGCCGTCCGCCGCACCGGCGAACGACTTGCAGCGGCCGTCTGACGACAAGCCGCGCTGCCTGCTGAACTCCACGAAGATGTCGGGCGCCGCGTTGACGGTGACGCCGCCTGCGAGCGCGAGGTCGCACTCACCGGTGCGCAGGGCCTGAACGGCCATGTGCAGGGCGACCAAGGACGACGAGCACGCGGTGTCGATCGACACGGCAGGACCCTCGAGCCCAAGCACGTAGGACACCCGGCCCGACGCGACGCTGGAGGCCTGACCCGTCAACCGGAAGCCCTCCGCACCCTCGGCGCCGACGCCATAACCCTGGGCGTACACGCCTGCGAAGACGCCGGTGGCGCTGCCGCGCAACGACGCCGGGTCGATGCCGCCGCGCTCCAAGCTCTCCCACGCCAGCTCGAGGAACAACCGCTGCTGCGGGTCCATGGCCAGCGCCTCGGTCGGCGAGACCCCGAAGAAGCCGGGATCGAAGTCGGCGGCGTTGTCGATGAAGCCACCGGTGCGGGCGTAGGACTTGCCTGGCGCGTCGGGGTCGGGGCTGAACAGTCCGGCGAGATCCCAGCCGCGGTCGGTTGGGAAGTCGGTGAGGACGTCGCGGCCTGCGGCGACCATGTCCCACAACGCCTCTGGCGAGTCGACGCCACCGGGGTAGCGGCAGGACATGCCGACGATCGCGATCGGCTCGTCGGCGACCGACGCGCTCGAGGCGATCGCGGCGACCTCCTGCGGTGCGCCTGCGAGTTCCTGCCGGATGTAACCGGCCAACGCCAGCGGGGTCGGGTAGTCGAAGATCAGCGTCGGGGAAAGGGCAAGTCCCGTCGCCGTCTTCAGCCGGTTGCGCAGCTCGACCGCGGTCAGCGAGTCGAAGCCGTGATCGGAGAACGCCAGCTCGGCGGTGATGGCCTCGGGCTCGGTGTTTCCGAGCACGGCGGACATGTGCGACCGCAGCAGGTCGAGGATCAGCGCAAGCTGCGCCTGCTCGGTCAACCCGTGCAGGCGTTGCGCAAGAGCGGACTTCGACTTGGCGGCGACCAGCGAGTCGTCGACGCGTCGCCGAGCCGAGGTGTTGGCCAGCTGGGCGAACATCGGCGGCAGCAGACCTTCGGCGGACCTGGCCCGCAACGCCGCCCGGTCGATCCGCACGGGAGCCAGCAGCGGCTCACCCACCACCAGGGCCGAGTCGAACAGCGTCATCGCGTCGCCGGTCGACATCGCGAGGATGCCGTCGCGGCCCAACCTGCTGAGGTCGGCGTCGGCGAGGTGCCCGGTCATGTCGCTGGCCTGCTCCCACAGACCCCACGCCAGCGAGGTGGCGGGCAGCCCGTGGACGCGGCGGTGCGCGGACAGGGCGTCGAGGAAGGTGTTGGCGGCGCAGTAGTTGGCCTGCCCCGCCGAACCCACGACACCGGCCATCGACGAGAACATCACGAAGGCAGCAACATTCGTGTCGCGGCTCAGCTCGTGCAGGTTCCACGCCGCGTCGACCTTGGCGCGCAGCACCGGGTCGACGCGCTCGGGCGTCAGCGACCCGACGACGGCGTCGTCGAGGACGCCGGCGGCATGCACGATCGCCGACAGCGGCTGGTCGAGTCCGTCGAGGACAGTCTGCAGGTCGGCGCGGTCGGCGGCGTCGGCCGCGAGCACGCGGACGTTCGCACCCGTGGCGGTCAGCTCGGCGACCAACTCGGCGGCGCCGGGGGCGTCGGGTCCGCGGCGGGACAGCAGGACCAGTTTCCGCACACCGTGATTGGTCACGACGTGGCGGGCCACCGCGGAGCCGGCCATGCCGGTACCGCCGGTGATCAGCACGGTGCCGCGGGTCCATGCGTCGGGCATCGTCATCACGATCTTGCCGACGTGGCGGGCCTGGCTCAGGTGCCGCAGGGCGGCTGGCGCGCGCCGGATGTCCCACGTGGTCACCGGAAGTGGCGTCAGGATGCCCTCTTCGAACATCCTGGACAGCTCGACGATGTACTCGTGCATCCGCGGGCGACCCGGTTCGAAGAGGTCGAAGGCGCGGTAGCGGACGCCGGGGTGGGCGGCGGCGACGGTGTCGGCGTCGCGAATGTCGGTCTTGCCCATCTC
>Ga0209051_1002658_pt1 | contig 12502 bp, 12 predicted proteins | sample AraplaCvi_mMS_r2_2_FD_184286 | JGI IMG/M metagenome (GOLD analysis project Ga0209051, IMG submission 184286) | Arabidopsis root microbial communities from North Carolina, USA - plate scrape MF_Cvi_mMS_r2 (SPAdes) (version 2) | ecosystem: Host-associated > Plants > Roots > Endosphere | place...
GCCCGACGGTGGTGGCGCGCCCGCGGCGCCCGCCGCCGCGGCGCTCGCGACGAAGGGGCTGCTGGCGATGCCGCGGAGGATGGCGCGGCGCGTGACGGCGTGAGGCATTTGTCTCGTTTCCGGCGTTTTTCGCGGCGGCGCGCAGCACATCGTATGCCCGGGGGCCTCTCCCCAGGGGGAAACCCCGGACGGGAGCGGGCACGGGGATTTGCCAAAATCTGCGCTTTACGGCAGTGGGCGCTCACGAGGCAACCCTGCGCCTTCCATCACGTGATCCGGGATTCGTCTTGAACACCATCGCTGCAGACATGCCGCTCGCGGCTGCCAGCCGCCCCTGGCAACCCAAGGGGCTCGCCGTCATCTTCATGACGGAAATGTGGGAGCGCTTCAGCTACTACGGCATGCGGGCGCTGCTCGTGCTGTACCTGGTCAACGCCCTGGGCTACCAGCGGGCCGACGCGCTGCAGCTCTATGGCATCTACACGGGTCTCGTGTACCTCACGCCCATGATCGGCGGCTACATCGCCGACCGCTGGCTCGGCATGCGCCTCGCGGCGGTGATCGGCGGCACCGTGATGATGCTCGGCCACTTCGCGATGGCGGTGCCCTCGTTGCTGCATGTCGCGCTCGGACTCCTGATCATCGGCAACGGCTTCTTCAAGCCGAACACGAGCTCCATGGTGGGCGAGCTGTACGACGACGTGCACGATCCGCGGCGCGACGGCGGCTACACGATCTTCTACATGGGCATCAACCTCGGCGCCACGTTCTCGCCGCTGGTCTGCGGCACGCTGGGCGAAAAGGTGGGCTGGCACTACGGCTTCGCCGCCGCGGGCGTGGGCATGGCCTTCGGCCTGTTCACGCTGCTGGCCTTCCAGCGCATCATCGGCCGCGCCGGCCTGCGCGACGACCAGCACGCCGTCACGTGGAAGGACCTGCCCGTGATCGCCATCTGGACGGCCGCCAGCATCGGGCTGGTCTACGCGTTGCTGGCCGTCTGGCCCATGACCTCGGGCGTCCCCGTGGCCGGCAGGATCATCGCCGGGCTCGCGATCATGGGGCTCGCCATCTGGCTGCCGGGCAAGCTCGCCGGCAAGAAGGAAGTCAAGGAGTCGCTCACCAGCGCCGAGTGGAGCCGCGTGATCGCGATCTGCATCGTCGTGTGCTTCTCGATCGTCTTCTGGATGGGCTTCGAGCAGGCCGGCGGCTCCATGAACCTGTTCGCCGACAAGCAGACCGAGCGCACGCTCGCCGGCTTCGAAGTGCCCGCGAGCTGGTTCCAGAGCATCAACCCGTTCCTGATCCTGCTGCTCGCGCCGTTCTTCTCGATGATGTGGACGGCCATCAACCGCTCGCGCTTCTCGCTGCCCGACACGGCCAAGCAGGGCCTGGGCATCATCGTGCTCGGCCTGGGCTTCGTGGTGATGTTCGTCGCGCAGACGCGCGCGGACACGATCGGCCCGGTGAGCCCCCTGTGGCTGGCCGCGGCCTACACGCTGCACACGCTCGGCGAACTGATGCTCTCCCCGGTCGGCCTCGCGCTCACCTCGCGCGCCGCTCCCGCGCGCATCGCCGCGCTGCTGATGGGCGTGTGGATGTTCTCGTCGGCCGCGGGCAACTACCTCGCGGGCTCGCTCGAGAGCCTGATGAACGGCACGGGCATCCAGCCCTACCTGTTCCTCACGATCCTGTCGATCGGGGCGGGCGTGGTGCTCCTGTTGCTGACGCCGATCCTGCACAAGATGCTCGAGAAGCGCGACATCTCGACGACGGCCTGAGAGCCCTCGCGACCGGAACGAAAGCGGCCTCCGGGCCGCTTTTTTTCGTCGAGGGGTCAGGTCTCCGACCTGACCCCTGCATTCGAGCCAGCCACCGTCGGAAATGCCGGGGTCAGGTCGAAGACCCGACCCCGTCCGCCGCGTGCGCCACGTACGCCTCGAACTGATCGAGCGCCCCCTTCCACCCGTGGCTCATCGAGTCGACCGCGGCGGCGAAGACCTCGCACTCGCGCGGCGAGGCGTTGAAGGGCACGCCGGTGAGCGCCAGGGTCGTGCGCTCGCCATCGTCGATGAGGCGCAGGGTGGCGAGCGTCTCGAGCGGCCAGTCCGGGGTCGTGGCGTGTCGATGCGGACGTCCTCTCTCGTCGCAGGTCGCGCTCAGGAACTCGAGCGAATCGGGCGCCGAGACGACGCGGAACAGCCAGCGGCCCCAGATCGTCTCGCCGTCCCTGGCGCGCATGCCGTAGAGGAACACGCCGCCGGGGCGCAGGTCGATGTCGGCGTGGATCACCTCGCAGCCGGCCGGGCCCCACCAGTGAATGAGGTGATCGGCCCGGGTCCAGGTCCTGAAGACCAGGTCGCGCGGCGCGTCGAAGCCTCGCGTGAGGCTGAATTCCGGCTCGGACACCGCGCGGCTCGCGGCGCTCGCGGGGCTGCTTGCTTCGGCCATGTCTCGTCTCCTGTCATGTGGCGATGTCGAAAACGGAGCGCGGCAAACGTCGTGCTCATGACCACCCACGGACGGTGTCAAATCCACGATCCACATCAAGGAGCCTTCACGATGATCCGCTTTCCGCTCGTTCTCGCCCTGGCCGCCGGCGCGATGGCCCTGGCCCCGGTCCAGGCCAGGAACGTCACCTACGTGGTCGATCCGGACCACACGTATCCCAGCTTCGAGGCCGACCACATGGGTATCTCGACCTGGCGCGGCAAGTTCGACAAGTCCTCCGGCACGATCACGATGGACCGCGCGGCGAGCACCGGCACGGTGAGCATCCAGGTGGAGACCGGCAGCATCGACTTCGGGCTCGGCAAGATGAACGAGGCCGCCCGCACGGACGAGCTCCTCGATGCGGGGAAGTACCCGGTGGCGGAGTTCAAGGGCAAGCTCGAGGGCTTCGACAAGTCCGGCAAGCCCGCGCGCGCCGTGGGCACGCTCTCGCTGCACGGCGTGAAGAAGCCCGTCACGATGGAGATCCGCAAGTTCAAGTGCATGCCGCACCCGATGTTCAAGCGCGAGATGTGCGGCGCCGACGCCTACGCGACCATCAACCGCGAGGACTACGGCATGACGGCCGGGAAGGAGTACGGCTTCGACATGAACGTCGAGTTGCGGATCCAGGTCGAGGCGATCGCGGTCGAGTGAGAGGAGTTGGGGGTCAGGTTTTCAACCTGACCCCGAAAGCGGAACGGCCCGCGTTTGCGGGCCGTTTCTCGTCAAGGCATAGATGCGCTCGATCAGGAGCCAGGCCCCTGCTCGGCCGACGGCGCCATCTCGAGCTTGAGCCACCCCGGCAGGAAGAGATGGCCGGCATAGACGTGCTCGATGGTGTTCTGCCCCGTGCGTCCGGGCGCATCCTCGGCGAAGGGCAGCACCTGGATCGGGGCGTCGCCGGGTGGGTTCCGGCCGGTGTCGGCGTCTTCGACGCCACGGGATGCGAGGGGATTCATGGCACTGCTCCTGGCCGCGCGCGGCGGTCTCGATAATCTGCAGCAACTGCCATGCCCTCGGCAAGCTCGCGGCCATTGCCGCGGCGGCTCCTCCAAATCTCCCCGATGAAGATCACCCGTTTCGTGCGCATGGCCCTGGCCGCGGTGGCCCTGCCGATGTCCGCGCTCGCCGCGGCGGTCGAGCCCGAGGCCGAGCTCGCGGCCCTGCAGGCGCATGCCGAGGCCGAGGTGCGCGCGCTTCATTTCGCGGCCCTGGATGCCGAGGCCGACGGGCTGCGCACGAGCCGCGCCCGGCTCGCGGACGGCCGCTGGAAGCTGTCGAGGCTGTTCGGCGGCATCGAGGCCGCGATGGCGCACGTCGTCGTCGACGAGGCCGACCGGCAGGTGCTCGAGTCCGCGGCGGAGAGCTACGCGCGCACGCATCCCGCCTCGGCGAACGCCGGGCTCTTCCTGGCACGTGTCTACCTGGCGGAGGGCCGGATGGCACGCGGCCAGGGCGACTGGGAGGACGTGCCCGCCGACGGTCGGCGTCGATTCCTGGAGGCGCTCGCGCAGGCGCGCGAAGTCCTCGACGGGCGCCGCCGGGCGCTTTCGGCGAACCCCGTGTGGTACGCCGATCGCATCGAGATCGCGAGCCTCTCCGGCGAGCCCGGGGCTCGCGTGGACGAGCTGCTGCGCGAGGCGCTCGCCCGCGAGCCGCGATTCCACGTGGCCGCCTACGCGGCGCTCGCGGCGCGCTCGCCCCGACGCGGCGGCAGCCAGGCGGCGATGATGGCGCTGGTCAACGACGTGGGCCGCGCGGGCGAGGGCGCGCGCGCCGAGGGGCTGTATGCCCGGCTCGTGATCGTGGCGCAGGAGGACGTCCCGCGCATCGCGCAGGATCCGGCGCTGGACTGGCCCGCCATGACGCGCGCCTTCGACGCCATCCTGCGCAGCTATCCGGCGCCGCGCAACGTCCGGCGCTTCCTGCTGATGGCCTGCGATCGGCCCGATCGCGCGGCCGCGCGGGCGCTGCTGGGGCAGGTGGCGCCTCCGCCGGCGGGCGGGCCGGAGCTGGAGCGATGTGTCGCGTGGGCGCGCGGCGGATCGTGAGGGAAGGGGTCAGGTCTCCGACCTGACCCCTGCATTGCGGCTGCGCCGACGAAATGCAGGGGTCAGGTCGCAGACCTGACCCCGGGCAAGCCCTCATCCCGTTGACGCATCGGGACAAGACCGCCGGGCCCCTGGCGCGGGACAGTCGCTCCCCATGCCCACCCCTCGCCTCGACGCCGTCCACGCCTTCCGCATGCTCTACCGGCAGGAGATCGCGCCGGCGCACTACAGCGGCGCGGCGCATGTCGCCCTCGTCGCCTGCGTCGGCCTCGGCGGCATCGCCGCGGCCCTCGTGCTGGCGGCGCTCACCTGGCGCCCCGCCGACTTCTGGGTCGTGCCCGCGACGCTGCTCATGGCCAACGCCGTCGAATACCTGGCGCACCGCGGGCCGATGCACCACCGCGTCGCGGGGCTGCGCGCCCTGCACCTGCGCCACTCGGGCCGCCATCATCGCTTCTTCGTGGCCGACGCGATGATCTTCGAGTCGCCGCGCGACCTGCACGCCGTCCTCTTCCCGCCGGTGCTCCTGCTGTTCTTCGGCGCGATCGCGATCGGCCTCGGGGCGCTCGTCGCGCTGTTCCTGCCGCGCGCCGCCGCCGCGCTCTTCGTCGCGACGGCGCTCGCCTACTACCTGCTGTACGAGACGCTGCACTTCCTCTATCACGTGCCGCCGCGCTGGCGCCTCGCGCGCCTGCCCGGCGTGCGCCAGCTTGCCCGCCTGCATCGGCTGCACCACGACCCGAGGCGCATGCAGCACTGCAACTTCAACCTCGTGTTCCCGCTGTTCGACCGGCTCGCCGGCACGCTGGATACCGGCAGCGGGCCCGTGTCGCACGACGCGCCGACCGTGCCGGCTTCGCTCGACCCACCAGGAGGCCTCCGATGAATCCATCCGATGCGGGCCGGCGCTGCTTCGTCGCCGCGCTCGGCGCCCTCTCGGCCGCCGGCGCGCTGCCGGCCGGCGCGAAGTCGCGCGGCCGGGGACGCGCGGCGACGCGCGTGCCCTTGTCCAGCCCGCTCTCGCAGCTCCAGCCCAGCTACGACGTGATCGTCGTCGGCTCGGGCTACGGCGGCGCCGTGATGGCCGCCCGCCTCGCGCCCGGTCGCCGGCTGGCCGTGCTCGAACGCGGCCGCGAGTGGCTGCCGGCCGACTTTCCCGGCACGCTCGTCGACGCGCTCGGCCAGTTCCGCGGCCCGCTCGCGCCCTTCGGGCTGTTCGACTACCGCATGGGCGACGCGATCGACGTCCTGGCCGGCTCGGGCCTCGGCGGCACCTCGCTGGTCAACGCCAACGTGGTCGTCCCGGCCGATCGCGACGTGTTCGACACCTGGCCCGCCGCGATCCGCCAGGACGTCGCGAGCGGCGCGCTCGACGCCTGGGAGGCGCGTGCGCGCCAGATGCTCGCCGCCGACGTGGTCGGCGACGCGGAGGCGCTGCGCAAGCACTGGCTCCATCGCTCGACGACGCTCGCGCGCGCGCGCCAGGGCGTGGCCGCCAGCTTCACGCCGCTGCCGATCGCGGTGAACCTGCACCGCTACGACCAGCAGCCCAATGCGCAGGGCGTCGTGCAGGCGCTGTGCTCGCACTGCGGCGACTGCGTCACGGGGTGCCGCGTCGGCGCGAAGAACACGCTCGACGTCAACTACCTGCCGCTCGCGCGCGCCGCGGGAGCCGAGCTGTACACGCGCATCGAGGTGGACTGGCTCGAGCGCCTCGCCGACGGCCGCTGGCGCGTGCACATCATCACACGCCCGGACGGCGTGACGGCCGTGCGCGGCGAAGTCATCGCGGGCAGCGTGGTGCTGGGCGCGGGATCCCTCGGCAGCACGCAGATCCTGCTGCGCTCGCGCGCCAACGGGCTGGCGCTGTCGCCCGCCCTCGGCACGCGCTTCTCCGCCAACGGCGACCTGCTGGGTTTCGGCTACAACACGAGCGTCCAGGCCAACGGCGCCGGCTTCGGCACCAACCCGCCGCTGCCGGGCGAGAAGCGCGTGGGCCCGACCATCACCGCGATGGCCGACTACCGGGCCAACCGGCCGCTCGCGCAGCGCTTCCTGATCGAGGACGGCGCCGTGCCCCATGCGCTCGTCGATGCGGCGCGACTTGCGATGCCGCTGGCATCCGGGCCCTTCGCCGATTTCCTTGCCAACGAGCGCCTGACGAAGGACCTGCTCGCGATGCGCAGCGACGGCGCGCTGAACCACAGCATGGTCTATCTCGGCATCGGCCACGACAGCGCCGGCGGACGCGTGCAGCTCGATGTGTCGGGAAACGCCCAGGTCGTCTGGCCGGGCGTGGCGCAGGAGCCCTTCGTCGCGCGCCTGCGCGCCGAGATGGACGCGCACGCGCGCGCCTTCGCCGGCCGCTACGTGGACTACCCGCGCTCGAGCCCGATCTTCGGGGGCGCGCTCACCACCGTGCATCCGCTGGGCGGCTGCCCGATGGCCGATCGGGTCGAGGACGGTGTCGTCAATGCGGACGGGCAGGTCTACGACGCGCGCGCCAACGGCTCGACGCCGTTCGCGAACCTGCGCGTGGTCGATGGCGCGATCGCGCCCGGCTCGATCGGAGTGAACCCGCTGCTCACGATCGCCGCCCTCGCCGAGCGTGCCGCGGCGCGTTTCCATGCGTGAGAACCCGGAAGTGACTTTCGCGCCTCGATTTGCAAGGAGTGGCAACTCATGAAACGTGTGCTCGCCTGCCTGCTCGCCGCCCTCTTCGTCGGACTCGCGTCCGCCGCCCAGGCGCGCGGGCTCGCATTCTCCGAGTCGATGGGCGGCGTCGCCTTCGAGGACGGCGAGTACCGCAACGCCAGCGTCTCGCTGCGCGTCACCATCGCCGACATCGACGCGTGGAGCCGGAACCTGAACGTCCCGGCGACCATCACGGGCACGCTCGCCATGGATCGCCTGCCGGTGCAGCCCATCACGGGCACGCTCGTGATCCTCGCGCCCGGGCCGGGCGACGACGGCCGGCTGCTCACCTACAGGTTCTCGAGCGCCAGCCTGCAGTTCACCGGCATCAAGCACGTCGAGGACGAGGCCGGCACCGAGGTCTTCGACGACATGACGACGCTGCACGGCGTCTTCCAGCCCAAGGGCGCCACCCCGCCCACGGTCGACGACCTGCTGTATGACGCGGCGTGGACGAGCGAGCTGCACTTCGCCTGGTGGGATGCCGCGGTGGTGTGGAATTTCGTCGCGTCCTTCACTACCATCGCGACTCCCTGGTACCAGGTGCTCGAGGTCGAGGCGATCTTCGTCCAGACCATGTTCGGCGCGTTGGCGCAGACATTGTTCCCCTGGCTCGTCTGAGAGTGGCCTCGCGGGCCCTGGCCCGCGCGGGCTCCATGTCTTCCCCCGTGTCCGGCCGATGCACCCTGCCGCCCCGTCCGATGCGCCCAGCGTCTCCGGCTCCTACGCCAGGTCGCTGCACGCCTTCCTCGGAAGCTGCGGGTTGCCGTCCGGGGGAGATACCGTACCCCCCATCGGCCTGCGCGTCGACGGCGCCACGCTGGGCGACGCGCTGCGCGCCGGCGGGCGCGCGCTCGCCGACCCGACGCTCGGGATCCGTTTCGGCACGCGTGTCGGCTGCGCGGGCTTCGGGCTGCTGGGCGTGGCGGCCACCACGGCCACGACGCTGGGCGAGGCGGTGCGCCACCTCCAGCGCTTCGAGGCCATCACCAGCACGCTGGGCCACGTCGACGTCGCCCGCGCCGGCGGTGAGCTGCGGCTCTCGTGGCGGCCCGCGCAACCCGTCGCGCCCTCCGTGGTGGAGGGCATCCTCGCGGGATGGGTCTCGTTCGGGCGCTGGTTCCTCGGCGCGCAGGTGCCGGTGCGAGCGGTGCGATTCGCGCACGCGCGTGCCGCCGCGCTCTCCAGCTACGAGCAGGAGCTCGAGGCCCCCGTGGTGTTCGGCGCGGGCGACTACGGCGTGACCGTGGCGGAAGACCTGGTCGACGCCCGCCCGCGCTTCGCCGACGCCCGCCTGAATGCCGCGATCGGAAGCTGGCTCGACGGCTGCACGCTCGCGGTGGACGCCGCGCGCGGACGCCCGGCCACGCGGCTCGTCGCGCAGTGGCTGGCCGCCCGGCCGGCGCTCGACGCCGTCGACGAGGCGCTCGCTGCCCGCGCCCTGGGGTGCGGCACGCGCACGCTGCAGCGCCGGCTCGCGGGCGAGGGCGCGCGCTTTCGCGCGCTGCTCGACGCGGCGCGCGCGCAGCACGCGGTGGTCAGCCTGCTCCAGGGCGCGCCGCGTCTCGCCCAGCTCGGCGCCGACGTGGGCTTCCGCGAGCAGTCCTCGCTGTGCCGCGCCTTCCGCCGCTGGACGGGCTACGCCCCGCTGCCGCTGAAGGAGCGCCTGGCCCCCGTCTTCCACGATCTGCGCCCGGCGACGGACAGCCCGTCGACCGCGCCTCACGAACCCGCCGCTGCCTCCCACCATTCTTCGACAGAACTCGAAAGAACCACATGACCCTGAAGACCCTCTCGCCGCGCGCGCGTCGCCTCGCCGCGGCCTGCGCGGCCGCCGCCGGCACGCTGCTCGCCGTCGCCCCGGCACACGCCTTCCTGCAAGAGACGCATCGCCGCATCGTCCTCGACGCGGTGGCCTGCATGCAGGCGCACCCGACGACCACCAACTACCAGAAGCTCGTCGCCGGCGCCGCGCGCGCGGGCTACTCGATCGAGGAGTTCGCCGCCATGCTGGGGCAGGGCGCGTACGACGTCGACTCGTTCTCCGACACCACCATCTGCGGCGCGATCACCGGCGACTGCGAGAAGGCGCCGCTGTGGGGCCTCGGCACCGCGATCGCGAAGTACTCGTCGTTCTGGCACTTCGAGGATCACGCGCACGGCCGCGACGCGCACGGCAATCCATATGGCGGCTACAACTATTCGCGCGTGCCCGTGATGGGCGACGTCGACACGCTCGCCGCGGGCTGGCTGTGGAACGACCACCTCGACGACGGCCGCGGCGGCATGCACGGCCTCCTCGGCGACGGCACCAGGTACGACACCTACCACCTCACCGAGGCCAACTACCGCCAGGGCAGCAGCTCGACGGCCTCGATGTACGCGGACTACCAGAACTTCCCCTTCCAGCCGATCAGCAACCTCGGGCAGTACTGGTTCACCCAGTTCCTGCAGATGCCCACGGCGCAGACGCTGGGCTTCGTGCTGCACACGACCGACCTGCTCGTGCCGCAGCACACCTGGAACACGCTGGGCAACAATCACTCGGGCTTCGAGGAGTGGGTGCTCGACTACTTCGACAGCGAGCACCTGGACGACTTCGCGCTCGTGGACGCCGCCTTCGCCGACCTGCCGCCGCTGCCGGCCACGGCCACCGAGGTGCGCGGGCTGATGCACACCGCCGCGTCCTACTCCTACGCGAACGGCGCGCTGGTGCTGTCGTCCACGGACCAGGCCGATCGCGTGGCCGTCGCGCGCAGGATCGTGCCGCACGCGACCGCGCTCGTGGTGCGCCTGCTGGATCGCGGCGCCGAGCGGCTGGTGCAATGAGGTCCGGCGTCCGGGGCGTGATCGGCGGGGCGCTGGCGACGATGCTCGCCGCGGCCTCGCTGTGGCCCGCGAGCGCCGGCGCCACGGTGCACGCTGCGCTCGCCGATGCGCGCATCGTCGTGCGCGTGGCCGACTGGTCGCTCTCCGCGCCCGCGCTCGCGTTCCTCGAGCGCGTGGCGCGCGCGAGCAGGCCGCAGGCGAGCACCGCGGCAGTGGCGGCCGCGGCCATCGAGGATCACGTGCTCGGGCGCCATGCCCTGGCCACGGTCGGCGACGAAGCGCTGTTCGACAACCATTTCGTCGCGCTCTCGCCCGAGGCGGCGGCCGAGGCGTCGCTTGACGCGTCGCTCGAGGCCGCCTGGCGCGCGCCGCTTGCCGAGGCATTGGGGCCCGACGGCGGCCTGCGCTACGTCGTGCGGCGTCATCCGCTCGCGCGCGAGCGCCTGCGCGCGCTGCTGGGCGCCGGGCCCCAGGTGCGGCTCGACGACCGCCTGCCCGCGGAGCGCGAGGCGGCGCTGCGCGAGGTCCGGCTCGTGGAGTGGCGCATCGACGAGCGCGACGCGGGCGTGATCAGCCTGCACGACGTCTGGCGCGGCCTCACGCTGCAGGAGCGCAACGTCCTGTACGGCGGCGACGTGGCCTATGCGATGCACCGCGCGGAGGACCTCGTGCGGCGCGCCGCGATCCGTCACTGGGTGCTCGCGCACACGGGCATGGACGCGGCGGACCTGGAGCGCCTGCAGGCCCTCATGGCCGACCATGACCGTCGGCTCGCGTTCGCGCGCTGGTCGGGCGCCATCGCCGAGGATCACTATCACAGCGCCGAGATCGAGCGGCTGCGGGCCGAGGTGTCGGACGACGACATCCGCCGCTGGTACGACGCGCATCCGGAAGCGTTCATGCGCACCGAGCGCGTGCGCGCCCGCCACGTGCGTTGCCCGGACGAAGCCTGCGCCGAGGCGGCGAGCGCGGCGCTGGCGCGCGGCGACGCCTTCGAGGATGTCGCCCGGCGCTTCTCGAAGGCTCCGGACGCGGCGCGGGGCGGCGATCTCGGCTGGATCGACCTCGCGCGCGCGCGCCTCGACTGGCTCGCGCAACTCGCCTTCGCGCAGCCGCCGGGCCCGCCGACGGGCGCCGTGCGCGAGCCCGACGCGGCCGGCGGGTGGCAGATCGTGCAGGTGCTGGCGCGCACCACCGGCCGCCATCCCGTGGAGAGCGAGACGGTGCGCTTCGCCGCGGGCCGCGCGCTCGCGCAGGAGCGCGCGGTCGCCCGCTGGGCGGCGCTGCGCGAGCGCCTGCTCGGCGCGTCGGACATCGAGCTCAACCCGGCGCTGCTGGGCTTCGACGAGAGCGCGCTGGCGGCGGAGGGGGTGCGATGAGTGCCGGGCGAACGACCGCGGCGTGCCTGCTCGTGGCCGCGCTCGGGGCGGCGACGTGGGGCGTGGCGTCGCGCCGGGCAGCGGCGACTTCCGCGCCCGAGGCGTCGGCCGCGCCGGCGGTGGCGGCGAGCGTGGCCGCCCGGCCGGAGCCGGTGCCGGCCCCGCGCGAGGAGGGCGCTGGTGGCGTGGCGGAGGTCGTGGCGTCGGCGCCGGCTCCGGCGGTTCCGGCCAGTGCTGCGCCTGCCCTGCTGCCGGCGGCCGAGACGATGGCCGAGGCCCGCCTGCACGGCGATCGCCGGGCCCCGCCGATCGACCCGCCCGAGCCGGCGGCCCCGCGCGCCGAACCCTGGCAGCTCGCCGATCCCGCCGCCTACCAGGCACGCGAGCGGCGCCTGGCGCGCGAGGTCGATGCCCGCTTCGCGGCGGCGGCGCAGGCGCGGCTCGGCGAGCAGCGCGCGGCGCTGCAGGAACTCCAGGCGCGCGGCGCCTCGCCGCAGGACCTGGCGCAGGCGGAAGACAAGATCCGCCACCTGGAGGCGGCGCAGCAGGCGGCGATCGCGAGCGGGGCAGCGCCGTGAATCGCGGGGTCAGGTCGGAGACCTGACCCCGGCATTCGGCTGTTCGGCGTCAAGTCCGCGACCTGACGACGACCTCCAGGCGGCGCCGCGAGAGAATGCCGGGGTCAGGTCGGAGACCTGACCCCGCGGACGCGCCACTCAGCGCAGCGCCGGCCCCAGGCGCCCCAGCAACTCCAGCACCGCGAACAGCACCAGCAGCGCGGCCACTCCAACGGCCTGCCGCGGCAGGTGCGCGCGCCGCGGGGGCGGGTCGCCCGCCTCGCGTCGGGGCGGATCGTCCTCGTCCCCCGCCTCCTCCTCGTCCTCGAGCCGCAGCTCGCCGTGCTCGATCGCGGCGACCGCCCGCAGCGCCTGAGGCACGTAGGAGGCCGGCACCATCACCCGCACGCCGCCCAGTGCCGTGGCCCACAGCGCGGACGTCTGCACGAGGTGCGCGTCGCCCAGCGTCGCCGGGATGCCGTCGGCCGCGAGCCGGCCGCGC
>Ga0209051_1002660_pt1 | contig 12497 bp, 9 predicted proteins | sample AraplaCvi_mMS_r2_2_FD_184286 | JGI IMG/M metagenome (GOLD analysis project Ga0209051, IMG submission 184286) | Arabidopsis root microbial communities from North Carolina, USA - plate scrape MF_Cvi_mMS_r2 (SPAdes) (version 2) | ecosystem: Host-associated > Plants > Roots > Endosphere | place: USA...
GAAGTTCGTGCGCGGGATGCTCGCGGAGCACAGCGTCGACTGGTACGCGCAGAGCGAGGACCTGCCGCACCCGGACAGCCGCGTCACGCTGCGCCCCGACGGCGCGATCAACCTGCACTGGCACCGCACGAACCTGCGCGCGCATGCGCGCTGGGTCGACAGGTGCCGCGAGATCCTGCGCTCGATCGGCTACCCCGTCGTGCTGACCTCCGGCTTCGGCACCGAGGTCGTCTCGCACCAGTGCGGCACCGTGCGCTTCGGCAGCGATCCCGCGACGTCGGCCCTGGATCCCTGGTGCAAGGCCTGGGACCACGACAACCTCTACGTGGTCGACGCCGGCTTCTTCCCTTCGTCGGCCGCCGTGAACCCGGCACTCACCGTCGCGGCGCAGGGCCTGCGCGTGGGACATCACCTTCGCACGCAGGTGCTGCAATGACGAACTCCCGTCCCCTCGCCGTCGTCACCGGCGCCCGCCGCGGCATCGGTGCCGCGATCGCGATCGAGCTCGCGGGGCAGGGCTTCGACGTCGCCCTGACCGACATCGACGCGGCCGGCGCCGAGGACGTCACCGGCGCCATCGAGGCGCGGGGCGGCGCGGCGAGGATGTTCGCGTTCGACCTCGCGCGCGTCGAGGATCACGCCGCGGTCATCGAGCGCATCGTGGCGTGGCGCGGCCCCGTCGCCTGCCTGGTCAACAACGCGGGCATCGGCTCGCCGGCGCGCGGCGACCTGCTGGACGTGGCGCCGGAGGCCTTCGATCGCGTCCTCGAAGTCAACCTGCGCGGCACGTTCTTCCTCACGCAGGCGATCGCGCGGCACATGGCCGCGAGCACGTGCGAGCACCCGCGCGCGATCGTCACGGTCTCGTCCGTCAGCGCGGGGATGGCGTCGATCGAACGAGGCGAGTATTGCCTGTCCAAGTCCGCGCTGGGCATGCTCACGAAGCTGTTCGCGCTGCGCCTGGCGCCGCTGGGCGTCGGCGTCTTCGAGATCCGGCCGGGCATCATCCGCACGCCGATGACGGACGCCGTCTCCGCGAAGTACGACCAGCGCATCGCCGACGGCCTCGTGCCGGCGGGCCGCTGGGGCCTGCCCGAGGACGTCGCGCGCTCCGTGGCGGCGCTCGCCGCGGGGCGGCTCGGCTTCGCGACGGGCAGCGTCCTGAATGTCGACGGCGCATTGTCGATCCCGAGGCTGTGAGGCTCTGACATGGACACCTACGACTACATCATCACGGGCGGCGGCTCGGCCGGCTGCGTGCTGGCCAATCGCCTCAGCGCCGATCCGTCGATCAAGGTATTGCTGCTCGAGGCCGGCGGCGCCGACAGCAACCTGCTCTTCGCCTGGCCGGCGGGCTTCGCGAAGATGACCAAGGGCATCGGCTCCTGGGGCTGGTTCACCACGCCGCAGAAGCACCTGAAGGACCGAGTGCTGCGCTTCACGCAGGCGAAGGTGATCGGCGGCGGCTCGTCCATCAACGCCCAGCTCTACACGCGCGGCGCGGCGGCCGACTACGACGACTGGGTCGCGAAGGCCGGGGCCACGGGCTGGTCCTACCGCGAGGTGCTGCCCTATTTCAAGCGCTCGGAGAACAACCAGCGCTTCGCCAACGAGTTCCACGCCTACGGCGGGCCGCTGGGCGTTTCCAACCCCATCAGCCCGCTGCCGATCTGCGAGGCCTTCTTCCAGGCCGGGCAGGAGCTGGGCATCCCGTTCAACGCCGACTTCAACGGCGCGAGGCAGGACGGCCTCGGCTACTACCAGCTGACGCAACTCGACGCGCGCCGGTCGTCCGCGGCCAAGGGCTTCCTCGATCCGGTGCGGAGCCGGCCGAACCTGACCGTCATGCTGCACGCCCAGGCCCTGCGCGTGCTGACGGAGGGACGGCGCGCCACGGGCGTCGAGCTCGTCGCCGGCTCGAATCGCACGCCGGTGCGCGTGCGGGCGAGCCGCGAGGTCATCGTGTCTTCCGGCGCCTTCGGCTCGCCGAAGCTCCTGATGCAGTCGGGCATCGGGCCGGCCGACCACCTGCGCGGGCTCGGCATCGACGTCGTGTCCGATTCCCCGAACGTGGGCGCGAACCTGCAGGATCACCTGGATCTGTTCGTGATCGCGGAATGCACCGGCGACCACACCTACGACAAGTACAACAAGCCCTTCAACGCCGCGAAGGCCGGGCTGCAGTACCTGCTCTTGAAGAACGGCCCGGTCGCGTCGAGCCTGTTCGAGACCGGCGGCTTCTGGTACGCCGACGCGGCCCGCAAGGATCGCTCGCCCGACATCCAGTTCCACCTCGGGCTCGGCTCGGGCATCGAGGCCGGCATGGCGAAGATGAGGAACGCCGGGGTGACGCTGAACAGCGCGTACCTTCGCCCGCGCTCGCGCGGGACGATCCGCCTGGCCAGCGCCGACCCCGCGGCGGCACCGCTGATCGACCCGAACTACTGGGCCGATCCGTGGGACCGCGACATGGCGATCAAGGGCCTGCGAGTGGCGCGCGAGATCATGAGCCAGCCCGCGTTGCGCCGCTACGTGCAGAGCGAGGTGCTGCCCGGCGCGGCGCTGCGCACCGACGCGGAGCTCTTCGACTACGCCTGCGCCAACGCGAAGACCGACCACCATCCGGTCGGCACCTGCCGCATGGGCGCGGCGGACGACCCGGCGAGCGTCGTCACGCCCGACCTCCGGTTCATCGGGCTCGAAGGGCTGCGCGTGGTCGACGCGTCGGTGATGCCGCTCGTCCCGTCCTGCAACACCAACGCCCCGACCATCATGGTCGCGGAGAAGGCCGCCGACCACATCCTCGGGCGCCTTCCCGCGCCCGCGAGCGAGCCCGCGGAGCGCGCACGGTCGACCACGACCGCGTGATCCAATCGATCCAGGAGAGCCCGATGAAGATCCGCCTGCCCCGCCTCGACGGCACCCTCGACACCGTCACCCTGGCGGCCCGCCCGTTGCGACCCGAAGGGCCGGCGAAGCCGTTCGACCGGGTGGTCTACGCCGCGGCGCACGTGGTGGTCGACCCGTTCAGGCTCGCCGATCCGTGGGACGCCTCGCCGGCGGTGGACTGGGACGCGACGCTCGCCTTCCGCGACCACCTCTACGGCCTCGGCTTCCGCGTGGCCGAGGCCATGGACACCGCGCAGCGCGGCATGGGCGTCGACTGGCCCGTCGCCCGCGAGCTGATCCGGCGCAGCCTGCGGCATGCGCGGGCGGTGGGCGGCGAGGCGGCCTGCGGCGTCGGCACCGACCAGCTCGAGCCGGGGCCCGGCGTCGGCGTGGCGGACGTGGAGCGCGCGTACCGCGAGCAGCTCGAGGTCGTCGAGGGCGAGGGCGGCCACGCGATCCTGATGGCCAGCCGCGCGCTCGCGCGTTGCGCCCGGAGTGCCGACGACTACCTCGCGCTCTACGGCCGCCTGCTTCGCGACGCGCGGCAGCCCGTCGTGCTGCACTGGCTCGGCCCGATGTTCGATCCGCAGCTCGAAGGCTACTGGGGCACGCGCGACATCCCCGCGGCGCTCGAGACCGTGCTGCAGCTCGTCGAGAGCCATGCGGAAAAGGTGGAAGGCATCAAGGTCTCGCTGCTCGACGCGCAGTGGGAGATCGCGCTGCGCCGGCGCCTGCCGCGCCACGTGAAGATGTTCACCGGCGACGACTTCAACTACGCCGAGCTGATCGAGGGCGACGAGAGCGGCTTCTCGCACGGCCTGCTCGGCATCTTCGACCCGATCGCGCCGGTGGCGGCGCTCGCCCTCGATGCGCTGGCGCGCGGCGACCGTGCCGGCTATCGTGCGCTGCTCGACCCGACGGTGGCCCTGTCGCGCGAGCTGTTCCGCGCGCCGACGCGGCACTACAAGGCCGGCGTCGTGTTCCTGGCGTGGCTGAACGGGCACCAGCGGCACTTCTCGATGGCCGGCGGACTGCAATCGGCGCGCGGCGTCGCGCACTACGCGCGGGTCTTCGAGCTCGCCGACGCGTGCGGCGCGCTGGCGGATCCGGAGCTGGCCTGCGAGCGCATGCGGCGCTTCCTCTCGGTGTCGTGCGGGATCGAGGCATGAGCGCCGCCATTCAGGGCAGGGAGCGGTGCATGAGCGCGCACGGCCGTTCCGAAGCGCTCATGCCGGAGCGCGCAGCGCGGAGGGAAGTCCGGTGAGCTTCGTGGCCACGCATCCGCCGCAGGTCGACCTCCTGCTGCGCGTCTACCGTGCGATGCTGTCCGCGGTCGATCCGCGTCGCGTCGTGGCCGCGCACCTGCCGGCGCCGCCCGCGGGGCGCACCGTCGTCGTCGGGCTCGGCAAGGCCGCGGCCGCGATGGCGCAGGCGGTCGAGGCGAACTGGCCGGGCGAGCTGAGCGGCGTCGTCGTCGTGCCGCAGGGCGGCGCGCTGCCGCTGCGGCGCCTTCAGGTGATCGAGTCCAGCCATCCCGTGCCGGACGAGCGCAGCGTGCAGGCGGCGCGCGCGCTGCTGGACGCGGTCGCGGGGCTCGGCCCCGACGACCTGGTCATCGCGCTCGTCTCCGGCGGTGGCTCCGCGCTCGTCGCCCTGCCCGTCGACGGCCTGGCGCTGGCCGACAAGCAGCGGATCACGAAGGCGCTGCTCGCGCGGGGCGCGGCCATCCACGAGATGAACACGGTGCGCAAGCACCTGTCGGCCATCAAGGGCGGCCGCCTCGCGGCCGCCGCGGCCCCCGCGCGCGTCGTGAGCCTGGTGATCTCCGACATCCCGGGCGACGACCCGGCGCTCGTCGCCTCCGGGCCGACGCTCGCGACGGGCGCGACGCCGCGCGACGCGCTGGACATCCTGCGCCGCTACGACATCGATCCCGGCGACGCGCTCGCGCGCCTCCTGCAATCGGCGCACGACGCGGGCGTCCGCCCCGACGACCCGCGGCTGGCGGGCAACGACCATCACGTCGTCGCCAGCGCCTGGGACGGCCTCGCGGCGGCCGCCGGACTGGCGCGCGCGGAAGGCATCGCCTGCCATGTCCTCGGCGACGCGCTCGAGGGCGAGGCGCGCGACCTGGCGGTGGCGCATGCCGGCATCGCGCAGTCCGTCGCCCGCCACGGTGCGCCGTTCGCCGCGCCGTGCCTGCTGCTGTCCGGCGGCGAGGCGACCGTCACCCTGCGCGGCGACGGCCGCGGAGGGCGCAACACCGAGTTCGCGCTCGCGCTCGCCCTGGCCCTCGAGCACGCGCCCGCGCCGGCCCGCGTGCACGCGCTGTCGGCGGGCACCGACGGCCTCGACGGTCGCGCGGGCGCTGCCGGCGCATGGATCGCCCCCGACTCGCTCGCGCGGGCGCGCGCGCTGGGCCTCGCGCCGCGCGACATGCTGGATCGCAACGACAGCGCGACGCTCTTCGATCGGCTCGGGGCGCTGGTGCACACGGGGCCGACGCACACGAACGTGAACGATTTCCGGGCCATCCTGATCGAGGTGCCATGACCATCGCCAACGCCCGCTGGGCCCTGAAGCATGCCTGGAGCGGCGCGAGCGATCGCGCGGCCCTGGCGCTGTGCGCGCAGGCGCTCGCGCGGATCGGCGTGGACTTCGTCGACGCCGTGCAGGCGGACGAAGCCGATGGCGTGAAGCTCCACGGCTTCGAGCTCGTGGAGGCGCTGCGTGACGGGCAGCTCGCGATCGACGACCTGCGGGACGTGGCCGCACGCGAAGGCTGGGCCGCGCGCATCGACCCGCGCGCGTGGCGCTTCATGGCGCGCGAAGGCGCCGTGCATGGCATCCCGATGGCCCTCCACCAATCCAACTGCGCCTGGGCCAACGTCCGCCTCGCGGACGCGGTCACGGCCGAGGGGCCGGTGGAGTCGATCGACCTGGTCGCGTGGCTCGAGCGCGCGCGGCGCGCGATGCCGAAGCCGCTGGCGATCGGCAGGGAGGCATGGCAGGTCGGCATCCTGTTCGAGTCGCTCGCGCTGGCCCGCCTGGGCGCCGAGGCGTACCGCCGGGCGTTCGTGGCGCTCGATGCGGAGGCGATGGGCGGGACGGCGATGGTTCGCGTGCTCGAGGCGCTCCTGGCGGTGCGCGAGTTCGTGGACGACACGCGGCTCGACGTGCCCTGGCGATCGCTGCTCGCCGACGTGAGCGAGGGGCGCGCGGGCGTGATGCTGATGGGCGACTGGGTGCGCGCGAGCGGCCTGGCGCTGCGGCGGCTCGAGGTGGCGGGACTGAAGGAGGCGTGCATCGACATCGTCGACCTGTTCGTGCCCGTCGGCGGCTCGCCGCGCTCGCCGGCCGTCGCGGCCGCCTTGACTGCATCGGACTTCCAGGGCCGGTTCGCGCAGGTCAAGGGGAGCGCGCCGGCGGTCGCGGATGCGCCCGGATATCGCGCCTTCGCGCAGGGTGCCGACGTGCCCTCGCTGACTTTCGACCAGTGCTGCACGGTGCGGACGAAGCAGGCCCTGCTCGCGGTCGTGGCGGATCACTTCGTGGCGCGGCGCGATGCGAAGGCGACGGCCGTGCGTCTGGCGGAGGTGGCCTTCGGGGTCAGGTCTTCGACCTGACCCCGGCATTCGGCTCCTCGGTGTCTGGCCTCCGGCCTGACGCCGGCATTCCTTCGTGTGCGTCGCTCGAATGCCGGGGTCAGGTCGAAGACCTGACCCCGTATTCAGGGCCGCGCCCGACGACAATGGCGCGTCCTTCACGACCCGATCGACCCATGTCCCCCGAACTCACCGGCTGGTTCTTCACGCTGCTCCAGGCCGCCGTCGTCGCCACCGCCCTCGTCTGCGTCCTCGAAGGCACGCGCCGCTTCGCCCATCAGGGCTTCAGCCGGGCCACGGCGCTGCTGATCGTCGTCGGCCTCGTCGTCGCCGTCGGCCAGGCCGCGAGCGATCTCTACGTGAGCTCGCGCCTGCGCCTGCTGCTCACGACCTTCCCCGCGGTGGCCCCCGCCGAGCCGCCCGGCGGCTGGGAGAAATCGACCTGGCCGCCCGCGGAGCGGGCTTCGCGCAGCCTCGAGGCCGCCCGCCTCACGTTCCAGGTGACGGGCCGGGTCGCCGATGTCGTCGACGCCGGCGGCACGCGCCAGCCCTATGTGCCTTCGCAGCAGGAGCTGCGCTCGCGCGAGCAGATGGTGCTCGGCTTCGATCGCACCGAGGCCAACGCGACGCGGCTTTCGGCGGAGGCATGGCGGGAGCTGGTGGCCGTGATCGTGTTCATGGGCGCCGGGTGGATCATCGGCAAGCGGGCGGGGCGGAATGCCGGGGTCAGGTCGAAGACCTGACCCCGAACAGCCGTGCCGCCGAACTCGGGGTCAGGTCTCCGACCTGACCCCGGCATTCCATTCGCGCCGGTAGCAGTCACTCACGATCCAGCGCCTCCGCGTGGAAGCGCAGGTGATCCTCGACGAAGCTCGCGATGAAGTAGTACCCGTGGTCGTACCCGGCGTGCCGGCGCAGGGTGAGCGGCTGGCCGGCCGCGTGGCAGGCGGCCTCGAACGTGTCGATCGACAGCTGCTCGGCGAGGAACTTGTCCGCGAGCCCCTGGTCGACGAGCAGCGGCGGCACGCGGGCGCCGGACTTCACGAGCTCGGTCGCGTCGTGCGCGGCCCAGCGCGCCCGATCCGGCCCGAGGTAGCCGCCGAAGGCCTTCACGCCCCAGGGCGCCTGCATCGGCGCCGCGATGGGTGCGAAGGCGGAGACGCTCCGGTAGGCGCCGGGGTGTCGCAGCGCCAGCGTGAGCGCGCCATGGCCGCCCATCGAGTGCCCGAAGATGCCGAGCGAGGAGCGGCGCCACGGGAAATGCGCGGCGAGCGCCTCGGGGAGGTCCCGCGTGACGTAGCTCTCCATGCGCCAGTGCGCGGACCAGGGGGCCTCCGTGGCGTCCAGGTAGAAGCCGGCCGCCGTGCCGAAGTCCCAGTGGTCGCCGGCGCCGGCGACGCCGGTGTCGCGCGGGCTCGTGTCGGGCGTGACCAGCATCAGCCCGAGCTCTGCGGCGACGCGCTGCGCGCCCGCCTTCATCGCGAACGTCTCCTCGGTGCAGGTGAGGCCCGCCAGCCAGATCAACGCGGGCACCGCCTCGCCGGCCATCGCGCGCGGCGGACGGTAGACGCCGAATCGCATCGACCCGCCGACGGCGCCCGACGCGTGCCGGTAGAAGCCCTGCACGCCGCCGAAGGCGCCATGCTCGGAGAGGATCTCGATCTTCGACATCGTCGCCTCCCGTGGGGGCCGGTCAGTAGACCACCACCGAGCGGATCGACTCTCCGCGCTCCATCAGCTCGAAGCCGTGGTTGATCTCGTCGAGCTTCAGCGTGTGCGTGATCAGCGGGTCGATGTCGATCTTGCCGTCCATGTACCAGTCGACGATCTTCGGCACGTCGGTGCGCCCGCGCGCGCCGCCGAATGCCGAACCCTTCCACTCGCGGCCGGTGACGAGCTGGAACGGCCGCGTCGAGATCTCCTGCCCCGCGCCGGCCACGCCGATGATGACGCTCTGGCCCCAGCCCTTGTGGCAGCACTCGAGGGCCTGGCGCATCGTGGTGGTGTTGCCGATGCACTCGAAGCTGTAGTCGGCCCCGCCGTCGGTCAGTTGCACGATCGCGTCGACGATGTTCGCGTGCTCCTTCGGGTTGAGGAAGTGCGTCATCCCGAAGCGGCGGGCCATCTCCTCGCGCGCGGGGTTGATGTCGATGCCCACGATCTTGTTGGCGCCCACCATGCGCGCCCCCTGGATCACGTTGAGCCCGATGCCGCCGAGCCCGAACACGACGACGTTCGCGCCCGCCTCGACCTTCGCGGTGAACAGCACGGCGCCGACGCCAGTGGTGACGCCGCAGCCGATGTAGCAGACCTTGTCGAACGGCGCGTCGGGGCGGATCTTCGCGAGCGCGATCTCGGGCACGACGATGTAGTTGCTGAAGGTGGAGGTGCCCATGTAGTGCAGGATCGGCTGGCCTTCGAGGGAGAAGCGGCTCGTCGCGTCGGGCATCAGGCCGCGGCCCTGCGTGGCGCGGATCTTCTGGCAGAGGTTCGTCTTGCGCGAGAGGCAGAACTTGCACTGCCGGCACTCGGGCGTGTAGAGCGGGATGACGTGGTCGTCTTTCGCGAGCGACGTGACGCCGGGCCCGACATCCACCACCACGCCCGCGCCTTCGTGGCCGAGGATGGCGGGGAACAGGCCTTCGGGGTCCGCGCCCGAGAGCGTGAACTGGTCGGTGTGGCAGATGCCCGTGGCCCTGATCTCGACGAGCACCTCGCCGGCCTTCGGGCCCTCGAGGTCGAGGGTCTCGATGGTCAGCGGGGCGCCGGCCTTCCAGGCGACGGCTGCGCGGGTCTTCATGGTCGGTTCCCTTGAGTTGAGTCTGGTCGGGTCTGGCGAGCGTGCGAGCGTACGCGAAACCGGCCCGCATGGAACGCCGCGGGAGCCAAGACCTCACCATTGAAAACCCTCGCGCGCGGCGCACGCGAAAGCGGATACGCTCGGGCGGACATGCTCATCCGCAGACTCTCGCCCTCCGATGCCCCCGCTTTCCAGGCCCTGCGCCTCGCGGGCCTCCTCGATACGCCCTCGGCGTTCGGCCGGAACCACGCGGAGGAGAAGTCTCTCCCGCTCTCGGCCTTCGCCGATCGCCTCGTGCAGCGCGAGGACGCGGCCGTCTTCGGTGCCTTCGATGGCGAGGCGCTCGTAGGCATCGTCGGCCTGAGGCGCGAGGACGCGCTGAACTACTTCCACAAGGGCTATCTCTGGGGCATGTACGTCGTCCCGGCCGCGCGCGGCGCCGGCATCGCCCGCCAACTCGTGCAGACGGCGCTCGCCTTCGCGCGGGGCGTGCCGGGCATGGACAAGGTCAACCTGCACGCCGATGCGACGGCCGTGCCCGCGATCGCGCTCTATGAGTCGCTGGGATTCGTCGTGTTCTCGCGCGAGCCGGACGGGATGCGGGTGAACGGCAAGCGCACGGACGAACTGCAGATGACGCTGCATCTCGGGGTCAGGTCTTCGACCTGACCCCGCAGCAGGCGACGCCCTCTACCAGTTGACCGTGTCGTTGACGACGAGCGTCCCCCCGGTCGCGGGCGTCGTGACGTTGCGATTGCCGCCGCCGGCGATGTTCTCCCAGGTGACCGAGCCGTCCGCATTCCGGCGGAAGTACTTGTACTGGATGGCCGTGGCGGACGGGAGATTCACGGTGTTGGCCCAGACCGGATAGGCGCGCGGGTCGACCGGCACCGCGAGACCGGTGTCCCAGTTGCCGAGGGCGGCCGTGTTGCCGGTGACATAGACATACTGCCCGACGACGGTGCTCGCCGTGGCCTTGAAGTTCACCCGCGATTGCGCGCCGGCGAGCGCGACGAGGCAGTTGTCGTAGCGGCCGCAGACGACCGAGGGCGTGTCGACGATCCGGTTCGCCGCGATGGCCGCCATGAGGTTGATGTACTCGCCCATCGCCCACGACAGCGGCGCGATCGACTTGGTCGCGGTGCCCGGCGTGTAGCCCGCGGGCGTGGTCGTCTGCCAGCCGTTGATGCTCGCGGAGTCGTTCCAGACCTGCTCCGGCACGAAGCCTTCCGGCGTCGAGAAGGCGCGCAACGCGGCGAGGTAGCTCGAGCCGGCGGCGCCGACGTTGCCCGCCCGCGCGATCTCGTACTGGCCGCGTTCGGCCGTGAAGATCGGCCACAGCCGGCCCTTGGTCGTGCCGTCGTTTCTGCCGTCGAAGTTGCTGCCGTCGTTCTTCTCGCCGTAGCCGTCGAAGTCGTAGCGGAACCACGCCGGACCCTTGCCGGCGATGTCCTGCTTCAGGATGGCGTCGTACTCCACCAGGGTATCCAGGACGGCGCTGTCGTTGGGATCCTTCACGCCCAGCCGCACGAGCTCGAGGAAGCCGCCGTCGATGACCGAGCGCTCGTCGCGATTGCCGCCGCCGTTCCTCACTGCCAGCGTGGCGCCGTCGTCCGGGTCGGTGTCGTCGTCGATGCGGATGAAGTAGTGCCCGTTGCCCAGCGAACCCGTGTGGGTGAACGTCCAGCCGGTGACGTTCTGCTGCCAGCGGTCGGCCAGCGCGAGGTACCTGCGCGCGGAGGCGAGGTCGTTGGCGGCGCGCGCCATGTCGGCGGCGCAGACCAGCCCCGCGATCTCGGCGGCGATGGTGCTCGGCGAGTAGCCGCCGTTCTCCTCCCAGCGCTCCTGGTACGTCCAGGGGCCCGTGGCCGCGACGAAGTCGGCCGCCTGCCTGATCTTCGGCCACAGGTCGGCGCGGTTCAGGCGCCAGGCGAGGATGATGGGCATGGCCGACTCGTCCATCTGCGTGCCCTGCCAGTACTGCCAGCCCGAGACCCAGGAGTTCTGCGGGAAGCGGCCGACGCGCGAATACCCCTGGGCGCAGCCCGCGGCGTTGTACTCCGCCGTGCCGCAATCGGTGGTCTGCATCTGCACGTTGAAGAGGTAGTCGACGGCGGCGTTCGCGGTCGCCGTGTCGCCGGCCGTGACCAGCGCGTTCGCGAACTTGAACAGGTCCCGCGCCCAGACCAGGTGGTAGCCGCCCGGGTTGGCGTCGCCGTTCGTCTCGCCCCACGGCGTTCCCAGGCCCGCGGCCATCGCGCCGTTGGACTTGTCCTGCGAGGCCTTGAGCGATTCGGCGGCGAGCCAGTACTGCGCGTCGGCCCGGCCGCCTTGCGTGGACAGGCCGTTCGCGTAGTTCCGCCACTCGTTCTGGTAGGTGGCCTCGAGCGTGTCGAGGTTGTCGCCCAGCGTGCCCACCGTGGCGCTTATGGCGGCGGCTTCGGTGGTGCCGAAGCCGAGGACGACGTCGAAGGCGATCTGCGTCGCCGTGCTGCCGCCCAGGTCGATCCAGCCCATCTGCGCGACGTTCCCCGTCGCGGCGTTGGAGTACGCCCAGTTCATCGCCTTGTCGGCGCCGCCACCGAGCAGGTCGGTGTAGCCGTCGCTCGTGCCGACGAAGCCGCTCGAGGCCATGGTCGTGCCGCCGCTCACGACCCAGGGGCGGGACACGCCCAGCGCGCTCGCGCGATTGCCGTCGACGGCCACCAGCATCGCGCGCCCGCCCGACACGACGCTGTGCGACGCGTCGCCCGCCCCCGAGTTGCTCATCGCGGGGTTGTGGAGGACGTAGAGATTGAAGTCCTTCACCGGCTTGCCGTTCAGCGTCGCGAACGTCACGCGCTGCACGAGGGCGTTGCGCGTCGGGTCGACGAAGACGCGCTTGGTAATGCGCCAGCCGTGGCCGGTATTCGAGGTCACCGCCTGCCACTCGAGCGTCTTCGTGTCGGGCCGCGACACGGTGTAGGCCTGGAGCTTTTCCTCGTCGACGAACGACTTGCCGGCGTCGCCGACGAGGAACTGCAGGTCGACCGTGTTCACGGTGTCGACGACCGGATAGAACACCTCGGAGACGATGCCGCGGTAGCCGGTGAAGTAGACGCGCGAGGTCGTGCTGGCCGAGGTGCCGAGCATCGACTTCTGCGCCGGGCTCCAGATCGAGGCGGCCCCGGGCGCGCCCGGGGCGTCGATGGCGTGCGCGAGCG
>Ga0209051_1002662_pt1 | contig 12493 bp, 8 predicted proteins | sample AraplaCvi_mMS_r2_2_FD_184286 | JGI IMG/M metagenome (GOLD analysis project Ga0209051, IMG submission 184286) | Arabidopsis root microbial communities from North Carolina, USA - plate scrape MF_Cvi_mMS_r2 (SPAdes) (version 2) | ecosystem: Host-associated > Plants > Roots > Endosphere | place: USA...
GGACCTGCTGCGCGACGACGTCATCAACAACCGCTTGCCAGCCGTGTCCTGGGTGGTCGCGACGGCCGAGGGCTCCGAGCATCCCGGCCCGTCGAGCCCGGCGCAGGGCGCGGACTACACCGCCAAGGTGCTGGACGCGCTGACCGCCAATCCGGAGGTCTGGGCCAGGACGGTGCTGTTCATCAACTTCGACGAGAACGACGGCTTCTTCGACCACATGCCGCCGCCGGCCGCGCCGTCCTGCGTGAGCTGGAACGCCGACCCGGCACAGGCGGTGCTGGCGGGGGGCTCGACGGTCGACACCACCGGCGAGTACTGCGAGATCCTCAACGGCGCCTCGCCCGCCTATCTGCACCGTCCCTACGGCATGGGCCCGCGCGTGCCGCTGTACATCGTGTCGCCGTGGAGCAAGGGCGGCTGGGTCAACTCGCAGGTGTCGGACCACACGTCGGTGCTGCGCTTCATCGAAGCGCGCTTCGGCGTCATGGAACCCAATATCGGCGCGTGGCGCCGCGCGGTGGCGGGCGACCTGACCTCGTGCTTCAACTTCGCCGATCCGGAGGACAGCGAGTTCTTCTCGAAGCTGCCGGCCACCGTGGCGCTGGCCAACCAGGCGCGGGCGCTGCCGGGCACCACCACGCCGCCGGTTCCCGGCGCGCTGGCGTTGCCGGTGCAGGCGGCGGGCGTGCGTCCGGCCCGCGCGCTGCCGTACGACCTGCAGGTGGCGTGCGCGCTGACGCCTGGCGCAGGGCCGAACGCCACGTCCATCGCGCTGAGCTTCCAGAACACCGGAGGTGCCGCGGCGGTATTCCATGTCTATGACCGCACGCGGCTGAGCGAGATTCCGCGCCGCTACACGGTGGAGGCCGGCAAGCAGCTCACCGGGAGCTTCGCGCCGCAGGCGACCGGTGCCTACGATCTGTGGATCCTCGGTCCGAACGGCTTCCATCGGCACCTGGCTGGCAACGCGCGGCGCGCGGCGGCGGCGGGGCAACCCAATCCGGATGTGCTCGCCCAGTCGGCGCCGCGCACCGGGGAGCTGGTGCTGACGCTGGTCAACACGGGGCCGGTCGCGGCGACCTTCACGGTCGCTCACAACAAGTACCAGTCGAGCGCGCCGGTCACCGTGACCGTGCCGGCGCGCAGCCGCAGCGACGTGCGCGTCGGTGTGGCGGCGGCCGCGCATTGGTACGACGTGTCGGTGCGGGTGAATGGACAGGCGGACTTCCTGCGCCGCTTCGCCGGGCACATCGAAACCGGCGCGCCGTCGATCAGCGATCCGGCGATGGACGGCGTGGCCAAGGCGGATCAATACCGCGTGTCCGGTTCCTGAAGACGGCAGTCCTGCGGGCATGAACGCTCTCGCCCCCGCGAGGGGGGAGAGGGCAGGGAGAGGGCAGGGGAGGGGGGGCGGTTCGACGGGCACCGGGAACGTTCCTTGCCGCGCTCGGGCCTCCCCATGAAAACACGGAGGTCCTCATGCCCGTCATGCGTCTTCGTCTTCAAGCGCTTGCGGCCGTTGCCGCCCTTGGCTCCTCGCTGCTCATCCACGCCGGCGCGCAGGCGCAATCCGGCGTCGTGCCCCCGGACGCCGCCGGTTTCACCGAATACGTCGCCACCCAGCTGCGCCAGCAGCTTGGTGACGGCACCGTCGTCGTCCGCGAGCCGCTGACGCTGGGCGTCGCGGATCAGCGCACGCGGCTGGACAAGCTCTACGCGGGCTGCCAGACCAACCGCGCCCACTGCGCCGACGACGTGAATGCGTTCGTGAAGGCGACGACGCAGAACTTCCGTGCCTCGACCATCCCCGCCACGCGCGAATCGCTGCGGCTGGCGGTGCGCACCGCGGCCTCGGTGCAGCAATCGCAGCGCGAAGTCGGCGGCGATGCCACCACCTTCCGTCCGCGTCCCTTCGTCGGTCCGCTGGTCACCGTCCCCGTCTTCGACACGCTGCGCGCCTCGCGCCTGATCAGCGAGAAGGACTACAAGACGCTGGACCTGTCCGTCGACCAGGTGCGAGAGCTCGCGCGCAAGAACACCTACAACGCGTTGCCGCAGGTGCTGCAGACGGCCAAGCCGGTGGCCTCGGGCGAAGTCGGCCGGCTCGATGGGCCGGTGCTGCAGCCGAGCCGCCTGATCTTCATCGATGACTGGAAGCCGCTGGCCGATGCGCAGCACGGCACGCTGATCGTCGCGGCGCCGGCCAACGACACGGTGCTCTACATCGGCGACGACTCCGCGGCCTCGCTCGACGCGCTGCGCGCGCAGGTGCGCGAGATCATGGGCAAATCCGCCAATCCGCTGACGGACGTGCTGCTGCGTTGGTCGCCTTCGGGCTGGGTGACGATGCCCTGAACGGCCGACGCGCTCAGCGCGCCCGATCCCATCAGCGCGCCGACGCCCCGCCACGGAAGCAGCGCCGCCCCAGCCTCCAGCCGGCGCGCTGCACCGCCAGCCCCAGGCCCAGCGTCAGATAGAACGCGCCGATCAGGATCAGCGTGCGCGGCGCCGGCTCGGTGTGCGCCAGGAAGCGGCTCATGCCGGCGTAGGCGACCGTCAGCGCGCCCAGCGTCAGCCGCATGCCGCCAAGGACCGACAACCAGCTCATCAGCGTGGGCAGGCCGACGGTGAGCAGCGCCAGCATCGCCTTGCCACCGCCCTGCGGCCAGCGCGGCTGGATGCGGAAGTCCGGGTTGGGGACGTACAGGCGCAACCGGTACACGCTGGTGCCCGCGGACACCCAGGCGGCGATCAGCCCCCCGCCCAGCGGCGTGACCGACGGCAGCGCCTGCACGAGGAAGCCCCACAGCGCCGTGGCGGTGACGACCAGATGCAGCGGCCCCTTCAAGCCCAGCAGCACACCGGCGACGAGCGTCGCGATGCCCGCGATGACCAGGGCCACGCCGCCGTCTTCGGCCAGGATCGGCGCCGCCTGGAGGGCCGCGCCAGCGAGCGCGAAGCAGCCCGCGCCCACCCAGGGCGACAGCCGCTCCCAGCGGCCGCCGGCCAGCATCCGGGTCAGCCTGGCGGGCACGGCCTCGCGCAGGAAGTCCAGGAACTGCACGCCGTAACCCATCGCCGTGCAGAAGATCACCAGCGACATCAGGACGGAGAAGCCGCGCTCGATCGCGCTGCTCAGGTCGTGGCGCAGCGCCAGATCCACCGCCGAGACCAGCAGCGCGATGTGCACCACCGCGAGATGGCGCACTCGCGCGATGAGCCGGTTGGCCGCGGTCAGGTCCGACTCGTCCAGACCCAGCCGGCGCAGCAGCTGCCAACCCGCCCATTGCAGATGCAGCGGCAGTGCATGGCCCATCAGCCACACGCCGAAGGCGGCCTTGATCTGGTCCCACGTGTGCAGCGATCCGGCCAGCTGGGCGACCCGCACGGTCGGCGCAAATTCTTCGAGTGTCTCTGGATCGGAGACCGGCACGGGGCGGCGCTCGAGCACCTGCGCGAGCGCGGCCATCCGCTCGGCGCCGAGCAGGCGCTCGGTGCGGAAGTCACGCGACCAGTCGAAGTGATCCCGCAGCAGGTCGATCAGCAGGCCGGGCACGTGGTCCTGCAGCGCGATCACCAGATCGGCGAAGCGGGCCGAGGCCTCGAGCTGCGACGACAGCGGCAGTCCACCCAGCGCCAGGCGCAGGGCCGGCAACGCCGATTCGACCTTGGCGGGGCCGCGCTTGAGCAACTCGACGAGGTCCTTGCACAGCGTCTCGGGCGTGGGCCCGGCGTCGACTGGCTCAGCCCCCGCTGGCTCAGCCTGCACCGGCTCGGCGGCTGGCTCCGCTGGCTCATCCTGCACCGGCTCGGCGGCTGGCGGTTCTGATCGCGCGCCGTCCTCCTCGTTGAACCGGTGCAGCGGCATCGCGGGAATGTGGGCCGGGCGCGCGACCGGGAGGGGCGTGTCCGCGGCGGCCGGCAGGGTTTCGACCGCCGCCTCGACCGCCGCCTCGACAGTCTCCGCAATCACGGGCTCGATATCCTCCCGGGTCTCGGTCTCGGTCTCGGTCTCGGTCTCGGTCTCGGTCTCGGCCAGCGCCTCCTTCGCGCCATGCTCCTGATGCCATCGCGCATGCGCCACCACGCGGTCGTAGGCCTCGCGCAGCGCCTGATACGCCTGGGCATCGTCGTCGGGCCGGGTCTTGCGCAGCGTCTTCGCGTAGGCGCGCTTGATCTCGCCCAGGTCGGTGCTGGGCGCGTCCAGGCCGACGCGTGCGCAATCGGCCTGCCAGTGATTCATCCACGTCTCCATCGGCGGACTCCGCGAACGCGCCTCAGAAGCGGAAGCCGCCGTCGATGCTGTCGAGCGCCTCGCGCATGCGCTGGCGCGCCTGGCGGATGACGCGCGGTTCCTGCGTGTCCAGCGCCTGCTCGAACTCGCCCAGCCACGCCTGGATCGCGACGCGTTGATCGCCGAGGCGGTCCTCGTAGAGCCGCTTCGCGCGCTCGATCAGGTAGCGGTTCTGCTCGTCGTCGCGCGGATGGCGCTTGAGCGCGCGCAGCTGCTTCAGCGCCTCGGCGATCTGCGCCTCGCTCATCTCGGTGGCGGTGTTGCGGATCAGCGTGGTGACGGTGCGCCCGCCCTGCACGTCGCGCGCGTCGACCTCCAGCAGGCCGTTGGCGTCGTAGGTGAAACGCACCTCGATCGCCGCTTCGCCGGCGGGCAGCGGCGGCACCTCGATGTCGAGCTTGCCCAGGTGCAGGTTGTCGCTGCCGATCGGCGATTCGCCCTGGCGGATGTCCAGCTCCACTTGGCGCTGGTTGTCGGAGACGGTGCAGTAGCGCTCCATCCGCGACACCGGCACCGGCGTGTTGCGCTCGATGATGGGGCTGAAGCGGTCGCCGATGCGCTGCTGGCCGATCTGCTGCGAGGTGATCACGCCCAGCGAGAACGGCATCACGTCCGTCAGCACGACCTCGTCCAGCGCCGCGTCGCGCGCCTTCAGGCCAGCCTGCACGGCCGCGCCCTGCGCGATGGCCTGGTCCGGATCGATGGTGCGCAGCGGCAGCCGCTGGAACAGCCGCGTGATCAGCTGCCGGATCATCGGCATCCGCGTCGCGCCGCCCACCAGCACCACCTCGTCCAGCGACGACGGCGACAACTGCGCATCCTGCAGCGCGCGCTCGATCGGACGGCGCAGACGCTGCAGCAGCTCGGCGGTGGCCGCTTCGAAGTCCGCGCGGCTCAGCTCGAGCTCCGCGCGGCGGCCGTCCAGCATCAGGCCCATCACGGTGCTGTCGCGCTCGCTGAGGTCGCGCTTGGCCTGCTCGGCGGCGCGCCACCACAGCGCGGGGTCCTTCTGCAGGCGCTCGCGGTCGGCAAGCGACAGCGCGCCGCAGCGCTCGATGAACAGCTTGCCCAGCGCATGGGCGAAGTCCTCGCCGCCCAGGCGCGTGTCGCCAGCGCTGGCGCGCACCTCGACGACGCCGTCGAAGTACTCCAGCACCGACACGTCGAAGGTGCCGCCCCCCAGGTCGAAGACCAGGAAGGTGCTGTTGTCGGGGCGGTCCTGCAGGCCGTAGGCGAGGCCCGCGGCGGTCGGCTCGTTGAGCAGCCGCTCGACCTTCAGTCCGGCGAGCTCGCCGGCGGTGCGGGTGGCGCGCCGCTGCGCCTCGTTGAAGTAGGCCGGGACGGTGATGACGGCCTCGGTGACCGGCGCGCCGAGGTAGGCCTCGGCATCGGCCTTCAACGCCTGCAGCACCAGCGCGGACAGCTCCTCGGCGCGGAAGGCCTTGTCGCCCAGCTTGATCGTGCGGTCGCTGCCCATCCAGCGCTTGAAGGCCTGGGCGCTGCGGGCCGGGTCGGTGGCGGCGCGCTCGCGGGCGGCCAGGCCCACGATCAGCTTGCCGGCGTCGTCGATCGCCACCGCCGAAGGGGTCGAGAAGTCGCCCAGCGCGTTGGGCACCAGGTGGGGGCGGCCGTCGCGGAAGACGGCGAGAAGGCTGTTGGTCGTGCCGAGGTCGATGCCGACGATCATGGGGAGCAGCGCAAGCGAAGAGGGCGGAAGGTCCGCGGGCGCGCGCAGGGGCGCGAGGCGGCGGGAGGATAGCAGCGCGCTGGCCGGATTCACCGGTTGCCGGGGCAATTCAATGCTGGCGCGGGATTCGTGCTCGCCTAAGCTGTGGCAGGGCCGGGCAAACACCGCCCGCGAGCGCGGGAAAGGCATTTGCCCCGCCGTCGAACCCGGACCACCTCCGCCGCTCAGCCCACGCCCACGCCATGGATATGCCCTCGCCCCCTCAGAAACGCTGCTCCACCGGCATCGCCGGGCTGGACGACATCCTCCAGGGTGGCCTGCCACAGGGCCATCTCTACCTTTTCGAAGGGGATCCCGGGACGGGCAAGACCACGCTCGGGATCCATTTCCTGCTGGCCGGCATCGCGGCGGGGGAGAGCGCCCTGTACGTCACGCTGTCGGAAACGGCGGCGGAGCTGCGGGAGGTCGCCCGCTCGCACGGCTGGGACCTCGACAAGGCCGGCGTGGAGCTGTTCGAACTGGTCAGCGCCGAGCAGCTCGGGCCCGAGACCGAGCAGTCCATCATCCATCCCGCCGAACTGGAGCTGAACCAGACGGTGCAGGGCGTGATGGCGCGCGTCGAGGAGCGGCGGCCGCGGCGGGTCGTCTTCGACAGCCTGTCGGAGATGCGTCTGCTGGCGCAGGATCCGCTGCGCTACCGGCGGCAGGTCCTGGCCTTGAAGCACTTCTTCGCGCGCAACGGATGCACCGTGCTGATGCTGGATGACCTCAGCGCCTCCGCCGGCGACATGCAGCTGCGCAGCATCGCCCACGGGGTGGTGTGGCTGCAGCAGATCGTCGGGGAATATGGCGCGGACAAGCGTTTCCTGCGGGTGGCGAAGATGCGCGGCATCGCTTTCCGCAGCGGTGAACATGACTTCCTGCTCCGCACGGGCGGCATCGAGGTGTTCCCGCGCCTGATCGCGGCGGAGCATCACAAGAGCTTCCCGCCGGAGAACGTGTCCAGCGGCAACGACGCGCTGGACACGGCGCTGGGTGGCGGCCTGACCCGCGGCAGCAACACCCTGTTCGTCGGCCCTTCGGGCGTGGGCAAGACCTCCACCGCCGTCGCCTGCGTGCACGCCGCGCTGGGTCGTGGCGAGCGCGCGGCGTACTACCTGTTCGACGAAGGGCTGGGCACCTTGCTGCCGCGCGCCAGGGCGCTGGGCTATGACCTGGAGCAGGCGCTGGAGGACGGACGCTTCGAACTCAGCGCGCTCGATCCCGCGGAGGTGACGCCCGGGGAATTCACCGCGCGGGTGCGCCGGGCCGTCGAGCGCGATGGCGCGCGCACCGTCGTGATCGACAGCCTCAACGCCTATCTGCAGGCCATGCCTGGCGGCAAGTTCCTGATACTGCAGATGCATGAGCTGCTGACCTACCTCAACCAGCGTGGCGTGATCACCATCCTGATCCTGGGACAGCACGGCATCCTGGGGCACGGCAAGCTGGACGTCGACCTCAGCTATCTGAGCGATGTGGTCCTGCTGTTCCGCTACTTCGAGGCGCGCGGCCATCTGCTCAAGGCCGTGTCCGTGACCAAGAGCCGCACCAATCGCCATGCCAGCACCATCCATGAGTTCCGCCTGAGCGAGCAGGGCGTGGAGGTCGGCGTGGCGCTGACGGACTTCGAGGGCGTGGTCTCGGGCGTGTCCCGCTACACGGGCGACATCGCGCTGCTCAGCGACGGTGACGGCGGCGACCGCGAGGCATGACGGCCGAGCTGGAAGCGCGGGTCCTCATCCTGGCGCCGTTCGGCCGGGACGCCCAGGTGGTGGCCGACGTGGTGGCGCGCCTGGCTCCGGTGCACGCGGTGGCCACGCCGCCGGAGCTCCTCGAGGCCCTGGACCGCGGCGCCGCGGCGGCCGTGGTCACTGAAGAAGCCTTCCTGGTGACGCCTGGCAGCCCGATGGACGCCTGGCTGCGGCGGCAGCCGCCGTGGTCCGACTTCCCCTTCGTGGTCCTGACCAGCCGGCGCACCGGCCGGCGGCCGGCCAACGCCGCCACGTCGCTGCATCTGCTGGGCAACGTGATCCTGCTGGAGCGGCCGCTCAGCCCGGACACGCTGCAGACGGCCGTGGAGGCCGCGGTGCGCGCCCGTGGCCGGCAATACGCCACCCGCGCGATGCTGGCTGAACTGGCGCGGGCGCATGACGTCGTGGCCGAGCTCAACCGGGAGCTGGAGACCCGCATCGACCACCGGACGCGGGAGCTCTCCGATGCCAACAACCGTCTCATGAACGAGATCGCCGAGCGCGAGCGCGCCCAGTCGGCGCTGCTGCAGGCTCAGAAGATGGAAGCGATGGGGCATCTGACCGGCGGCATCGCGCACGACTTCAACAACCTGCTCCATGTCATCGGCACCAACCTGGACCTGCTGGCGCGGATCGAGTGCCCGCCGGTGGCGCTTCGCATCATCGAGAGCGCCCGCCGCACCGTGCGGCGTGGTGCGCGCCTGACGGCGCAGTTGCTGTCCTTCGCCCGCAGCCAGTCGCTGGTGCCTCAGCCGACCGACGTGCATGCGCTGTTGCAGGGCATGCAGGAGCTGCTGCATACGTCGGTGGGATCGCGCGTGCAAATCGATCTGCGCTTGAACCATCCGCGTCCCGTCGTGGAGCTGGATCCGAATCAGCTGGAGATGTCCATCCTGAACCTCGCGGTCAACGCGCGCGATGCGATGGAGGGAGCGGGCAGCATCACGATCGCCACGGAGGAGACGACTGTCGCGCGCGGCGAGGACACGGTGCCCGGGCTGCGGCTGACGGTGGCGGACAACGGGCCGGGGATTCCGGCCTCGATCATCGAGAAGGTCTTCGAGCCCTTCTTCACGACCAAGCCGATGGGCAACGGCACGGGGCTGGGGTTGTCGCAGGTCTACAGCTTCGCGAGGCAATCCGCCGGCGAGGCCCGCATCGACAGCCGCCCGGGCGAAGGGACCCGCGTTCATCTGAGCTTCCCGGTCGTGTCGGCCGCGTCGGTGGGCGACGGTCCGTCGCGGTCCTCGCGCCCGGCGACGCCGGCGCAGCGCATCCTGGTGGTGGAGGACGACGATGAAGTGCGGCAATCCCTCGTGCAGAGCCTGGAGCTGCTCGGCCACCGGGTGAGCTCGGTGGCGAACGGCGCGGCCGCGCTGGCCGCGCTGCGCGAGTCGACGCCCAGCCTGCTGATCGTCGACTACGTCATGCCGGGCATGAACGGCGCGGAGCTCATCGGCCGGGTGCAGGCCCGGTGGCCGGCGATCCCGGTCATCCTGGCCACGGGCTACGCGGACATGGACCAGGTCGCGCACGTGCTGGGCGCGCGCTTCATCCTGAAGAAGCCCTTCAGCGTCGAGGCGCTGTCGGAGGCGGTGCATGCCGCGGTGACGCCGGGCGCGGCATCGCGGTCCGGTACGGAGCGCTAGCCGGAAGTCATGGATTGACGATCCGTGATCGCGTGTATTACTGTAGCGATACACGTCGACGACCGATGGACACCGATCTCATCTTCAGCATCAACACTGGCTCTCCGGAGCCGATCTATCGCCAGCTGGTGGAGCAACTGCGCCGCCGCGTGGCGAGCGGCCAACTGGTGGCGGGACAGGAGATCCCTTCGGTGCGCGAGGTCGCGCAGGCGCTGGCGGTGAATCCGATGACGGTGTCCAAGGCCTTCGGGCTGATGGAGGCCGAGGGGCTGGTGGAGCGCCGCCGCGGGCTGCCGATGGTGGTCGCCGCGCAGCATCAGAAGGCGATGAGGACGCGGGGCCGCGTCGAGTTGCTGCGGCCCGCGCTGGAAAAGGCCGCTGCCGAGGCGCGCCAGCTGGAATTGCCGCCGGAACAGGTGCTGTCCTTGTTCAAGGCGCTGCTCGAGGACAAGGGAGAGACGCGATGAACCAGACCTTGACGATCGGCCAGGCGCCGGCTTTTGTCGACGACGCCGCCGGCGCCGTGCCCGTGCGGGCGAGCGGCCTGCGGGTGGACTTCAAGGGCCAGCCCGGCGTGCTGGCGGGACTGGACTGGACGCTCGCGCCGGGTCAGGTGGTGGGACTGCTGGGCCGCAACGGCGCGGGCAAGACCACGCTGTTGGAAACGCTGCTCGGACTGCGCGAGCCGCAAGGCGGCGAGGTGCGGCTGTTCGGTCAGCCAGCGCTGATGCCCGACGACGCGCTGCGCGCGCGGCTGGGCTATGTGCCGCAGCATTCGGCGCTGTTCGAGGACTTCGAGGCCGGCGATCTGCTGCGCTACTTCCGCAGCTTCTATCCGCGCTGGAACGACACGAAGGTCGACGGCCTGATGTCGCGCTGGGACATCCCGCGCGAGCGCCGCGTCGGGCAGCTCTCGCAGGGGCAGCAGCAGCGGCTGTCCATCATCCGCGCGCTGGCGCACGAGCCTGACCTGCTGCTGCTCGATGAGCCGGTGGCCAGCCTCGATCCCGCCGGGCGGCGCGACTTCCTGCGCGAGCTCGTGGACCAGGTGCTCGATCGCGGCACCACGGTGCTGTTCTCGACGCACATCCTGTCGGACCTCGAGCGCGTGGCCTTCAACATCGCTTTCCTGAGCCGCGGCCGCATCGCGCTGCATGCGTCACAGGACGCGCTGCTCGACGAGATCCGTCTGTTGTCGGGGCCGATCGGACGGCTGCAGGCGGCGGTGGACACGCACGGCGGCCAGGTGCTGAGCCGGCGCGATCTCGGCGAGCAGCCGCGCTGGCTGGTGCGCTTCGCCAGCGGCCGGCTGCCTGAGAGCGACGCCGCGCTGCGCTGCGAGGCGCTGAACCTCGAGGACCTCTTCCTGGAGATGACGCAATGAACGCGGTGCTGGCGCCCGCAGGCGTCGATGGTTACGCGGCGCTGCGGCGCGCGGTGGCGCGCAAGACCGGACGGCTCTGGTGGCTGGCGCTGCCGGTGCTCGGCGCGACCGGGCTGGCGACGATGACGGACGCGCCGCACGCGGCCGCCTGGACCTTCGTCCTGGCGATGGCGGTGGCGCTTCAGCTGCTGTGGTGGTCCGCGGCGAGCGCGCTGCTGGGGCTGAACGATCCGATCTCGGCGCACCTCATGCCCGGCCAGCTGCGCAAGCTGCGCGAGACGGCCGTCGTGACGATGCTGGGTCTGGCTGTGTTGAGCGGACTGTTGTTGAGCGCCGTGTTCGGCCATGCGCCGGCCTTCGCCGCGGCGAGCGCGGCCGCGATGCTGGCCTTCGCCGCCTGCCTGCGCTGGCCGCTGCTGTGGTTCGGCGTCTGGATCCTGCCGGGCGTGCTGTTGCCGCTGCTCGGCGAGCTTCCCGCCGCGCGCGCGGTGGCCGGTTTCTTCGTGAGCTGGCATGAGCGGCAGCCCCTGATCCAGGCCGCCGTGATCCTGCTCGCGCTGGCGGCCGCCCTGTGGGGGCTCTTCCAATCGGGCGGCGCGGGACATGCGAAATCCTGGCAGGCCAGCCAGCGCATGCGGCAGGCGATGTCGATGCAGGCCGGCGGGTCGCGCGTGGCCTGCGCCGGCGGGCCCTTCGCGCGGCTGGGCCGCGTCTTCCAATGGGGACTGCCGCTCTGGCGCGAGCACCTGCTGAGGGCCGCTCGCCCGGACGCCCGCAGCGTCAGCGCGCGCGCCGAGCTCGGCGCCATGCGCGGACTGCACTGGTCCGCGACGGGCTCGACGGGCGTGGTGCTCGCCCTGTGCCTGCTGGGGTTCGAAGCGGCGGCGCTGATCTTCGTGCCCGAGCGCGCGGGCCGGATCATCGACGCGGCGCTGCCCGGCGTGTCCATCGGGCTGATGAGCGGGATGCTGAGTCCGCTCTTCGGGCTCGCCACGACCTTGCACCAGACCCGGCGCGAGCAGGCGCTGCTCGCGCTGGTGCCCGGCATGCCCCGCGGCGACGCGATGAACCGGGAGCTCGCCAGACGGATGCTGCGCCACTACGTCGCGATGTGGGCCGGCGGGGTCGCGATGATCCTGGTGGCGTCGGCGCTGGCGCCCGGCGACATGGCGATGGCGAGCCGGCCGCTGCTGGGTCTGGACTTCGCGGCGGCCGCGCTGCCGGTCTCGCTGATGATCTGGCGCGACTGGTCGCGGCAGGGGGCGCCGCGAGGCATTCAGGTCGGCTTGCTGACGATGATCACGCTGCTCGGCATGGGCTTGTGCACGGCGGCGAGCAGCTACTGGCGCTTCTCGCCGCTGTGGCTGGTGGGCGCGTCGATGCTGCTGACGCTCACGCTCGGCGTCTGGCGCTGGCGTCTGGTGCGCCGCGTGGCGCCGTTCTGGCCGGTCGGCCGGCACGCCTGAGGCGCTGACCCGCGCCGTTCAGATCGGCAGCTCGGTGTAGTAGCGGCCGCCGTGGAAGATCAGCGGCTGGGCGTGCTCGGCGCGGGAGCAGGCCTCGACCTCGCCGACGAAGATGACGTGGTCGCCTTCCTCGTACTGGCTGCGGTTGGCGCATTCGAAGACGGCGGCGCAGCCCTCCAGCACCGGCGCGCCGCCGCAGCCCTCGCGGAAGCGCACGCCG
>Ga0209051_1002666_pt1 | contig 12491 bp, 13 predicted proteins | sample AraplaCvi_mMS_r2_2_FD_184286 | JGI IMG/M metagenome (GOLD analysis project Ga0209051, IMG submission 184286) | Arabidopsis root microbial communities from North Carolina, USA - plate scrape MF_Cvi_mMS_r2 (SPAdes) (version 2) | ecosystem: Host-associated > Plants > Roots > Endosphere | place...
GGCTGGACCCTGAAGGAAGCCGAGCGCTGGCTTGCCCCCAATCTCGGCTACAACCCGGAGGACTGACCGATGCAAGCAGTGTTGTGGGACATGGACGGCACCCTCGTCGACTCCGAGAAGCTGTGGGACGTCTCGCTGCAGGCGCTCTACGGACGCCTGGGTGGCGTGATGACCCCCGAGGTGCGGGACGCGACGGTGGGCAGCTCGTCGGAGGGGCTGATGCGCATCGTCTACACCGATCTGGGCCTGCCCCAGGATCCGGTCGCGATGGAGGAGTCGGCGGACTGGTTGCACGACTACACCGGCGACCTCTTCGAGCAGGGTCTGACCTGGATGCCCGGAGCCCGAGAGATGCTCGACGCGTTGACCGCGGCGGGGGTCCCGATGGCGCTGGTCACCAACACGCGCCGAGGGCTCACCGAGCGCGCGCTGAAGAGCATTGGCAGCCACTACTTCTCGGCGTCGGTCTGTGGTGACGAGGTCGAGAACGCCAAGCCCGCACCGGACCCGTATCTGCGTGCGGCCCGACTGCTGGACCTGGATCCCGCGCAGTGCTTGGCCGTCGAGGATTCGGTGACGGGGTCGTTGGCTGCGGAGGCGGCCGGTTGCCCGGTGCTCGTCGTACCCAACGACGTCGCGGTGCCCGAGGGGCCCCGACGTCACCACGCGGTGTCGCTGACCGAGGTCGACGTCGACGCACTGCGCGCGATTCACGACCGGTTGAGCACTCTCGCCGGTGTTGCCGGCGGTACGGGATCGCACTCGGAGCAGTAAATTCGCTCGACGCCTGGGTTCGCCAACGCCAGGCGTGTTCAAGATCGGCGAAATGCCAAGTGGCATACGACCATTTCGAGCGCCGCAGTGTCCTATCGTGATCTGACGAGCATCACGCAGCGCTGCGAAAGGAACCTCCATGGCTGGTCAGGGTCCCCCGGTATCCGACGAGCCGTCGGCGATCTCGGACGAAGACTTCTCCTCCGGCGGCACCGCCGTCCGCATCGCAGGCGTCGCAGCACTCGGCGGCCTGCTGTTCGGTTACGACAGCGCCGTCATCAACGGCGCGGTCAAGTCGATCGAGGAGCAATTCAAGGTCGGTTCGATCGAATTGGGGTTCGCCGTGGCGTCGGCACTCCTCGGCGCCGCGGTCGGCGCGATGACGGCGGGCCGCATCGCCGACAAGATCGGCCGCATCTCGGTGATGAAGATCGCCGCGGTGCTGTTCTTCGTCAGTGCGGTCGGGACGGCGTTCGCCCCCGAGGTCGTCACCCTCGTCGTCTTCCGCGTCATCGGCGGCATCGGCGTCGGGGTCGCCTCGGTGATCGCGCCCGCCTACATCGCGGAGACCTCGCCGCCCCGGATCCGCGGCAGGTTGGGCTCGCTGCAGCAGTTGGCCATCGTGTTGGGCATCTTCCTGTCCTTCGCCGTCAACACCCTGCTGCAGACGATCGCGGGCGGTGCCAGCAAGGACCTGTGGTTCGGCCTCGAAGCCTGGCGGTGGATGTTCCTGGTGATGATGGTGCCAGCCGTCGTATACGGCGTGCTGTCCTTCACCATTCCGGAGTCGCCGCGCTACCTCGTCGCCAGTCACAAGATCCCGGAAGCACGCAGGGTGTTGAACCTGCTGCTCGGCGAGAAGAACCTCGAGATCACCATCGATCGCATCAAGGAAACCCTTGAACGCGAGGACAAGCCGTCGTGGAAGGACATGCGCAAGCCGGGCGGCAGCTTCCTCAGCTTCTACGGCATCGTCTGGGTCGGTCTCGGACTGTCGGTCTTCCAACAGTTCGTCGGCATCAACGTGATCTTCTACTACTCGAATGTGCTGTGGCAGGCGGTCGGCTTCAGTGAGAGCGACGCGGCCTGGTCCACCGTGATCACGTCGGTGGTCAACGTGGCGACGACGCTCATCGCCATCGCGCTGATCGACAAGATCGGCCGCAAACCGCTGCTGCTCATCGGTTCGACCGGAATGGCCGTCACCCTGCTGACGATGTCGGTCATCTTCGCCAACGCCACGGTGGGCGCCGACGGCGTCCCGAGCCTCCCCGAGGGAACCAACGTCATCGCGCTGATCGCGGCGAACCTGTTCGTCGTCGCGTTCGGCATGTCCTGGGGCCCGGTGGTCTGGGTGCTGCTCGGCGAGATGTTCCCCAACCGGATTCGCGCCGCAGCCCTCGGTCTCGCCGCGGCCGGACAGTGGGTGGCCAACTGGCTGATCACCGTGTCGTTCCCCGAACTGCGGAGTCACCTTGGCCTGGCGTACGGCTTCTACGGTCTGTGCGCGGTGCTGTCCGGACTGTTCGTGTGGAAGTGGGTCATGGAGACGAAGGGCGTCTCGCTGGAGGACATGCACGGCGCAATCGTCGCCTCGACCAAGCCCGCGGCAACCAGCTGAGAGGTCCCGGCGGGAAACCGCCGTGACTTCGCGGGCGGTGACGTGGAACAATCGCCTGCCGTGAAGACCTTCGACGCGCTGTTCGCCGAACTCAGCGAGCGCGCGCAAACCCGACCCGCAGGTAGTGGCACCGTCAAGGCACTGGACGGCGGCGTGCACGGGCTGGGCAAGAAGGTCCTCGAGGAGGCCGGCGAGGTGTGGCTGGCCGCCGAACACGAGAGCGACGACGAACTGGCGGGGGAGATCAGCCAGCTCCTCTACTGGACGCAGGTCCTGATGATCTCGCGGGGTCTGACCCTCGACGACGTGTACGCCAAGCTGTGAACGATTCTCTTCGCGCAAGCGGCTCATCGGCGAACTCACCCATGCTGCGCGTCGCCGTGCCCAACAAGGGCGCGCTCAGCGAATCGGCTGCCGAGATCCTCTCCGAGGCCGGCTACCGCCGCCGCCGCGACCCCAAGGACCTGACCGTCGTCGACCCGGCGAACAACGTCGAGTTCTTCTTCTTGCGGCCCAAGGACATCGCGATCTACGTCGGATCGGGTGAGCTGGACTTCGGCATCACCGGGCGCGACCTCGCGCAGGAATCCGATGCGCCCGTCCAAGAGCGGCTGGCGCTCGGCTTCGGCTCGTCGAGCTTCCGGTACGCCGCGCCTGCCGGCCCCGAGTGGACCGTCGCCGGGCTCGCAGGCAAGCGCATCGCAACGGCCTACCCGAACTTGGTCCGAAAGGACCTGGCTGCAAAGGGCATTGAGGCCACCGTCATCCGCCTCGACGGCGCCGTCGAGATCTCGGTGCAGCTGGGCCTCGCCGACGTGATCGCCGACATCGTGGGGACGGGCCGCACCCTTGGCCTGCACGGCCTGGTGGCCTTCGGTGAGCCGCTGTGCGATTCGGAGGCCATCCTCATCGAGCGCGCCGACCCGGATCCGGTGACGGCACCGGCTCGCGACCAGCTCGCAGGTCGCGTCCAGGGCGTGGTGTTCGGCCAGCAGTACCTGATGCTCGACTACGACTGCCCGCGAACGGTTTTGGAGCAGGCGACGGCGGTCACCCCCGGCCTCGAGTCGCCAACGATCGCACCGTTGGCCGACCCGGCGTGGGTCGCGGTGCGCGCACTGGTCCCGCGCAGAACCGTCAACGCGATCATGGACGAGCTGGCGGCGATCGGCGCGAAGGCGATCCTGGCCTCCGACATCAGGTTCTGCCGCTTCTGAGGTTTCAGTGTTAACTTTCCAGCCATGACGCAAGTCCTGGTGATCGTGTTGGCACTCCTTATCGGCGTGGTCGCCGGGCTTCGCGCACTGACCCCGCCTGCGGTCGTCGCCTGGGCCGCGTGGCTCGGGTGGCTTCCCGTCGACGGCACCTGGGCACAATGGGTCGGCAGCCCCATCACGGTCGGCGTGCTCAGCGTCCTGCTGGTCGTGGAACTGGTCACCGACCAACTGCCCAAGACACCCAGCCGCACCGTGCCGCCACAGTTCATCGCGCGACTGCTGACGGCAGCCTTCGCCGGAGCCGTCATCGGAGCGGGAACGCACCACACCATCCTCGGAATCGGCGCTGGCATGATCGGTGCCGTCCTCGGGACGCTCGGCGGCTATCAAGCTCGCAGCCGGTTGGTCGCCGCCAACGGCGGGCGCGACCTGCCCGTCGCCCTGGCCGAGGACGCACTCGCGGTGCTCGGCGGTTTCGCCGTCGTCGCCGTCGCGTCGACCGCGTTCTGAGGACCGGGACGTGACAACGAGATTCGACGCGATCATCGTCGGCGCCGGCCAGGCGGGACCCCCGCTGGCGGGCAGGCTGACCGCCGCAGGTCAGAAGGTGGCGGTCATCGAGCGCAAGCTGGTCGGCGGCACGTGCGTCAACACCGGCTGCATCCCGACCAAGACGTTGGTGGCCAGCGCCCACGTCGCCCACGCCGCGCGCCGCGGCGCCGACTACGGAATCGGCACCGGCGAGGTGACCGTCGACATGGCAAAGGTGAAGGCGCGCAAGGACGAGATCAGCCAGGGCGACCGGCACGGCCTCGAATCATGGCTCGAGGGCATGGACGGGTGCACCTTCATCCGCGGCCACGCCCGCTTCGAGGGACCCCACACCATTCGGGTGGGCGATCAGGTGTTGGAGGCCGATCGGATCTTCCTCAACGTCGGCGGTCGCGCGACCGCGCCCCCGATCCCCGGGCTCGCCGACGTCGACTACCTGACCAACGTCGGCATCCTCGACCTCGACGTCGTGCCCGAGCACTTGGTGATCATCGGCGGCAGTTACATCGGGTTGGAGTTCGCGCAGATGTACCGGCGCTTCGGCGCCCGCGTCACCGTCGTCGAGCGCGGTCCGAGGGTGACCGCCCGCGAGGACGAGGACGTGTCCGCCGCGATCCAGGAAATTCTGGAGGGCGAGGGCGTCGACGTGCACGTCGGTGCGACCGGCATGCGAGTCGTCAAGCACGACAACGGTTCCGGCTTCGACCTCTATCCGCGCGACGGCGCCGACCCCATCTCGGGCAGCCACCTGTTGGTGGCGACCGGCCGCAGGCCCAACACCGACGACCTCGGCCTCGACGTCGCCGGGATCGAGACCGACGAGCGCGGATACGTCGTCGTCGACGACCAGCTGCGCACCACGGTCGACGGCGTCTGGGCGATGGGGGACTGCAACGGCAAGGGTGCGTTCACCCACACCTCGTACAACGACTTCGAGATCGTGGCGGCCAATCTGCTCGACGACGACCCGCGTCGGGTCAGCGACCGCGTGCCGACCTACGCGCTGTACGTCGATCCGCCGCTGGGCCGGGCCGGGCTGACCGCCGACGAGGTCCGCAAGTCGGGCCGCAAGGCGCTGGTGGGCAAGCGGCCCATGACGAAGGTGGGCCGCGCCGTCGAGAAGGGCGAGACCCAGGGTTTCATGAAGGTCGTGGTCGACGCCGAAACCCACGAGATCCTCGGTGCGTCGATCCTCGGAGTCGGCGGTGACGAGGTGGTCCAGGACATCCTCGACGTGATGACTGCGAAACTGCCCTACACGGCCATCTCCCGGACGATGCACATCCACCCGACGGTCAGCGAGCTGCTGCCGACGATGCTGCAGGACTTGACCCCGCTGAATTGACTCGAGCCTCAGCGCCGTTGCACGAGCAGCGTCTGGACCGACGTGCCGACGAAGCCGCGGCGGTCGAAGATCTCCGCGGTGGTCGCGCCGATGCCGTCCGGGCCGATCGACGCCTGGGAACGCAGTGCGAAGTCCTCGCCCTCCGGTGCCCGGTGCAGGTGCACGGAGGTGTCGGTGTTCATGAACAGGAATCGGTCGGGGTCGAGCACCGCGCCGACGCCGTTGGCGGAGTCGACGACCATGGCGAGCCGCTGCACGGGGGTGGTGTCCTCACCGGCCACCAAGGGCACCAGGGCACTGAGCCAACCGACCGCCGCCTCACCCGGCGCCGTGGCCTGGGTGCGCCAGCTGACCTTCTCCAGATATCCGGGCGCGCCGGCCCAGCCGTGCGCGTGCGGGACGCTTTCGCCCTCGACCAGGGGTGGGTGGCGGTCGGTGGCCACGTCGGCGGTGTCGGAGGTGGCCAGCAGCCAGGCGGTCACCCGCGCAACGGGCCGGTCGACACCCACCGGCGACATCTCGGCGCCCAGCAGCGAAATGCGGGCCCCCGGCCGCATGGTCCAGGCCCGCACCCGCACCGGCGCCACCGGAATCGCGCCGAGGATGTCGAGGGTCAACCTGCCGATGCGCTGACCGCCGGGCGCCGCCAACTCCTCGACGGCCTTGGTCAGCAACGCCAAGGGCGGGGACCCGTGCTGGATGTCGCTGCTCCAGTTGCTTGCCGTGCTCGCGGTCGACTCGAAGACCTCGACGTCGCCGTCGGAGTCCAGCCGACGGTAGAAGGCGTCGGTCATGCGGCGGGCTCCACCGGCACCGGCCAGCCGGGGTAGGGCGGCGGTGTGCCGCCGAACGTCGGGCAATGCTCGTGGTGGGCGCACCAGTCGCACATTCGCGACGGCTTGGGCTGGAAATTGCCCGTCACCCCGGCCGATTGGATGGCCTGCCACATCGCCATCAGCGTCTTCTCGAAGCGGACCAGCTCGTCGAGGTCGGGCGTGTAGTCGAGCACCTGCCCATCGGCGAGGTACAGCAGCCGGAGGCGGGCGGGCAGCACGCCACGGGAACGCAGCAGTGCCACGGCGTAGAACTTCATCTGGAACAACGCCTTGGCCTCGGCGAGCTCGCGGGTGGCCGACGGTGCCTTGCCGGTCTTGTAGTCCACCACCCGCATCTCACCGGTGGGCGCGACGTCGATGCGGTCGACGAACCCGCGCAACAGCGTGCCGTCGGACAGTTCGACTTCCACTCGCTGCTCGCAACTCTCGGGATCGAACCCCGTCGGGTCCTCCAGCCGGTAATAGCCCGACACCAGCGCACGGGCCTCGTCGAGCAGCTTGTCCCGAAGCGCGGGATCGACGTCGTCGGCGAGTTCGGGGCGGGAGGCGGCCATGTCCTCCCACGCCGGCTCGACCAACGTCACCGCGGTGGCGGGCACCCGGCTGGCCGCGGGCAGCGCGTAGAGCAGCTCCAGTGCCCCGTGCACGACCGTCCCGCGAACCTGGGCGGGTGAGGACGGCTCGGGCAACCTGTCGATGGCACGGAGGCGATACAACAGCGGGCACTGCTTGAAGTCGCTGGCTCGCGACGGCGACAGGGCGGGACGCCGGGTCGGCGAGCTCACGTCCTCAGTCACTGCCTCGGTCATGAGGGAAGCCTATGACGCGCCTCCGACAACCCCGCGCACCGGCGGCGGCGGGTCTGCTGGCAGGCTGATCAGCTGTGAAACGCACCGGGCCGTTCGAGGTAGGCGATCGTGTCCAGCTGACCGACGCCAAGGGCAAGCACTACACCATGGTGCTCACCGCAGGCGGCGAGTACCACACCCACCGCGGCGGCATCTCGCACGACGCGATGATCGGACAGCCCGAGGGCAGCGTGGTGAAGTCCGCCAACGGTGACCCGTTCCTGGTGCTGCGCCCGCTGCTGATGGACTACGTGCTCTCGATGCCCCGCGGCGCGCAGGTGATCTATCCGAAGGACGCCGCGCAGATCGTGCACGAAGGCGACATCTTCCCCGGCGCGCGCGTGCTGGAAGCCGGGGCGGGATCGGGCGCGCTGACCTGCTCGCTGCTGCGTGCCGTCGGCCCCGAGGGCACCGTAGTGTCCTACGAGCTCCGCGAGGACCACGCGGTGCACGCCGAGCGCAACGTCGTGACCTTCTACGGTGAGCGCCCCGCGAATTGGGACCTCCGCATCGCCGACTTGAACACCTACGACGGCCCACAGGTCGACCGCGCGGTGCTCGACATGTTGTCGCCGTGGGAGGTCCTCGAGGCGGTCGCCGGCGCGCTCGTCTCCGGGGGTGTCCTGATGGTCTACGTCGCCACGGTGACGCAGTTGTCGCGGATCGTCGAGGCGCTGCGGGAGCAGCTGTGCTGGACCGAGCCGCGGGCCTGGGAGTCGCTGCAGCGCGGCTGGGACGTCGTCGGCCTCGCAGTGCGCCCGCAGCACTCGATGCGCGGCCACACGGCATTCCTGGTCAGCGCCCGCAAGCTGGCGCCGGGAACCGTGACGCCCGCGCCGTACCGGCGAAAGCGCTTCGCCACCTAACGAGGAGCTTCGGACCCGACGAGTGGCAACAACTGGTCGGCGGTGCGCTTGGACAACTGCCAGCTGTCTCGGACCGGGGCGAACTCCATCGGGAACGTGAACGGCCGCACCTGCGGATTGGGGGAGCCGATCGTGACGGAGGCGATGACGTGCCCCGGGTCGCCACCCCACCGGAGGTCGGCGGCGTCCACCGTCAGCGGGGTGAAGCCACTGGCGACGAGCGCTTCGCCGAAGTTCCTCAGCGCAGGGACGTCGGCGGCCGTGGCGTACTGCACGAGGGCGACCTTCTGCTCAGCGGGAATCGAAGTGTCGGCCAGCCGGTAGAGCACGCCGGTCAACTGGTCGACCGCAGGCAGCGGGGCGACCGTGGGCATGGCGGGACGCATCGTGCCCGTCGTCGGACGGGCACTCTGCGGTCCGGCCGCGGGTGGTTCGGGGGCGCAGCCCCCAAGCCAGAGCGCCGCCACCAGGGTGACGGCGCTCAGGGTCAAGCCTTGGGTGCGGTGCACTCAGCCGTTCGACGACAGCAGTGCGAGTGCGGACTGCTTGGAGATCTGCCAGCCGGTCGGGCTGGGGCCCGCGACGAAGGTGACCGGCTCGGTCTTGGTGGCCCCGGTGTTCGCGGTGGCGGTGACGTTCGCTGTGGCGATGGTCCCGTCGGAGTCGACGTCGGCGACGACGAAGCTCAGTGGGAAGTATCCCTTGGCTGCGGCCTTGCTGTACTCGCGGTCGGCGGCGATGCCCTCGAAACGGCCGAGGCCGCCTTCGATGTAGGTGCCCTTGGCGCCGGAGAACGAGCCGCCGCCGGCGAGGCCGTTGAGCGTCTGGAGCAGGGGCGCCTGGAGGTCCGGCGCCGGTGCCTCCGGGAGTGGAATGCCGATCACTACCGGCTGGATGGCCGCTGTGGACGATGACGCGCCCGAGCCAAGGCTCGATGCAACGGACGTCACACCACCCGCTGCTGCGGCGACGACGGCAACTGCTGCCACGCCGGTAACGAGGGTTTTCAGGATCACGGCTGTCCTTTCAATCGGTCAAACTCTTCAAGGAGGCTAACAGTGTTGCTGGTGTGTCGAATTCCTAGAGCACACACAAAGACTGAATCGCCGGTAGCGTTGAAGGTGTTACTGCACCAACTTTCGGTGCGGGGAGGGGCGCAACATGAGTGAGTCACAGCCCATGTCCAGTGGCGAAGCTGCCGAATTGGAAGAACTGCGACGCGAAGCCGCCGCGCTTCGCGAGCAGCTCGAGCAGTCGGTGGGGCCCGACAGCGGCCTCCGAAGTGCTCGAGACGTCCACCAACTCGAGGCGCGCATCGACTCGTTGGCGGCGCGCAACGCCAAGCTGATGGACACCCTCAAGGAGGCCCGTCAGCAGTTGCTGGCGCTCCGTGAGGAGGTCGACCGCCTTGGTCAGCCACCCAGCGGATACGGCGTTCTGCTCGGCAGCCACGAGGACGACACGGTCGACGTGTTCACCTCCGGCCGCAAGATGCGGCTGACGTGCTCGCCGAACATCGAGGTGAAGGATCTCAAGCAGGGCCAGACCGTCCGGCTCAACGAGGCCCTCACCGTCGTCGAGGCCGGGACGTTCGAGTCCGTCGGCGAGATCAGCACGCTGCGCGAGATCCTCGGTGACGGGCATCGGGCGCTCGTCGTCGGGCATGCCGACGAGGAGCGCATCGTCTGGCTTGCCGAACCGCTCGTCGCCGCGGAGTTCTTGGTCGAGGACCCCGACGCAGAGGACTCCGACGACGACCGGCGGCCCAGGAAGCTGCGTCCCGGTGACTCGCTGCTGGTCGACACCAAGGCCGGGTACGCCTTCGAGCGCATTCCCAAGGCCGAGGTCGAAGATCTGGTGCTCGAGGAGGTGCCGGACGTCAGCTACGAGGACATCGGCGGTCTGACCCGGCAGATCGAGCAGATCCGCGACGCCGTCGAGCTGCCGTTCCTGCACAAGGACCTGTACCGCGAATACTCGCTGCGGCCGCCGAAGGGCGTGCTGCTCTACGGGCCTCCCGGGTGCGGCAAGACGCTCATCGCCAAGGCCGTGGCCAACTCGCTGGCCAAGAAGATGGCAGAGGTTCGTGGCGAGGACGCCCGCGAGGCGAAGTCCTACTTCCTCAACATCAAGGGTCCGGAACTGCTGAACAAGTTCGTCGGCGAGACCGAGCGGCACATCCGCTTGATCTTCCAGCGGGCCCGTGAGAAGGCGTCCGAGGGCACCCCGGTCATCGTGTTCTTCGACGAGATGGACTCGATCTTCCGCACCCGCGGCACCGGCGTCAGTTCCGACGTCGAGACCACCGTCGTCCCACAGCTGCTCAGTGAGATCGACGGTGTCGAGGGCCTGGAGAACGTCATCGTCATCGGCGCCTCCAACCGCGAGGACATGATCGACCCGGCGATCCTGCGGCCCGGCCGCCTGGACGTCAAGATCAAGATCGAGCGGCCGGACGCCGAAGCGGCGCAGGACATCTTCTCCAAGTACCTGACCGAGAACCTGCCGGTGAACGCCGACGATCTCGCCGAGTTCGGCGGCGACCGGGGCGCATGCATCAAGGCGATGATCGAGAAGGTCGTCGACCGGATGTACGCCGAGGTCGACGAGAACCGGTTCCTGGAGGTCACCTACGCCAACGGTGACAAGGAGGTCATGTACTTCAAGGACTTCAACTCCGGGGCGATGATCCAGAACGTCGTCGACAAGGCGAAGAAGTTCGCGATCAAGTCGGTGCTGGAAAGCGGTCAGCACGGTCTTCGGATCCAGCATCTGCTGGACTCGATCGTCGACGAGTTCGCCGAGAACGAGGACCTGCCCAACACGACGAATCCGGACGACTGGGCCAGGATCTCGGGCAAGAAGGGTGAGCGGATCGTCTACATCCGCACGCTCGTCACCGGCAAGAGTTCGTCGGCCAGCCGTGCTATCGACACCGAGTCCAACCTGGGTCAGTACCTGTAGCTCAGCTGCCCGAACGCACGCGGGAGTCCAGTTCCAGGTAGGCGTCGCGGCCCGCCAGGCTGACGGCGACGTCGGCGATCAACGGGTCGAAGAACCGCTGCCGGTACAGCGGGTCGACGCTGGTGCTGACGGTGAAGTACAGCCCGGAGAGCACCGCGACGAACAACGACATGTGGACGATCGTCTGCGGTATCGGAATGTGAACGCCGAACCACGTTCCGGCGCAGGGCGGTTGGCCGACGGCGCAGGTCTGCTCGCCCGACCAGAGGACGGCGACGTCGTACGGGACCGCGACGATGCCGAGGGCGAGGAAGAAGGCGAACAGGCCCGCGGTGAAGAAGACCACCTGGATCGCCTGGGACACCACCATCACGGCGACGACGTTGATCTGCTCGGCGCGCGACAGCGGAGTGCGAGGAATCTCTTCGCCCGGGCCCACGGCCAGCGGCGTTCCGGTCAAGAGGCTGGCCGCATCGGTCTGCTCGGCGCGGTCGTCGCGCAGCGCCCGCACCTCGTCACGGATCGTCGTGACCATGAAGGCCAAGGCGACGATGGCGAGGAATCCGATGACCTGCCACAGCCGTTGGCGTGTCATCCGGGCGGCGAGCTGCCAGAGTTCGCCGGTGAAGTAGACCACCACGGTCAGCATGAGCAGGGGAAGGGCGCGGCTCATCAGGGTGCCGAGTGCGCCCAACTGCACCCAGGCGAACCGGAACGCCCAACCGGCGATCGAGCCGAACCCGATGTAGGTGAGCCAGATCGCCAGCAGGGTGATGGCGACGAACGCGGGTGCCTCCGCCGCCGCCGCGGCCGACCATCCGCTGACGGTCACCGGCATCACGACCACGAAGATCGCCATGACCAGCAGCGCCGCCGTGCGGCGGCCCGCCTCGCCGAGGGTCGTGTCGAGGCGGTGCAGCACGTAGAGCGCGAAGGGCGCGGCGACCAGTACGACTGCGATGACGCCGAGGCGCAGGGTGTAGCCGTAGTCGGGGGAGTCGCCGGTCACCTCGGCCAGCAGCATCGTCACGGCGGTGAGTGCACCGACGCCGCTGACCATGGGTGCCGAGCGCTCGATCAGATTGCGTGACCGCACGCGCCTGGTGAGCACCAGGGGCAGGCCGCGATGCAGGAACCACTCGTGGACCTGCTGCATGTCGGGCACGGCAAACATTGTGATGGACTGGTGACCGCCATGGCGAGACGACGCACTGCGAACTGGGGCATATCGGCGCGCTCGGCGTTCGTCGCCGCGACGGTGGTCTTCGTCGCCCTCGGGATCGCGGGAGCCGGACTCGCCGCGATCCTGTACCGAACCATGTTGTCCGGCGTCGACTCCGCGGCGGCAACCAGGGTCAGCGAGATCTCCGCGGAGGTCGTCGAACGCGGCGCGGTGGGGCTGGACCCGGCGCTGCTGGCCACCGACCAGCGGATCGTGGCGGTTCAGGTGATCGCAAGGGACGGCACC
>Ga0209051_1002674_pt1 | contig 12469 bp, 11 predicted proteins | sample AraplaCvi_mMS_r2_2_FD_184286 | JGI IMG/M metagenome (GOLD analysis project Ga0209051, IMG submission 184286) | Arabidopsis root microbial communities from North Carolina, USA - plate scrape MF_Cvi_mMS_r2 (SPAdes) (version 2) | ecosystem: Host-associated > Plants > Roots > Endosphere | place...
GTGGGCGAGGTCGGTGCGTCCAAGGGGCCGGTCGAGCGAAAGGTCGTGCGCGTGGTGACGCCCGGCACGGTGACGGACACCGAGCTGCTCGCCGAACGGCAGGACACGGTGCTGCTCGCCGTCTTCGCCGCGCGCGCGCGCTGCGGGCTCGCGTGGCTCGCGCTGGCCGAGGGCCGGCTCGGGCTGACCGAGTGCACGGAGGCCGAGCTGCCGACCTGGCTCGCGCGCCTCGCGCCGGCGGAGATCCTGGTGTCGCCGGACGGCGCACCGGCCGCGGTGCGCCAGGGCGCCGTGGCGGTGGTCAACCGCCCGGCCTGGCAGTTCGACGCGGATCTCGGCGTGCGCAAGCTGTGCGAGCTGCTGGGCGTCTCCACGCTCGCCGGCTTCAATGCGCACGAGCTGCCGCGCGCGCATGCCGCGGCCGCGGCGCTGGTGAGCTACGCCGAGCACACCGCCGGCGGGGCGCGCCACGCGCTGGGGCACGTCACGGCCATCGGGGTGGAGCACGCGAGCGACCTGCTGGAGCTGCCGCCCGCCACGCTGCGCAACCTGGAGATCACGCAGACGCTGCGCGGCGAGGCGGCCCCCACGCTGCTCTCGCTGCTCGATACCTGCCGCACCGGCATGGGCAGCCGTCAACTGCGGCTGTGGCTGACCAACCCGCTGCGCGATCGCACGCAGGCGCGCGAGCGCCACGACGCCATCGCGGTGCTCGCCGACCACGGGGCGGAGCCGCTGCGCCAGGCGCTGCGCGGGGTGAGCGACGTGCAGCGCATCGCCGCGCGCATCGCGCTGCGCCAGGTGCGGCCGCGCGAACTCGCCGGCCTGCGCGACACGCTCGCACTGCTGCCGCAGCTGGCGGCGTGCCTGCCGCCGGGGCACTGCGCCCCGGGGGTGCTCGTCGACCGCGACCTGGACGAGGCCGTCGCCGCCGACCCGGTCGAGCCGCTGCTGGCCGACGACGCCGCCGAGCCGCTGCTGGGCGACGCGGGCACGAGCGCCCTGCTCGAGCGCCTGCGCGCCGCGCTCGAGCCCGATCCGGCGATCGGCCTGCGCCTGGCCGCCACCGTCGCGGCCGAGCCCGCCGTGCTGCTGCGCGACGGCGGGGTCATCGCCGCCGGCTTCGACCCCGAGCTGGACGAGCTGCGCGCCATCGCCACCCACTGCGACGACTTCCTGGTCGCGCTCGAGGCGCGCGAGCGCGAGCGCACCGGCATCCCCAACCTGCGCGTGCAGTACAACAAGGTGCACGGCTTCTACATCGAGGTGACGTCGTCCTGGCTCGAGCGCGTGCCGGCCGACTACCTGCGCCGCCAGACCCTGAAGAACGCCGAGCGCTTCATCACGCCCGAGCTGCGCGCGTTCGAGGACAAGGCGCTGTCGGCGCAGGAGCGCTCGCTGCAGCGCGAGAAGCTCCTCTATGAAGCCTTGCTCGACGACCTGCAGGGCAGGCTGGGCACGCTCGGCGCGCTGGCGCGGGCGCTGTCCTCGCTCGACGCCCTGGGCGCGCTGACGGAGCGCGCGCTGACCCTGGGCTGGTGCCGCCCCGAATTCGTCAACCACCCGTGCCTGGACATCGAGCGCGGCCGCCATCCGGTCGTGGAGGCGCGGCTGGCCGAGACCGGCGGCGGCAACTTCATCGCCAACGACTGCCGGCTCGACGCGAAGACGCGCATGCTGGTCATCACCGGTCCGAACATGGGCGGCAAGAGCACCTTCATGCGCCAGGTCGCGCTGATCGCGCTGCTCGCCGCCATGGGCTCGTACGTGCCGGCGCAGCGCTGCCGGCTCGGGCCGATCGACGCCATCCACACGCGCATCGGCGCCGCCGACGACCTCGCCAACGCGCAGTCGACCTTCATGCTCGAGATGACCGAGGCCGCGGCCATCATCCACGGCGCGACCGAGCGCTCGCTGGTGCTGATGGACGAGATCGGGCGCGGCACCTCGACCTTCGACGGCCTGGCGCTGGCGGGCGCGATCGCGACCCACCTGCACGAGAAGAACCGCTCGTTCACGCTCTTCGCGACCCACTACTTCGAGCTGACCGCCTTCCCCGAGCGCCATCACGGCGCGCTCAACATGCACGTCTCGGCGGCTGAAAGCGGCGACCAGATCGTCTTCTTGCACGCGATCGAGGCTGGGCCCGCGAGCCGCAGCTACGGCGTGCAGGTCGCCAAGCTGGCCGGCATGCCCGCGAGCCTGGTCCGGCAGGCGCGCGCCACGCTCGAGGCGCTGGAGTCGGAGCGCACGAGCGGCGAGGCACAGGTCGACCTGTTCGCCGCCCCGGCCGCCGCCGACGCGGCCGCCGCCGCGCAGGGCCCGTCGCGCGCCGAGGCCGCGCTGATGGCGCTCGACCCCGACCAGCTCGCCCCGCGCGAGGCGCTCGAGGCGCTCTACCGCCTCAAGGCGCTGATCCCCCGAGAATGACGCCGTCCGGCAAGCAAGCCAAAATGGGCACCAGCCTGGCACCGGGAACCTCCAGATGACTTACTGCGTCGGCATCCGGCTCAACGCCGGCCTCGTGTTCCTGTCGGACTCGCGCACCAATGCCGGGCTCGACCAGATCAGCACCTTCCGCAAGATGATCGTCTACGAGAAGCCGGGCGACCGCTTCATGGTGCTGCTGTCGGCGGGCAACCTGTCGATCTCGCAGTCGGTGCGCGAGATCCTCCAGGTCGAGAAGCTGCCCAACGGCGCGGACGAGCCCGTGACCATCTGGAACGCCAAGAGCATGTTCGACGCCGCCCGCGTGCTGGGCGCGGCCGTGCGCCGCGTCTACGACCAGGACGGGCCGAGCCTGAAGCAGAACGGCATGGACTTCGTCGCCAGCTTCATCTTCGGCGGCCAGATCGCGGGCGAGGCGATGCGGCTGTTCCTCGTCTACTCGGCGGGCAACTTCATCGAGGCGACGCGTGAGACCTGCTTCTTCCAGATCGGCGAGTCCAAGTACGGCAAGCCCATCCTCGACCGCGTGCTCACGCCGACCACGCCGCTCGAGGAGGCCGCCAAGTGCGCGCTGGTGTCGATGGACTCGACCTTGAAGTCCAACCTCTCGGTGGGCCTGCCGCTCGACCTCGCGATCTACGAGAACGGCAAGCTGCAGAGCGAGCAGATCACCTGCATCGACGACCAGAACCCGTACTTCCGCATGGTGCGCAGCTCCTGGGGCCAGCGCCTGCGCGAGGTGTTCGAGAGCATGGAGGATCCGCACTGGGGCGACGGCGCCGATGCCGTGCAGAACCCGCTGCAGGTCGACGCCCCCCGCTACGAGGCGCTGAAGAAGATCCACAACCCGCATGAGAAGGTCGTTTGATCCGGCGCGGCCGGGCAAGATCATCGTCTTCGCCCACGCCAACGGCTTTCCGGCCGGCGTCTACGAACCGCTGTTCGCCCACTGGCGCGAGGCGGGCTGGCGCGTGGAGGCGCCGCCGCGCTTCGGCCACGACCACCGCTACCCGGTGACCAGCAACTGGCCGCGCCTGCGCGACCAGCTCACCGACTTCATCGTCGCGCGCGACCTGCAGGGCGCCAAGCTCGTCGGGCACTCGCTGGGCGGCCTGCTGGGGCTGCTCGCGGCGAGCCGGCGGCCCGACCTCGTCTCCGGGCTGGTGATGCTCGATTCGCCCGTGGTGTCGGGTTGGCGCGCGCACAGCGTGCACATGGCCAAGCGCCTGCGGCTGATCGAGCGCATCGGGCCGGGCGCGGTCTCGCGCCGCCGCCGCCACGAGTGGCCGACGCGCGAGGCCGTGCACGCGCACTTCGCGGCCAAGGCCGCGTTCGCGCGCTGGGATCCGCGCATGCTGTCCGCCTACGTGCAGCACGGCTTCGAGGAGGCCGCCCCGCCCGCTACGCCCGCGGCCGGCCCCCGCCTCGTGCTGGGCTTCGGGCGCGACGTCGAGACGCACATCTACAACACGCTGCCGCACCACCTCCCCGCCCTGCTGCGCCGGCATCCGCTGCAGTGCCCGGTCGGCTTCATCGCGGGCACACGCTCGGAGGAGATGCGCCAGGGCGGCTTCGCCGCGTCCAGGCGCCTCGCCGGCGACCGCTGGCGCTGGATCGACGGCACGCACCTCTACCCGATGGAGCGGCCGGAGGACACCGCCCTGCTCGTGCTCGAACTGCTGGCCTCGATGCGCCCCGAACTCGCGTAGCGGAGGAGCGCATCCGACACCCGGCGCTGCCGCTCGCCCGCCGCGCACGAAGTCCAAGGGAGGGAGGGATCCGGCTCCGCCGGGCCCGAACCGGACGGCCCCCTCGGGGGAGCGGAGGCGGCAAAGGGCTCGCGCAGCGAGACCCCGCCGGAGCGGCATCCGGCATGCAGGCCGGATGCCTCTGGAGCGCCAGCGACCGTGGGGGCTCCATCCCCTGCGTATAATCGCGCTTTACCACCAAGGCATTCGTGCGTGCCCCACCCGGCGCGGCGCGGCACGATGCCCAATGACATGACCAAGTTCGTCTTCGTCACCGGCGGTGTGGTGTCCTCCCTCGGCAAGGGCATCGCTTCTGCGTCTCTGGCCGCGATCCTCGAATCGCGCGGCCTCAAGGTCACCCTCATCAAGCTCGACCCGTACCTCAACGTGGATCCGGGCACGATGTCGCCGTTCCAGCACGGCGAGGTGTTCGTCACGGACGACGGCGCGGAGACCGACCTCGACCTCGGCCACTACGAGCGCTTCATCACCACGCGCATGAAGCGCAGCAACAACTTCACGTCCGGCCAGATCTACAAGTCGGTGCTCGAGAAGGAACGCCGCGGCGACTACCTCGGCAAGACGGTGCAGGTGATCCCGCACGTCACCAACGAGATCCAGGAGTTCGTGCGCCGCGGCGCGGGGGTCGACGGCGCCGACAAGGTCGACGTCGCCATCGTCGAGATCGGCGGCACGGTCGGCGACATCGAGTCCCTGCCCTTCCTCGAGGCGGTGCGCCAGATGAGCCTCAAGCTCGGCCCGACCAACTCGGCCTTCGTGCACCTCACGTACGTGCCCTTCATCGCCGCCGCCGGCGAGCTCAAGACGAAGCCGACCCAGCACACGGTGCAGAAGATGCGCGAGATCGGCATCCAGCCCGACGTGCTGCTGTGCCGCGCCGACCGCGAGATCCCGATCGACGAGCGCGAGAAGATCTCGCTGTTCACCAACGTGCCCATGCACGGCGTGATCTCCGTGTGGGACGCCAAGACCATCTACAGCGTGCCGCGCATGCTGCACGAGCAGGGTTTGGACGAGCAGATCTGCATGAAGCTGCAGCTGCTCACGCGCCCGGCCGACCTGAAGCGCTGGGACCTGCTCGTGCACGAGGTGAACCACCCGCAGCGCGAGGTCACCATCGCGATGGCGGGCAAGTACACCGACCTGTCCGACTCCTACAAGTCGCTCAACGAGGCCCTGCGCCACGCCGGCATCCACAACCACGCGCGCGTCAACATCGAGTACGTCGACTCCGAGACGCTGACGCCCGAGAACGCGGCGCAGCTCGAGAAGTACGACGCGATCCTCGTGCCCGGCGGCTTCGGCAAGCGCGGCGTCGAAGGCAAGATCCTCGCGGCGCAGTACGCGCGCGAGCACGCCATCCCCTACCTCGGCATCTGCCTGGGCATGCAGGTCGCGACCATCGAGTACGCGCGCCACAAGGCCGGCCTGGCCCATGCCAACTCGACCGAGTTCGACCCGCACACGCCGCACCCGGTGATCGCGCTGATCGACGAGTGGGAGGACCGCGACGGCTCGATCCAGAAGCGCGACGCCAACTCCGACCTCGGCGGCACCATGCGCCTGGGCGCACAGAGCTCCGACATCGAGCCCGGCACGCTGGCGAGCCAGATCTACGGCAAGGTGGTCACCGAGCGCCATCGCCACCGCTACGAGGCCAACGAGCACTACCTCGACCGCCTGAAGGACGCCGGCCTCGTGATCTCCGCGCTGACCCAGCGCGAGAAGCTGACCGAGATGGTGGAGCTGCCGCAGGACGTGCACCCGTGGTTCGTGGGCGTGCAGTTCCACCCCGAGTTCAAGTCCACGCCCTGGGACGGCCATCCGCTGTTCACGAGCTTCATCAAGGCCGCGCTGGCGCATCACGCCGCGGCCGACAGCGTGCAGAAGGCCGCCGCCGCATGACGCCACGGCCCTCCCCGGATCGGCCGCGCGCCTTGCCGCCGGGGAACAGATTGATGCCGTCCGGTAACCCGGCTGTGGCAGAGTTGCCGCGAACGAATTCCGAAGAAAACCTGGAGCCAAGTGAATGAGTGCAATCGTTGACATCGTCGGCCGCGAGATCCTCGACAGCCGCGGCAATCCCACCGTCGAATGCGACGTCCTGCTGGAGAGCGGCACCATGGGCCGCGCGGCCGTGCCCTCGGGCGCGTCCACCGGCTCGCGCGAGGCCATCGAGCTGCGCGACGGCGACAAGGGCCGCTACCTCGGCAAGGGCGTGCTGAAGGCGGTCGAGCACATCAACACCGAGATCTCCGAGGCCGTGCTGGGCCTGGACGCCTCCGAGCAGGCCTTCCTCGACCAGACCCTGATCGACCTCGACGGCACCGACAACAAGGCGCGCCTGGGCGCGAACGCCACGCTCGCCGTCTCCATGGCCGTGGCGCGCGCCGCGGCCGAGGAGAGCGGCCTGCCGCTGTACCGCTACTTCGGCGGCATGGGCCGCATGCAGATGCCGGTGCCGATGATGAACGTCATCAACGGCGGCGCGCACGCGAACAACAACCTCGACATCCAGGAGTTCATGATCCTGCCGGTCGGGGCGCCGAGCTTCCGCGAGGCCGTGCGCTACGGCGCCGAGACCTTCCACGCCCTGAAGAAGATCCTGGCCGACAAGGGCATCTCCACCGCGGTCGGCGACGAGGGCGGCTTCGCCCCCAGCGTCGCGAGCCACGAGGAGGCCATCCAGCTGATCCTGCAGGCGATCGAGAAGGCCGGCTACACGGCGGGCGAGCAGATCGCGATCGGCCTCGACTGCGCCGCCAGCGAGTTCTACAAGGACGGCAAGTACCACCTCGAGGGCGAGGGCCTGCAATTGAGCGCCGCCGAGTGGACCGACATGCTCGCGACCTGGGTCGACAAGTACCCGGTCATCAGCATCGAGGACGGCATGCACGAGGGCGACTGGGACGGCTGGAAGCACCTCACCGAGCGCCTCGGCCAGAAGGTGCAGCTCGTCGGCGACGACCTGTTCGTCACCAACACGAAGATCCTGAAGGAAGGCATCGACAAGCGCATCGCCAACTCGATCCTCATCAAGATCAACCAGATCGGCACGCTGACGGAGACCTTCGCCGCCATCGAGATGGCCAAGCGCGCGGGCTACACCGCCGTCATCAGCCACCGCTCGGGCGAGACGGAAGACTCGACGATCGCGGACATCGCCGTCGGGACCAACGCCGGCCAGATCAAGACCGGCTCGATGAGCCGCTCCGACCGCATCGCCAAGTACAACCAGCTGCTGCGCATCGAGGAAGACCTCGGCGACATCGCCAGCTACCCGGGCCGCTCCGCGTTCTACAACCTGCGCTGACGCCCTCCGGACTCCGCCGCCGCGCTCGAGCGCCGCCATGCGCCTCGTCACCATCGCCCTGCTCGCCCTCATCGCGTGGGTGCAGGCGGAGCTGTGGCTCGGCAAGACGGGCATGGCGACCGTGATGGAGCGGCACGCGGAGCTCGACCGCCTGCTCGCGGCCAACACCGCCGCCCGCCAGCGCAACGACCGCCTCCAGGCCGAGGTCTCCGACCTCAAGGAAGGCCTGGAGATGGTCGAGGAGAAGGCGCGCTCCGAGCTCGGCATGACTCGGCCGGACGAGCTGCTGGTCGTGCTGACGCCCGGCAAGTGATCCCTTCGGCCGCCTCCCGGGTTCCCACCTGATGCTCCAAGGGCTGCTCGCGTTCGCCCACCCCTTGCTCGCGCCGGCGTTCACCGCCTGGGGCGCGCCGGTCACGTGGCTGGAGATCGTGGCGTTCGCGCTCTCGCTGTGGATGGTCGGCTGCGAGATGCGCGTGCACGTGCTGGCCTGGCCGCTGGCCATGGCGTCCTCGCTGCTGTACGCGCTCCTGTTCCTCGACGGCCGGCTCTACGGCGAGGCGACGCTGCAGCTGTTCTTCGTGGCGATGGCCGCCTGGGGCTGGTGGCAGTGGGCGCGCGGGCACGACGCCGCCGGCCGCGCGCTGGTCGTGCGCCGGCTGGCGCCGACCGCCCTGGTCGCCGTCGTCGCCGCCACGGCGATCGGCTGGCCGCTCGCCGGCCGGCTGCTGCACGTCTTCACCGATTCCGACGTGCCCTACCTCGACGCGCTGTCGACCATCGGCAGCGTGACCGGCACCTTCCTGCTCGGGCGCAAGTTCATCGAGAACTGGCCGACCTGGGTCGGCGTCAACGCGTTCAGCGTCGGGCTGTTCGCCTACAAGGGCCTGTGGCTCACCGTGCTGCTCTACGGCCTGTTCGCCGCGCTGTCGGTGGCCGGCTGGCGCTCCTGGCGCCGGCTCGAGGGCCGAGCCGGCGCGAGCCATGCCTGAGCCCCTGCGCATCGCGATCGTCGGCGCCGAGAGCACCGGCAAGAGCGCGCTGGCCGAGGCCCTCGAAGCGCGCCTGGAGGCCGAGTTCGGCCTGCGCGCCGTGCGGGTCGACGAGTTCCTGCGCGAATGGTGCGTCGCCGCCGGGCGCACGCCGCGCGCCGACGAGCAGCTGGGCATCGCGACGGAGCAGCAGCGGCGCATCGACGCCGCGGCGGCGGACGGCGCCGACGTCGTGCTCTGCGACACCACGCCGGTCATGATCGCGGTCTACAGCGAGCTGCTGTTCGCCGACCGCTCCTTCGTCGAGTTCGCCCGCGCCTGCCATGCCCGCGCCGACTTCACGCTGCTGACCGCGCTCGACCTCGCCTGGGTCGAGGACGGGATGATCCGTGACGGACCGCACGTGCGCGAGCCGGTCGACCGCCTGGTGCGCGGCCACCTCGCGGCGGTCGGCGGCCCCTGGGCCGTCGTCGCGGGCAGCGGCGCGGCGCGGGCCGACAACGCGCTCGCCGCGCTGCGGCCCCTGCTCGCCGCCCGCGCCCGCGCCGGCGATGCCCCGCGCGGCCTCTTCGGCGCCCTGCTCGCCGCGGGGACCGGCCCGCGCCAGCCGCCCGCCTGCGCGCTGCGCGGCTGGTGCGAGCTGTGCGACCGGGGCGACCTCGAGCACCTGAAGCGCGGCGTCCTCTAGAACGCCCGACAGCCCGATCCAGGGTTCCCCACGCCGAGGCCGGGAGGCCGTGGCGTGCACATGCCCGCCGCGGGTGGACGCGCCGCCGCGTATCCGACGAAGTGCGGCACTAGTTCACATCGAGGACCACGCCGCCACCTCAACAGGAGGCGCTTCCGGTCGAATGAACGGAGGCGGTACGGCGGCTTCCGAGTCAAGGAAGCGCCGCGCCAACGGTCGAACTGGGGCGGCTTGGGCCGGCTGCTCCGTGCTTCGGAAATCGCGGCCCCCGGTATCTTTGACGTCGTCCTCGAGGCCTGGCCTCCGCTCGCCCAACAAGACAAACCTACCAGGAAGCATCGTGTCTCCCACCGCCCAGCGCCACTCCATCCCGCAACGACGCCGCGCGCGCGGCTTCACGCTGATCGAGCTGATGATCACGGTCGCCATCATCGCCATCCTGGCGCGCGTCGCGCTGCCGTCGTACTTCGACTACGTCAAGCGCGGCAAGCTCACCGAGGCGTTCAACGGCATGTCGACCTGCACGATGTCGCTCGGCCAGTACTACCAGGACAAGCGGGACTTCTCCTCGGCGTCGGTGGGCTCGGCCGCCACGGACCAGTGCCTGGGCGCCACCACCAATTTCTCCTACGCGCTCAGCAACAAGACCGCGACGACCTACACGCTGACCGCCACCGGCACCGGCGCGGCCTCGGGCTTCGTCTACACGATCGACCAGAACGGCGCGCGCAACACGACCGCGGTGCCGTCGGGCTGGACCATCCCCGGCGGCGGCGGCTGCTGGGTCAACGCGCGCAGCGGCTGCCAGTGAGCACCGTCATGCAGCGCCCGCCGCAGCGCGGCTTCTCACTCATCGAACTGATGGTCACGGTGGCCATCATCGCCGTCATGCTGGCCATCGGCGTGCCGTCGTTCGGCAACAGCGTGCGCGCGTCGCGCGAGCGCAGCGTCGTGCAGCGCATGACGCAGGACTTCCAGTGGGCCCGCACCGCCGCCGCCACGCAGCCCGCCACCGGCGCCACGGGCGCGACGACGGTGCAGATGACCATCGCGGCCGACTGCAGCTGGTCGACGAAGGTCAACGGCGCGTCCGACGCGACGCACAGCATGAGCTCCTCCGCCGTCGCGAGCACCGCGCCGGGCGTCGCCTGCGGCGGCATCGCGCCCGCGACCTTCACCTTCACGCCCCAGGGCTTCGTCGACACGACCGGCCAGCTGACCTTCTCCGGCACCGCGTACGCCAGCCCGCTCAAGTTCCAGATCCTCTCGTCGGGCGCCATGATCCGCTCCGACAACGCCACATGAACCGTCGCCTCGCTCCCCGCCGCCCGCGCCGCGCCGCGGGCTTCACGCTGCTGAGCGTGCTCGTCTCGATCTTCGTCATGGGCATCGGCCTGCTGGGCATGGTGCGCACGATGATGGGCGTCACCTCGTCCGCGACGCAGAACCAGACCGTCTCCTCGATCGCCACGCTGTCGAACTCGTTCTGGGGCGTCATGCAGTGGACGCCCAAGGCCACCGTGGTCGGCGCCGGCGGCTTCGTCGGCAGCTACGACCTGACCAACGCCTCGGCGATCAGCGGCGCGCCGGCCAACCTGCAGCCGTGGCTGATCGCCGCCAGGACGGCCCTGCCCGCAGGGCTCGTCACGATCGCGGTCAACAACAGCGCCTGCACGACCGACTGCGTCCTGACCGTGACGCTCAGCTGGACCCAGGTCGGCGGACCGGCCGCGAACGCGAGCGCCGCGACCGCGACGCGCTCCCAGACCTTCTACTACGCCCTCTGAGCCGCGAGGATCGCCATGACACGCCCCCCCGCCGCACGCCGCCGCCGCCAGCGCGGCTTCACGCTGGTCGAGCTGATGGTCGCCCTCGGGCTGTCCATGATCCTCGCCATCGTGCTGCTCAAGATGCAGGCCGCACTCGGCCAGCAGCGCGTGCGCACCACCGACATCGCCGAGCGCGACGCCGAGCTGCGCGCGGCCATGGACTCGATGACGCAGGACATGAGCTCCGCCGCCTACCTCTTCGGCGACATGACGCAGCCCTGCGACGCGATCTTCGCCTACAACGGCGGCACCTACTTCGTGCACCACCCGGTCGACGCGGTGCCGGCCGCCACGGGCTCGGTGATGGGCTTCGCGCCCAGCCTCACGCTCAACTACCCGGTCGACGCGACGCCCAGCGACGTGCTGGTGCTGACCTCGTCGACCAACGCCGCCGCCTACAACGACACCGTCGCTCCGCAGATCCCGGGCGATCCGTCCTCGACCACCAACCCGATCGCCACCGGGACCATGAAGCTGGTGGTGGGCTCGAAGACACCGCCGGTGACGGGCCACGCGGCGCTGCTCGAGGCGGGTATCCAGAACCCGGCGACCGGCAGGACGCAGAGCGCCTGTTTCCGCGTGCCCGTGACGGCCTACACCGCGGCGACCAGCACGGTCACCAGTGCCTCCGGCACGACCATGCCCGCCGGCTACGACGGCTTCAACACGCCCCTCGCGGCCTATGGCTACGGGACGCTCGGCAACGGCCAGCTGCTGGCGGCGCCGAAGTTCGTCGACATCGGCGCCACCGGCACGACGACGCCGACGCAGGTGACCACGGCCTACTACGTGGCCTGCAACAACAACAACTGCTCGTCGTCCTTCCCCGTCCTGATGAAGGCCCAGTACGACCTCGCCAACGACGCGCTGGTGCAGGGCACGACGCCGCAGCAGGTCGCCGCCGGCGTGGTCTCGCTGCAGGTGCGATTCAACGTCGCGGGCGCCTGGAAGACCGCCGCCAACGTCACGACCGCCGCCGATTGGTGCCGCGTCTCCAGCGTGCGGCTGGCGATCGTCACGCGAAGCCTCTCGGACGATCCCGACCTGAACTACTCGTGGAAGCCGACGGCCCTCACGCCGGGCACGAGTTCGGGCACCTACATCCAGCCCAGCCTGCTGTTCCCCGGCATGACCGGCGACGCGTTCAAGGACGTGCCCGTGCCCACGGCGATGCAGCACCGCCGCTACCTGCTGCAGACCCAGGACATCGCGGCGCGCAACACCATCCTCGCGAACCCCAGCCTGGCCACCTCCACCCCGACATGCTGACCCGCCGCCCCCCCCGCCACGGCCTCGCGGCCGGCCGCCGCCAGCGCGGCGACATCATGCTGGTCACGATGGTGTTCCTGCTGCTGTGCCTGCTGGGCCTCATCGCCTCGATGCGCGACACCATCGTCTCGACCAACCTGGCGAGCAACAACCTGATGCGC
>Ga0209051_1002675_pt1 | contig 12460 bp, 10 predicted proteins | sample AraplaCvi_mMS_r2_2_FD_184286 | JGI IMG/M metagenome (GOLD analysis project Ga0209051, IMG submission 184286) | Arabidopsis root microbial communities from North Carolina, USA - plate scrape MF_Cvi_mMS_r2 (SPAdes) (version 2) | ecosystem: Host-associated > Plants > Roots > Endosphere | place...
GCCACTGGCAGGACGGAATACTCTATTCGGTCTTCACGCGATTTGGCTTCCTCGGTGTCGCCTACAATACCGAAGCCATCACCGAGAAGGAGGCGATGACCTACAACGTCTTCTGGAACGAGAAGCTGAAGGGCAAGGTCGGTCATTTCGACTGGCATCTGCCGAACCTCGGCGAAATCAGCCTGCTCAACGGCAACGCTGCGCCCTTCGACATCGATGTGGCCTCTTTCGAGAAACTGAAAGAGAAAACCACAACGTTGCGACCGCAGATTGGCGGCTTCTTTGACTATGGCGGCACGTTCTCTTCGCTGCAAAACGGCCAGATGCTGGCCATGGCCGGCATCGGCGACTGGATCACCGGTACGCTCGAGAAGAATGGTGCAAAGGTTCGCAGTGTCATCCCCGCCGAAGGAGGGCTGCAATGGACCGAATCCTTCTCGATCGGAAAGGGATCGTCAAAGGCGGATATTGCAAAGAAGTGGATCCAGTACATCACCTCGGCAAAGGGCCAGGTGAAGTCTGCAAACATGGCAGCCTACCCGGCGCTCATCCCCAACCAAAAGGGGTGGGAACTGCTCGCAAGGGAAACGCCCGAGGAAGCCAGGCGCCAGGGCATGCTCCTTAACGAGAGCAATGTGATGGACCTCATCCGCTCCGGCCGCATCCACTATCGCCAGCTTCCGATACAGCAAGGCCTGGAAGACTGGAACGACTTCTGGTCCGACTACAAGGGAGCATGAGACCCTCCGTCGCCGCGGCCCTGGCAACAAGCGTAACGCCTGTTGCCGAGCCAGACCACGCCACAAAGCGGCCGGCGGTTTCGTCTCGTTCGGGAACCACAAGAATGCGGAAATCGATCACGCTTTACGGGCTCACCTTTTCGGTGCCGCTTCTTGTCTGGCAACTCGCCTTCTTCCTGGCGCCGCTCATCTTCCTCGTGGCGCTCAGCTTCTGGACCGTGCGCAACTTCCGCATGGAGCCGGCCTTTGTCTTCACCAACTGGACCTATGTCCTTAGCCGCAGCGTCTTCTGGGACGCCTATCTCAGGACCCTCGGTCTTGCCGCAACAGCCGCGGCGATCACCAGCGCAATTGCCTTTCCCTGTGCCTATGCCATCGCGTTCAAGCTGTCGGAACAGGCGCGACGCTGGATCGTCTTCATGATGGTGCTGCCCTTCTTCACCAGCTACCTCGTGCGGATCTATTCCTGGCAGATATTCCTGTCCGACAACGGCATCTTCAATGCCCTGTTTGCCAAGGCAGGCATCGGACCATTCGGAATGCTCAATTCGGTGTTTGGCCAGCTCGTCGGCTATCTCACGCTCAGCTTGCCGCTCGTCATTCTGCTGCAACTGTTCAGCCTGGTCTTTATCGACAGGACATTGATCGAGGCCGCGCACAACCTTCGCTGCGGTCGCTTGCGCACTGTTGTCGAAGTCGTCATTCCGGCAGCCAAGGTCGGCCTGGTCATTGCAGCGCTGTTCTGCTTCATCCTGACCTTTGGCGACTTTGTGAGCCCTCTCTATCTCGGTGGCGGCGATCCGCCAACACTGTCCATCCTGATCACGGACACCACGAAATCCGGTCAACAATGGCCGCGTGCAGCAGTCATCGCGCTTGTCATGATCGCGACTCTCCTCGCTGTTGCCTTCGCTGCCGTTCGTTTTGCCTATCGGGAGCGCGGGAAATGAGTAACAATCGCAACCTGGCAATCGACCTGGCCCTGCAGGCCTATATCGTGCTGGCGCTCGCTTTCATTTTCGCGCCTATCGCCGCAAGCTTCGTCTTTTCCTTCAATGTCGACCGGTTTCCCTCGCTTCCGCTCGGAGGATTCTCGACCGTCTGGTACAAAGCGGTTGCTACCGACCCGCTCGTCTTTGAAGGCTTGCGCAATACCCTTATCGTCGGCATCGCCGTCTCTTGTGGTTCGACGCTTCTCGGCTTCGGTGCGGCCTACACCGACTTCCGCTACCGGTTCTTTGGCAAGACGATCTACGTCGCCCTGGCGCTGCTGCCACCGACGATTCCGGTCGTTATCCTTGGACTGGCGATGCTGGCCTTTCTTTCAAACGTCGAGCTATCAGGCGCCATTCATTCGGTCATCATTGCCCACGTGGTCATGTGTGCACCGTTTGCCATGGCAATCACCCGTTTGCGGCTTTCGCAGATGGACCCGTCGCTGGAAGCGGCCGCATGGAATCTCGGCGCGTCGGAATGGCAGGCAATGCGCCATGTGATCATCCCGTTCTGCAAGCCGGCAATCTTTGCCTCTCTCATGATCACCATGGCCGTGTCCTTTGACGAGTTTGCAGTATCGTGGTTCGTGTCCGGCCTCAACGAGACCCTGCCGGTGAAAGTCCTCGGCTTTTTGCAGGGACAGGTCAGCCCGCGCATCAATGTCATCGGCACCTTCGTCTTCCTTGCCTCAATCACATTGGTGATCGTCGCTCAGGCCCTTCTCATGAAGCGAAGTAACCCACCATCCTCGATCAACAATGGAGCCCGGCAGTCATGACTAAGCAGCCCCTGGTCGCTTTCGACGGCGTTACGAAACGCTACGGCAATTTTACCGCTGTCAGCCCAATCCACCTCGAGATCAACAAGGGTGAGTTTTTGGCCATCATGGGCTCCTCGGGTTGCGGCAAGACCACGACGCTGCGAATGCTCGCGGGTCTTGAAACACCGAGCGATGGCGAAATCCGCCTTGCCGGCAAACGCATCAACGAGCTGCCGACATGGCAACGCGACACGCCGATGGTCTGGCAGAGCCTGGCACTCTTTCCCTTCCTCACGGTCCGGGAAAACATCGAGTTCAGCCTGCGGATGCGCGCCGTCGCGAAAGAAGAGCGCCGGGAACGCGTCGAGAAGTGGCTGGACCGAATGCAGATCTCGGAGTTCGCCGACCGGAATGTCGCCCATCTTTCCGGCGGCCAGCGTCAGCGCGTGGCGCTTGCCCGCTCGCTGGTCACCGAACCAGAGATCCTGCTGCTCGACGAGCCTCTCTCGGCGCTTGATGCCCACCTCAAGGTCCGGATGCAAACGGTGCTCGCCAACCTGCAGCGTGAACTTGGGATCACCTTCGTCTATGTCACCCACAGCCAGTCGGAAGCCTTCTCCATGGCCGATCGTGTCGTGATCATGAGCCGCGGCAAGATCGAACAGACAGGCACTCCGCAGGAGATTTACCGGACACCCCGCACGCGTTTCGTGGCAGAGTTTCTCGGTTCGTCCAACATCTTCCCTGGCAAGGTGATTGCCGCCGCTGCGGGCGCCATGAGGATCGCGACGCCGGTCGGCGAATTTCATGTTGCCGATACCCCGGCCCGGCAGTTGTCTGCCGGAGACAAGGCGACGTTTTCGATCTCCAGCGACCGGATTCAGCTGACCCCGGAACGGCCTTCCGGTGAGTGGAACTGTCTCGAGGCTTCCGTCGTCGGCGAGGAATTCGTCGGCGCCACCGCCGTGGTTCATCTGGAAGCTTCTGGTCATATCGAAATCAAGGCACAAAAGAGCCACGAGGAATTGGACCGCCTCAGGCTCCAGCCTGGCGGCCGGATCTGGGTGTCATGGCGCCCGGAGGCGTCACATATCCTTCCCGGCGAGACGTGAACATCAGCCCGGTGAGGAGCTTCCCTCGGGGCTGTCAGTCACTCGCCCTTTGGCGTCCTACAGCTGGCTCCGTAACGAAAATTCCAGGCGGATCGATCGCCCTGAAACCGCAATGGCGAGGGCAACACACGATGTTGCAGACTGCGACCGGCTATGCCCATTTTTTAAACCCGGACCTCGCTTGACACTTTTTTAGCCCCTCCATATGGTTTTGAACCAAACGGTAAAAAAAGGGGAACAATCATGACAAAAAACCTTCTCATGTCACGTCGCGCGCTCATGGCCTCGGGCATTGCCCTGGGCGTCAGCGGGCTGGCGCCGATCGCCCGCGCCGCTGCCCCGCTGAAGGTGGCGGGCATCCATGCCTCGCCTGTCGAGAACGCCTGGAATTCCTGCCTTCACAAGGCCTTGCAGGACGCCGCCAAGGAAGGTGCGATCGAATATGTATTCTCAGAAGGTGTATCCGGGACCGACTATCCCCGCGCCATGCGCGAATATGCCGAGCAAGGAAACAAGCTAATCATCGGCGAAGCCTATGCCGTCGAAAAGGAAGCGCGCCAGGTGGCGGCCGATTACCCCGACACCGCCTTTGTTCTCGGATCGAGTGGCAAGGAAGAAGGCAGCAATTTCGGCGTCTTCGGCACCTGGAACTACGACGGCGCCTATCTCGCGGGGATGCTGGCAGGCAAGATGACCAAGTCGAACGTGGTCGGCTCCGTTGGCGCCATGCCTATTCCCGAGGTCAACATGCTGATCAATGCCTTTGCCGAAGGTGTCAAATCGGTCAATCCCGACTGCAAGCATCTCGTTGCCTTCATTGGCACGTTCTTCGATCCGCCGAAGGCGCGCGAGGCGGGCCTTGCCCAGATCGATGCTGGTGCCGACATCCTGTTTGGCGAGCGCATCGGAACAGCCGATGCCGCCAAGGAACGCAAGATCAAGGCTGTCGGATCACTGATCGACTATACCCCGCGCTATCCCGACACCGTCTTTGCAAATGCCCTCTGGGGTTTCAGGCCCATTCTGAACGCGGCGATTGCCGATGTCGCTGCGGGCAGGCCCGTCGGCCGCAACTACACGGCCTTCGGCCTGATGAAGGAAGGTGGAAGCGACATCGTGTTTGTGAAGGGCGTGGCGCCCGCAGACGCGGAAGCGGCCATGGAAGCCAAGCGCGCCGACATCAAGGCCGGCAAGTTTGAGGTGCCGCAGAACATGGAACAGCCAAAGTAAGTTTGGCCGATCCATGTCCGGCAAACGGCCAGAAGACGCCACCGATGTTTCGGAACTGATCCGTTCCGGCCAGCTGACTGCAACGGAGGCGATGCGGCTGTCTCTGGCCGCGGCCACCCGTCTCTCCAGTCTTGGTGCGATCACCCATCTTGATTCGACGATGGGGATGGCGACCGCCCAGGCAGCGGACGACGAGCGTCGGTCCAACCCGATGCGTTTCTCTGCGCGTGCGTTTGGTGGTGTGCCGACGCTTGCCAAGGATCTTGGCGGGCCGTTCAAGGGTCTGCCGGTTGCCGCCGGTTCGCGTCTTTTCAAGCGCGATTCCGGCAATGCGGATTCCGAGCTTGCAGCTCGGTTCCGCGCTGCCGGCTTTTGCCTGTTTGGCCTGACCACAAGCCCCGAACTCGGCCTGTCGCTTGCAAGTGAGCCGGCAATTGGGCCGGTCTGTCGAAATCCGCATGACCCATCCCGAACCGCTGGCGGTTCATCTGGTGGCTCGGCCGCAGCTGTCGCTGCCGGCATCGTTTCAATAGCACATGCGACCGACGCTGGCGGTTCCATTCGCGTTCCCGCCGCCTGCTGCGGCCTTGTTGGACTGAAGCCCAGCCGGGGCGCCATGCCAGCAGGTCCTTCGTTCGGCAATCACCTCGGTGGCATCGCAAGCGAGTTCGTCGTGACGCGCTCAGTCCGGGACACGCAGCTCGCTCTGATCTCGTTGAGCGGTAAAGCGCGTGGCCCTTTTCCTGATGTGGCCATGGCAGCCCCTTCGTCGTCCCGCCTGAAGATCGGCCTCCTGACGGATACCGGTGCGCGGTTTCCAACCGCCGCCGACAGGCTGGATGCAGTCGAGGCGGCGGCGACTGCGCTCGAGACAGACGGCCACGAGATCGTCCGACTTGAGTGGAGCGATGTTGAGACCGCCGCGGGATATAGCGCGCGCGTTTTCGAGGACATTGTCGCCGTCAACCTGTTCAATCTGGTAGAGGACCTTGACCTCGACCTGGCAATGGCCGAGCGCCTGACACAGGCAGTCGCCGAACAGGGCCGCGCGATGCCTGCCGCCGCCCTTTGGGCATCGCTGAACAAGGCTGTTCTCGTCAGCCATCATATGTGGGCCCTCTTCGACAGGGTTGATTGCGTTCTGTCCCCAATGCTGTCGTCGGCACCCCTTGCGGTCGGCTCGTTCCCATCCGATCATGCCGACACCGAGCTGCATTTCGAACGCATGGCTGCCTTCGCGCCGCTCGCGCCACTCGCCAATGTCTCGGGGGTTCCTGCCTTGACGCTTCCTTTCGGATCAGATGCTGCCGGCTTGCCGCTGCCGATCCAGCTGATGGCACCGATCGGCCGTGATCTGCAGCTCCTGTCGCTCGCCTTGCGGCTGGAAGCCGAAGGCCGTTGGCAACATCCCTTCCCAATCGCGGGCGCCGCCGCATGACCACCGTGCTCGATATTTCCAGTGTCTCGAAGCGCTTCGGCGACAACCTTGCCAACGATGATATTTCGCTGTCGCTCAAGGAAGGAGAGATTATCGCACTCCTTGGCGAGAACGGCGCCGGCAAGACGACATTGATGAGCATCCTCTTTGGTCACTATGTGCCTGACTCCGGTCGCATAATGATCCATGGCCGCGAGCTGCCGCCGGGCAGGCCCCGCGAGGCAATCCGGGCTGGCGTTGGCATGGTGCACCAGCATTTCTCGCTCGCGCCAAATCTCACGGTCATCGAGAACATCATGACCGGGACGCAGAAACTCTGGGCGTTGCGCTCAAATACAAATGCCGCGCGCACGAAGCTTCTTTCAATTTCGGATCGTTTCGGACTCAAGGTCGACCCTGACGCACGTCTCGGAGATCTGTCGGTCGGGGAGCAACAACGCGTCGAGCTTCTCAAGGCGCTCTTCAACGACGCTCGAATCCTGATCCTCGACGAGCCCACTGCCGTCCTCACCAATATCGAGGCCGAACGGCTGTTCTCGACGTTGAAGGAGATGGCCCGCCAGGGATTGTCGGTGATCTTTATCTCCCACAAGCTGGATGAGGTCATGGCCGCCGCCGACCGGATTGTCGTGCTGCGCGGCGGCAAGATGGTCGCCGAGCGTCTTCAGTCGGAAACCAGCAAGCCCGAACTCGCTGAACTGATGGTCGGTCACAGGGTCAGCCGCCCCGTACGCGAGCCGTCGACGCCCGGCGCCGTTGTCCTGGAAGGCGTTGGCATCACCGCCAGGGTTGGCGGGGTCGACAGGCTGAAGAGCATCAACTTCCACCTCAGCCAAGGCGAGGTGCTCGGTATCATCGGCGTTTCCGGCAACGGCCAGGCGCCCTTGGCAGCCTTGTTGTCCGGCATGCTGTCGCGCACGGCGGGTGACCTCATCCTGTTCGGAAAAAATGTCGGCAATCTCGACGTGGCGGACGTCGTCGCAGCTGACATCGGCCGCATTCCCGAAGACCGAAACAAGGAAGGGGCGATCGGCGAAATGGCTATATGGGAAAACGTCGTGCTCGAGCGCCTTCCCGTCTTCTCCCGGGCCGGAATGGTGGACCGCAAGGCAGGCATGACGTTTGCCCGGGAGATCATCGATGCCTTCGACGTGAGAGGTGGTGCGCCGCGCAGCCGTACCCGCCTCCTGTCCGGTGGGAACATGCAAAAACTCATCCTCGGCAGGAATCTGCAGCAGCGCCCCCGTATTCTAATCGCCGCACAGCCGGCACGCGGTCTCGACGAGGGCGCAGTTGCCGCCGTCCACGCCCGGATCCTGGACGCCCGCAGGCAGGGCACGGCGGTCTTGTTGATCTCCGAGGATCTTGATGAAGTGATCGCGCTTGCAGACCGCATCCAGGCGATTGTTGGTGGCAGGCTGTCGCCGCCTGTCGACGCCGGAGACATCGATGCACGCCGGCTGGGCCTGATGATGGCGGGCGACTGGAGTGAGACCCCTACGGAGATGAGACATGCGCCTTGAACGCCGCGAGCATCGGCCGGTCTATCTCCTGGTCGGTTCGCCGATCGCTGCCGTCGTCTCAGCACTTCTGCTTGCCGGCATTCTGATCGCAATCGCCGGCGCGCCGGTTCTGGAAGCCTATCGCCGCATCCTGATTGGCGCCTTCGGCTCCCGTCTCTCGGCAACCGAGACCTTGACCCGGGCGACGCCCCTTATCCTGACCGGTCTTGCAGCCGCGACGGCCTTTAGGGCGAGGCTTTGGAATATCGGCGCGGAAGGCCAGTTCTACGTCGGCGCTATCGCAGTCGCCGCCTGCGGCTCCAAACTGCTGGCAGGCCTGCCGGGCCCGATCCTCATTCCGGCCTTGCTATTGATCGGTGCTGTCGCGGGCATGGTGCTGATCCTCGTCCCGCTGTGGCTCAGACTACGCTTCTCTGTTGATGAGGTGGTGACCAGCCTCCTGATCAACTTCATCGCGCTGCTTTTTGTCTCCATGCTGATCAACGGTGTGCTGAAGGATCCAATGGCCTTTGGGTGGCCCCAGTCGCAGTCCGTGGTCGACCATGCCATGCTGCCGAAGCTGGTTGCCCGCTCGCGCCTCCATATCGGCCTCCTGATTGCGATCGTCCTTGCGGTCATCATTCATTTCCTGCAGACGAGGACGGTCTTTGGCATGCAGTCACGCGCTGCTGGCCTCAGTCCGCAGGGCGCGGCGTTTGCCGGCGTGCCTCTGACGCGGACCCTGGTCAAGGTTGCCTGTCTTTCCGGAGGCCTTGCGGGACTTGCCGGCGCGATCGAGGTCCTCGGCGTCAAGGGCTATGTCACCACGGATCTGTCTCCTGGCTTCGGTTATTCCGGTATCGTCGTCGCGATGCTCGCCAACCTGAATCCGCTCGGCGTCGTGCTTGCCGCACTGTTCACGGCAACCATGTTCGTCGGTGCCGACGGCATGAGCCGCAGCCTCGCCATACCGACCTACATCGCTGATGTAACCGTAGCGCTGTCGCTCCTGACGATGCTCATTGCCCTGTTCTTCACCCAATACAGGATCCGTCGATGAACGTTATTGTCGACATCATCTCATCGGCAGGCCTGTGGGCGGCGATCCTTCGCATTGCCACACCCCTGATCTTTGGCACTCTTGGCGCCCTTCTGTCAGAACGAGCCGGCGTTCTCAACCTAGGCATCGAGGGCATCATGACCTTCGGCGCGATGATCGGGTGGCTTGCGGTCTATCACGGTGCGGACCTTTGGACCGGTCTCTTGGTGGCTGCACTGGCAGGCATGGTGTTTGGTTTCCTGCACGCCGCAATGACTGTTACGCTCGGCCTGTCCCAGCATGTCTCCGGTCTTGGCGTGACCCTGTTTGCCTCAAGCTTCAGTTACTATGTTTTCCGTCTGATTGTGCCTGTGGCCGGCACACCGCCAACGATCGTTCCCTTCCAGCCAATCAGCATCCCTGGCCTTTCCACCTTGCCATTTGTTGGACCGGCCTTTTTCACGCAGACAGCGCCGACCTATCTCGCCATCCTCACTGCGCTCGTTCTTGCCTACGTCGTCTTTCGCACGCCGCTTGGTCTTGCAATTCGCATGACCGGTGAAAACCCGCATGCGGCAGAAGCCCAGGGCGTCGATCCGATCCGGATCCGCTATGGTGCGGTGATCGTCGGCAGCGCATTGATGGGCATGGGCGGCGCATTCCTGACGCTGTCAGCGTTCAACAGCTTCTTCCCGACCATGGTCCAGGGTCGCGGGTGGATCTGCATTGCGCTTGTCGTCTTCGCATCCTGGAGACCCGGGCGTGCGCTTTTCGGAGCGCTGCTCTTTGCCTTCTTTGACGCCTTCCAGCTTCGCCTGCAGACCGTCGTCCAGGGCATCCCCTATCAGATTTTTCTGATGACCCCTTATATCCTGTCGATCCTGGCGCTTGCCGTCATGGCACGCCGCGCGCGCGTTCCTCAGGCCCTGATGCAATCTTACCGCCGTGGCGAACGGTAAAAGGAGACCCAATGTTCGAGCTGATCATCAGAAAAGCGAACCTTCCGGATGGCCGCACCGGGATCGACATTGCGGTGGAGAACGGACAGATTGCTGCGATCGAGCAGCAGATTGCGGCTTCTGCCGGCACGGAAATCGATGCAACCGGGCGGCTGGTAACACCTCCCTTCGTTGATCCCCATTTTCACATGGATGCCACGCTGTCACTCGGCCTGCCGCGAATGAACATCTCCGGCACGCTTCTCGAAGGCATCTCGCTCTGGGGCGAGCTTCGTCCGTCATTGACACAGGAGGCGCTGGTCGATCGCGCCCTGCGCTACTGCGACCTTGCCGTAAGCCAGGGCCTTCTTTCCATCAGAAGCCACGTCGATACGTCCGATCCACGTCTTATAACCGCCGAGGCTCTGATCGAGGTTCGAAAACGGGTAAAGCCCTACATCGACTTGCAACTCGTTGCCTTTCCGCAGGATGGCTATTACCGGGCGGAAGGCGGCGTCGAGTCGCTGAACCGTGCCCTCGACATGGGTATCGACATTGTCGGCGGTATTCCGCACTTCGAGCGAACAATGGAAGACGGACGCGCCTCCGTCGAGGCGCTGTGCAGGATCGCCGCCGATCGCGGACTTCCGGTCGACATGCATTGCGACGAGACGGACGACCCGATGTCGCGTCACATTGAAACGCTGGCGGCCCAGACAGTGCGTTTCGGGCTGCAGGGGCGTGTTGCCGGTTCCCACCTCACCTCGATGCATTCGATGGACAACTACTATGTCTCCAAGCTCATCCCGCTGATGGCCGAAGCTGAAATCAATGTCATCCCCAATCCCCTGATCAACATCATGCTACAGGGCAGGCACGATACCTATCCCAAACGCCGCGGCATGACGCGCGTGCGTGAACTGATGGATGCCGGGCTTAATGTCTCCTTCGGGCACGACTGCGTTATGGATCCCTGGTATTCGATGGGCTCAGGCGACATGCTGGAAGTCGGACATATGGCGATCCATGTCGCGCAGATGGCCGGGATCGCTGACAAGAGAAAGGTCTTCGACGCCCTTACAGTGAACTCTGCAAAGACGATGGGTCTTGAAGGTTATGGGATGATGAAAGGTTGCAACGCGGACTTTGTTGTCCTGCAGGCAGCCGACCCGATTGAGGCATTGCGGCTCAAGCCCACACGGCTTTGCGTCATCCGCCGGGGCAAGATTATCGCTCAATCAAACCCACGGATCGCCAAGTTGTCTCTCGATGGCCGGCCCACGACGATCGATTGCGGTCGCGATTACGTGCCGATGACGCCGTCGTGAGGGCCGAAATGCGCTCCTGCCTCGCGCCGCGTTTTGACGGATATCAAAGAGGATTTTTCAAAACGCGATAGACTGACCTCATCGTTCAAGGAGGGAAGTCCATGGATATCAGAACGGTCATGTGTGTCTTTGGCGTGGAACGCTGGGACCAGGACATCAAGTTTGCGATCGATTTTTGCGAGACACAAGGCGCGCATTTGACTGCGCTCGTCACCTGCCTGGGTGGTGTGCCTGCGATTGCAACATACGAGGCGATCTCCACTGCCTGGCTGGACGAGCAACGGGCAGAGATCGAGCGGCTCGCCGAAGCGGCGAAGCAGGTGCAGGAAATTCTGGAAAAAACGGAATTGTCCTTCGAGGTCCAGGAAATCTACACCGAGTTCGCCTGGGCCGACGACGATATCGCAAAGCACGCACTATACGCCGATCTTGTCCTGGTCGGGGCGCAAGCTGCCGCCAACGAGGATCTCCAGCGGAGGATTATCGACGGAGCGTTGTTCCAGTCACCGACCCCCATCCTCATCAACCCGCGCATGCATCCGCTCGCGTCGTTTCCGAAGTCGATATTGCTCGCCTGGGACTCAAGCGACGAGGCTGCCCGCGCTACCCGCCAGTCGATGCCGTTCCTCAAGGGTTGCGACGCTGTCCATGTGACCCTCGTCGACCCGATCGCCAGGCAGTACGGCAACGGCGAGGAGCCGGGATCTGATATAGCGATGTTTCTCACGCGCCACGGCATCAAGGTCGAAGTCGACCGGCTGACAAGCGCCGGACGCCGCGTGGATGAAACCTTGCGGCAACACGCAACTGATGTCGCCGCCGATATGATTGTCATGGGCGCCTATAACCACCCAAGGCTACAGCAGCGCCTTTTTGGCGGCGTTACACGCTCAATGTTGAAGGACAGCAACATTCCGCTTTTCCTGTCTCGCTGATGGGACGGCTCGCAGCCCAGGCCTTGGGGCTGGGCTGCGAGCAAGATAATCCATCTGCTTCCGGGGGCCATGAAGGAACAGTGACGACGCCTTCGCAGGCGCGTTCACTCGTCACTCCCTCTATTGCGCTAGATGAGCGCCCGAAGTGCGTTCAGGACAACCGCAACGTCGATCGCCTCCTGAATCAGCGCGCCCTGGACCGGAGGCAAAAAGCCGGCGCCGGCGACAATCATCGCTATCGTGGAAAGACCGATCCCGACCCCGACGCTCTGCAACGCAATGTTTTTGGAACGACGAGCGATCTCGAGCGTGTTGGCGACACCGCTGACACCACCCTGAAGAAGCACGACATCGGCAGCCTCGGCCGCTGCGGCAAGATTTCCGCGGGCGATGGCCATGCCGACATCGGCGGCCGCCAGTGCCGGGGCGTCGTTAACCCCGT
>Ga0209051_1002680_pt1 | contig 12438 bp, 9 predicted proteins | sample AraplaCvi_mMS_r2_2_FD_184286 | JGI IMG/M metagenome (GOLD analysis project Ga0209051, IMG submission 184286) | Arabidopsis root microbial communities from North Carolina, USA - plate scrape MF_Cvi_mMS_r2 (SPAdes) (version 2) | ecosystem: Host-associated > Plants > Roots > Endosphere | place: USA...
CTGGCTCAACGAGCAGCACCAGGAGTTCTATCCCGAGCTTCCCTTCGTCATCGCGGGCGCGCTCGACGACGCCGGCCGCCCCTGGGCCACCCTGCTGCAGGGCGACCCCGGCTTCCTGCAGGTGCGGGACGAGACGCGCCTGCACGTCGACGCCGAGCCGGACGCGGACGACCCCGCGCGAGCGGGATTCGCCGAGGGCCGCGAGATCGGCCTGCTCGGCATCCAGCTCGAGACGCGGCGCCGCAACCGCCTCAACGGGCACGTCGCGCGCGACGGCGATCCGGGCTTCGACGTCGTCGTCGACCGCGCCTACGGCAACTGCCCGAAGTACATCACCACCCACGAGCTGCAGTGGACGCCGCCGCAGCCGCGTCCGGCGGAGCTGCGCGACGGCCTGGACGACGAGGCGCGCGCGACCATCGCCGCCGCTTCGAGCTTCTACATCGCGAGCCACGCGGGCATCGAGCACGGAGGCGTCGACGTGTCGCACCGCGGTGGCCGCCCGGGCTTCGTCGCGGTCGACGGCGACTGGCTGATCGTGCCCGACTTCCAGGGCAACCAGTTCTTCAACACGCTGGGCAACCTGCTGGTCGAGCCCCGTGCGGGCCTGCTGTTCGTCGACTTCGCCAACGGCGACCTGCTGCAGCTGACGGGCACGGCCGAGGTGCTGTACGACAGCCCGCTGCTGGCCCGCTTCGCCGGCGCGCAGCGCGGCTTTCGGGTGCGGGTGGAGCGGCTCGTGCTCCGGCGCGGCGTGCTCGCGTGGCGCGGCGACCCGCTCGACCCCTCGCCGGCGTTGGCGCGCACCGACACCTGGGCGGACCTGCGCGCGCGCGAGGCGGCGGCGCGAACCTGACGCCGGTGCGGCGCGCCGCGCGGCGGCGCTCAGTGGCCCTGCAGCTGCCTGGCGAGCGCCACGCCCGCGCCGTGGTTGACGAACTGCAGGGTCGCGACCTGGGACAGGTCGACGTCGCCGGCCTTGTACAGGCCGGCGCGCACCATCTTGTCGTAGAAGTCCTTGATGCGCTCCGGCTTGATCGCGCCGATGCCCAGCGTCTGCGCGTCGCCGGAGTCGACGACGCCCATCTGCTTCATCAGCTCGATGCTCTGGGCGATCACGTCGGGCGTCATCTCGGGGTTGTCCTTGATGATGAGCGCGTCGGCGGCGCGGCGGTCGCCGTAGAGGTAGTTCACCCAGCCGACGATGGAGGCCTCGACGAAGCGCTTGACCAGGTCGGGCTTGGTCCGGACGGTCTCGGTGCGCGCCTCGATGGTCGTCGAGTAGGTGCTGTAGCCGTGGTCGGCGAGCAGCCACACGTCGGGCTTGAACTTGCCTTCCTTGGCGATCGTGATCGGCTCCTCCACCGCATAGCCCTGCTGCAGGCTCTTCGCGTCGGCGAGGAAGGGCGCGACGTTGTAGTTGTAGGGGCGCAGCTGCTCGTCCTTGAAGCCGTAGTCGGCCTTGAGCCACTGCCACCACGAGAACTGGGCGTCCTTGGCGATGTAGGCCACGGGCAGCTTCGTGAGGTCCTCGAACTTCGCCGCCGCGCCCGGATGCGTCATCAGCGCCTGCGGATCCTTCTGGAACATCGACGCCACGACCACGACGGGCACGCCGTTCTTCACGTTGTCGAAGCTGTGCAGCAGGTTGCCCGTCATCAGGAAGTCGATGCGGCCGGCCGGCAGCAGCGGACGGTTGTTGACCTGCGGGCCGCCCTGGCGGATCTCGACCTCCAGGCCGTACTTCTTGTAGGTGCCGTCGGCGACCGCCTGGTAGAAGCCGCCGTGCGCGGCCTGGGCCTTCCAGTTGGTGGCGAAGACGACCTTGTCGGCCGCCTGGGCGGCCAGGCTGGCCGCGGCGAGCGCCAGGGCGAGCGTGAGCTGGGTGGGGATGCGCATGGGGCGACTCCGGTCGAGCAGGGCGGGAAAGCGGCCGATGATACGCACGCCAGGCGCGTGGCGGCAAACCCCGGCGACAGCCGGCGACGCCCGCGTCGCGGACAATGGGGCCATGATCCTTCCGCCGCCCGCGCTGCCCGCCGACACCGAGCTCACCCTTCTCGCCAACGGCGTGCGCGTCGTCACCATCCGCATGCCCTGGCTCGCCACCGCGAGCGCCAGCGTCTTCGTGCGCACCGGCAGCGGCCACGAGGGCGCGCGCCTGAACGGCATCAGCCACGTCGTCGAGCACATGGCCTTCAAGGGCACGGCCACGCGCGACGCGGCGCAGATCAACCTCGACGCCGAGCGCCTGGGCGCCGAGGTCAACGCGCACACCGACAAGGACCACACCGCCTACCACCTGAGCGGCATGGCGCGCGACGCGGTCGACTTCGTGCGCGTGCTGGGCGACATCGTGCGCCACTCGACCTTCCCCGCCGCCGAGCTGGAGCGCGAGCGCCAGGTGATCCTGCAGGAATACCTCGAGGACGAGGAAGACCCGATGTCGACGGCCTTCCGCCAGTTCGACAAGCTCTGCTACGGCACGCACCCGATGGCGCAGGCGGTGATCGGCACGCGCCGCAACATCGAGCGCTTCACGCGCGACGAGCTGCTCGAGTACGTCGGCCAGCAGTACACCGGGGCCAACGTGGTCGTCGCCGTCGCGGGCGCCGTCGACCACGACGCCATCGTGCGCGAGGCCGAGGCGCGCTTCGGCGACATGCCGGCGGGCGCGCCGCACGCGCTCGACGCGCCGGCCTGGCTGGGCGGCGTCAAGGCCGCGCGGCTCGCCGGATGCAGCCAGAGCCACGTCGTGCTGGGCTACCCCATCGCCTCGATGCAGGACGACGACCCGGCCGCCAGCGTCGCCGCGGCGCTGTTCGGCGAGGGCATGAGCTCGCCGCTGATGAACGAGATCCGCGAGCGCCGCGGCCTCGTCTACTACGCCGCGTGCTCGGCCGACATCCTCGAGGCCTGCGGCCAGTTCGTGATCGAGGCCTCGACCACGCCCGACAAGGTCGACGAGCTGCTGCAGGAGACGCGCCGCCTGCTCGTCGCGCACGCGGAGTCGGTCGGCGCGATCGACCTCGAGCGCGCGCGCAACCAGATCGCCGTGCGCCGCGTGCGCGCGCTCGAGCGCCCGGTGCGCCGCATCGAGGACGTCGCGCTCGACCTGTTCGTGCACGGCCGCGTGCGCTCGCCCGAGGAACTGCGCGAGCGCGTGCAGGCCGTCTCCGCCGACGCGGTGCGCGCCACCTTCGCCCGCATGCTCGCCGCGCCGCCGGTGCTGGCGCTCGCCGGCAAGCTGGGCGCGCTCACGGGCGAGCGGCTGCGCGAGCTGGTCGGCGCGCCCGACGCGCGCGCCCGCAGCGCGGCGCGCGCGCGCCACGCCGCGGTGCACTGACCACCTTCACCCGGCGCGCTCGCTCTCGTGCCAGCGCCCCAGCAGCGCGCGGCTGAGCGCTGCCGTGAGCAGGTAGATCGCCACGCCCGTCAGCGCCACCAGCACGAGTGCCGCGAACATCTTCGGGATCTCGGTGCGGAACGCGGCCTCCAGGATGCGCGAGGCGAGGCCCGTGTCGCGGCCGGCCGCGCCGGCGACGAACTCGGCCACGACCTCGCCGATCAGCGACAGCCCGCCGGCGATGCGCAGCCCGGTCATGAAGGACGGCAGCGCGGCGGGCACGAGCAGGTGGCGGAGCGTCTGCCAGCGGCTCGCGCGCTGCAGCCTGAACCAGTCGCGCAGGTTGGCGTCGGCGCTGCGCAGGCCGGTGAGCGTGTTGGCGAGGATGGGGAAGAAGGCCACGATCCACGCGCAGGCGAGCACGGTGGCCAGCGGGCTGTCGGTGAGGATCATGATGAGCGGCGCGATGGCCACGATGGGCGTCACCTGCAGCACGACGGCGAACGGGGCCAGCGCGCGCTCGGCGGTGCGCGAGAGCGCGAACAGCGCGGCCAGCAGCACCCCGCCCGCCACCGCCAGGCCCAGTGCGGCGAAGGTGATGCGCACCGTGAACCACCAGCTGCCCATGAGCGAGCCGAAGTTGTCGACGAGCGTCCGGGCGATGAGCGTGGGCGCGGGCAGCAGGTAGGGCGGGATGCGCATCAGGCGCACCGCGGCCTCCCAGGCGCCGAGGAACACGAGGACGGCGAGCGTCGGGACGACGATGCCGTGTCTCACGAGCTCACCTCGCTCGCCCGTTGCAGCGCCTCGGACACCTGCGTGCACAGCGCCATGAAGCGCGTGGTCGTGCGGAAGGCCGCGCCGCGCGGGTAGGGCACGTCGACGGCGATCTCGTCGACGATGCGCCCGGGCCGGGCCATCACGAGCACGCGGCGGCTGAGAAAGACGGCCTCGTAGACGCTGTGCGTGACGAAGACCGCGGTCGACGCGGCCGCGCCCCCTGCGGGCTGGCACAGCGCGAGCAGCGTCTGGTTGAGCGCGAAGCGCGTGATCTCGTCGAGCGCGCCGAAGGGCTCGTCGAGTAGCCACAGGCGCGGCTCGGCCACCAGCGCGCGCGCCAGCGATACGCGCATGCGCATGCCGCCGGAGAGCTCGCGTGGCACCGCGTCGGCCGAATCCGCGAGGCCCACCGCCTGCAGCGCCGCGTCGACCTTGGCGCGTATCGCGTCGCGCCCGAGCCCGCGCAGCACCAGCGGCAGGCCGACGTTGCGCCGCACGCTCGCCCAGGGCAGCAGCGCCGCATCCTGGAACACGTAGCCGGGGATGGCGTCGAGGGGACGCTCGACGACGCCGGCGCTTGGCCGGTCGAGCCCGCTCGCGAGCCGCAGCACGGTGCTCTTGCCGCAGCCCGACGGCCCCAGCAGGCTCACGAACTCGCCTTCGGCGACCTCCATCGAGACGCCGGCCAGCGCGACGCGATCGCGCTCGAACACGCGCTCGACGCGCGAGAGGCGCAGCAGGGGAGGATGGGCGGGCACGGAAGGCACGCGCAGCACTCTAGCGGACCACGCCTGACGACGCCGCCGGGTGTATCGTGCCCGCCGCGTCGCGCTGTTATGGTTTGTGAGTGGCCTGGGATGGCACTGGTGCGCCGGATCGCTGAGAACAGGAGCAACCGTGTCGGATGCAAATGAGATGCTCGCTGCGGAGCAGTTCGTCTACGCGGACTGTTACTGGCAGGACGGCCGCTTCGTCCCGTACCGGCTCGAGGGCGGCCGCCTGGTGATCGACGAGGACGCCGGGCTGGACACGGCGGACCGGACCGACGTCTTTCCGTGTTTCGCCACGCAGGTCGGCGACGCGACCTGCGGTGGCGGCGAGACGTCGGCCCACGGCTCCTGCGGATTCTTCTTCCTGCGCCGGGGCGCGCGACTGGAATGGGTGGTGATGTCGCTCGAATCCGATCCGTTCGTCGAGGTCGAGGCGATTCCGGACGGACTCGTGTTCCGTTCACGCTCGGGCCAGCGCTGGATCGTCGGCCCGGACGGGCCGGCGAGCCTGCGCGTGGAGGCGTCCGCGTGAGCGTCCGCCCGCAGGACGCTCCCGCCGCAAACCTTCGGGCCGGAGGCTGCCTGGTGAGCTTCAGGCCGCGTGCGCGGTCGTGACGCTGCCCGCCCGCCACGCGAACAGCAGCTTTTCCCGCTTGCGGCGCGCCGCCTCCAGGTGACGCTCCTTCACGTGCCCGTAGCCGCGGATCTCCTCCGGCAGCGCGGCGAGCGCCACGGCGTCGGCCAGGCGCTCCTTCGTCAGGCCCGCGACGAGCTCGTCGACCAGCGCCCGGTACTCCGCCACCAGCGCGCGCTCGGCGCGCCGTTCGGCGGTGTAGCCGAACACGTCGAAGGCGGTGCCGCGCAGGCCCTTGAGCCTGGCGAGCAGGCCGAAGGCCGGCTTCATCCAGGCGCCGTACGTGGCCTTCACGAGCTCGCCCTTGGCGTTCTTCTTCGCCAGCAGCGGCGGCGCGAGGTGGAACTTGAGCTTGAAGCCGTCCTCGAACTGCGCCGCGAGCCTGGCCTGGAAGGCCGGGTCGGCGTGCAGGCGAGCGACCTCGTACTCGTCCTTGTAGGCCATCAGCTTGGACAGGTTGCGCGCGACGGCCTCGGCCAGGCGGGTCGAGCCGAGCGGCTTCTCGGCGGCGCGCACCTTGTCGACCACCGCGCGGAAGGCGGCGGCGTAGGCGGCATCCTGGTAGCCGGTCAGGAACTCGACGCGGCGGGCGACGAGCTCGTCGAGCGAAGGCTTCTTCACGAACTCGATCACCTGGGCGGCCTTGAACAGGGAATGCACCGAGCCGAGGTCGTGCGCGCAGCGCCGGCCCCATTCGAAGGCCTGCTTGTTCTTCTCGACCTGCACGCCGTTGAGCTCGATGGCGCGCATCAGCGCGGCGTGGCCGACGGGCACGCGGCCCTTCTGCCAGGCGTAGCCCAGCATGAGCGGGTTGGTGAAGATGGAGTCGCCGAGCAGCTGCGTCGCGACACGGTCGGCGTCGAAGGCGCCGAGCAGCGCGGGGCCGACCGCATGCGCGATCGCGGCCTCGCAGGCGCCGCCCGGGAACTGCCAGTCGGGGTTGCCGACGAAGCTCGCGGTGGGCGTGCCGTGCGTGTTCAGCGCGACGAAGGTACGGCCCTCGCGCATCACGGCGAGCGTCGCCGGGTTGGCCGCGACGATGGCCTCGCAGCCGATCACCAGGTCGGCCTTGGCGGCGTCGACCTTGGTCGTGAGGATGGCCTCGGGGGTGTCGGCGACCTGGATGTGGCTCCAGGTGGCGCCGCCCTTCTGCGCGAGGCCGGCGGCGTCCTGGGTGACCACGCCCTTGCCCTCGATGTGCGCGGCCATGCCCAGCAGCTGGCCGATGGTGATGACGCCGGTGCCGCCGACGCCGGCCACCACGATGCCCCAGGCCGTCTTCGCGGCGGGCAGCGTGGGCATCGGCACCTCGGGCAGCGCGGCCTCCTTCGTGGCCGGCTTCGCGGGCTTGCGCAGCGTGCCCTCGACCGAGACGAAGCTCGGGCAGAAGCCGTTGGCGCAGGAGAAGTCCTGGTTGCAGGTGTTCTGGTTGATGCGGCGCTTGCGGCCGAAGTCGGTCTCGACCGGTTCCACCGACAGGCAGTTGGACTGCACCGAGCAGTCGCCGCAGCCTTCGCACACGGCCTCGTTGATCACGACGCGGCGGTTGGTCGGCGCCATCGTGCCGCGTTTGCGGCGGCGGCGCTTCTCGGTGGCGCAGGTCTGGTCATAGACGATGACGCTCACGCCCGCCACCTCGCGCAGCTCGCGCTGCAGCGCGTCGAGCTCGTCGCGGTGGTGCACGGTGGTGCCCTGGGCGAGGCGGATCGCCGGGGCGTACTTCTGCGGCTCGTCGCTCACGACGAGGATGCGCCGGACGCCCTCGGCCTCGAGCTCGCGCGTGATGGCCGGCACGTCGATCTGGCCGTCGACCGGCTGGCCGCCGGTCATCGCGACCGCGCCGTTGAACAGGATCTTGTAGGTGATGTTCACGCCGGCCGCGAGCGACTGGCGGATCGCGAGCAGGCCCGAGTGGTAGTAGGTGCCGTCGCCGAGGTTGGCGAAGATGTGCTTGTCCGTGGTGAACGGCGCCTGGCCGACCCAGGGCACGCCCTCGCCGCCCATCTGCGTGAAGGTGCTGGTGGACCGGTCCATCCAGTTCACCATGTAGTGGCAGCCGATGCCCGCGACCGCGCGCGAGCCATCGGGCACCTTGGTCGAGGTGTTGTGCGGGCAGCCCGAGCAGAACCAGGGCGTGCGGTCGCCGACCTGCGCGCTGGCGTCCTTCTTCACCTCGGCCAGCGAGCGTTCCTTCGCCTTGATGACCTGCAGGCGCTCGTCCATGCGGCGCGCCACGTCGGCCGGCATGCCCAGCTTCTTCAGGCGGCGCGCGACGGCCTTGGCGATGAGGGCCGGCGTGAGGTCGGCCTTGGGGCGCAGCAGCCAGTTCGCGCCCGGGTTGGGCACGGCCCATTCGCCGCCGGAGAGGTCGCCCTCGGTCTCGTCGAACTTGCCGAGCACGGTGGGGCGCACGTCGCCGCGCCAGTTGTACAGCTGCTCCTTGAGCTGGTATTCGATGACCTGGCGCTTCTCCTCGACGACCAGGATCTCCTTCAGGCCCTGCGCGAAGTCGCGCGCGATGGTGGCCTCGAGCGGCCAGACGACGTTGACCTTGTGCACGCGGATGCCGAGCGCGCGGCAGGCGTCGTCGTCGAGTCCGAGATCGGCCAGCGCCTGGCGCAGGTCGTTGAAGGCCTTGCCGCTGGCGATGAGGCCGAAGCGGTCGTCCGGCGTCGCGACCACGTTGTGGTTCAGGCGGTTCGCGCGCACGTAGGCGAGCGCGGCGTACCACTTGTAGTCCATCAGCCGCGCCTCCTGCTCGAGCGGCGGGTCGGGCCAGCGGATGTGCAGCCCGCCGGGCGGCATCTCGAAGTCCTGCGGCAGGACGATCTCGACGCGGTGCGGGTCGACCTCGACGCTGGCCGCCGACTCGACGACCTCCTGGATGGTCTTCACGCCGGCCCAGACGCCCGCGAAGCGGCTCATGGCGAAGGCGTGCAGGCCCATGTCGAGGATGTCCTGCACCGACGACGGGAAGAACACCGGCAGCCCGCAGGCCTTGAAGATGTGGTCGCTCTGGTGGGCGGCGGTGGAGCTCTTGGCGATGTGGTCGTCGCCCGCGATGGCGATGGCGCCGCCGTGGCGCGCGGTGCCGGCCATGTTGGCGTGCTTGAAGACGTCGCAGGTGCGGTCGACGCCCGGGCCCTTGCCGTACCAGATGCCGAAGACGCCGTCGAACTTCTTCGACTGCGGGTAGAGGTCGAGCTGCTGCGTGCCCCACACGGCGGTCGCGCCCAGCTCCTCGTTCACGCCCGGCTGGAAGACGATGTTCTGCGCCGCGAGGTGCTTGCGCGCGCTCCACAGCGCCTGGTCGTAGCCGCCCAGCGGCGAGCCGCGGTAGCCGCTGATGAAGCCGGCGGTGTTGAGGCCGGCGAGCGCGTCGCGCGTGCGCTGGAGCATCGGCAGGCGCACCAGCGCCTGCACGCCGCTCATGAAGGCGCGGCCGGTGTCCAGCGCGTACTTGTCGTCGAGCGACACCGACGCGAGGGCCTGGCGGATGCTGTCGGGCAGGGGGGCGTTCATGCGGCGCGGCTCCTGAAGGGCGTCGTGGGGGGCGGAGGGGGGGCGCTCGCGGCCGCGCGCCGGGGGTGCATGGCGGGCCGGGACCGGGCCCGCGGCGGTGGCCGCGCCGGTCGTGATCGAGCCCCGCCAGTGTAGGGAAAAGGGTCGGCGATGTGCTTGCTTTGTGCTTGCCCATACGCGCCTTCGACGAAACAATATTGCCCTGATGATCCTCCCGGAGAGACTGGATTGCCGAAAGCGCAAAAATCAGGAAAGACCCCGACCCCTGCGCCCGCCGCCCCGGCGCCCGGGCGGGAAGCCGGCGGCCTCGACCGCTACGACATCGCCCTGATCGCCGAGCTGCAGCGCGACGCGCGCCAGTCCAATGCCGACCTGGCGGCGCGCATCGGCCTGTCGCCCGCGCCCACCTGGCGCCGCGTGCGCCGCCTGGAGGAGCTCGGCGTCATCACCGGCTATCGCGCCGAGATCGACCGCCGCAAGCTCGGGCTCGGCGTGCTCGCCTTCGTGCGCGTCGATGCCGAGCGCGACAACGCCGAGGCGATGCGCGTGCTCGAGCAGTCCATCCGCGACCTGCCGGAGGTCATCGCCTGCCACTACATCAGCGGCGCCGGCACCTTCGAGCTGCACGTGCTGGTCACCGACCTCGACGCCTATGCGCGCTGGACGATGGACACGCTGTTCAAGCTGCCCAACGTGAAGGACCTGCACACGGCCTTCTCGCTCGGCGAGGTGAAGTCCGGCGCGGCCCTGCCGCTCGGCCATCTGGGCCCGCGCCCGGCCCGCGGCGGCGCGTAAATCCGCGGAACAGGCCGCCGCCGGGCCGGGTTATTGCCGAGAATGTCGCTCCGGACGGGCGCACCATGACGTGGCCCGCAGAAAAACGAGTGCGGCAGGGTGAATCATTGGAACGACGTGACCTCATGCGCTGGCTGGGCGCGGGGCTGCTCGCCCCGGGCGGAGCACTGGCCGCGCCGGACGCGCTGCTCACGCCCGAGGAGCAGGCCTTCGTCGCGAAGCACCCGGTGGTGCTGTTCGCGCCCGAGCGCGACTTCCCGCCCTTCAGCTTCGTCGACAGCCAGGGCCAGCACCGCGGACTCTCGGCCGACGTGCTCGAGCTGGTGCAGGCGCACACCGGCCTGAAGTTCCAGGCCGTGGCGGCGGGCGACCGCGCGGCGAACCTCGAGCGTGCGCGCCGGCGCGAGGTCGACCTGCTCACCTCGCTGCGGCCCACGCCGGAGCGCGAGACCTACCTGTCCTTCACCAGCGCCTACGTCAGCTCGCCCGCGGTGCTGCTGCGCCGGCGCGGCGACCGCCGCGCGGGCGAACTCGCGCGCATGGGCGGCGAGCGCGTCGCGGTCGACCGCCACTCCGCCACCGCCGTCTTCCTGCGCGAGACGGCGCCGGCGGTGCAGGCGGTCGAGGTCGAGCGCGCGGCCGAGGGCCTGCGCGCGCTCGTGTTCGGCGAGGTCGACGCGTCGCTGGTCAACCTCGCGACGGCGTCCTTCCTCATCGAGCGCGACCGCCTCAGCGGCCTGCGCGTGGCCGGGGAGACCGGCTTCTTCTCGACCCTGACGCTCGGCTACCGCAAGGACTGGCCGCTGCTCGGGCGCGTGCTCGAGAAGGGGCTGGCGCAGATCTCCGAGGCCGAGCGCGCGGCGATGATCGCGCGCTGGATCCCGCTGTCCGACATCGCCTGGTGGCAGCGCCCCGAGGTGCAGCGCGTGCTGGGCGTCGCCGCCATCGGCACCGGCCTGCTCATGGGCGGGCTGCTGCTGTGGAACCGCGCGCTGCGGCGCGCCGTCGCCCAGCGCACCGACGCGCTGCAGAAGGAGCTCGCCGAGCGCCAGCGCCTCGAGACCCGCCTGCGCACGCTGGCCGAGCACGACCCGCTCACCGGCCTGATGAACCGCGCGGCGCTGACCGAGTCGCTGCGCCGCTCGCTGGCACTGGCGCTGCGCCAGAAATGGTCGGTCGCGGTCGTGTTCATCGACCTCGACAAGTTCAAGACCATCAACGACACGCTCGGCCACGCCGCGGGCGACGAACTCCTGCGCCAGATCGCCGCGCGCCTGCAGGGCAGCCTGCGCGAGAGCGACCTGCTCGGCCGCCTGGGCGGCGACGAGTTCATCGTCGTCGCCGAGGCGCTGCACGACGGCCCGCGCAACGCGATCGAGCTCACCGACAAGCTGCTGATGCAGGTCAAGCGCCCGTTCACGATCGAGGGGCACACGCTCACCGCCGGCTTCAGCGCCGGCATCGCCATCTTCCCCGGCGACGGCGAGACCCCGGAGGCGCTGATCGCCAACGCCGACGCCGCGATGTACCAGGCCAAGCAGCAGGGGCGCTTCCGCGCCGCGCTGTACCAGGGCGCCCAGCCGGCGGCCGCGCCCGAACCCGAACGGACCGACACCGGATCCCCCGCATGACCCCGTCCCGACGCGTGACGCTCGCGCTCCTCCTCGCCGCCGGCCTCGCGGCGGCGCATGCCGCGCCGGCGTCGGCGCCCCGCGGCGCCCGCGGCGCCGTGCCGGCCGCGAACTTCCTCGTCGAATGGCGCATCCAGCCCACGCGCACCGCCGCGGCCAACGGCGGCCTCGTGATCGGCACGCGCGACGCGGCGACCGGCACGAGCGGGTTCGGCGCGGGGGCGACGGTGGTCGGCACCGCGCCGTCCGCGGCCGCCCAGGGGGTGCGCGTCGCCAACGGCAAGGAGGCGGCCTTGAGCCTGGACACCGCCAGTCGCCGCACGGTCTACGACCTCGCCTGGTCGGACGCCACCGACGGCACGCGCGGCAGCGCCAGCCACGAGGTGACGCTGCACCGTATCCAGGGGTTGCGTGTGACGCCGCACTGGACGCGCGGCGACACGCTGGCGCTCGACCTGCAACTGGTGCAGGCCGGCCCGTCCGACGCCGACGCGCAGGGCCGCGCCACGCGCGCGGTCGACTTCCGCTCGACCCTGCAGCTCAGCTTCGACGAGTGGCAGGGGGTGGCACGGGTCGGCGACGCCGGAGACGAGCTGCAGGTTCGCGTCAGCTGGCGCTGATGCATGCAACCAACGGTCGAGCACGCCGCGAACGGCCGTCCGCGCCTTGCAGCCTGCGTTGTCCGAGGCTCGCGTGACGTAAATCACGCTCCACCCGATGCGATGCCCCTAACAACCCGTTACACGTATTGACGCTCCGGCGGGGCTCGCCAATGATCCATCCCAAGCTAGCGTGGCTGATTGTGGTGAGGGAAGTCGGCGTCCAAGAACGTGCGACTCGCGAGGTAAAGTGCGTCGGCCCGGCCGGGATGTCCCGGTCGGGCCGTTTCGCTTCATGACGGCCTCCGGCCGCCGGGTACGGCGGCCACCTCCCGAGGAGGGCCGGCCTTGCTCCGGAGCG
>Ga0209051_1002683_pt1 | contig 12433 bp, 14 predicted proteins | sample AraplaCvi_mMS_r2_2_FD_184286 | JGI IMG/M metagenome (GOLD analysis project Ga0209051, IMG submission 184286) | Arabidopsis root microbial communities from North Carolina, USA - plate scrape MF_Cvi_mMS_r2 (SPAdes) (version 2) | ecosystem: Host-associated > Plants > Roots > Endosphere | place...
CCAGCACCGCGGCAGCTCACCCTCCTCGTCGACGACGCGGCCACGGTGCTGGCCCTCAGGCCGGACCATTCGGCGCTCAAGTCGCTCGCCAACGTGGGCGTCGTGGGGCCGCACGCGCCCGGCGGCGACGCGCAGTTCGAAGTGCGCTTCTTCGCCGCGGCGATCGGCGTCAACGAGGATCCGGTCACCGGCAGCCTCAACGCGAAGATCGCGCAGTGGCTCATCGACAGCGGTCGCGCGCCGCGCGCCTACGTCGCCGCGCAGGGCACGGCCATGGGTCGCGCAGGGCGCGTGTTCGTCGAGCGCGACGACGCCGGCACCTGGATCGGCGGCGACGTGGCGGAGTGCATTTCCGGCCGCGTGGCGATCTGACACCGCACGGGGAGCGCGCATGACCGAGGAACTGTTCCGCGAGGACGCGGCGCTCGCCGAGTGCGGCGCGCGCGTGGTGGCCGTCGACGGACACGGCGTCCGGCTCGATCGCACCGTCTTCTACCCGCAGGGCGGCGGCCAGGCCGGCGACCGGGGCGAGCTCGTGCTGGCCGACGGCGGCACGATCCCGGTGGCCGACACCCGCAAGGGCGAGGCACCTGGCGAGATCGTGCACGTGCTGGCCGATCCCGCCGACGCGGCGCGCCTCGCGCCCGGCACGGCGGTGCGCGCGCGCATCGACGTGGCGCGCCGCCGCGCCCACATGCGCTTCCACACGGCCACGCACCTGCTGTGCGCGCTCGTGCCGCATCCCGTCGACGGCTGCTCGATCACGGCCGACTACGCACGACTCGACTTCCACATGACCGACCCGCTGGACAAGGCCGCGCTCGAGGCGGGCCTGGCGCGCCTGGTGGCCGAGGCGCACCCGGTCTCGCACCGCTGGATCAGCGATGCCGAGCTCGACGCCAATCCGGGCCTCGTGCGCAGCATGAGCGTGCAGCCGCCGCGCGGCACCGGGCGCGTGCGCCTGCTCGAGATCGCGGGCGTCGACCTGCAGCCGTGCGGCGGCACGCACGTGGCCAACACCGCGGAGATCGGGGCCGTCGTGGTGCGCAAGATCGAGAAGAAGTCCGCCCGGACGCGGCGCGTCGTCCTGGCTTTCCGGGACTGACCTTCCCGCGCACCGGCGTGGGGGGCGCGGCGTACCGGGATGGTGCGGGGCCCGCGGATGCGCGGGCTAGGGAAATGGAGAATCCCAACCGAGGGGGGCGGCGGCCGGACGGCAACGCAATTGAGACAGAATCCGGCACTTGCCCCCGTCGTTGGCGCGGTTGTTGCGTCACGGCCCTGTCACCCGTTCCCGTAGAAAGGCGTTGCATGCTTGTCAGCAAGAAGCTGGTGTTCCTGGAACTGCAGAAGACCGGCTCGACCCACATCAAGCAGTTGCTGAAGAAGACCGTCGGCGGCGTCAACGACGGCAAGCACAACCAGGTCACTCCCGAGCTGCGCGCCAGCGGCAAGCATTTCATCGGCTCGATCCGCGACCCGTGGGGCTGGTACCTCTCGCTGTTCTCGTACGGTTGCCAGAAGATGGGGGGCGTCTACGCCCGCACCACCAACGCGCCGCGCTGGAAGGAGCTTCGCAAGTCCGGGGCGCTGGACGGCATCGAGGGCTTCGAGGCCTACACGCCCAAGTTCATCCGCCGCGAGCTCTACGCCGATCCGGACAACGCCGAGCACTTCCGCATGTGGCTGAAGCTGGTGCTCGACAAGGGCCCCCACCGCGCGCTGGTCGAGGACAACTACGCCGAGTCGCCGCTCAGCACGGTCGGCGGCCTCATGACCTTCCGCTACTTCCTGCTGTTCGCCGACGGCGGCACCGACGTGCCCGCGACGATCACGACCCAGGCGAAGCTGAAGGCGCACGAGAAGAAGGTGCTGTTCGTGAACAGCATCATCCGCAACGAGCGCCTGGCCGAGGACCTGATCGGCGCGATCAAGGAGTCCGGCGAGACGCTGACGCCCGAGCAGGAAGGCGAGATCCGCAACGCCCCGCGCACCAACACGTCCACGCGCAAGTTCGGCAAGGACCACTACTACGACGACGCCTCGGTCGCGCTCGTGGCCGAGCGCGAGAAGTTCATCATCGACAAGTTCGGGTATAAATTTTAGCCCCCGGCCGCGGAGTACCGCGGCCACCCCCCGAGGGGGCGCGGCCTTGCTCCGGAGCGGCCGCGCGCGGCGGCCGCGTGCTTGCGCCCTTCGCTTTCGGTTTCACGCCGGCCGCGGCGTACCGCGGCCACCCCCCGAGGGGGCGCGGCCTTGCTCCGGAGCGGCCGCGCGCGGCGGCCGCGTGCTTGCGCCCTTCGCCTCAGAACCTGAAGTGGACGCCGGCCGAGGCGCTCCACCTGGGCTCGATCTGCAGCCCGTTCACGCGCTGGTACACGGGCACCTGCCCGAACAGGTACACGCTCGCCTGCTCGCTGACGTTCCACGTGGCGCCGGGGCTGAAGTACACCAGCGTCGAGCCCGAGTTGGGCTGGTCGGCCTCCTCGCCGCTCTCGCGCTGCTCGCGCCGCGCGTTGAACTGCGCCTGGGGCACCAGCGCGCCCAGGCCGTGCCAGCGCACGCCCGCGCTGAGGTTGATCCCGGCCCCGGGCCGGAAGGCGCGCTCGTGGGCGACGGGCACCTGCAGGAGGCCCTGGGCGAACCAGTCCCACTGGGCGTCGAAGGCGCCGAAGCGGAACGCGCCGAGCAGCAGGTCGGTCGAGCCGGTGCCGGGCTGCAGGCCGCGGTCGAGCATCTCGCCCTCCTGCGGGCCGCCGTCGAAATCGACGCCGTGCGAGTCGCCGGTGGGCAGCTTGAGGCCGACCTGCAGGCCCCAGTCCTGCGCCGTCGAGAAGCCGGTGTAGCGCACGAGCACGCGGGCGTCGCCGATCGAGTCCGACTTCGACGAGGAAGGCTCGGTGTCGCCTTCGGCGATCGTCGTGTGGCTGCGCGAGATCCAGGGCACGACGAGCGTCACGCCCCAGTCCTCGGCGAAGCCGCGGTCGAGGGTGAGCGTCGCGTCGCGGTTGACCGTCTGCTGCTGGATCTCGTCGTCGGCGGGCAGCTCGATGGACGCGCGGTCGACCCGGTGCAGGCCGGAGCGCAGGTCGTGCTGCTTGTAGTAGTCGAAGCGCAGGTCGGCGGTCCAGCCGGAGCGCGTCGTCACGCCTTGCGTGGCCCAGTCGGCGTCGAGGGTGCAGCCGCAGGACGAGCAGGCCTGGGCGGCGGCGGAGGCGGCGAGCAGGGTCGCCGCGGCGAAGTGCGGCGCGAACGGGCGCGCCGGGGAGATGCGGTGGTTCATGGGTCGGTGGGTCGTCGAGGCGCGGCGCGCCCGCGCGCGGCCGCGAGACCGCGCGCGGGGAGCATCCGCGTCCGTGATGGAAGGAAGGGCAGGCCGAGCGGCGCCGCCGTCCGCCAGGCGGACGCGCGCGTGCTCAGCGGACTGCCCTGCGCGCTGCGCGCTCCGGTCCGTGCGCTTCGGAGCGGCCGGGCGCGCTCAGGCTGCGGCGATGCAACGGGCCGCGGGCGGAGCGCGGGCCGAGGGCGCGCGGGCCTGGGCCGCGCGGGTGCGCACCGGCTCGGCCGAGGGCGGCGCGGGCGGCGCGAAGGCGACGACGGTGACGTCGACCGGCGGCACGCCGGCGAGCGTCGGCGTGGTGTGCGCGAGCGTGCACATCGCGCAGGCGTCGCCGTGCTCATGGCCGGCCGGCATGGGGGCGCCGTGGTGCATCGCCGCATGCACGGCGGGGTGACAGGGCGCCTCGGAGAAGAGGTCGGCGGGCGCCAGCAGGCGCGAGATGCCCGGCACGATCGCCGCCGCCAGCAGCACGGCCATCGCCAGCCGCACGACGACGAGTCGAGCGGCGAGCGAGGGGCGGAGCGTGGGCAGCAGCGGACGCATCCGGCGATTGTGGCGCGGCGCGGGGCATCGGGCCATCGACTGCGTCAACCCATCCTCCTGCGGTCCGCGATAGCCCTTCGCCCACAGCGGATCGGCGGAGGCCGTCTTACACTGCACCTGTCGTCGACTGCCCGGCATCCGCCGATGGACGCTCCCGAGATACGACTCTTCGCTCCCGAATCGCCCGAGGCCTGGGCCGACGCGCGCGCCATCTTCCTGGAGTACGCGCAGGGCCTCGGGGTCGACCTGGGGTTCCAGCGCTTCGACGAAGAGATCGCGGCGCTGCCCGACGCCTACGCCGCGCCGCACGGCGTGCTGCTGCTCGCCACGGTCGACGGCGCGGTCGCGGGTTGCGGCGCGCTGCGGCCGCTCGACGACGTCGACTACCCCAACGCCTGCGAGATGAAGCGCCTCTACGTGCGACGCGCCTTCCGCCGCTTCGGCCTCGGGCGCCAGCTCGCGCAGGCCCTGATCGACCGGGCGATGCAGGCGGGGTATTCGTCCATGCTGCTCGACACGCTCGACGACATGGAAGCCGCGCGGGAACTCTACTCGTCGCTGGGCTTCGAAGAGATTCCGCCGTACTACTACAACCCCGTTCCGGGGGCCCACTACCTGAAGGTCGCGCTCGGCTGAAGTCCCTCCGCCACAGGCGCCCCGCGCCCGTCCCTGCCGTCGCAACCCGCGGTTGACCCGCGTCAAGGTTCCGGCAAAAGCCTTCCCGGTGCGCCCTGCACCGGGTTGGAATTCGCGTGTTCTTTCGGGTTAGAATCGACAGGTTGAGTTCAACATTGGCGGCTTTTTGAAGGGCTCGTGCCGATGGAGTCCGAGGGGCGGCGGAAGGCGCGCCGGCCCGCGGAATCCGAGGCTTTGGGAGTCGATGTGCCAGGCGACGAACACGATCGAAACCCGATGAATCCCCCGAGTCCCGCTTCCCCCACGATGCCCGCGCCGCGGGCCGGCCTGATGGCCGGTGCCCGCGCGAGCCGTGACGCGAACTGGGACGACGAGGACGAGCCCGCCCGTCCGCTGACGGCGGCCGAGGCGCTGCGCTACCGCGACCAGCGGACGGCGCCGTCGCCCTGGCGCGTGGTGCTCGTGCAGGCCGAGGCCGGCGCGATCATCGCCCTGCTGTTCGGCCTGGCGTCGGGATGGCCTGCGTTGTGGGCGTCGTTGTTCGGCGCGGCGACGGCGGTGGTGCCGGGCGCGCTGATGGCGCGCGGCGCCATGCGCAACGTCGACAGCCGTTCGCCGATGGCGACGCTGATGCAGCTGCTGGTGTGGGAATCGATGAAGATCGTGAGTTCGGCGGTGATGCTGGTCATCGGCTTCCGGACGCTGCACCTCGCCGCGCTGCCCCTGCTGGGCACGCTGGGAGCGTGCCTGGCAGTGTATGGAGCGGCGCTCGCGTGGCGCTCGCGTTGAAGACTTGACTCGGGAAGCTATCCACAACATGGCCGCAGAAGAACACGCACCGACCGCCGGCGAATACATCCGCCACCACCTGACCCACCTGTCGAACAACCCGGCGTCCACCGGCCCCGTCGATTTCTCGGTGATCCACTGGGACTCGGTCTTCTTCTCGACCCTCCTGGGGTTCGTGGGCCTGTGGATCCTGATCCGCGCGGCGCGCAGCGCCACGTCGGGGGTGCCGGGCCGCTTCCAGGCCGCGGTCGAGTTCCTGGTCGAGATGACCGAGAACGAGGCCAAGGGCATCATCCACAACGCCAACAGCCGCAAGCTGGTCGCCCCGATGGCCCTGACGGTGTTCATCTGGATCTTCCTGCTGAACGCGATGGACCTGCTGCCCGTCGACCTGCTGCCCTTCCTGTGGGAGCACTCGGCCAAGGATCCCGAGCAGGCGTTCCTGCGCGTGGTGCCGACCGCCGACCTGTCGATCACGATGGGCCTGTCGGTGGGCGTGCTCATCACCTGCCTGATCTACAACGTGAAGATCAAGGGGGCGGGCGGCTGGGCGCACGAGCTCGTGACCGCGCCGTTCGGCACCAGCAAGAACCCGATCGCCGCGTTCCTGCTGGGCATCGTCAACTTCGCGATGCAGCTCATCGAGTTCGTGGCCAAGACCGTCTCGCACGGCATGCGGCTGTACGGCAACATGTATGCCGGCGAGCTCATCTTCCTGCTGATCGCGCTGCTCGGCGGCGCGTTCACCCTGTCCGCCAGCGGCTTCGGCTTCGCCCTGCTGCACATCCTGGCGGGTACCGCGTGGGCGATCTTCCACATCCTGATCATCACGCTGCAGGCCTTCGTGTTCATGATGTTGACCCTGGTCTACATCGGACAAGCCCACGACGCGCACTGATCGCCGCCGGCCCCGGGACCCCCGGAGCCGGCGCGGCCCGGCCGCTCGCATTTCCCTGAACCCCGCTTTTCTTTCCCTTGCATAACTAGGAGTCAACATGCAACTCATCAGCTTCGTCGCCCTGGCCGCCGGCCTGATCATCGGTCTGGGCGCGCTCGGCGCTTGCGTCGGCATCGGCATCATGGGCAGCAAGTACCTCGAGTCCGCCGCCCGCCAGCCGGAACTGATGGGCGAACTGCAGACCAAGATGTTCCTGCTCGTCGGCCTGATCGACGCCTCGTTCATCATCGGCCTGGGCGTCGCGCTGTGGTTCACGACCGCCGACCCGTTCATCGGCCAGCTGCAGCTGATCTCGGGCCACTGATCCCGCGCCACGCACGCCGGCGACCGTCGACACCTCCGGGTCGACGGTCCGTCGTTCACATCGCTACTGGCATCGAGGCAATACAGTGAGCATCACCGCCACCCTGATCATCCAGATGATCGTGTTCCTGATCCTGGTCGGGTTCACGATGAAGTTCGTGTGGCCGCCGATCACGGCCGCGCTGGACGAGCGCGCGCGCAAGATCGCCGACGGCCTGTCGGCCGCCGACAAGGCGCGTGCCCAGGCCGCCGAAGGTCAGCGCGAGATCGAGAAGCAGCTCGCCGCCGCCCGCGACGACGCCGCCAAGCGCCTGGCCAACGCCGAGCACCTGGCCGTGCAGATCGTCGAAGAGGCCAAGGGCCGCGCCAACGAGGAAGCCGCCAAGATCCTGGCCCAGGCCCAGGCCGAGGCCCAGCAGGCCACGGTGAAGGCGCGCGAGGCGCTGCGCGACGAAGTCGCGATGCTCGCCGTCAAGGGCGCCGAGCAGATCCTGCGCCACGAGGTCAACGCCTCCGTCCACGCCGAGCTGCTCGCTCGCCTGAAGACCGAGCTGTAACGCCATGGCCGAGCCCTCCACCATCGCGCGCCCCTACGCCGCGGCGCTGTTCGAGGCGACCTCCGCCGCGGACGGCGCGCAGCTCGTCGACCAGCTCGACGCGCTCGCGCGCATCGCCGACGACGAAGGCCTGCGCCAGTTCGCCGCGAACCCGAAGGTCAGCGAGGAGCAGGTCTTCGGCCTGGTCACCGGCGTCGCCGGCACCGACCTGAGCCCGAAGCTGCGCAACCTGCTGTCCGCCGTGATCGAGAACGGCCGCCTGACCGTCCTGCCCGAGATCGCGACGCAGTACCGCGCGCTGGTCAACGAGCGCGCCGGCAGCGCCGAGGCCCACATCGTGAGCGCCTTCCCGCTCGATGCCGCGCAGCAGGCCGAGCTGGTCCAGGCGCTGCAGAAGCGCTTCGGGCGCCAGCTGAGGGCGCAGGTCGAGGTCGACCCTTCGCTGATCGGCGGCGTGCGCGTCACCGTCGGCGACGAGGTGCTGGACACCTCCGTCCGCGCCCGCCTCGACCAGATGCGCGTCGCGCTGACGCACTGAGCGCACACACGGATCACGCCCTTCAACCCAGGCGGCCCTTCGGGCCTTTCCTTTGGGAGCTAAGTCATGCAATTGAATCCCGCTGAAATTTCCGAACTGATCAAGAGCCGAATCGAAGGCCTGGGGGCGTCGTCCGACATCCGCAACCAGGGCACCGTCGTCTCGGTCACCGACGGCATCGTGCGCGTGCACGGCCTGTCCGACGCGATGCAGGGCGAAATGCTGGAGTTCCCGGCGGCCCCGAACGGCCAGCCGACCTTCGGCCTCGCCCTGAACCTCGAGCGCGACTCCGTCGGCGCCGTCATCCTGGGCGAGTACGAGCACATCTCCGAAGGCGACACCGTCAAGTGCACGGGCCGCATCCTCGAAGTGCCCGTCGGCCCCGAGCTGATCGGCCGCGTCGTCAACGCGCTCGGCCAGCCGATCGACGGCAAGGGTCCGATCAACGCCAAGTTGACCGACGTCATCGAGAAGGTCGCCCCGGGCGTGATCGCGCGCCAGTCCGTCGACCAGCCGGTGCAGACCGGCCTGAAGTCGATCGACTCCATGGTGCCGATCGGCCGTGGCCAGCGCGAGCTGATCATCGGCGACCGCCAGACGGGCAAGACCGCCGTCGCGATCGACGCGATCATCAACCAGAAGGGTCAGAACATGACCTGCATCTACGTCGCGATCGGCCAGAAGGCCTCGTCGATCAAGAACGTGGTGCGCGCCCTCGAAGCCAACGGCGCCCTGGAATACACCATCGTCGTCGCCGCCTCGGCGTCGGAATCCGCCGCGATGCAGTACGTCTCGGCGTACTCCGGCTGCACGATGGGCGAATACTTCCGCGATCGCGGCCAGGACGCGCTGATCATCTATGACGACCTGTCCAAGCAGGCCGTCGCGTACCGCCAGGTCTCGCTGCTGCTGCGCCGCCCGCCGGGCCGCGAAGCCTTCCCCGGCGACGTGTTCTATCTCCACAGCCGCCTGCTCGAGCGCGCCGCGCGCGTGAACGCCGACTACGTCGAGGCGTTCACCAAGGGCGAGGTCAAGGGCAGGACGGGCTCGCTGACGGCGCTGCCCGTCATCGAGACGCAGGCCGGCGACGTGTCCGCGTTCGTGCCGACGAACGTGATCTCGATCACCGACGGCCAGATCTTCCTGGAAACCAACCTGTTCAACGCCGGCATCCGTCCCGCCATCAACGCGGGCATCTCGGTGTCGCGCGTCGGCGGCGCGGCGCAGACGAACCTGATCAAGGGCCTGTCCGGCGGCATCCGGACCAACCTCGCGCAGTACCGCGAGCTGGCGGCCTTCGCGCAGTTCGCCTCCGACCTCGACGAGGCCACCCGCAAGCAGCTCGACCGCGGCGCGCGCGTCACGGAACTGCTGAAGCAGGCGCAGTACTCGCCGCTGCCCATCAGCCTGATGGCCGCGACGCTGTTCGCCGTCAACAACGACTTCATGGACTCGCTGGACGTCAAGCAGGTGCTCCCGTTCGAGCACGGCCTGCACCAGCACCTGAAGACGAACCACGCCGCGCTGCTCGCGAAGATGGAGAAGGACGGCGCGAAGTGGACGACGAAGTTCAAGGACTCCGACAAGCCCGAGAAGATCGAGTTCGCCAAGTCCTGCCAGGCCGCCGAAGCCGAACTGCGCGACGCCATCACCGCGTTCAAGAAGTCGTTCGCCTGATCCCGGACCACGACTTCTTCATAGGAGAACCGTCATGGCGGTAGGCAAGGAAATACGCGGCAAGATCAAGTCGGTGGAGAACACCCGCAAGATCACGAAGGCGATGGAGATGGTCGCCGCGTCCAAGATGCGCAAGGCGCAGGAGCGCATGCGCGCCGCGCGCCCGTACAGCGATCGCATCGCCGCGATCACGGCCAACCTGTCGAAGGCGAACCCCGAGTACCGCTCGCCGTACATGCGCGACGCGTCCAAGTCGGGCAAGACCGGCAACGTCGGCTTCATCGTGGTCACGACCGACAAGGGCCTGTGCGGCGGCCTGAACACCAACGTGCTGCGCGCCGTCACGAACAAGATGCGCGAAGTGCAGCAGGGCGGCGGCAAGGTCACCGCGGTCGCGATCGGCAACAAGGGCCTCGGCTTCCTGAACCGGATCGGCGCCCAGGTGGTGAGCCACGCGACCCAGCTCGGCGACGCGCCGCAGCTCGAGAAGCTGATCGGCCCGGTCCAGGTCATGCTCGAGATGTTCATCGAGGGCAAGATCGACGCCGTCTACCTCTGCTACACGAAGTTCATCAACACGATGAAGCAGGAGCCGATGACCACCCCGCTGCTGCCGCTGACCGCGGAGGGCATGCAGGCCGGCTCGAGCACCGAGAAGTCCTACGCGTGGGACTACATCTACGAGCCCGACGCGCCGCAGGTCATCGACGAGCTGCTCAAGCGCTACATCGAGGCCCTGGTGTACCAGGCCGTCGCCGACAACATGGCGTCCGAACAGTCGGCGCGCATGGTGGCGATGAAGGCCGCGACGGACAACGCCGGCAACCTCATCGGCGAGCTCAAGCTGGTCTACAACAAGACGCGTCAGGCGGCGATCACCAAGGAATTGAGTGAGATCGTCAGCGGTGCGGCTGCGGTCTAAACATCGAGATTTGAAGGAACTGAAATGACGACTTCTACTGCCCAGGGCAAGATCGTTCAGACCATCGGCGCCGTGGTCGACGTGGAATTCCCGCGCGACCAGATGCCCAAGGTCTACGACGCGCTCAAGATGGACGGCACGGCGCTGACGCTCGAAGTCCAGCAGCAGCTGGGCGACGGCATCGTCCGCACCATCGCGCTGGGTTCGTCCGACGGCCTGCGCCGCGGCGCCATGGTGCGCAACACCGGCGGCCCGATCATGGTGCCGGTCGGCAAGGCCACGCTGGGCCGCATCATGAACGTGCTCGGCGAGCCGATCGACGAGCGCGGTGAAGTCAGCGCGGAGCTGACCGCCTCCATCCACCGCAAGGCGCCCGCGTACGACGAGCTGTCGCCGTCGCAGGAACTGCTCGAGACGGGCATCAAGGTCATCGACCTGATCTGCCCGTTCGCCAAGGGCGGCAAGGTCGGCCTGTTCGGCGGCGCCGGCGTCGGCAAGACCGTCAACATGATGGAGCTGATCAACAACATCGCCAAGGCGCACTCGGGTCTGTCCGTGTTCGCCGGCGTGGGCGAGCGTACCCGCGAGGGCAACGACTTCTACCACGAGATGTCCGACTCCAACGTCGTGAACCAGGAGAACCTCTCCGAGTCGAAGGTCGCGATGGTCTACGGCCAGATGAACGAGCCGCCGGGCAACCGCCTGCGCGTCGCGCTGACCGGCCTGACGATCGCCGAGTCGTTCCGCGACGAAGGCCGCGACGTGCTGTTCTTCGTGGACAACATCTACCGCTATACGCTGGCCGGCACGGAAGTGTCCGCGCTGCTGGGCCGCATGCCGTCCGCCGTGGGCTACCAGCCGACCCTGGCCGAGGAGATGGGCCGCCTGCAGGAACGCATCACGTCGACCAAGGTCGGCTCGATCACCTCCATCCAGGCCGTGTACGTCCCCGCGGACGACCTGACCGACCCGTCCCCGGCCACGACCTTCGCCCACCTGGACGCCACCGTCGTGCTCTCGCGCGACATCGCCTCGCTGGGCATCTACCCCGCGGTCGACCCGCTCGACTCCACCTCGCGCCAGATCGACCCCAACGTCGTCGGCGAGGAGCACTACAACACGACCCGTTCGGTGCAGGCCACGCTGCAGCGCTACAAGGAACTGCGCGACATCATCGCGATCCTGGGCATGGACGAACTCGCGCCGGAAGACAAGCTGGCCGTGTCCCGCGCCCGCAAGATCCAGCGCTTCCTGTCGCAGCCCTTCCACGTCGCGGAAGTGTTCACGGGCTCGCCGGGCAAGTACGTGCCGCTGAAGGAAACCATCCGCGGCTTCAAGATGATCGTGGCCGGCGAGTGCGACCACCTGCCGGAGCAGGCCTTCTACATGGTCGGCACCATCGACGAGGCCTTCGAAAAGGCGAAGAAGATGCAATGAGGCGTGCCGGCCGCGTGATCCGTCGCGCGGCCGCCGCCCTTCCAGCATCGACTTCCTGAACTCGAAACGGAAACCCCATGGCCACCATCCACGTCGACGTCGTCTCCGCCGAAGAGCAGATCTTCTCGGGCGAGGCGAAGTTCGTCGCGCTGCCGGGCGAGAGCGGCGAGCTCGGCATCCTGCCGCGTCACACCCCGCTGATCACCCGCATCAAGCCGGGCGCGGTGCGCATCGAGCGCGCCGACACCGGCGCCGAGGAGTTCGTCTTCGTCGCCGGCGGCATCCTCGAAGTGCAGCCCGACCGCGTCACCGTCCTCGCCGACACCGCGATCCGCGGCAAGGACCTCGACGAGGCCAAGGCGGCCCAGGCGAAGAAGGCCGCCGAATCGGCGCTCGCGAACGCCAAGAGCGACATCGACATCGCCAAGGCGCAGAGCGAGCTGGCCGTCATGGCGGCGCAGCTGGCGGCGATCCGCCGCCTGCGCGGCCAACCCGGCCACTGACATCGCCGGCGGCGTCGCACGACGCCCCTGCGCAAGGCCCGCCCACGGCAACGTGGCGCGGGCCTTGTCGCTTTCCGGAAGTCCTAGGGAGAGTATCGATATCCCGGCCGCGCCCACAATGCCACCCTGGCGCCGCGCGCAGACTTCCCGGAGCAGGGCATGAACGTGATCTCCCCCCAGCAATGGCATCGCATGGGCCGCGACTCGTTCGACGCCCGCATGGTCGCCGT
>Ga0209051_1002687_pt1 | contig 12396 bp, 9 predicted proteins | sample AraplaCvi_mMS_r2_2_FD_184286 | JGI IMG/M metagenome (GOLD analysis project Ga0209051, IMG submission 184286) | Arabidopsis root microbial communities from North Carolina, USA - plate scrape MF_Cvi_mMS_r2 (SPAdes) (version 2) | ecosystem: Host-associated > Plants > Roots > Endosphere | place: USA...
ACGACGTTGTGCGCATTCCGGTCCCGGCTCTACGCCGAAAGGTGGTGCGCGTGGGCTCTTCTCGCGGCCACCGTCGTGATTCCCACCGGCGTGGTGACCAGGTTGACGCTGTGGGACCCGAGCAGCGCCTGGCTGGTGCTCAGCATCTACGTCGCCGGTGTCGTGGTGACGTTGATACTCATCGGCGCCACCGAGGGCGTCCGGCGAGTGTCCCCGGTGACCAAGCGCATCCTCGAACTGCTGGACGGTGTGGCCATCGCGGCGGTGATTCCGCTGCTGCTGTGGATCGCCGGCGTCTACGACCTGCTGCGCAACATCCGGTTCTGAGCGGAGGCATGACATGGGAAGTGGGCCTGGCGGTTATCCCACTCTGAAGGTGGATCCGGAACTCCTGCAGAAGTACGGCGGTCAACTGCTGGCGGCGGCGGGCGACCTTCCCGAAGCACCCCCGCCCTTCGCGGTGACCGGATCGGATGCGATCAGTCAGGCCATCGCGGAGAAGCTGCAAGGTCTGGAAGACCCCATCCAGCAGCAGCTTCCGCAACTCAAGACCGAGGCGTCGGACACGGCCAACAACGTCGTGGCTGCCGCGGGCCAGTATGCGGAGACCGACGCCCAGATTGCTGCCAACTACGAGAAGCTCCAATTCGGTGAGGCGAGCGGCGTCGGTGGTGGCGGTGCTGTTGCGTCTGGTGCCGGCGGTGCCGGCGGTGCCGTCGGCAGTGCTGCGGGGGCTGGCGGTGGCGCCGGGGGCGCGATGGGTCAAATGGGTCAGATGATGAGCATGCCCATGCAGATGGCCAGCCAGGCTGCGCAGATGCCGATGCAGGCGATGAGCGCGCTCGGTCAGGTGCCGCAAGGGGTTATGCAGGGCGTTCAGCAGATCAGCCAGATGGCCGGGGCGGGCGGCGGTGCCTCCTCGGCGTCGGAGGCCAGCGCGGACAAGCCAGCCGACGGCAACGCTCGGCCGCAGGATGATCGCCGGGAGCAGGACGACAAGCCCGCGCCGGAGGCCGCCGCGGGCGACAAGGCCACCGAACGGGCTCCCGAGCCGGCGCCGCCTGCCGCGCCTCGACCGGGTTCACCGCGGCACGCAGCACCGGATCCGACGATCGATTTGTAGATCGGGCTAGACCGTCACCTCGGCGCTGATCGCGTCGGACATCAGCACGCTGAGGTGCTGCCAGTACACCCAGTCGGCGATGGCAGCTCGTTGCACCTCGGCGTCAAGAGCGTTGTGCGCCTTGTGAAGTGCCAGTTCCTGAGCGTGATCGGCATAGGCCACGAAGGCTTCGAGGTGGGCGACGCCGCGGTCGGGGGACGTGCTCATCAGCGGCTTGATGAGGGCGAACCAGAGTGCGGCGCTCTTGTCCTCGGGGGCGGTGGAGTCGGTCGGGGCGACCGGCAGCAGGTCCTGCAGTCCGGCGTCGGGGACGGATGCCAGCCGTGTGGCGACACTGGGAGCGATGACCTCGAGACGGCTGCGGCCCTGCATCTTTCCGGTTTCGGGGATGTCGTCAGGCTGCAGGACGACCTTCGGGACGCCAGGGTCGAAGTTGGCGAACTGCTCCTTGGTGGCGATGACCGCGCGCAGCGTTTGGTCGTGGGCCTGGGCCCAGCCCTGGATGGCGAGGATGGGGTAGGTCGCCCACTTGCCGCGGTCGGCGGGGCTGACGGTCTCATCGGCCGAGGCGAGCGTGACGTGCGCGGGGAGCTCGACACCGTCGGGGACGTAGGCCAGGCCGAAGCTGTTGGCCACGACGATGGACCCGTCTGCGGTCAGCCCGGTCACCCAATAGAAGCCGTACTGCGGGGCGCCCATGTTCAGGGCGGCGGCGATACGGCGGGCCTGGATGAGGGCGGCGCTGGCGTTGCCGCGGTTCCGCTGCATCGCCCCGGCGGTCGAGGCGGACAGGATGGCGTCGCGCTCCAAACGGGCGGGCGACACCGGAATGGGCGCCATGCCGGCCAGGGCGGGGTCGACCCTGCTGGCCGAGGCGGGGTTGACGCCGGGACCGGTGCCGGACGACGCCGCTGGTTGGCCCGGCGTGCTGCCGCTACTGCCGCTGCCGCTGCCGGGGGATGGCGGTCCGGCCGGGGGTGGGGTGGCGGGAGGACCCAGCGGCATCGGGGGTGGCGTGGGCGCGCTGGTCGCCGGCGACCCGAATGATCCACCGCCGCCGGCCATTCCACCGACACCACCGCCGCCTCCGGTACCTCCTCCGCCACCGCTGGTCGACCCGGCGGTGTGCTGGATGGGAGCGGATGCGGCCGGGTCGGTTGGGGGCGCCAGCGGCGTGGGCGGCGGAGCGGTGGCCGCGGCGGGAGCCATGGTGGGCTGCTGGGTGGCCGCTTGAGTGGTGCTGAGACCCTTGGCGACCTGGTCGGCGGGGGCCTTCTCGCCGCCGCCACCCGAACCGCCAGTGGCGCCGGCCTTGGCCGGTGCGTTCTTGGCGTCGGCAGACGGATCTGCCTTGGCGGCGCCCATGTCGGTGCTGGCCTTCGCGCCGGCCGAGGCACCGCTCATCGATTGCGACGGCGAGGACGTCGACCCACCCGAGGATGCGCCGCCGCCAGTGGACGGGGCTGAGGGTGCACCGCCGCCTGCGCCCATGTTGAGGCTGGGGGAATTGGGAGAGACTGTGCTGCTTGCGATCGGTGGAGTGGGTGGTGCTGCACCTGACTGAGGACTAGTAGTCCGCGGCTGACTTTCGGCGGCACCGGCGGCGTTCGTTGGGCGCGTAGTTGCCGGGGGTGTTGAGCTCACTGGCTGCGCCTGCTCGGCGGCAGAAGCGTTGGTGGGCTTGGGCGGCGTGGGCTCGGTCGAATCTACGGGCGCAAGGGGCTTTTGCCACAGATTTTGCGATCCCCCGCGCCCTGATGAATTCGTGGGTTGAGCTGTAGGCGAAGAGGCTGAACCCGTGGAACTTGCTGGCCCCGGTGTAGAACCGCTCGAGAGAGCGGGTACGTTCTTGCCGAAGTCAGGAATCTTGGCGTCCGACATAGGCGGAAACACCTGTCCGGCATTTAGCGACGCCGCGGCCGCTGCAACTACCGACTTGTTGGCCTCGAATGCCTGCTCAACAATTGCTTTGATCGCATCGGTTCGCTTACTTTCCTGATCCCTCGGAAGGCCCAGTGAAAGTAGACGATCGATCACACTCTGAGCGCGCTCGCAATTAGCGAGTATTTGGTTCTTTGCGTTTGTGATTGAGACAGATGCGTTACGGTGGAAATCAATGCTGGCCCCGAGGGCCTGGCCAGCGGCTTGCATTAGGCCTGCAATACTTTGAACTTTGGCTTTTCCGGTGTGGGCAGCACCACCAGTCCAGGTATGACCATCAAATATCGACGTTTGAGATTGATTCCACCAATCCGTGGAATTTCGTAGTTCTAACAGAAGCTTGAAAAGGTCAGCAGCGCGCCTTGAATGGACATCTTCGTCTGCTGACGGCCACGCATCGGGGGGGACCGTCATCTGGCTCAGGTATTCGCCCACTGGGCGTTCGATTGACATGGTCAACCAACTTTGGCGCTACACGCACCGGAGATTGTGTTGCTGAGGCGGAAAGCAGTATAGGTCAACCAAGCATCACTGTCGATGTACTTGTCACCAAGCGGGAGGTAGGCCCGGATGTAAAGAGCCGCCAACAGCGCGAAATCTTGGAAAGCCGAGTTCTGACTTCTCTCGCCCTCGGTCTCCATAAAGTCCGCCCAGTCCGACAATTGTATAACCGCTGCCTGTTGTAGCGATCTCTGCTCAGGAGTCCACTGCGACCCGGCAATACCCGTGTCCAGATTGGCCCAATCACTTGTGGCAGCAGTAAATTGGTTCTCTCGACTGACCCATTGGACGCAATCAGCGCTTGCTGACGTGACGAACATATCGGGGTTCCGGGGGTCTGCTGGTTGTGCCACGTTGCTGGGTTCGGCCGCGGGTTGCAATGCGACAGAGCGTGCCGCCGAACCATAGGTAATCGCGTTACAAATTCCAGCTAACGCGCTACCCGCGTTCACGTTCGCCGTAGCTATCTCGTTGTCAGCAGGGGTGTACGTCTCGATACTTTGAGCGTAAGCCCGTCCGTAGGCAATAAATTGCTCATAGAGTTCTCGGACCACGCGATGCGGGGTCTGCTTCGTTAGAGGGACGACTTGGTCGGCGGCATTGCGCATCGCAGTTGCAACAGATTGCACTTGGGTTCGCTGCTCTTCAGTCCACCCTGACACAGGGCCAAGGGAACTCCTTTGCGCACCCCAACCATTCGCTTCGACGTTCGCGATGCTGTTGTTTATAGGCATGTAGCTCGCGCATGTTGGCTCGTCTGTAATTATCGACACCGGTTTTGTGTCATTCGCACTCGCGATGTCACTCGAACCACCCGACGTTGGTGTACTTGCGGCACCGCGGTCGTCGCGGGTGAAGAGCAGTGTGGCGCCCACGCTGATGGCTACGACTAAAAGAACCGCCACCCCGATCAAAAGCCACTTAAGACTGCCGCCCTGCTTTTGCGGCGGAGGTGTCGGTTGTTGCGGCCAATTTCCTTGCTGCCAACTAGAAGGCGGTTGCGACCCGAATTGAGGCTGGGGGTGCGACTCACCGTAGGGCGGCGGACCAGGCTGCTGTGGCGGTGGCCATCCACCGGGAGGGGGCATGTTCATTGCTGCCCGCCCCTGGTTGGCATGTGCACAGTTCTACCCCCGCACCATCCGCTCGTCACGCTCGCAGTTTACCGAGGCGCCCAATCAACTCTAGGCGAGTCGAGCGGTACGAATGTGCATCAATTTGATGGGTATGCGCCTCGAACGTGCGAGCCAGTCAGTCATTCCCTTGGTTGCCTGTAGATCTGACCCCCGCCTGCCTGCTAGGGGCATAAGCGCGTCGGTCTGGGTCTGCGAACTCGTCACGACGAGTTGTCGCCGCCTATGAAATCGGCGTTCGCAGGGCCGGGCGTGTGGCCGCGAATGCCGCGTCGAGTCCGACGCGCCTCGAAGAAGACTGATTGTCATTGTCGTCCTCTTCGTCTGCAGCCGATGGATATACGCTCGGATGGTTCGGGTTCGGGCCAGACCCGTCACACCACCAAATATTTGGCTGGAATGCATGACGGTCCCCCCGAATTAGTGTCGCCCTCAAAGAGCACCAAGAGCGCGACGGCCCCGCGCCGCGATGAGGCCCCGTCTAGACCGTGTTAGTGGACTATCGACCGGCACGTATGTCGGTGGCGCGGCGGCGAGAGCCTGGGACATGCCCCCCCTCGGCGCGCTCTCCTAGGCGAGCGCCGCGAAGTCACGGGCGTAGCCGGCCATCGCAGGCGCGACAGCCTTGTGAACGCTGAGTCGTACCGGAACTGACTGTGCGGCAGCAACGTTAGGGGCGGTGCCGGGTCACGCCCGACCGCCGCGTTGTACTTTTCCCTAAGGAATGCCACTGCGAGGCGGTTGGGAGGAGTCCTCATTGACTTCTTGTAGGGACCAGGCCGGTCGCAAATGGCCACCGGAACTCACCTCGCAACGGCACGACAGGCTCCTGAAATCAAGTTTGCGAATTTGAAGGCCGTATAGCTCAGCCAACCATCCACCCCGGTGTAGCTGTCTCCGACGCTGAGGTAGGCGCGAATGTAGAGCGCCGTCGAGAATGCAAAGTCTTCGAAAGCGGAACTGCTAATTTGCCTGCCCGCGGCCTCCGCGTCGTTTGCATAGTTCGTCAGTAGCGGCCTGACGGCCTGTTCAATAGCGCGCCTATCTGGTGTCCAATCGGCAGCGGCGACACTGGGGTCTGAGTCTGCCCAAGCTTCAGTCGCCGCATTAAAAGTATCCAGGCGAGAGACCCATTCCGTACAAGTGGAACTTGGTTGAGTCACAAAGCTTGCCGGATTATTTGGGTCGTCAGGGGTACCTGTGCTGGTCGGCGACGGCGCCGACGAAACGCCCAAGCCCCGATTTGACGATCCGAACGTGATCGTGTTGCAGATTCCGATAATCGCCGAGCTTGCATTCACGTTGGCGGAGGCTAGACCGTCGTCCGCCGGCACGTAATCGCTCACGCTGTCGGCGTAAGCACGTCCATAGGCGATGAACTGCTCATACAACTCTCGGATCACTCGATGAGGTGTCTGCTTCGCGAGAGCGACCGACTGATCGGCGGCATTTCGCATTCCCGTTGCCACAGACTCGACCAGGGAACGTTGCTGTGGCGTCCACTCTGCTACCGGCCCGAGCGATCTGCGCTGTGCACCCCAACCCTGGGATTGGAGGTCGCCCAGGCTGTTGTTAATGCCTACAAACGTTGCGCATGTTGGCTCGTCCGTGATTATCGTTACCGGCCCCTCATCATTGACGCTGGCAACGCCGCTCGCTCCGCCTGAAGTCGGCGTAGTGCCCCCGACACCGTCGCTGCCGGTGAAGAGCAGTGTGGCACCGACACTAATGGCAATGACCAAAAGGATTGCGACACCGATCAATAGCCACTTCAGGCTGTTGCCCTGCTTCTGCGGCGGAGGGGTCGGTTGTTGCGGCCAGTATCCTTGCTGCCAACCAGAAGGCGGTTGCGACCCGGCTTGAGGCTGGGGGTGAGATTGACCGTAGGGCGGCGGACCAGGCTGTTGTGGCAGTGGCCATCCGCCCGGAGGGGGCATGTTCATCGTTGCCTGCTCGATGTCAGCGTTGCGCTCAGCCGGACCCCCGCGAGTGCTTTTCTGGGTCTAGGGCTGGGCGGAGGGCGCATTATTTCCACTTGCTGGTCAATGGTTTTCGAAGAATTAGTCATTGCCCGCTAACCCGACGCGGCGCGACATGCCCCGAGAACTACCTGGTTCAGTTTGATCGACACGTAGGAAAGCCAACTGTCAGTGCCGGTGTAGTTGTCGCCGGCTGAAACATATGCGCGCAAGTAAACCGCGGCCGTCGCAGCGAGATCTTCCAAGGTGGGATTGCCGCTGTCTCTGCCGGCCTTCTCCATGCCGTCTGCCCAAGCCGACATCGCGGGCAAAGCCGCCAACTGGGTGGCGCGCTGGTCTGGTGTCCACTGGCTGGACGGTGTTGACGAATCCATTCGCTGCCACTCAGCCGCATCGACATCAAATTTGTCGGACAACTGCTGGAACGAAGTGCACGCTGCATCCTTCTTGGTAATGAATCGCTCCGGATTCGAAACATTGACAGGGTCGCCGGTTCCTGATGGCGGCTCAGCCGGATCCAATGCGACCGGCCGCGCGGCCGAACCGTAGGTGATCGCGTTGCAAATCCCTACAAGCGCCGAACTTGCATTCACGTTTGCTGATGCCAGTCCGTTGTCTGCCGGGACGTAGTTGTCGATGCTATTGGCGTAGGCCCGTCCATACGCAATAAATTGCTCATAGAGTCTAGCCACCACCCGATTCGGAGTCTGCCTTGCCAGCGGGATCATTTGATCGGCTGCATTTTGCGTCGCTTTCTTCACCGACTCGACCTGAGCGAGTTGATCAGGCGTCCAGTCCTGCCGCATTCCTAGCGTGCTGCGTTGTTCGCCCCAACCGTTCGCCTGAATGTCGGCCAGACTGTTGTTGATGCTCACGAAAGCGTTGCAGGTGGGCTCGGTGGTAATGACGGAAACCGGCCCCGTGTCATTCGCACTCGCAATGTCGCTCGCACCGCCCGGCGCCGCCGTAGTGCTCCCCCCAACGCCTCGCGTGAAAAGCAGTGTGGCGCCGATGGTTATGCCGATCACCAAGAGAACCGCGACACCGATCAACAGCCACTTGAGGCCCCCGCCTTGTTTGGGCGGAGGGGTCGACTGAGGCCAACCCGGAGGCGGTGGTTGAGGCGGGTGTCCCGGTGGGCCGTACGGCTGGCCGTGATCGAAGGGCTGGCTCGGTTGTTGCGGCGGTGGCCATCCGTCGGGAGGGGGCAAGGTCATGACCGCGTCCCTAAATCAACAGCGCGACGGCCACTGCGACGATGAGGACCACCAGCACCCCCACCGCGAAGAGCAGCCACCGGCCGTTGCCCTCAACGGTCTTGGACCCGCCGTGCGCGGTCCACGTGCCCCCGTCCCATCCCGGCGGCGGGGGTTGTTGCTTCGGGCTCGACACCGTCGGGTCGAAGGGCTGACCGTAGGGCTGCTGCCCGTCACCGGTCGGCGTGGGGTCCCACTGCTGCGGTGAGGACCACCCGTCGTGAGAAGGCGTGCTCATCCGCGCGCCCCGTCGACAACCCCGTACATGTCAGCACCCCCGCCACATCACCGGTCGCGCGTCGCCCGACGACGCGCATACGTCTTCACCGTAAGCCGAAAACCACGCTGCCCCGTGCACCAAAATGCGGCATCCGTTACCCCTCGGTCGCCAGGCACGCGGAGTCGATCGCCCCGGTGGCCGCGGACGCCGCCCGCGTGAGCGCGCCGTCGGCCGGCACGTAGGTCGGCAGTGCCGCCGCAAAGGCCCGCCGGTACTCCCCGGCGAACGTCGCGAAGTCCTGGAACACCGCATTCGCACTCCCCTGGGCGAGCGCCTCGACGTCACCGGCGAAGCCGACCATCGCCGGCGCGACGGCCTCGTTGACGCTGCGCTGCGCCGGGCCCCACTGGGCGGCTGCGACGGTCGCGTCGGTGCCTCGCCACGGCGCGAACGCCGCGGTGTACTTCTCCACAAGCGCATGCCACTGCGGGCACACCGGATCGGGCGGCGGCTGCATGAACCGCGTCGGCGGTCCGGGCGCCACCGGGGCCGCGGTAGGTGCGGCCGCTGGCGGGATGAGCCCCGCGCGCGCGGCCGCCGAGCCGTTGCCGATCGCCTCGCACATCGACGAGAGCGCTAGCGCCGTGGACGTGGCCACCTGCGCCAGCGCGTCGTTGGCCGGCACGTAGGTGGCGACGCCGTCGGCATACGCTCCCCAGTAGGCCGCGGTTTGTTCGTACAGTTCCCGCACCACGCGGTGGGGTGTCTGCTTCGCCAGCGCCACCGTCTGGTCGGCCGCGGTGCGCATCGCCGCACCGACGGCCTCGTAGCTCGCCTTCTGGGCCGCCGACCACGCCGCCGCCGGCGTCGAGGGATCCCGTTGGGCCCACCCGTTCTGCTGGGCCGCGGTCAGTGCGTCGTCGATCGGGGTCCACGCGCCGCAGGTGGGCTCCTCGGTCACGATGCCCACCGGTCCCGTGTCGGCCGCGCTGGCGAATTCGGCGGCATTCGGCGACGGGTTGGCGCTCGTCGAACTCGCGGCCGCCGCAGTGGAACCGGGCTCCGACGATCCGTCGCCGGAGGAGTCCCGGGTGAAGTACACCGTGGCGCCGGCGATGACGCCGAGCACCGCGACCAGCGCGACCGCGATGATCACCCACTGGGGCACACCGCCCGGCTTGGACTCCGACGCCCAAGGCCGCTGCGGTCCCCAGTTCGGCGGTCCTCCCGTCGCGTTCACGCGGTCCGTCGCGGCTGGGTGCGATCCATCGCAGTGGCTCCCGTTGCTAGTCGTTGATGTCGTGGAGATCTGACGTGATCTCTGCGACGACGGAGTCTATGCGTTCGCGGTCGGCTTCGATCGAGGCAGCCGCCGTCGCACCCGCGTTGTGCAGGGCTTCGTTGACCCGGGCGGCCACGGTGTCGGCACCGAGTCGCAACAATCCCTCTTCGATGAAGACGTCGGTCAGCCAATGGTGACCGTTCAGCGTCACCTCGACGGTCTTTGCTTCGTCGGTCGCGGTGAACGTCTCACCCGCCATCTTGTTCAGCTGGTCGTCCATCACCGCCTGCAGGCGCTGCGCCTGCCTCAGCACCGCCGCCACCTGCGGGTGCATGTCCTCGGTCACTGTGCGTCCTTGGGATCCTGCACGGTTCTGCGCTTGCGGTCACCGATGACGCCGCGCGTGTACTCGCGGTCCTCGACGTAGAGGTCCTCGTCGGGGGACAGGCCGGGGGTGCGGCGCTTCTCCTTGCCGCCCGGTGCCTGACCGCCGTGGCCGCCGCCCATGCCACCACCCATCCCGCCGCCCATCGCTCCACCGGCACCGCCGGACGCCATGCCGCCGCCCGGGCCGCCCGCGCCGGCGGGTCCCGGTCCGACGGAGACGCCACCGACGCTGGGCTGCAAGGGAATCGAGCCCGCGCCACCACCAGCCCCGCCGCCGGAACCGCCGCCCGCTCCGCCACCGCCGGCCTCGGCCGCGGCGGGATGCAGGCTGGGGTCGTCGGGCAGGAACGGGGTGTCCCCGGGTTCCCCACCGGGCAGGCCGCCACCCGGTGACGCGCCCGACGGCGACCCACCCCCGGACGGCGATCCGCCACCGGAGCCGGCGCCTTGACCACCCGAGGGGTCACCCGCACCCTTCTCCGCCGACATGGGCGAGACGCCCTGGGTCGGGGGCTGGGGCGTCGACGACGACCCGCCGGGCTGCTGTCCACCGCCGCCGCCTCCGCCGCCACCGCCGCCAGGGGCGGCATTCGGCGACGTCGGGTTGGGGTTGCCGTTGCTGGTCACCGGCACGGTGGGCACGCCGGTCTGCGGCGGCGTCGGAGGCGTGACTCGTTGCGGTGCAGCCTCTCTCGAGTAGCCTTCGACGATCCCCTCGGACTCGCGCTGCAACTTCTCCATCTCGATGCCCAACGTGTGCGCGGCGCTGCCACCGTTTTGGATGGCGGCGATCATCTGAGCCTTGAGCTGGACGTAATTCTGGTAGACGGGGGTGTGGTTGAGAAGGGCCTTGACATGGGCGTCCGAGATGCGCATCGCTTCGCCCGCGAGCTTTTGCCACGACTCGCCGAGCTGCGACAACCACTCGCCGTAGGCGACGAATTTCGCGTAGGCCTGGTCGGCGGCCTCGCCCTCCCAGTTCTGGATCTTGACCTTGAACTGCTGTGACGCCGCCTGCAGCGCATTGCCGTTCGCCTGCCATTGCGCCGCCGCGTCGCGCAGCGACTGGCCGTGGTCACCCGCCGACAGCATCTGCTGCGCCTTCTCGACGTCCCCGATCTCGTCGGCCGTCACGCCCTGCGGGCTGCCCATCGGCGCCGGCATGGTCGGCGCGGGAATCGTGTTGGTCTTCGGTATTTGAGGTGCGGGACCACCCTCGATGTTCGCCGCCGCTTCGGCGTCCACCTGGTCGTAGGCCTCCGCGACCGACTGCAGAGTCTCCGCCAGACGATCGCCCTCGAGATCGCCGTAGTTCTGGTTGAGGTAGAGGAAGCTGGCGTTCTGGTTCAGGTTCTCGACGGCAGCCTTCGACAGCGACAGCTGGTCGGGCGGGATCACCAGGGGCTTGTTCTGGACACCACTGAATTGGATGTTCTTGATCTCGACGGCTTTGGTGCGGAGATCCTGGGTGACGACCTTGACTTCACCAGCTGACACGAGAACCCCCCAGTCCATTCAGCGAACGCATGGCAGTCGACGAGTGCGTGATCATGGCTCAAGCGCCATCTGGTAGCGGCTTTCCTCGCGCGGGTTGATCAACCTGATCGGCAGCTGGCGGTGACGCGGCGTGTCGATGAAGTTGTGCCGCAACACGACTCGGCCTACACCGGGATGCGGCCCCAGGTACGTCGTCGAGTTGGGCCACACGATCTTCGCCACCGTGCCCACCCGGGCGTTGATGAGCCCGGCGAACTCGCGGAACTGCGGGCCAAGGGTGATGACGGCGCCGGCCGCAGCGGACCGAATCACGAACTGCGTGAACAACCGTGCGTCACCGAGGTTCACGCTGACGTCCACGTCGTCGAACGGCATGTACACCGGGTACCGGTCGTTGGTCTCCCCAACCAGGACGCCCGCGGACCCGATCGGCAATTCGTAGTGCCGGTCGGTCGTCGGGCTCTCGCCGTGCAGGGCGGCGCGCTGCCCGCCGAAGAGGCACGAGAAGCCGCGCGGCGTCGAGGGTTCGGCCAGCGTCGTCAGCAGGACGGTCGTCGTCGGGGCGGTGCCGGGACGCACCCGCACCCGCGTGATGGTGTGGTCGGCCCGCGCCGACCACCACACGTCCGGACCTCCGGGCGCGGTGTACGCCGCGGTGAACGTGCTGCGCCCCTTGATCAACGACCACGCCTCGCGCTCGAAACTGATCTCGGTGGCGCGGTCGAAGTCGTCGAAGCTGCGCCCGCATCTGGCGTCGATTCCGTTGCTGGACAAGTAATCTGCGATCCGGGTCGTCGACGCCACCAGGTAGCGCGCCAGCCCGGCGACGCCGGCGTCACGGCGTAGCGCCGACCTGCGGGTCTCCTCGGGCAGTGCGCGCACCACGATCCAGGTGCGCCGGTTGGCCGGCGCCGGGTACGGCCCCACCACCTGGTCGTAGAGCGCCACCAGGCTCGCCGGGGCGGTGCGCCCGACGCGGTAGCCGGCCGAGACGATGTCGGCCTGCAGATCGGGGCAGTAGGTCGAGATGAGCTGTTCGACGAGTTGGGTGTCGACCACGTCGTCGGTGAACGCCTC
>Ga0209051_1002689_pt1 | contig 12390 bp, 10 predicted proteins | sample AraplaCvi_mMS_r2_2_FD_184286 | JGI IMG/M metagenome (GOLD analysis project Ga0209051, IMG submission 184286) | Arabidopsis root microbial communities from North Carolina, USA - plate scrape MF_Cvi_mMS_r2 (SPAdes) (version 2) | ecosystem: Host-associated > Plants > Roots > Endosphere | place...
TCGCTCGCGACCGCGTTCATCCTGGCGGACGTGACGACGCTGATCGGCGGGAGCGAGGGGGCGCGGCCATGACGGCACGGGCCCGGAAGGCCGCGCGCGGAGCCGCGCACGCGAGCGCACTCGCCCTCGCCCTCGCGACGAGCGGCCCCGCGCGGGCCGCGGAGGCACCCGCCTCCGCCGCCACGCCCGCCAGCCAGGCCACGGCCACGGCCAACGCGTCGAACACGATCTCGCACGGCCTCTTCAGCGACATCCGCATCGTTCGCCCCGCGGGCACGGTCAGGCAGTTCGCGATGCTGCTCACCGACGACAGCACGACCAGCGCCCACGAGCGCCGCCTGATCGAGCAGCTCTCCGCGGCGGGCGCGATGGTGGCCATCGTTCCGCTGGCGGGCTTCTGGCCCCGCCTGGAGGCGCAGAGCGGCAAGTGCAGCTATGCGGCGGGCGCGTTCGAGAACCTGTCGCGCCACCTGCAGGCCTTCGAGCGCCTGCCCACCTACCTCGCGCCCATCCTGGTCGGCGCGGACGACAACGCGGCGATGGCGTACGCCCTGCTCGCGCAGGCGCCCGCCGGCACCTTCGCGTCGGGCCTCGCCGACGGCTTCTGTCCGCGCGTGGCGACGCGGATGCCGCTGTGCCCCGCCAACGCGCTGCGCCTGGCGAAGGGCACCGCGGCCGGCACCTTCGATCTGCAGCCGCCTCCCGCGGCCTCCGCACCCGCGGAGGCCTGGATCGCGCTGCCCGAGCAGGGCCGCGCGACCTGCAGCGCGCAGGCCGCGCGGGGATTCGCGCTCTCGGTGCCGAGGGCCGAGTGGCTGGAGGCCTCCGATGCCTCCGCCGGCTTCGAGCTCGCGTGGCGCAAGCTGGCGGCGAGCGAGATGCCCCTCGCCCCGCCGCCGACGCAGCTCGCCGACCTGCCCATCGTCGAGGTGCCGGTCGCCGGCACCGGCCGCCGCTTCGCGGTGCTGCTCTCGGGGGACGGCGGCTGGGCCGGCATCGACAAGAGCCTCGGCGCGGCCTTCGCCGACCAGGGCATCCCGGTCGCGGGCTTCGATTCGCTGCGCTACTTCTGGGACGCCCGCACGCCCGAGGGCCTGGCGGCCGACCTCGATCGCGTGATCCGCTACTACGCCGCGCGCTGGGGGCGCGACGAGGTCGTGCTGGTCGGCTACTCGCAGGGCGCCGACGTCCTGCCCTTCGCCCTCAACCGCCTGCCGCCGGCCACGCGCGCCCGCGTGAAGCTCGCCGCGCTGCTCGGCCCGGGGCAGAAGGCCTCCTTCGAGTTCCACGTCTCGAACTGGCTCGGCCCGAGCGGCGACCTGCCCATCGCGCCCGAGGCACTCAAGCTCCCCGCGGAGGGCACGCTCTGCCTCTACGGCAAGGACGAGAAGGACTCGCTGTGCCCCGAGCTGTCCCCCGCGCATGCGCGCGCGGTGCCGCTCGCCGGGGGACACCACTTCGGCGGCGACTACGAGGCGCTGGCGGCGCGCATCCTGGCGGCGGTGCCGCGCTGAATCGATCGGCCGGGGCGTGAGGTGGAGGCAGGGGGTGTCGAAACCGCCAGGTGACGTTCGTCGTGGAGATGAAGCACCCTTCCAACCCACGGAGTCACCCCATGAGAAAGCTCATCGCATCCACCTTCGTCTCGCTCGACGGCGTCCTGCAGGCGCCGGGCGGTCCGCAGGAAGATCCCACCGGCGGGTTCACGTCCGGCGGCTGGACGTTTCCCTTCTTCGACGACAGCGTGGACCTGGCAGGCAGCGGATTCGACGGCCAGGATCGCGAGCTCCTGCTCGGTCGCCGCACCTACGAGGTCTTCGAAGCCTACTGGCCGTACCAGCCGGCCGACGACCCGATCGCGCGGACGTTCAACGCGACCCGCAAGCACGTGGCGTCGCGCACGCTGAGCGAGCTGGCATGGAACAACTCGACGCTGCTGCGCGGCGACGTCGCGGCCGCCGTCGCGGCGCTCAAGTCGGAGCCGGGGCCCGACCTGCAGGTCATCGGCAGCGGGAACCTGATCCAGACGCTGCGCGCCGCCGCGCTGATCGACGAGTACAACGTGTGGACCTTCCCGGTCGTGCTCGGGCGCGGCAAGCGGCTGTTCGAGACCGGCGCGAAGGCCGGCGCGCTGCGGCTCGTCGCTTCGAAGGTCTCGACCACCGGCGTGGTGATGAGCACCTACGTGCCCGCCGGCGAGGTCCCGGTCGGGTCGTTCGCGCAGGACGAGCCGAGCGCGAAGGAGGTCGAGCGACGCGCGAAGCTGGCCCGCGAGGCGCGCTGACGCGCGCGAGACGCGCCAAGAAGCCTGGGCGGCAGCAGGTTCCTAGCGGATGTCCCTGGCCGTCTCCTGCAGGCGCTGGAAGGCACGATAGCGCGCCGCGTGGATAGTCGCGAACTCGCCGCCCGCCGGCGCATACGTGCGATGGATGCGAGACATCCGCGCCATCGCCGACGGCACGTCCCCGAACGCCCCCGCCGCGACGGCGCCGAGGATCGCCGAGCCCAGGAGCACGGGATCCTCCGCCTCGGTCGAGATCACGGGCGTGCCCGTCGCATCGGCCAGCACCTGGCGGATCAGGTCGAGCCGGCCCGCGCCGCCGCTGATCGCGATGCGCTCGATCGGCGCGCCGGCCCTCGCCTGCGCCTCGATGATCTGGCGCAGCCCGTAGCCCACGCCACAGAGCCCGGCGACGTAGAGGGCGATCAGGCTGTCGAGGTCGTTGTCCATGCCGAGGCCGGAGATCACCGCGCGTGCGTGCGGGTCGGCGAAGGGAGCGCGGTTGCCGAGGAACTCGGGCACCACGTGCAGGCCCTGCGCGAGGCGCACCGCCTCCGAGAGGCCGCCCGCCCGGTCGGAGGCGATGTTGGCGAGCCAGGCCGGCAGGAACTGGCCGGCCTCCTCGGCGCGCCGGCGCGCATCCGGCGCGAGCGGGTGCATCGAGAGCAGCTGCTCGATCGCCGCGCCCGCCACCGACTGCCCGCCCTCGTTGAGCCAGGCCTGCGGCACCATGGCCGAGAAGTACGGGCCCCATACGCCGGGAACGAAGACGGGGCTGCGCGTCGTGGTCATCGTGCACGAGGAGGTGCCGAACACGTAGGCCAGCTCGCGCTCGGGCGTGCCGTTCACGCCCACCGTGCCGATGCCTCCCGCATGCGCGTCGATGAGGCCGGCCGCGACGGGCGTGCCTTCGCGCAGGCCCAGCTCCGCGGCCGCCGGCGCCGTGAGGCCGCGGCCGAGCGGCGTGCCGGGATCGACGACCGACTGCCCGATGCGCGCGAAGGCTTCGTCGGCCAGCGCGCCCAGGCCGACGGCGCGGAAGTAGGTCTCGTCCCAGCGCTTCTCGTGCGCGAGGTAGGTCCACTTGCAGGTGACCGTGCAGGTCGAGCGCGAGAGATCGCCCGTCGACCGCCACGTGAGGAAGTCGGTCAGGTCGAAGAACTGCCAGGCGGCGGCGAAGACGGCGGGCCGATGCTCCAGCAGCCACAGGAGCTTGGGCGTCTCCATCTCCGGCGAGATGCGGCCGCCGACGTAGTTCAGCACCGCGTGGCCGGTGGCGTTGATGCGCTCGGCCTGCGCCAGCGCGCGGTGATCCATCCAGACGATGATGTCGCGCGCCGGATCTTCCGAAGGGCCCACGGGCAGGGGCCGGCCGCCCTCGCCCAGGACGACGAGCGAGCAGGTCGCGTCGAAGCCGATGCCGGCCACCTCTTCCGGCGCCGCCCTGGCCCGCGCCATCGCGTCGCGCACGGACTGGCAGACCGCGCGCCAGATCTCGCCGCTCGACTGCTCGACGATCGCGCCACTCTCGTGGAACACGGTGATGTCGTGCTTCGCCAAGGCGGCCATGCGGCCCTCGAGATCGAAGATGCCGGCGCGGGCGCTGCCCGTGCCCACGTCGACGCCGATGACGAAGCGCTTCGCCGTTGCCATGTCAGAGGTCGACGCTGTTGGGGAGGATGACGAGGTCGCGGACGGTCACGTTGCGCGGCCGGCTCAGCATGAAGAGCACCGCGTCGGCGACCTCCTTCGGCTGCATCAGGCTGCCCGAGGCGAGCGCCTCGTCCATCTTCGCCTTCGGCCAGTCGTCGAGGAGCGCCGTCACGACCGGGCCCGGGCACACGGCGCCCACGCGCACGCCATGCTTCGCGAGCTGGCGCCGCGTGGTGTGCACGAACGCCTGCACGGCGAACTTCGAGGCGGTGTAGATCGGCTCCCACACCACCGGCACGATGCCCGCGATGGAGCTGGTGAAGACGATGTCGCCGGACTGGCGCGCCACCAGGTGCGGCACGACCGCGCGCACGCTGCGGAACGCGGCGTTGACGTTGAGGTTCAGCACGCGATCCCATTCGTCGGGGTTGCCGGCGAGCATCTCGCCGCCGACGTAGGCGCCGGCGTTGGCGTGGAAGATGTCGAGGTCGCCGGCCAGGTCGAGGATGCGGGCGAGCAGCGCGTCCACGTCCGCGTTCTGCAGCAGGTCCGCCCCGAGCGGCAGCGCCGAGGGCCCCAGCTCCTCGCAGAGCGGCACCAGCCTGTCGAGCGCGCGATCGATCAGCACGACCTTCGCGCCTTCGGCGATCAGCGCGCGTGCGCAGGCCAGTCCGATCCCCGAGGCCGCGCCCGTGATGGCGGCCACCTTGCCCGTCATGGATCCGGTCATGTCGAATGTTCTCCGCGTGGGTCAGGGGAACCCGTGAATGAAGCGGGCCTGTCGGCTTCGTTCGCGGGCGTCTTCATGCGCGTCCGTGAGAGACGCGCGACTGGCGCGCCAGCGAGTCGACGATCACGGCGATCGCGAGCACGGCGCCGGTGATCATGAATCGCAGCGATGAAGAGAGGTTCAGCAGCGTCAGCCCGCTCGCGATCGACTGGATCACGATGATCCCGAGGACGGCCGAATAGGCGCTGCCGCGTCCGCCGAAGAGGCTGGTGCCGCCGATCACCGCCGCCGCGATGGCGTTGAGGTTCACGTCGCCGGTGCCGGCCTGCTGGCTCGCCGAGGCGAGCCGCGCGGCGGAGAGCACGCCGCCCAGCGCCGCGAGGCAGCCGCACAGCACGAAGGCGCTCGTGTAGATGCGCGCCACGGCGATGCCGGCCCGGCGCGCCGCCTCGTGGTTGCCGCCGACGGCATGCATCGCGCGGCCCCACTTCGTGCGCGTGAGCGCGTAGTCCATCGCGACGGCGAGGCCGACGAACACGGCGAACATCAGCGGCACCCCGCGCCCCTGGTCGAGGTAGGCCACGATCGCCTCGAGCAGCACGGTGATGGCGATGCTGCGCAGGAGGAGCCCTGCCACCGAGGGCGCGGAGAGCCGGGCCGCGATGCGGCGCGAGCGCGTGCGCAGGCCGGTGACGAGCCACGCCGCGCCGGGCACCAGCGCGAGCAGGTGCGAGGCGACCGCCGGCAGCACCATGAGCTGCCCGAAGTTCACGGTGGGCGTGTCGTAGGGCAGGTTGATCGAGCCGGTCGCGCCGAGCGCGTACAGCTGCATCCCGAGGATGGCGAGCAGGCCCGCCAGCGTCGAGACGAAGGTCGGCATGCCGAGGCGGTTCAGAAGGAAGGCGTAGAGGACGCCGAAGAGCCCGCCCACGGCCACGGCCGCGACGACGGCCGCCGCGACGGGCCAGCCCTCGTTCACCCACAGCACCCCGAGCAGGGCGGAGGCGAAGCCGCTCATCGAGCCGACCGAGAGGTCGATCTGGCCCACCATCAGGACGCAGACGATGCCCAGCGAGATCACGCCGACCGTGGAGCAGTCGAACAGCAGGTTCACCAGGTTGTCGGCGGAGACGAAGACCGGGTTGAGGCTGGTGAAGACGGTCCAGATGATGACGAGGCCGACCACCACGGGCAGCGAGCCCAGGTCGCCCGAGCGCACGCGCTCGACGAACGCGGCGAGGACGTCGGCGGGGCCGGAGGCATGCTTGACGCGCACGTCGCTGCGATCGAGCAGCGTGGACGCTGGGGCGGCGCCCTTGGTCTCGTCGGTCATTGGGTTTCCCTCCGCGCTGCGCGCTCCGGGATGAGCGCTTCGGAACGGCCGTGCGCGCTCATGACGTGGCCCTCCGGCTTGCCCGGCGCGACACGGCGTTCTCGGTGGCGCCGGTGATCGCGGCGACGAGCTCCTGGTTCGAGGAGTCGGGATAGAAGATGCCGTTGTTGCGGCCCAGGCGGAGCACGACGATGCGGTCGGCCACGGCGCGGACATCCTCCATGTTGTGGCTGATCATGATGACCCCGAGGCCGCGATCGCGCACGCGCTCGATCAGGTTCAGCACCTCGGCGGTCTGTGCCACGCCGAGCGCCGCGGTGGGCTCGTCGAGCATGATCAGCTTCGGCTCGAGCAGGAGCGAGCGCGCGATCGCGACGGTCTGCCGCTGGCCGCCCGAGAGCGAGGCCACCACGTCGCGCACGCTCGGGATGCGCGCGGCGAGCTCGTTGAGCAGCGTCCACGCCCGCACTTCCATCGACACCTCGTCGAGGCGCCATGCGCTGAGCTCGCGCCCGAGGTAGATGTTCGCCACGACGTCGAGGTTCTCGCACAGCGCGAGATCCTGGAACACGGTGGCGATGCCGAGGTCGAGCGCCGCGCCCGGGTTGGGCAGCGAGACCTCGCTCCCGCGGAACGTGATCGTGCCGGCGCTGGGCTCGTGGACGCCGGCGAGGATCTTCACCAGCGTCGATTTCCCGGCGCCGTTGTCCCCGACGAGGGCCACCACCTCGCCGGCGTGCACGTCGAGCTCGATGTCCCTCAGGGCCGACACGGCCCCGAAGTGCTTGGAGACGCCGCGCAGGCTGAGCACGAGCTCGCCGGGCGGGGAGGGATGCGTGGCCTCGGTCATCGGGAGGGCCTTTCGCTCGAGGACTGCGCCAGGCGCGGGCGCGGACGGCTTACCGCCCGCGCCCGCGCGTCACGTCACGACGTCACTGGATGCCGAGCTTCTTGCAGCCTTCGGCGTAGCGGCCCCCGCAGAGCTCCGCGGCCGTGGCGATCTTCTTGTCGATGATCTCGGCCTTGAGGTTCTTCTGCGTGACCACCGCGGGCGTGAAGAGCTGCGACGGCGTGTTGTAGAGCGTCGTCTCGGCCTTCGGCGCCTGCCCGTTCAGGAAGCCGACGGCGATGCGCGCGGCGGCGGCGGCGACGATCTCGCTCGGCTTCGAGATCGTGTTGTACTGGTCGCCCGCGATGATCAACTGCAGCGCCGCGGTCGTCGCGTCGTTGCCGGTGACGGGCGGCACGGGATTGACGCCGGCCGCCTTGAAGGCCGCGATGGCGCCGCCCGCGGTGCCGTCGTTGGCGGCCACCACGCCGACGATCTGCGCGCCGAAGCGCGTGACCTGCCCGCTCGCCCACTGCTGCGCCTTCGGGGGCGCCCAGTCGGGCGTGTCGTACTCGGAGAGGGTCTTGTAGCCGCTGCCCTCGAGGCCCGCGTGGATGCCCTTCTTGATGAGGCCGGCGGCCGCATCGGTGGGCGAGCCGTTGATCTCGAGCACGCCGCCCTTGTCCGTCGCCACGCCCTTCTCCTTCAGGTGGGCCACCAGCGACTGCGCGATGGCCTTGCCGATGCCCTCGTTGTCGAAGGAGACGTAGTAGTCCGCCGGCGTCGAGGGCACCGGCCGGTCGTAGGCGATGACCTTGACGCCCTTGCCCTGCGCCAGGTGCACGAGCGAGGCGGCGGCCGTCGAATCCACCGGATCGAGCACGATCACCTTCGCGCCCTGCGAGAGCACCGAGTTGAACTGCTGCTGCTGCTGCGAGGCGACGGCGTTGGCGTTCTGGTAGAGCACCTTGCAGTCGGGGCAGAGCTTGGCCATCTCGGCCTTGAAGCCGGGGAAGTCGTGCTGCTCGTAGCGCGTCGAGGCCTGGTCCGGCATCAGGAAGGCGACGGTGCCGCCCGCCGCGAAGGCCGTCGAAACGCCCAGCAGGCCGAGGCTCAGCGCGCTGGCGCGCAGCAGCGGGTTCGCATATCGAGTCATCGCTTGTCTCCGTTTCTCTGCTTGTCGAAGTTCCGGCGGTCGGGTCCGCCGGCTTGGGCCGGGGTCGGCTTTCCTTCTCATGCTGCCTTGTCCAGGGCGGCGTTCCGTGCCAGCAGCGCGCGAAACCGCGAAGGCGGCATGCCTTTCTGGCGCAGGAACTGGCGGTTGAAGTTCGAGATGTTCTTGAAGCCCGAGGAGAAGCAGACGTCGGTGATCGACATGCCGTCCTCGCTCATCAGGAGCTGGCTCGCGAGGTTGATGCGCAGGCGGTTGACGTACTGCCCGAGGGCCATGCCGGTGTGACGCCGGAAGCTGCGCGAGAAGCCGCTGGGGCTGAGGCGTGAGATGGCCGCGAGATCCTTCTCGCTGAAGGGTTCCGTCAGGTGGCTGCTGATCCAGGCGAGCGCCTCGTTGATGCCCGTCGCCATGAAGCTCGAGGGATCGGGGTGGTACGCGGCGCTGGCGAGCGGGCGCGCGCCCTGCGCGCGGCTGAGGGCGCCCAGGATGGAGACGAAGAGCTCGATGCGCCGCACGTCCGTGGCGCCGACGAGGTCCGCCAGCATCGGGCCGACGAGCTTCGCCGTCTCGGGCGGGAACAGCGCCCCGCGCCGGCTCAGCTCCAGCACGGGCAGGAAGGCGGACAGCTCGGGCAGCAGCCCGGTGGCGTCGCGGATGAACTGCTCGGTGAACTGCAGCACCCGGCCGCGCAGCGGCACGTCCACGCCCGCCGGCAGGTCGCTCACCCAGTTGTGCGGCAGGTTCGGCCCCGTCAGCACCAGGTTGCCCGGCGCGAAGCTGCCGATGAAGTCGCCGACGAAATACCGGCCGGTCGTGGCGACCACGTGGTGGAGCTCGCACTCGGGATGGAAATGCCAGCGCACCGTGCGGAACGGATAGCCGTGCTCCCATGCCTTGAAGGATTCCGCGCGTCCGATCTGGACGACTTCGAGATCCGGCTTCATCGGCTGCCTCCTTGCGCTTGGGACGAGGCGTCCCGCGCAATGTGTCTCCCTGGCCCGTGCGTTCGGGGCCCGGCCGGGCGCCCCGCTCGATTCGGAGCGAATGCTAGGACCGGCGATGCCGCGCTGCTACTACGAATCCGGCTGCCATCTTGTATTTTTTTGACGCTCGCGGGCCCACGGGATGACGACATTGCATGGGCGGGCGTTCGGTGCTTGGCGGGCGCCTCGATGCCCGGCGCGCCACTTCCACCGCCCGCGGCCGGGACGATGTGTCCCGCCGCCGCGCCATGGTCTTCGGGTCGTGCGTGTCAACCTGTCTCCCCGCGCGCGCCGTCCGGCGCGGCGACGGGAGATACCGATACGTCGTACCCCTTCGAGCGCCCCCGCGCCGCTCGTGCGTGGCGCGGCAAATGCTTGTGCTCGCTGCTGCTGTCGCATGGCGCGCGCGCACACGGGATCGACCCGATCCCGCCGTGCTCGACAGGAGAGACTCCCCGGCCACCCCCGCGCCGATCACGCGTGGGCCGGGCGAGGGCCGGCGGCAGGGCTTCACCTTGACCCACTCGAGACCCGCTCGACGAGGCGCGCCCGCGCCGACTCGCAGAAGAGCGGCCCATCCGGCAGCGCATGTGAAGGAGACAACAATGCACGCCGATCACATTTCCCTAGCCCTCGACCGCCAGGAGCGGCCGATCAACTTCAGTCGCCTGCTGTGGAGCAGCGAGGGCAGCCCATGGTCCGGCTTCCGGCTCGAACGGCACGAGATCGGGCCGGTCGGCCGGCTGCGCGATTTCGCCGTGCCCGACAACCTGCTGGGGCTCTGCGTGAGCGGCTCGGCGCAGCTCACGATCGGCACCGGCACGCACGTGGAGCGGCGCATGGCGGAGCCCGCGCGCTTCGTGCTGCTCGCCGCCGGCGACGAGCAGGCCCCGATCGAATGGCAGGGCACGCGCGAGACGCTCTACCTCTCGATGGACGGCGACCAGGTCGACCGCCTGCTCGGCCCCGAGGTGCGCGCCGCGGGCAGCCGCGGCGGGATCCGCCTGAAGCCGCAGTACGCGACCGAGGACCGGCAGGTCACCCGCCTGATGCTCAACATGCTCGAGGAGGTGATGGCCGGCTGCCCCGCGGGCCGCCTGTACGGCGAGGCGCTGAGCGTGGCGCTGGCCGACTACCTGATGATCACCTATGGCCGTGACGAGCGCGCCGGCCCGCGCCCCGGCGGCCGTCTCTCGCAGGCCATGGCCGCGCGCGTGGTCGAGTACATGCAGGCGCACCTCGACCGCAACATCTCCCTCGTGGAGCTGGGCGAGCTGGTGGGCCTGAGCTCGCACCACTTCTCGCTGGTGTTCAAGAACACCTTCGACACGACGCCCCACCGCTACCTGCTGCAGCAGCGCGTGGAGAGGGCGAAGACTCTGCTGGCCGCGGGCAAGCAGTCGATCGGCGAGGCGGCGCTGGAGGTGGGGTTCGCGAACCAGAGCCACTTCACGCGCATGTTCCGCCGGCTGAGCGGCGAGACGCCGCGCGCCTACCGGCGCGCCAGATCGTGAGCGGGCCGGTGTTCGGGGTCAGGTCTTCGACCTGCCCCCGGCATTCAGGAGTGCCGACATGAATGCGGGCGTCAGGCCGGTGGCCCGACACCCGATGCAGGGGTCGGGTCGAAGACCCGACCCCATCCCTCCGATCACTTCTCGGGCAGGTAGACGAGGTACTGGTTCCAGAAATCACACTTGTGCCGATCGGCGAACTTGCCCGCCGGCAGGACCGTCGAGTTGAGGTTCTCCGAGTACATGTTCGGGAACGGCTTCGTGAAGCGAGGCCAGGGCGCATCGGCGTTGCCGCCGTTCGGGTTGCCGTCGCGCGCGAACAGCGTCCAGCGTGCGACGAGCTCGTCGGACAGCGCCGTCTCCTTCTCGCTCAGCGGATGCGCGACACCCAGGATGCCGCCGTGCCAGAGCGGGAACAGGAACTGGATGTCGATCGTGTGCGCCGCCAATGGCGTGAAGTCCGGCATCGGCGGGAAGTAGTACGGCGCCTGCCGGTAGTCGAACTCGTACGCATAGGCCGGCACCTGGTCCGCCCACAGCTTCTCGACGTGCAGCGCGCGGCACGCGCCCGGGTCGGTGCTGACGTAGTTGTAGGCGGTCTGCGGCGACGGGTAGTTCGACAGCGGGTACTCGGCCAGCACCGCGTCCACCGTCCCCGGCGGATACGGCGGCGGGGTGCCGCCCGGGCCGGCGTTGCCGCTGTAGGTGCGGGTGATGGCGGCCACGTACTGGTCGGCGTTCATCGGCACCTGCGGCGGACCCGAGAAGTACTCGGTGATGCCGATGCCGAAGTTGGCCTCGTCGCGCACGTTGCCGCCCATCATCGGCATGTGGTTGAACTTGCCGCTGCTCCACAGGTTCTGCGGCTCGGCCGGAATGATCGTGCCGTCGACCATCGGGCCGGTCACGTACGGGCCGTTGGCGTTCGCGGTGCCCTGCAGCGCCAGCACCTGCTGCACGCTCAGCGCGCGCAGGCAGTCGGCCGCGGCCTTGCCCGAGCCGCTGCAGCCGGCGGCATCGGCGAAGGCCTGGCCGCGCGCCTTGCCGACCGAGAGGGGCGGATAGGTCGAGGTGGGCGAGCTTTCGAACAGCGCGCGGTTGAACAGGCCGGCGGCGAGCGGAGACATCACGTTGGCGCCGGTGTCGGAGGCGCCGGCCGATTGCCCGCCGAGAAGCACGGTGCCCGGATCGCCGCCGAACGCCGAGATGTTGCGCTGAACCCAGCGCAGCGCCGCCTGCAGGTCGAGGATGCCGTAGTTGCGCGAGAGATGCCCCTCGGAATCCAGCGCCGGGTGCGCCAGGTAGCCGAGCAGGCCGAGCCGGTAGTTGACCGTGACGACCACGGTCGGGGTGCCCTTCGGGCCGCCCGTGGCGAGCTTACTGCCGTCGTAGTCGTTCGACGCGCCGTCGACGTTGCCGCCGCCGTGGATCCACACGAAGACCGGCCTCTTGCCGTGCAGGCCGGTGGTGAAGACGTTCAGCACCAGGCAGTCCTCATCGATGCTCGCGGGGCCGGCGAAGACGCCCAGCGTCGTGGTCTGCGCGCAGAGGTGGCCGTAGGCCGTCGCGTCGCGCGTGCCCTTCCAGTGCTCGGCCGCCTGCGGAGGCATCCAGCGCAGCGGGCCCACCGGCGGCGCCGCGTACGGGATGTTGAGGTATTCGAGGACGCCCGAGGCATTGCGGAAGCCCTGGAGGTCGCCCGTGTCGATGCGGACGACCGGCGCGTTCGCCTCGACGGCGCCCGCCGCCGGCGCGAACGCCGACAGCCCCGCGAAAGCCGCGGCCATGGCGCTCGCGAGCAGGGTCGAGCGGAAGACGGCCGAACGCCGACGGCCCGAGCCGTCCCGGATGCGTTGGGATTGCATTGCGTGTCTCCTCGTGGTGTCGGGGGGGAGG
>Ga0209051_1002691_pt1 | contig 12372 bp, 13 predicted proteins | sample AraplaCvi_mMS_r2_2_FD_184286 | JGI IMG/M metagenome (GOLD analysis project Ga0209051, IMG submission 184286) | Arabidopsis root microbial communities from North Carolina, USA - plate scrape MF_Cvi_mMS_r2 (SPAdes) (version 2) | ecosystem: Host-associated > Plants > Roots > Endosphere | place...
ACTATTCATCGAACACCTTGGGGACTTAGCACCAATCTGGACTCAGAGTGGTGTCACTAGCCTGGGACTACCCGCAATGCGAATCGAGATTCGCGTCACCGCGATAGTCAACCAAACCCAGGCACGAGGCTAGCGGGACTGCACCCATAGCTAGAAGGGGTGAACGGTTCAGGCCGCAGATGCGAAGCCGGGCCGCACTTCGCCGAGGTGTATCGCGAACGGTACTGGCACGTACGTGGATTCGACACGGCTGACGCCTAAACTCGGTCGTCTTCGACACCGGGGAACTGCTGGCCGTGGTGCCGATCGCCTGCACTGGCCGCCCATACGTCGACCATCGACAACGTCGAGTTGGGGGTGCAGGCGAGAACACGGCAGTTCCTGGCGCTACCCTTGCTCGTCGAGGGCACCGACCGTATCGCCCTCGTTCGGCGCCGGAACGCCAAGCGGCTTTGTGCCGCAGCCGAAGTAAGCATCGTCGACATCGAGCCCGCCGTAACCGGGCGTCACCGAGGCGGCCACCTCAGGCGACAAGCAACGGGCGCCGTCGTCGCGACCCGGCCGCAGACGTTCCATGGGCTCCGGGCCGGCGGGTGGCCAGCCGGCACACCCTGGTGTCCAGGGTCCGGTCCGGGCTTGGCGTAGGCGTGCTCATTGGTCGGCAGTGCATTTCACCGGCACCGAGGGGTGACAGTGGTTTCGCTAGCCAAACTCTCGGCCGTGCGCCACACAGTGCTGGCTCGGACGCGCGATCCCCGCGCCGGTGTTGCGATACAGCGGCTTTCGGAGTTCAGGGGGGCTGCAACGCCGCCCGAGGGGACGCACCGGAGAGCGGCGTCCCGAATCCGACAACGCGTGTGAAAGGCACTCGCACGGCGAAACGCGCCATACGGCCATTACATAAATCTCCTCGGGGTTGGATGTACTCTGCGGTACAGACTGCATGGGAGTCCTTGCAGTGCTCAATTCCCGTGACCGCCGACGTCCTCATGAGCACACCAATGTGCGCCCAACACGCGAAGGATTTTCCGATGCCAGTGATCAACAGCGGATTTGGTAGCCGTCGCGGCGCCGGTAACCCACGGTTGCCACCGGGCCAGACGCTCGTCGACGATTGGCCGGTCCTAACGGCTGGCCTGACGCCCGACATCGGGACGCATGAGTGGACGTTCACTATCACGACCGAGACGGGGGCCGAGCACGGTTGGGATTGGAACGCGCTCCAGAACGTGGGCGTGGAGGACATCATCACCGACATCCACTGCGTCACCCACTGGTCGAAACTCGACATGGCCTGGCGCGGAGTGCCGTTGGACCGGCTGTTCGAGGACGTGGAGACCTCCTGCGACTACGTAATGGTCCGAAGCGACGGCGGCTACACCACGAACCTGCCCCTCGCCGATCTTCTCGAAGGCCAGGCGTGGATCGCCACCGAGGCAGAGGGTGTCGCCTTGACTCCCGAGCATGGGGGACCCGCGCGTCTTCTCGTACCCCACCTCTACTTCTGGAAGAGCGCCAAGTGGGTCCGCGGGATGCGGATGATGCCCAGCGACGAACCCGGGTTCTGGGAGCAGAACGGCTACCACCTCCGTGGTGATCCGTGGCGCGAGGAGCGTTACTGGTGACGTCTCCGGTCCGGGCGAGCTGGCACGTCGGACGCGTCGCCAGCCGCCGCCGAGAGACCACGTCGGCAGTTCGCCTCGAGCTGGACGTGCCAACCTGGCCGGGCAACCCGGCTGGTGCCCATCTCGACGTCCGCCTCACCGCCCCGGACGGCTATCAGGCGACCCGGTCCTACTCGGTCGCGTCATCGGGCCCGACGACCCGGGTCACCCTGGCGGTCGACGAACTCCCCTCGGGTGAAGTCTCGCCCTACCTCGTGCACCAGCTCGCCGACGGCGACGAGCTCGAGGTGCATGGTCCTCTGGGACATTATTTCGTCTGGACCCCAACGGAACCCGACCGTTCCCCGGTTCAGCTTATCGCCGGTGGATCCGGCGTGGTCCCGCTGTTCGCGATGGCCGTGGCGCGTGAACGTGAGGCGGACCATGCCGATTTTCGACTGCTGTACTCGGTTCGGACGCCCGAAGACGTCTTCTTCGCCGAGGAGCTCTCGGCGCTCTCTAAGACCGTCGTCGACGTCGTGCACACGCGAAGATCTCCCACGGGATCGCCGCGTCCGCCCGGGCGATTGACTCCGGAGTCGTTCGCCGAGTTCGTCTTCCCCGCCACGTCGACACCGCGCATTTTCGTCTGCGGACCGACACCGTTCGTCGAGACGATCGCCCACTGGCTCCTCAAACTCGGCCACGACCCCAACCGAATACGCACGGAACGCTTCGGAGGCAGTGGATGACCCACCTGGACGGAAACGCGCTCGCCGGGCTCTTCGCCGACACTCTCGGCATCGATATCACCGCCGCGATCGGACGATGCGGAAGCTGTCATCGAGTAATCGAACTCGCGCGTGCGCACGCCTTCGTGACCGCCATCGGCGCGGTCCTGCGATGCGAGCACTGCCAGGGCGTGCTCGCGGTCATCGTCCATAAACCTCGTGAAGTACTCGCCAACCTCTCGGGGCTGGCACACATCGTGATCGCACGGCTCTGAGACTGGGGCGCCTCAGCACTCGCACGTCCGCACGGCATTGTCACCCCGGCGACGAAGGCATTTGCTCGCAACGGCTTACACTCCGGCCATTGCCGCATGAGCACGTCACCCTCTGAGAATTGAGACCTCCGGCAGCACAGCGACAAGTTAGTGCCCCTGCCCCTTCGACACAGCCTCGATGCCGACCGGGGTCTTCACCCGACGCCTACGATTGTGGCGAAGCGTCCTCCTCGCCAGCGCCCAAGGTTTACGCACCACTGAGGTCCAGCTGGGACGCCCCGCGCCGTCTGCAATCCAACGAGGCCGTGAGCTCGAAAAGGCTGGGCGGTCGGACTTAGTTGACGACCAATCGTCACTATGAGGCAAGTGTCCGTTATCGACAGCCAATGCGATACCGTCGGCAACTCGCAATCCGCTGCACCCACGTCGTCGGTGGATCTGTGGCCGCACGGCCCTGACCATCGGGACCTATACACGTTCGCCAAATACCCTGTTGCAGATAGGAAGTCAGACGTTCGGTAGATCAAGATTCGTCGACACCCGACGCGCCCCTAACTCGACGTCGCGCAGCGTTGACCAGGTGACTCGTCAGATAAGAAGATCGAGACGGCACCCTTGGCCTCGAAGATGGCCAAGTGGATCCGGTCGGTATCGCGGTGGCCATGTTGCCGTAAGACCGCGTGAAGATCAGCCGGCGTCAGACCGCACCGGCGGACGTTGTCCTCGATGATGCCGCCGTCGCGAATAAGGATTCGCTGCGGCGGATCTATCACGCGCTGCAGCCGCGGGACCAATCTGAGCCTCGCGAGCAGAGCATGCGTCGCGAGCAGGCTGACCAGCGCAACGCTCGCCGACAGCCACGAAGTGTCGGCGGCGGTGGCCGCCCGTCCGACTATGGCGCCGGCGGCAGCGGTCACGAGCCAATCGAACGGCGCGAAGTCGGCCAGATTGCGTCGCCCGGTCAACCGGAAAAGCGCCGCCGCAGTCAGGAAGAGAGCCGCGGCCTTAACAGCGTTGCCCGTCAACGCGGAGAGGTCCCCAATCAAAGCATGCAGGACGTGATTCATTACCATCCCTTAGTCAAAAATGCTGCTGGACAACATCGGTGACCGAGCGCTCACACTGGTGGCGAGGACGCGCGGCGCGCCAACCGGTCAATGGACACTGCCTCGCCGGGCACCTCCGAACGGCCCGCGGCCATTGGGCGTCCCGTCCGACCGGTTACCGACCGACAACTTTGTCATCCCCTCAATAGAAGCCTTGCGTCGCAACCTATTAAGCGCACACGGCACCAAGCGTCCTGGCGGTCAACCAGAAGCCGAGACGACTAGTGGCGTCGACCTGCCGGGCGCCCATAACGCCACCTCGATGACCGTTCGGGTTTGCGGCCTGATCCGCCACCGCTGACTCACTGACTGTCACTGCTCTCCTTCTCGACGATTGGTCACACCACCCGGAAACTGTGGTCATAGCACAGTGAAGAACACTATTGCATACTTTTGGATGACCGACTGCTGTCTGCCCTGTCGACGTGAGGTGGCACACCCGTAGCGAGACGCTCTGCGCAAGCGACTGGTGGCGCGCGTAGGCGCGGTGCCCTCGAGGCAGGGAAAGGGCGTTACTCGTCTCCGGCGACGAGCCCGCCGCCGCTCCTCCCCAAGCATGACGACCTATGGCAACTTCAACAAAGCCAGCAGAGGCCATGCCGAGCGACCTGATCGGCCATGGCTACTTTGTTGATGACGGTTGAAAATCGGCCAGTCGCTACGGGGGGCAACGTCGCAACACCGACGGATGATTGGAACGTTGTCAGAGCAGGGAACAGGTCGGCGGGTCAATGGGTCTTGGAGGACCATGCGGGGGTGGTTGTTGACTTCGTTTTCGCCGGCCACCAATGGTTGATGGTAGCGGGGTGTTGAGGGGTCTCGGGATTACGGTTGGGTCGGCGGGCTTTCAGGGCACGCCCTGATGGGGGATGGGACCCGCGTCAGGCAGCGGCGCCGAGTGGTGACCGACATCGCCGGTCGCGGCGCCTCTGGTGGGCGAGGCGGCGGCTCGGGTGGACGAAGTGGCCTCATCCACGGGAGTGGTTCTGCAGCAGTGGCAGTAAGGCGGTGACCACATCCGGATCGTCGACGACCGCTATTCGCCAGCCCGGCATGGCGATGCCAGTGGCACCGGCGCTGACGGGTAGGGGCTCGATGCCCATGGGGTTGGTCACCACCTGAAGAACGCATTGAGAGTGGTCTGATACGTGGGCTTGCCCGTGGAGTGAGTGCTATGCGTCCTGGTGATGCGCGTCGGCCAACATCCGCACGAAGGTCTCGGCGTAGAGCGCAACGTCGAGTGGGTATCTACCGGTGAGGAACCGACCGTCCTCGACGATGAACGGCGATTCGACGGTCTCCCCGCGGAGCATGGCACCCTTCGTTCCGACAGCGGCACGCACCTCGGTTTCGGTGTACTTCCAGTAGGTCCGGTATCGGCGACCAACGCGCAAGACCGTGGTGCGGAACGCCCACTTCTCCAGCGGCTTCGTCAGCGTGGTCACCCGGTGACCGTCGAGCACGCTCTTTCCCGTGGCAGGGTCGATTGCCCTGGCGGGCACCAGCACTCCATGGCACACCGCACCTACCAATTTTTCGGCCCGCACGAAGTCGACCACCTTCTTCTGCAGCACCGTGCTGTCGAGGTACTGCCGCATGCCCTTGGCGTGCCCACCCGAAAGGTGTATCGCGTCGAAGTGGTCGGCCTCGATCGCGCGATAAGTGATTGGCGACAAAAACGCTGGCGTCTGGATCATCTCGTCGTAGGCCACTACGGCTTCCTCTTGCGCCGGCAGTGGATGGAACCAGCCACTCGAGAGCAGCCGCTGATCGCAGGCAGCCACGCGCCCATGCTCGGTGGCAAAAGTCACCTCACAGCCGTTTTGTACGAATGCCTTCCACGACACGGCGGCCTCGGTGGTGTCGAAGTCGTTGTCCGGCAATGGCATCACCACGCGACGCCTTCCATCAATCATGAATGCCCCTATGTTCTCGCGAGTTCTAACCGCGGCGCTTCCTGCGCCGCGATCGCTGTATATCTGGGGTCATCCGACATCGTCTGATGCCTCGCCCAGACTCGTTCGTGATCGGCCACGACCCGTCCGTCACGCTGCGCTCAATCACCAACGGGTGCAACGAGTTGTCGTTGCCCCATTGAGGCGGTCGTAATGATCACGCGCCAACCGCGTCGCCGCTCGCCATCCCGTCGCCGGGGCGACCGGCGGCACCTATGGCCCCGCAGACGGCTCCTCGTGGATGGCACAAACGTTGACACCCGTTACGAACGCGGTGGCGGTTGCGGCGCCGACTGGCAGCGGCACGTCAATCCGGGCAGCGATATCTAGGCCAGATGGGCCGCCAGACCGGAGACCCCAGGAGCGACATCCGCAGCCAGGGTGTGCTTATCGGGGTAGTCGCCACCGTTTTGGCGGCGGAAGGGGGTGGGTGTGTCGGTGAACAGCCGCTCGAGCCGCTGCTCGAGCGCCTCCTGGGCGCGCTGAACCCCGTCATCGTCAAGAAACATCGCGCCATGCACAGCAAAGATCGGCAACACCTCCATCCCTGGGTAGAACAGTGCCCCGCGGGTGAAGGGAAATAGGAGTTCTTCCAACGGGCCATTGATTCCACGGGGCCCGTAATCGGCGGCGGGCCCGCCTGCGGTCACCGAAACCAATGCTCGCTTTCCGGCGAGGATGCCCTCGCCGAAACGATAGGCGTTGGTTCCGTCCTTGTAGCCATATGCGAAGTGGTAGGCGTACACCCTGTCGACCCAGCCCTTGAGGATCGCCGGTAGGCCGTACCACCAGATGGGAAATTGGAAGATGATGGCGTCCGCCCACAGCAGCTTGTCCTGTTCGGCTGCGACGTCACGCGTCAGGGAACCGGCAAGGTAGGCCTCTCCGGACGCCGAAACGAGGTCGAACGGCGCTGAGCCGTCTCGCGAAGGGAAGTCGTCGGCGTCGGCGACGGCTTTCCAGTTCATCGCGTAGAGGTCTGAGACCTGGACGTCGTGCCCTTCGCGCTGCAGCACACTGACAGTGTGGTCCCGCAACGTTGCGTTCAGCGACGTCGGACTCGGGTGGGCGTAGACGATGAAAACTCGCACTGAATACTCCTTTTGAAGCGCTCGGCATTCTCCTGCCGATCTGCGGCCCCGTCGACGCTATAGCGCAGAGCAGATCTCCGCGATATCCGGAATACTCATTTTTTTGTCTGATCAGATCGAGATATCTGTTGTGGTGAAGCTTTTGGTAATACCCTGAAGCGATGGACACGTTGACCGACGTCCTCAAGCGGGCGTCCGTTCGCGGTTCGGTGGCTGCCAGCGTGGTCGCCGGGGGGCGCTGGGGGATGCTCATGGATGCAGATGCCATGCCCGGCGCAGCATTCCACGCGGTCACGGCAGGTACCGCGTGTTTGTTGATGAACGGTCGTGGCCCACTATCTCTCGTGTCCGGCGACCTGGTGCTGCTGCCGAGCGGCCCCACCCATGTGCTGGCCAGCGACCCCAGCGCTCCGGTGCGACCTTTCGACCACGACGGCGCGGCGGCAGCCGTCAGGGCCGGTGAGAACCTACCGGTGGGCACTCAGCCAGCGGCGACCCGCATCTTATGCGCGGCTTTCGGACACGATCCGGCGACGGCGTTCAATGCATTCGGCCTGCTGCCGGATGTCGTACACGTTCCAGCGCTGACAGCGCCGCCGCCTCTGCGAAGTGCGCTGCAGCTGCTAGGTGACGAGTTGGCTCACCCGGGGCCAGGTGCCAGCGCGGTCCTCGACCACATCGTGCACATCATGCTCATCCAGCTGTTGCGGGTTTGGCTGGAATCAAGTCGCACGGCCGAACACCCGCCGTCTTGGCTACGTGGACTAACTGATCCTGTCACCGCCGCAGCGCTCACGGCGATTCATCGTGATCCGGCGTATCCGTGGACGCTCGAAACTCTCGCCAGAAGCGCCGGAGTTTCCCGTGCGACGCTCGTGCGCCGCTTCAGCACAGAGGTGGGGTGCCCGCCGTCGGAGTACCTGACCAAATGGCGAATGGAATTGGCCGCGAACAAACTCCGGCTCACCGCGCTCCCGGTCGCACATATAGCCCGTGACGTCGGATACACCTCGGAGTATGCGTTCAATCGGACCTTCGCTCGGTGGCAGGGAGTTCCACCGGGCAGATACCGAACCGCGTTCCTTGCAGCGGAATCCGAGGTGTCGGCATCAGCCGAAAATTGACCCCGCGTCAAGGACATGAACTAGAGCTCGGGAGGTCTCACGCGATGCTGATCGGGAGCCCCCGCCCACATTTGATGGACAATGTAGGTTGCCCATCGAATAGACGAAACCGCCACGGTCGCATGATCATTCACTGCCTGCACCGTCACTGTGACGAATTGACTGCCGCCCGGAAGGCCCGCGGCGGCTGGCGCGTTGGCGGTTGAGTGCCCATCCTGGCGCGAAACCCGCGTGGCGTGCAGAACCCAAGTGGAGGCGCGCCCCGCGGCTTCTCTGGGTGAGCATGAGGCGCTCGCAACGAGTGGACGGCGACGTGATCGATAGCCTCAATTAGCAAGCAGTACAGCTTGATTGACCATGATCGCTGCCAGCGAAATACTAAATGCATTGTTTCGCAACGGTTTTGATGACTACGCGTTCTGCCGACATGTGGTCCGTCGTCGTGAGCCGCCGCTTGCGCCCGAGCTCCGCGGACCCGGCAGTTTCATTGAAGTCTGCGATGGGGTGCCTGGCCGTGAAGTTTTTCAGCGAGAGAAGCAGTTACTGGACGGTGCTGTTGTTCCAAGAGCTGAGGAACTGCAGCGCCTGGTGGGTGGGGCTGTGCGGGGGTGCGGTCATCGTCATCAGGCGTTGGCCAGGGTCGGCGTCGCTGGCGAAGGTGTCCCAGTCCAGTGTGAGCTCGCCGGCGACCGGATGGCGCAGGATCGTGGTTCCGCGACTGAAATTGACCACCTCGTGCACTCCCCACCAGGTGCGGAACCTGTCGTCGCGGGTGCGTAAATCGTCGACCAGTGCGAGCAGACGAGGGTCATCCGGGTTTTGGGCGGCAGATCTGCGCAGTGTTGCGACGCAGTTCCGGGCGTCGGCCTCCCAGTCGGCGTAGAGCGCGCGGACGTCGGGGTGGGTGAAGACCAGGTGTACGTAATTGCGCTGGCCGGGCGGGATGGCGCTGAAGTCGACGTAGACCGCGGCTGCCAACGCGTTCCAGGCCAGGATGTCGAATCGAGGATCGAAGAGGAAGGCGGGAACCCCCGTCATCGCATCGAGGAGGCGTTGAACCTGTGGCCGAATGGGATGCGATGGGGGCGCACGTCGGTCAAGGACGGGCTTGCCGGCGAGTTCATAGAGGTAACTACGCTGCTCGCTGTCGAGTCGCAGGACATCGCAAAGAGCGTTCAGCACCGCAGGCGAGGGGGCAACGCGGCCCTGCTCGAGTCGGGCGTAATAGTCGTGGCTGATGGCCGCCAGCTGAGCGACCTCCTCACGGCGCAGACCGGGGACGCGCCGACGGCCACCCAGCGCGGGCAACCCCACCTCACCCGGGTCCAACTCGGCGCGCCGCGCCCGCAGGAAGCTCCCCAGGGAACCGGCGGAATCCGAACGACTGACCATCTCCCCATTATTCCCGCCCCAGCAGGCCAGGGGAGGGAAGAACTTGTCCTAGGTTGCATGCAGTCGGGGCTATGACTGGCCGTTCCCCGCCGCGGATCCGTTCGGCACGCTAGACGGCATGACACAAGCACACAGCACCAACGACACCACCCCTTCCGCTACGGACCCCAGCGCTGTGTTCCGCGAGTTCTTCGGACGCTGGAGCATCTCGAAAGCCGTCGCGATGGCAGCCTTCGACGAATTTTTCACCCCAGAGACCCTATGGGAGAACGTCGGCCTCGTCACCACGGTGGGCATCGAAGAGGCTAAAGCTCTCGTTGACGCCGAGCCACCCGGCTTCGACACGATGATCGTCGACTTCAAATTCATTGTTTCTCAGGGTCCCAACGTGTTCACCGAACGCGTCGATGACTTCTACAGTGCCGCCGGCGATTTACTGATGTCTGCGCGTGTCGCCGGCGTCGCCGAAATCCGTGACGGGCGCATCATCGCTATGCGGGAGTACTTCATTCCCCCCGCGAATCCCGGGACGTCTGGCGCGGCGACCAACGCCTGACAGGGACCCAAAGTAGACGTCCGTATCGGCGTACCCAGATCCCGCAGCCTTTGATCACGCCCTCGCGGCGGGGACGGCGGCATCTATCCCCCGGCGGGGGAGAGGTGAGCGGCTCCATTGGCACCGCCCTGGCGATGGTTTCCTCAAGTCGTGATACCCAGGGAAGCTTCTGAATAGCGTTGCAGCATAATGCATTTGCCAATGCGACCGCAAGATGCCGGTAACCCGGCATATTCGATCCCGGCGCACTTCTTCCGCGACGCAGCAGTGAATCGGGCTGAATACGACGGGGGAGGGGGCTCTGACTGCTGGCCACACCGCACGCGGCATACCGAAGACGTCGAGCGCCTTTGAAGACGGTATCCGGTCGGGTCGGGCGTTGGTTGTAGCGTCCGTTCTCCGCGGTGCGTGGGCGTCGGTTACGTTCGGAGAAGACGATGGTGGCCAGCTCACCTTCTGCGCTCGCCGACGCACAGCCCGAGCCGTCGGCCCCGGCGGCAACGACGAGAGGAGCGTTCGCATGTCGAATGGCCGACTTCCGCAGCCGGAGCATTGGCCCCCGGGATGGCAGCGCTACCTGCAGAGCAGAGTCCTCTTGGCGATCTATGCGTTGGCCGCCCTGTTGCTCGGTGCCGCCGACCTGACCAGCGGGCTGTACGCGGGAGCCCTGTTGGAAGCAGGCCTGCTGACGTCCCTCGCCCTGGCGATCTTCGTGCTGACGTCGGTGACAAGTGGACGGACCACCGTCCACGTCGAGCACGGATCGACCGGCACGACGTTCACGCCCGACCGGAATGTCAGCCGGCTGGGCTTGGTGTCGCTCGCCCTCTTCGTCGTCACCAGCGTGATCGTGATCATCGGCACGTGGGGGGGACGACCGGGGATATTCTTCGACGTCGACATTGCCGGACAGGCGGTGGCCGTGGCCATCCCCGCAGCACTCGCTGCTACCTGGATGCTGATCCACGCATGGTCGCGCGGCGGCATCGGACAGGTACGAATGACACCCGGCGGAATCGACCACTTCGACGTCCGGCGCATTGTGACCGTCGCCTGGGACGACATCGCAGCGATCAGCGATCAGGTGGATCGACGGATCTTGACGGCATGGGAGAAACTCCAGGCCATGACGCGCAGTGTCTACACCGCGCCGACCCGCAAGACCATCGTCCTCCACCTTCGCGACGGACGACGGCGGCGCGTGGACGACGCCGAACTGTACGTGCCCGACGGCGCCGGACTGTATTGGCTCGTGCGGCATTATTTGCGCAACCCGGACGACCGCACCGAACTTGCCGACGGCCGCGCCGTCGACCGTCTCGCCGACGGACGGTTCGACACCAGCGAGCCCTGAGACAGGCGGTCTCGCCGACCTAAGGAGAGTTATGAGTCGGCGAGACCCGAGCGGGCCGCACGCCCCGAGCCATAGCGGAGAAGGCGAACCCGAGAATACGAGACGCGCTCACCGCCGACCTCCACGGCCATCGCGCACCTCGTAGATGCCGATACGAGTCCGCAGAGCCGGGGACGGTGGGCGGAAAGTGTTGTAAACCAGCCGAAATAGACAGGAGGAGAGGTGTTCGGCAAGCAGCCAGACGTTGATTCATCTTATGCAAGACGCAGTAGTAGTTAAGCTGACATAATGTCGCTTATCGGCACAACACGTCGTGCGTCAACTGAAGTGACCGTAGTCAGTTGCCGGAGTGTCGTGATCAGTCATGGCGGCGACGAGTGACCGTGGCGACGAGTGACCGTGTCGATGCAAGCCTCGAATGGCCACTGCACACCTGGCCACTGCATGCCGGCGTTCTGCTTTGGCGATGCACCTGCCAGACTTCCGGAACCGTATCGTGCGCCAGCAACGACTCCGCCGCCGACGTGTCATTCGCGCGGTCGTCGCCCACAGATGCAGTGCCGCAGTATGGCCACCTTATTGCGTTCTGGCCGCGCCCTTTCCATCTCCGATCATTCCGTCACTGTGACGTATCGACGGTCAATTCCACTGCACGGCACGGCTTTCGAACCGTTCCGCCCACCGTCACTTTTGGTAACGCGCTCTTTCTTTGCCATCCCAGGTCAGCTGCTCATCAGACCAGTTGGAGCTTCATCTCCATCATCCGCTCGCGACGAGCTATCCATCCGCTGTACCGCGGCGAGGCCATTTGTGCCGAGGCTTCCCCCGACTTGATGCCAGGCGGCGCCTATCCCCCACCGCCACAGAAGAATCCGGGCATACGGTGGATAATCTACATTATCCACGAAACGGCGGCGAGGGCTGGAACGCCCATCGGCAGCTAATACTCATCGCTCCGCCGGCGGTAGCGGTTGCGCTAGTTCGGGGAGTTGTACATCTCGATATAGGCGTGCCCAATGGCGTTCTCAGCCGCCTTGCCCCCCGGCGATACTGGTGGCAAATCGTGCTTGGCGCGGTGACGGCTGGCAATGACCATTCCGTAGTAGAGAACTGTGCTGATGTACTCGCCGGATTCCTCGATGGTCAGCTTGATCAGATCGCCTCCGGCGTAGGTGAGGTGCTTC
>Ga0209051_1002694_pt1 | contig 12364 bp, 9 predicted proteins | sample AraplaCvi_mMS_r2_2_FD_184286 | JGI IMG/M metagenome (GOLD analysis project Ga0209051, IMG submission 184286) | Arabidopsis root microbial communities from North Carolina, USA - plate scrape MF_Cvi_mMS_r2 (SPAdes) (version 2) | ecosystem: Host-associated > Plants > Roots > Endosphere | place: USA...
GTGATCTGTGGCGATGCGCCGGGGAGCTCATGCGTGCCCGTCAGTGCAGGTATATATGTTTAGATCAAGCCACCGCGCTCCTGTACAACCATCGCAACCTGGAGCCAGCTCAACACGTCACGCAGTTGATGACGCTCGCAGAAAAGGCGGGCGTCATGTTTGTGATGACGGGCGTTCCTGGGGTCACGAAGCTGTGGGAGATCCACTACGAACTCCGGCGTCGCGTCAGTGTGGTTTGGATGCCGCCGTACAATGTGCGAACTGATTGGGACCGCGAACAGTTCTTGAGGCTTCTCATCACCATGGAAACGATGGAGAAGCTAGAAAGCGCATTCCTCCTAGTGACAATGTCAGATGAGCTTCTCGCGGCCACTGGCGGGATATTCGCAGAGGTCCTGCAGCTTCTCAAACGGGCGCGAGTCGCGTGTCGTAAGAGGGGTGGAAACGGATTAAGCCGGTCAGACATTCGCTCAGCGGTTTATCCCGAAAGGGACCTCGCAGCGCTATGGGATGACGTCCGACGGTTTGAGAAGGCACGGGCTGCGGCGGATTTAAGCTCATATGAGCCCACGAAGCGGCGGGAAAGCAAGTTGCTAGCCTCGGGGGGGTGACTGCGTCATGTCACCTGAGCAGAGTCATTGGACGGTTCTTCCCCCACTGGCGGTTCGCGGCCTTCGTAGTCCCTTGGTCGAATCTCTCCAGTCATACGTGAATCGCCTGGCTCGCGTCTCGGGCGCTTCGCCTGATGGCATACGCAAATGGGCGGCATCGGCGGCGCACTCCGGTGATGAACCTGACAGGTACGCCGGTAGTGCAGTACGTGCAGGCATCCAGCAGCTGACCGGAATGCTTGAGGTGCGGTGCACAACGCTTTGGGTGATGGAGAATTGGCTCGTCGCCGCCCCGTCCCATGCGCCGGCGGACAGGTTGAGGCGCTGGTGCCCACGATGCATCGCGGAGTGGGATGATGAAGTTTCATGGGAGCCGCTCTGCTGGGACCTGGGCGTTCTGATGAGGTGCCCGGTCCACCAGTGCGAGCTTGAAAGCCTCTGTCCAACTTGTGGTGGAATCCAGCGAGCACGCAACGGCCGCCCGACTCATTGCGGCTCTTGTCGTCAGAGCTTGGCTGGTAAAGGCATATTCTCTACGCGCTCCCACTATGAAATATGGTCGGAGCATCAGGTGGCACAACTTCTGATGTATTGCTCCGATCCATCTGAAGAGCAGCTTCCTGCAGAGCAATTCCGTGACTTTAGAGAGGCGTTCGGCAGGGAGGTCGTAAGCGACGACACTTTCACTTCTCTCGATAGGCAAACGGTGCTTGAGCTCTTAGGTGTGCGGTGCGATGGCGTGCGCATGCTTCCATCCCGGAACCGAATGACCCTCCAGCGGCTTTTAAATATCTGCTCCCTGCAAGGAATTGGGATTATGGACCTAGTTCTTCGTCCACGTGAGGCGGCCTCTAGGCCTCTCGTTGTGGGATGGCGGGACTCTTCGAGTATCCCTCTGCCGCCGGCTTCGCACGATGCACTCTTCAGTAGTTTTCGTCGTGTCACGGAGCGCATGACCGCCGATCACCGGAACGTCTACGTGCCACCAATTGATTTCATACTTAAGGCGATGCGTATAAGTCGAACCATGCTGATGGACGTCGCGGCCGACGTCTATGCGCGCTACGAAAGCAAGCGGAAAGACCAGGTACTGGAGGTGGCTCAGCTGCACTATGAAAAGTCCTTTCGGTCGGCTGTATGGTGGCTCGGCCAGCATGCTCGTTCCATACCCAAGGAGGTCGAGGTGGCGCGACTGATGAGCTACGCCGTTGCGACATCGTCGCTGTCTAAAGAATCATGCGAGCGGACGGTCATGGCCGCACTGCGGTGGCACAATCTGCTGGGTGAAATTCGGACGCGCAGTTACTGAAAGAGGCCAAAATCTGCCGACGTGCCTGCGGACAGATTAGCGAATCTCAGCTGCGGGGTTACAGATGCTTGGGTGATGAAATGAGACGAGATGTAGTCAGACGCGTTAGCAAAGGATCGCGCCGCTCGCTGTCGCCGGCTAAAGCCGGCGGGGCTAATAAAACCGGATTGACGTTCATTTGTTACGGCGAGCTGGCCGGGCAGCAGCCTTACGAGGCATGGTGCACGGCCCATGCCGGCGTGCATGCTGTGGCTTTGGAGACCATCGCCGAAGACCTGGGTGTACCCAGCCATCGCGTGGCGGGCTGGCTCGGCCTTTCAAGGCGTGCGGTGGCAAGGAAGGTGCGGATGCGACGCAGCTTCGACGTGAGCGACTCCGAGCGGGTTTTAGCCCTGGCCCGCATCATCGGCCAGCTAGTATCCGCCTCTCCCTCCGTCGACCCGCGAGCCTCAATACTAATGCTGCGCTGGCTGGGATCCTGGCTCGAACGCCCGCTTCCGGCTCTGGGTGGTCTACCGCCTTGCGTGCTCATGGACACAGCGGAGGGCCGTCAGTTGGTTTCTCTAACTTTGGCACAGATGGTAGATGGCTCCTACGCGTAGGGCGTCCGAGGTCGAGCTATCTATGTCGATGTCCCGGAGCCCGACAGGTCAGCCTTCTTTCAAAGCCACGCGCGTATGACGCTTTAAGTTTTTCAACTATTCGAGACCACCAGCTAAGCGGAATGGGACGAAAATGTAAGGATAGTCTCAGTTCGCATCCGCTTTGAGAGCTTTCCGGTGGCGGTCATCGGCAGGTACCTACTCGCCGCAGGCAGCTCACGCTCGGTCTCAGTAATCAGCCTCAAGCCGGCGAGCGCACCCGCCCGGGCTACGCCGGCGGAGTTTTGAATGAACGTATCCTTCAGGCAGGAATTGCCGAGGACGTAAGTGGCGCGGCCGGACGGGCGCAGCACCCGTTCGGCCTGCTGCATCATTTGTATTAGATCGTTGGCATAACGGCGCACCATTCGTCGGTGACGCGGCGCAAGTTCCCCGAGGTCACACATGGCTCCGGCTACATCCTCGACCTGAGCGTCAGCCGCTTCCGTGCCTCGTTCGGCACCGACAGTATTGGAGCGAATCGTTCGGAGGTCGCCCAGCCGATGACCCAGCCAAACCAACGAAAGCCGATGGCCGCGCATATAGTCGATCGCGTTGAGATAAGGCGGCGATGTAAGTATTGCGTCGACGCTATTGTCTTCGAGCGCAATTTGGCGCGCGTCGCCCAAACTCACCTCTGCACGGCCGTTACTAGCTCCGCCAAATTCGCTCGTTTGATCGTGCAGGCGCTTGATGAGCTGGTCCACAGATCGCGAGAAGCCCAAATTGACGTCGTAGCTCGATTCGAGGCTAACGCGGTGAGGGCGGCTGTGTGATGTATCGCGAGCGAGCGAGGCACACTGCTCTTTCGTGATTATGATGCGGCTCAAGGCGACCTGTAGCACATCGACGGCGCCGCGACGTAGCAATCCTAGATTGGCGGTACGCCTGCGATGTAGGACAACGGCGAGACGCGTGAGCGCCCGTCTCTGTTCCGGAGCAAACCAATACTCAATAAACTCGCGCGTTTCCCCGTCGTGCCACTCCGGCTGTTCGAGACGTAGATCGACCTGCGCGGCCTCCTGAATGACCCCCTGGCGTTCGCGAAGAACGGCTCCCGGGTCGACGCGGCTCGTCCAGACGCGGCTCATCAATACGGCCAGAGGATCCATGTCGAAACCGACCGCAGTATGGCCTAGTGCAAGCGCCTGACGGAGAACCGTGCCCGATCCTGTCATCGGATCCAGCACGACGCTCTGCGGCGGAAGGGCAACCAGCGATGTAAGGGCCAGTTCCGGTGCCATACGAGCTGGAAAAGGGTGCACGGTGCGAATCTGCATCGTTGGATACCTGTCGGGCGTCATTCCTGGCGCCCCATCATTAATCGTGGATTGTCTCAGGAATTCGGACGAGCCGCTTCTTTATGCATTTGTCGGATTGCCGTGTTCAACGAATGGAGGGCGCTCAGCACTGCATTCCACCCAGGGCCTTCAGTAGCCGAAAATGCTTGGCTGCTTTCGCCGAGCAAATGCATGCATTGCATAACCACGGCCCAAGGCGGCTCGACCTTCCCCGTCTCGTATCGAGAAATGACGGCTTGAGAACGCCCCAATTCAATTGCAAAAGCGCCTTGGGACAACCCGCTGTGCAGACGCGCACGCCTCACGATTGCGGCCGGATTGGGGGCTTCGAAACTATGCATAAGATGCATACTATGCATAGAGTGCATGATATGCAACCGTTTACGTATGCTTCCATGCGGCGTGGCGCCGCCTAAGCCCTGCACCTATGGACTACCTGTCCTCGAGATGGTCGGGCGGCCGGCGCCTACAAGGTAGCGCTGTACCCGGAGCCCCATTGCGGGGCCCGGGCAGGGGTGCTTACATTCACCGATCCGTATAGGGAAGACGGGGTTGCCCGGCTTCCATTAGCGTTCGTTGGGAACAAAGGGCACAACGCAGGGAAGTCAGATGAATCGTACCTTCGATATCAACCGCTTTACGCGACCGTCGGTGCCAGTCGCGCAATACAATCGTCAACTGAAGCGCCTTACCAGCGCGGGCAAAGAGGTCCAATCCATTGAGAAGGCCGTTCGTGGCGCGGTCACCAATCTTGAGCGAGGGCATCGGTCGTTCGTGATCTACGGAGAGCCGCAAAGCGGCAAGACCGAAATGATGATTTGCCTGACGGCGAAGCTGTTGGACGAAAACTGCGACGTTATCGTCCATCTTCTAAATGACAGCGTTGACCTTCTTGGGCAAAACCTCGGGCGATTTAAGACGTCGGGACTTGCGCCCGCGGCAAGAAATTTTAGCGAGATTCTCGACCCCGCGGTGAAGATAAAAGGTCAGAAGCACGTGATCTTCTGCAAGAAGAACGGCTCGGATCTCAAGAAATTGCTGGAGAAGCTTGACGGCGTCGACGGCGTGATCGTCATCGACGACGAGGCGGACTACGCATCTCCTAACGGTAGGGTCAACTCGGGTGGCAAGACCGCAATCAACGATTTGATCGATAAGATACTTAAGAAAAAAGGAATCTACATCGGCGTAACGGCGACACCGGCGCGCCTGGATCTAAACAACACCTTCAAAAACGACAGTAACGTTTGGGTCGATTTTCCGCCCCATTCGAAGTACACCGGCCAGGACACCTTCTTCCCAATCGCGGGTAAGGTGGCCTATCAGCGAACGCTTCTTCCTGACGCTGGTGCGGATCCACGACACGCACGGCAGGCATTGTTTGGGTTCCTGGTCAACGCTGCTTACTTAAATTCGTACGTCAACGCCCGTGAGCAGTGCTACTCGTTCTTAATCCACACTAGCGGTAAGAAGGCCGATCATAAGGATGACTGGACGGCGGTGCACGACACGCTGTCGGTGCTAGTCTCTCGCGACGGGGCGAAATTCGAACGATACACGAATGCGATATGGGATCTTGCGAAGGCTCGATATCCAGATGCGTCTTCCGACGACCTGACAACGTACATCCTGGAAAATATCTCGCGGTACGCGATCGTGGTGCTGAATAGTGAGAGGGACTGGAAAGACAACTCAGGCGCTGCGACGGATCCCAAGAGCCTATTCACAATCATTATTGGTGGCAACATCGTTTCGCGCGGCGTAACGCTTAATAATCTTTTGTCCATGTTCTTTACTCGAGACGTGCAGCACAAGATTCAGCAGGACACATACATTCAGCGCGCACGAATGTTCGGCAGCCGTGGAGACTACCTAAGCTTCTTTGAGCTGACGATCCCCGAAGCTCTCTACATGGATTGGCATCGTTGCTTTGTCTTTCATCGCTTGGCCTTGTCGGCGATTAAGGAGGGACTCGGCTCTCTTGTCTGGTTAGGCGATGCCCGCATTTCTCCCGTTGCCAGCAGCAGCATCGACCGCTCCACGGTGGACTTGGACCGGGGTGAGATGTCGTTCGCGATATTCGGATACAGCGAGCAGATAGAGAGCCTCCTGGCATCAAGCATGAGCTCACAAGAAAAGTTGGCTGCGCTTGGCGACATCCTGGGAGAAGCATTGCCTGCGTATCTGGTTCGCTACATTGAGCGCACATCTATTGGGCTAAGTAATCCTGTCTATGTACACGACGCCATGGATATTTCCGGCTATCGGGATGCTGACCCCAACGCACTTATGCGTAGCAAAGGTTTCATCGGTGCTTCGCAGCTAAGCAAAGCGCCGGCCTCAACGGTTCATCATTTGTTTGTAATTCACAACGCTAAGGGCAGCGCGCGAGTGATCTACAAGTTTGTCGGAACGATTAAGTTCTTGAAGAATTCTGCGAATGATCCGTGAGTACAAGCTGTACCACGGTGCCGTCTTGGCTGACATCGTAGCTTTGCACGGCGGATCGGTAACCATACGTTCGCTGGCGGACGAGGGCCGCCAGCTCAATTATGTGATCAATGACCTGATCGGTCTGCATGTGAAATATGCGACCCAGCGACTGCACCCTTGGCCATTTAGTTTCTCGGCGGCTCACATCGCCTCGCTGGCTGAGCTGGCATCGACCTATGCAGCCTGTTTCGTGGTGCTCGTATGTCACACCGACGGTATAGTCGTGCTGAATGCGGCCGACGTAATCGCTTTGGAATCCGATGCTGAACAAGTGTGGTTGCGCGCGGACAGGAAAAAACGAGAGATGTACACCGTGCATGGTCCAAGAGGTGCGTTCCCAGGGAAATATAAGACCACCGTAGAGCCAGTCGTGGATGCGATGTGGCGTTTGGAACGAAGGCGTCGGTAGGTGGGGGGTGTAACTCGCCTCAATCCGGCCGGAGCGCACCGGTACTTGTCTGCGGACTAAGCGTCTTCGGCAAATATCCCATCCGCGGAGTACTTTGAGGCCCGGGGCAATTCGATGCCTACCAGACAGGCCCCGCCTGTCCCGGGTCAACTTGGCTCTAACATCCCGTAGCGGTAGCTGGCAGAATTGCGGTTATACACAGGGGAATAATGGAATGAGCGCTCTGCAGGAGTTGTCGAACGGGGTTGCTACCAGCGTCACGCCCGATTCGATCGGGAAGCACAGCGCCGATATCGCTGTTGAGCTGAGTGCTCGCTTTTTGGAGCACTTCAGCGAGTTCATGTATTCGTCGCCTCAGAAGGCGTTTGAGGAGCTCGTCTCTAACGGCTGGGACGCGTTGGCCGAATACGTCGATATCTGGATCCCGCCTGACCTGATGGCGCAAGGGGCGACGATGGCCGTCTTAGATAACGGCGAATCGATGGATGCCGACGGCTTGCGACGTCTTTGGCATATCGCGTCCTCCGAGAAACGCCGCACGCCAGTGCGCGGTGGCCGCAAAGTCGTGGGCCAATTTGGCATTGGCAAACTCGCAACCTACGTGCTCGCTCGGAAGCTAACCTATATCTGCAAGGCCCGGGACGGGAAGATTCGCCGAGTTACGATGGACTATCGGCGCGTCGACGAACGAAAGGAAGACGGTAGCGACCCATTGATGCGAGAGCTGCAGATTCCGCTTTTCGATGTGGAAACAAACGAGGTCGCCGAAGCGCTTAAGGGTGTGTACGGCGGCGAACGCATCCTCGAACTTATCCGCGATGGCGTTCCTCATCCGGGCCCCGTAAAAGAGGTCGATGAATATGGTGGGGCTGAAGGGGTCGCCACGCCTCCGCCGCCAGGCACGTGGACGCTCGTCATCCTGTCCGATTTGAAGGCGACGGGGCAGGAGCTGAAGCTAGGCATCCTCCGCCGTATGCTCCAGAGCGCATTGCCGTTTCGTAGCGCGATGGCTATTTGTGTTAACGGAGTACAGCTTCCATCGTCAAAGCTCGACGCGCGCATCGTGCGTGAATGGAAGCTCGGACCGAGCTTGCCAATCCAGGCATTCGACTTCGAGGAGCTCGACGGGGAGGACAATATCGTCACTCACACCGTCCCGCTTCATCCGAAAGAGGCGCCAGTTGCGCATGTCACCTTGCCCGGTATAGGCATTGTCACCGGTACCATCACCCTATTCGAGAACCAGGTCAGCGGCGGCAAAAGCGATGAGCTGGGCGCGTCCAATGGCTTCTTCGTAAACGTGCTAGGTCGTCTTGTGAATCAGGCGGACCCCGCGTTTGGCGAGAAGAATCTAAGCCACGCAGCTTGGGCGCGGTTTCGAATGACTGTACGAGCTGATGGCCTCAATGCGTTTTTAACGACGGACAGGGAGAAGTTCAAAAGTCGCAGAGAAGTACTCATCTTTCGGGCCTTCCTCCGACGTTGCTTCAACGTCGCCCGACAGCTCCACGACGCAGACTCGTCTGTCGTGATGCCCGACGGTGGCGATGTTCTGGTTAAGTCACTGGGCGTAGTATCACTGAATCCGCTTCGCAACGTTGTCGACGACGTTCTGGCGTCAGACAGTTCTGTTCCCGACCTTTTTGACGAGGCTGGGCTGGGTGATCGGCAAGAGCAATCCCGGCGTTGGCGCGAACGTACCTCGGAAAACATCCGTAATGCGCTTCAAGAGGTTAGGTTCGAGTCTGGTGGCGACGGATCACTGGTCAAATTCCGCTTGGTAGACAACACCATCGTCGTCAACAAGGATCATCCGTTTGCAATAGAGCATTCGCATTCTCGAGCGGAGAAGGAATTGCTTCGTACAATGGCGATGGTCAATCTCTTGTCCGACGTATTCGCTATCAATATCGGCATATCCAAGGAGGCGCTCCAGGAGGTTCGCGACTACCGTGACCGCCTGTTGCGGTTCCGTGCCATGCAAAACCGACGGTCTGGACTGCATCTGGCTCGACTTCTGCTGAACACGCAGCATGACAGCGCGAATAGTCGACTACTTGAGAAGGTCGTGGCAGATGCACTGCGTTTCTTAGGATATCGCGTAGAAGAAAAGGCGGACCCAGGCGAACCCGAGGGCATCGCGGCTGCCTTCCCAACTCCGTCAGGTGCGGAGCCCACGGCAGGGAACCCGCAGCCACCTTTGTACAGTTTTACTTATGACGCGAAATCATCGAAGCACGAGGTTGCCGCAACTGGGAACATCAACCATGCGGGCCTCGTGGAGCATAGGGAGCGGTATCAGGCCGATTATGCATTAGTCGTTGCACCTGGTTTCAGTGACGGCGCCATGGTGACTCGATGCACACAGCAGAGAATCACCCCGATCACAGGACGAGATCTCGGGCGGCTACTCGAGTTGGCAGTGACCTACGGCGCGATCCCATTGGATAAGTTACGTGAGATGTTTGCCTATTATGACCCCGACAAGGTTTCGGCATGGGTCGACCAGCTAGGCCATTGGTTGGCTTCAGCGAGACCGTTAACGATCGATCTCTTCCTGCGTGCTCTGAAGAGCCTGGAAGGTGAGATCCCCGACGAGCTCACCGCCGCGATGGTAGCCCATCGGTGCCGCACGGTCTTCTCAGCGCCGACGATCAAAGCTTCTCACGTCGTCACGCTCGTCAAAGGTCTTGCCGAGATAGTTCCGGATCTTATCGGTATCGAAAGCGAAAAGATCGTGGTAAACGCTACTGCCGAGAAACTGAAGGCCGCCATTGAGGTTCAGTTGGACAGCTTGCATGATGCGCCCGGCGAGTAATGGCAGCGACAATCAGCTTCGGTTAGAGCACCCCCGCATGGGCTGCTGAAGGCGAGTCCACTATGAGTACAATTGCACCTGACTACATCGCTGGACGGCTGACCGCTCGAGATTGGTACGATCTTCGTGACCGATTATCAGCAGACCGCACTGAACTTTGGCAAGAAGCATTCGCAGACTATTTCGAGGAGCGCCTGAGGCTTCGGTACCTACATCCGATCCGTCTTTTGCAGGAGAACGGAACGTTTCAGGGAGAAGGGTTTTCGATCGTTGCTATTCAATGCAGCTTGATCGAATTTCTGGAATCCACGGCTAAAGGAACGAACTACCGCTATCTGCGGCGTGGATCTGTACTTGGTCCTTTCGAGTATAGCTCTAGCAAAGCCGTTTTCGTTTCGTTCCTTACAGCGCATGCCCCTTTCTCGAATGCATTCGATGCTGCCTCAGCGGAGGATTTTTATGAGGGAGTGCGTTGCGGGCTTCTCCATGAGGCGCGCACCAAGAACGGGTGGCGAATCTGGGCTAAGCACGGTGGGGACATCGTGGCAGACCCACGGAACCGCATCGTCTATCGCGATAACTTTCAAGAGGGATTGCTCACATACATCCGCAATTATGGCCAGCGTTTACTACACGATCGCGAGCTGCAGGCTGCATTTATTCGGAAGTTTGACTCACTCTGCACCTAGCTGAGCTGGGTGCACCCTCGGGTACGCGGCCGTGCAGCACGTGGAAGTGTGTCAAAGCCAAGCGCCCGCCCTAGGCATGATCTGCACTACCAGCCACGTATAGCGAATCGTTTTATCCGGATAAAACGAGGGTGTTCACCAAACGCCGCGCGCACCATTCACCATAGTGCTCGCTCGCACGAGCACTATGGTGTTTCGTCCACATGCCTAGGAATCCCTCCAGTTGCACCGCAGCAAAACCCTCCCTAAATTGGTGCAATGCATGCACCTGATCAGGCTGACCTCTTAACCCTTCTCGGCACCGGCTTAGCGGTAGTGCATGAGAACTTCCGTGTCGGCTGGATAAATCCCGCCCTCGGCGAAATGCTGGATGTAGGCCCCCGCACGGCGGTAGGCCAGCCTGTAGGTCAACTCATCCGCGATCCAAACCTGGCCGCCCAGTTGGCCCGCACGAACAGTGAGGCCCGCGGCTTCAACCTCCGCGCCGTCACCTTCGGCACCGCCCGCGGCCGGGACATCACGGCCGACCTGGCGCTCCAGCCGATCGGTGATGGGCGGGTCCTGATCGAAGTCCACCCGCTGGCTCCGGACCTCAGCGTCACCGAGACCCCCCTCTCCGCCACCCTCCGCGGCTTTGCCCATGAAGTGAAGAACCCGCTTGCTGGTCTGCGTGGTGCGGCGCAGCTGCTGGAGCGTCGGGTGGCGGATGACGACCTTCGCTCCCTTGCGGCCATGGTCATCGCCGAGGCGGACCGCCTCGCTGCTCTGGCCGATGGTCTGCTTCGCCATGGCGGTGCGGCGCGCATCGGCCCGGTGAACATCCATGAATTGCTGGAACGCCTGGAGGGGCTGGTGACGGCGGAGGCGAATGCGCCGGCCGTGCGCCACGACTACGACCCGAGCCTCCCCGACGTGCTCGGCGACAACGACCGACTCCTGCAGGTCCTGCTCAATCTCACGCGAAACGCCATCGAAGCCGGCGCGCGCACGCTCACGCTGCGAACCCGGATCGAACATGGCGCGCGCCTTGGCGATCGCACCGTGCGTGCCGCCTTGCGCGTGGATGTGACGGACGACGGCCCGGGCGTACCGGACGAGCTTCGCGATGTGCTGTTCCAGCCACTGGTCAGCGGCCGCCCCGACGGCACCGGCCTCGGCCTGGCGCTGTCGCGCGAGATCGCGCTGGAGCATGGCGGTGACCTGCGTTACGTGAGCCGCCCCGGCGATACCGTGTTCTCCCTCTACCTCCCCATGGAACGCCCGCATGAGTGAGATCTGGATCGCCGACGATGACCGTGGCGTGCGCTTTGTCCTGGCCGAAGCGCTACGCGATGCCGGCCACACGGTGCGCGAATTCAGCGCCGGCGATGCGGTACGGGCCGCGCTGGAAGAAAGCCGCCCGGCCTTGCTCGTCACCGACGTGCGCATGCCCGGGGAGAACGGTCTTCGGCTGCTTGAAGACCTCACGCGCCGGAATATCGGCCCGGTGATCGTCATGAGCGCCTTCACCGATGTGGCCACGACGGCCGCGGCCTATCGCGCCGGTGCCGCGGATTACCTCGCCAAGCCGTTCGACCTGGACCAGGCCGTGGGCACGGTGGAGCGTGCGCTCGCCGCGGCGAACGAAGAAGTCAGCATTCCGGTACAGCGCACCGACGAGCACGCGTTGATCGGCGAGAGCGCCGCGATGCGCGAAGTCTTCCGCCTGATCGGCCGCGTGGCGGCCAGCGACCTCAACGTGCTGATTACGGGCGAAACCGGTACGGGTAAGGAGTTGGTCGCCCGCGCCCTGCACGAAGAGAGCGCCCGGGCCGGAAAGCCGTATGTCGCGTTGAACACGGCGGCCATTCCCTCCGAATTGCTGGAAAGCGAGCTCTTCGGCCACGAGGCAGGCGCCTTCACCGGCGCGACGCGTCGCGTGGCCGGCCGCTTCGAACAGGCCGATGGCGGCACACTGTTCCTCGACGAAATCGGCGACATGCCGCTCGGCCTTCAGACGCGCCTGCTGCGCGTATTGGCCGGCGGTGAGTTCTACCGCGTAGGTGGCCGTGAGCTGATGCGCGGCAATGTCCGCATCATCGCCGCCACGCACC
>Ga0209051_1002695_pt1 | contig 12362 bp, 15 predicted proteins | sample AraplaCvi_mMS_r2_2_FD_184286 | JGI IMG/M metagenome (GOLD analysis project Ga0209051, IMG submission 184286) | Arabidopsis root microbial communities from North Carolina, USA - plate scrape MF_Cvi_mMS_r2 (SPAdes) (version 2) | ecosystem: Host-associated > Plants > Roots > Endosphere | place...
ATTTTTGCGTATGACATGCTGTTTGCTGCGGCCATCTCTGTGGCACAGTTTTTCGTAACCGACGCATGGCAACTGTTGATTCTGCGCTTCGCGCTAGGAATGGTACTCGGATTCGATTATGTCGTGAGCAAGGCCCTGCTGACAGAGTTATCGCCCATTCGATTCCGGGGAAGGTTGCTCAGCATTATGGCCATCGCGTGGGCGGCAGGCTACGCTTTCTCTTACATCGTAGGTTTCTTCTTGCGAGACCTGGGGCCCGACGCGTGGCGCTTCATGCTGATAGTGAGTGCGGTCCCGGCCACGCTGATCTTTGTCTTTCGCCTCGGTGTGCCAGAGTCTCCGCTTTGGCTCATCAGGAAAGGACGTGCAGAGGAAGCCGAAAGGATCGTCCGAGCCAAGTTGGGGGAAGGGATCGTCCTGCCTGCGACGGTAAGCCAGGTCGTCAAGACCGGTGGTGAGTGGGCCGAGCTGTTCTCGAAGAAATGGAGAAAGAACACCGCCATCGGAGGAATTTTTTACGCATGCCAGGTCATCCCCTATTTTGCGCTCGGCACCTTCCTGCCCAAGATCTTTGAAGCGCTTCACGTCACCGACAAGTATCTCGGCGGTCTGGCCTACAACATCTTCTTGCTGCTTGGCGCGGTGATCGGGACTATTATCGTCGACCGGATTCTCAGGAGATCTTTCCTGATCGGTACGTTCCTGGTTGGAGCCGGCGTTCTTGCGGTCCTGGCTGCCGGCATGCTGGGCTCGACCGGTGTGATTGTTGCCTTTGCCCTATTTGCCCTGATCTTGTCGGCAGCGGCAAACCTGGAGTTTATCTACCCTCCGGAACTTTTCCCTACGCATTTGCGCGGGACGGGTGTCGGCTTCGCGGTAGCGACAAGTCGATTTGGCTCCGCGGCCAGCACCTTTCTTCTGCCCATCGTCGTCCAGAACTTCGGAATTCAGGCAGCGCTCGGCGCCTGCGTTGTCGTCATGCTGGTAGGCGGGATCACCTCGTACCTGTGGGCACCGGAAACGTCGAAGATGAAACTCGCCGAGGTGCAATGAAACGTCGGCCGGGAGTCCACCTCGCACACCTTGCTGCGGGCGTATTTTCCGGCTGCGTGACCAGCCCTTCGTCGAACAACCGACGCGGAAATATCCGCCGCTCCGACGCCCGACGCCTGGTGTGGCGTAGTCTGATGCGTTATGTCTGGACCACGATTGGAAAGCAACTATGTCGCCAAACAAGCCGATCGATATGCACGCGGTACAGGTCTTCGTAGCTGTCGCGGAAGAAGGCAGCATGTCCGGCGCTGCGGCGCGGATGGGCATTTCTCAATCGGGTGTCTCGCAGATCGTACGACAGCTGGAAGATGAACTGGGCGTAGTGCTCGTCAATCGAACCACCCGCCCCATGGCGCTGACACCGTTCGGCATAGCGTTGAGAAACCGCGGCGCCATCCTGAGCGAGGAAATAGCGAACCTGAAGGCGCAGATCATCGAGGCGGGCCAAGGGATCAAGCCAGACCTCCGCGTCGGACTCGTCGACTCGTTTGCTGCAACTTGCGGATCGGTGTTTACAAAGCGGCTGCTTGGCAAAGTCTCGCAACTGTCGATACGGACCGGATTGAGCCCGCAACAGGGCGAGGCGTTGCTGCGCCGCGATCTGGATCTCATCGTCACGAGCGACGCACTGATGGACGCCAACGACGTGGTGCGGTACCGGCTGTTTTCCGAGCGGTACCTCGTCATCACGCCAAAAAATTGGCACAAGCCTGTCCGGACCGTCGCAGACATTAAGGCTCTGGCAAACGCTCTCCCGATTGTGCGCTTCAACCGGAAGTCGCAGGTTGGGCTGCAGATCGAGCGCTATCTGCGGCGGATCGAGTTACGGATGGCGAACCGGCTGGAGCTCGACAACGCCGATGCCCTGACTTCCATGGTTGCCGAGGGCATTGGATGGGCTGTGACATCACCGATGTGTCTGCTCCAGGGTGCACCGTATGCGAGTCAGGTTGCCACGCATGTTGTTGAAAAGCTGGGGCTTGAACGGTCGCTCTATCTTGTGGCGCGCCGGGACGAGTACAGCGTGTTCTTCGAAGATGCGTGCGATACGGCGCACGAAGTTATTGAAACATCCTTCCTGCCGAGGCTAAAAGCTTTAGGCCAGGACATTGAAAAACTGATTACTGTTGGTGATAGGAATACACATGAATAAGCTTGCTCACGCTGCATCACGAACGGAACGCGACTACGTTGGTGACGTCGCCATTCCCGGCGACAAATTGTACGGGGTTAACACGGTGAGAGGGGTAGACAACCTCACCGTCTCCCCGCTCAGCATCGCGCACTATCCGGAGTTCCGGGCGGCCTTTGCACAATGCAAATGGGCCGCGGCCCTGGCGAATCGCGATAACGACGTGGTGACTACGCAGCAGTGTGATGTGATCGTTCGCGCGTGTCGGGAAGTCATTGAGGGTCGGTTCGATGACTCGCTCATCGTCGACCTGTTGGAGGGCTCGGGCGGGACGTCGACAAACATGAACTTCAATGAGGTCATCGCAAACCGGGCTCAGCAGCATCTGGGCCATGCGCCTGGGTCATACGATGTGGTTCATCCGAACGACCACGTCAACCGTTCGCAGTCGACCAACGACGTGTATCCGGCCGCCCTGAAGATTGCAACGTACGCAATGCTCGGACCGCTGATCACGGAAGTGGAAAAACTGGCTGTGCAGTTCGACAGCAAGGCAGCGGAGTTTGCAGAGATCCCCCACCTTGGCCGCACTTGTCTGCAGGATGCGCAGCCGATGCGGCTTGGACAGCTTTTTGGCGGTTACGCGTCGCTGACGCACCGTCTAGCGGACGAACTGGCGGCGGTACGCGACAAGCTGCGCACGCTCCCGCTAGGGGGTACCGCAATCGGTACGGGCTTCGGCGCGCCCCCGGGATATCGCTCGGCGGTCTATCAGCACCTCTCGAGTATTGCCGGCGTGGAATACACCCCGCCGTCGAACTCATTTGACGCGATGCAGAATATGGATGTGTTCTCGCGCGTCTCGGGCGAACTGCGTACCTGCGCAGCGTCTCTCGCCAAGATCGCATCGGATCTAACGGTCCTGTCATCTGGCCCGGTAGGCGGACTGGGGGAATTACGCCTTCCCGAAGCGCAAGCCGGCTCGTCGATCATGCCGGGCAAGGTCAATCCCGTTCTGCCGATGGCCATGATCCAGCTAAGCTTTGCGGTGATCGGCAATGACGTCGCGGTATCACAGGCCGTTCAGTACGGCGAACTGGAGATCAATCACTTTGAGCCCGTGGTGGCCTCCCGAGTGTTCGACAGTATCGCGCTGCTTACCAACGGCATCCGGCGGTTCACGGAGAAGTGTGTTGCCGGCATTACCGCTGACGTTGCCCGCAATGAGCAGCATTTGATGGATTCGATGGCGGTGGCCACCGCGCTCGTACCCCAACTTGGATATGCTCACGTGAGCAGACTGGCGCGGCAGTCCGTTGCGGAAGGTCGCCCGTTGCTGACTATCCTGGACGAGTCCGGCCTGCTCGCACGGGCCGACACCTTGTCGGCAATCGATAAGGCCTCGCATCCGGTATTCGAGGCGTAAATAGCGTTATTTGATGTTATCGGCCGGCCGGCTCGAAGTTTTTCGGCCGGCCGATTACGACATGGTGGATTGACAGGAAAATGCTAGGAAGGAAAGAACTTCTCGGTTTGCTAGAGCAGAATGGTGTTTTGTTCGCCTGCGAGCAGCATGAACAGGTTCTCAATATAGCGGAATCGGGAGAACTTCGGCTCTCGCTCGAAGGCGCTCGCTGCAAGAATCTCCTGCTTCAGGACAAGCAAGGACAGCACTACCTTGTCGTGACTACCGCGGACAAGTCGCTGGATCTTTCGGCCGTTGCAAAGACATTGAGCAGCAAACGTCTTTCGCTCGCGTCCGCCGACCAAATGTTTATGTTGCTCGGGGTCCGTCCCGGCTCACTAAGCCCGCTCGCCCTAGTCAATGATATCTCCGGCAAGGTCCGTCTCGTCGTCGACGAGGATCTCGCTCGAGAATCGACGTTACTATTGCATCCGCTCGAGAGCACTGCAAGCGTGGCCCTGTCGAGGCATGACCTCGAAGGCTTTCTTTGCAGCATTGGCCATCCTCCCGCCTGGGCTGTCTTGAAAGAGCGGACGTGTGCTTGAACATCCAGGATGTGTCCAAAACAAGGTCCGCAGCGCGTGTGAACGTGGCCAGCTGAGTTCGATAAGCGATTCCACTCAAGTATTGGCGAATGCCCCTTCGTGTCGACGCGAGGCCGGCTTGCCGAACTACGATGAGTGGCGTTGTGCCAAGGGCTGCAAGTGTGCTAGCAGCAAGCGTCCCGCAGGGGTCAAGGTGTGTATATTGCGATAACAGACGACGAATTCGCGTACCGCCCACGATTCATTGAGATCGATTTGCGACAGTCTCGCTGCCGCACCGCTAACCTAGGCAACAGTCGCGGCACAATGCCCAGCGCCAGGCCAGCTTGGACAACGTGCCGTGAGCGCCTTGATGATCGCCTCGGCGCTGGCCTTGATGCGGCTATGGCGGTGCCGCGCCAGTACCTTCGGGTCGCGCGCTCGCCGGCCACGATAGCGCGGATGATGGCCTGACCGGTCTGCCCCATGACGTCGCTGAGCACCTCGGTGAGCTGGAGGTTCATTTGGACCAGCGCTTTTTGTATGCGCTGCACCCAACTGGCCTGTTCGGTGAGCAACACCTCGCGCTGACGGGCCACTGCCCGCACCACGCAGACCTTGCCATCGGAGCGCCAGGCTGCGCCCAGCAGTCCCAGGCTCATGAGCTTTTGCAACCACTGGCAATCCTGCACGTCGCTCTTGCGCCCGGGCACATACTTCAGCTGCCGTGCGTCGACCAGCCAGACCGTCAGGCCATGCTGTTCCAGCACCTCGTACACCGGGATCCAGTACACCCCGGTGGACTCCAGCGCCACCGCGTCCACCCCAAGCGACAATAGCCATTGCGCCAGCGCGTACAGGTCATCGGTCATCGCGCCGATTTCGCGCACGGGCTCGCACCCGGTCTGCTCGGCCAGATGCCGCGGCACCGCCACCCAGTGGCTTGAGGCGCCTACGTCGATCCCCGCCGCGTTGGGGAAGACCTCGTTTTCTCGCTTGCGCATGGCCATGGCTTGCTCCACCATCGTTGATGAACGGCAGCGCCATGGGAAGCGTCGAATTCGACTCGATCTCTCAAACGGGATGCGGCTCGCGCCGCTCACCACTGTCGCCGACGAATCCCGGACCAGGCTCAGAAGCGGGCTCACACCATGACGTCCGATAGCGCCACGGGCTCGCACCAATGGGCTGTCAGTCATCTCGACGCTGCCGTTCCCTTTATAGGGCAGAACTCGCGAACGCCGGGCGCAGGCATGGGCTTGGGAAGCTCAGAAGGAAAGCCAAGCGCCTTTGGCTATGTGACAGGCCCATGATTCGTTGCACAATCGATTTAAGCTACAAAAATGAAGCAAAGCGCGGCGGGCTACGTCCGCCGCCAGCGTACCCCCTATCAGTGAAGATTTTTACGGTCCAATTCCGAGGACATCGGCAAAGAAAACTCGAAGTAGGATTGTCTGTGTCAGAGCGTCAGAGAATCACTGAGATCTGCGCAGGCGACAATGGCGCAATAAAATCGACGCCTTCATCCGTGACGAAAATGACTTCTTCGAACTGAAAGACAGCGCCATCGCGTTCAAGCTTCGGTTCAATATGCAATATCATGCCAGGCTGAATTACCTGGTGATCGCCCGGTCCCACAGATGGCGGTTCTGTGACGTCTATCCCTCCACCATGGCCGATGCGTGAGATGGCGCCGTAGATGTCGCCCAGCTTTTCCTCGGCCCACATTCTTCGGCAATTTGCATACACCTCCGCGCAAGTCATGCCGGGCTGCAAAGGTTATGCGTTAGATCCCGGATCACGCCATACACTTCTCGCTCCCACGCTTGCGGATGCCCCGCCCGTGCCGTCCGGTTCCGATCAGCCGGGTACCCACCGTACGTTGCCCTGAAGTCAGTCCAAATGTAATGTCCTTCTTCCAAGGTCCGATTTCCTGCCTGCCGGCCGTACGCGAAGTCTCCCTTGCTAAACAACATGGCAATGGGATCCGCACTTTCCGCACCGTTGAGGAAAATCTTCGCTTGCATTCGCTGGTAGAGCTCGAACTCCGGCATGCCGAGACGTGCTTCAGCGATATGGCCTCGTCAACAATGGAAAACGCTGTGCGTCGCTTCGAAAGGCGTTTTGATAAGGCGTACTCGCCAAATAGTCTTGACGGCACTTACTACTTCATTGTGAGCGGACAACCCGCGGAGCGAATCGATCAGTTCCAGCGAGCCCAGCCCCGACATGTCTTGGCCATAGTCGATACCGACTCGCCGAGACACGCTGCCGCCAACCTCCTTCCGGATAGTGTCAGCTATCAAGGCCACAGCCTCAGCCAAATATCCGTCGTAGTATCTGGCACAAAAGTTTCGAGGTTTGAATTCAACTCCCTTGGCTTCGGACAGATTTCCAATGAAATAGAAGTTTGAAGCGGTGATAATCGCAAAAGTAGGGCGAGCCTTGAACGTCCAAGAAAGCGTATAAAAATCAGAAAAATATTGGATATTTTTTTGTCAGAAAGAACTATAGCATCGAGCCCATCGTCTTGCATCGCGTGACGAATCTTAAGGAGCCGCCCCACTAATTCAAGCTCAGGAACTGCCGGAGCAGGCTTTCTGAACTCAGATGCATTGTCCGAGGACATCCTCTTCTGAGCCCCCTTTGAGAAAACTAGGGCGTGTTCACACTAATTGGATTTAGTTGTATGCTTCGGTGATGGAAATCACCGAAGCCAAATATTGACAGATTGAACACTGCTTGCCTCGCCAGCGTGGCAACGTGAGCATGTCGAACCTGCAGATTTTGAACGCGATTCTTTATGTTGCTGAGCACGGCTGCAAGTGGCGCGGTTTGCCAAAGCGCTTCGGCCGGTGGCACACGGTCTACACGCGGATGAACCGATGGTCCAAGAGCGGCGTGCTGGACCGCGTGTTCACGGAATTGCAGCGTGCGCAGATCGTTCGCATCAAGCTCGAGGCGGTCTCGCTGGATAGCACGGGGGTAAAAGTTCACCCCGACGGTACCGGTGCATTAAAAAAAACGAACCCCAAGCCATTGGGAAATCCCGGGGCGGATGGACCACCAAGATTCATATGGTTGCCGCGGATGCTCGAACAGCCATAACGTTCGCGCTTTCACCCGGCCAGGCCGGTGATGCACCGCAGGGACGTGCCCTGCTGCAAAGCCTTGGACCAGCCAATCGGCCACTACACTTGCTAATGGACAAGGCGTATGAAGGCGACGAGACGCGACAACTCGCGCTCGATCTTGGTTTTATTCCCGTCGTTCCGCCCAAAAGCAATCGCCTTGAACCATGGGAATATGATCGTGAGATGTACAAGCGCAGAAACGAAGTTGAGCGCCTGTTTCGCCGCCTCAAAGGCTTTCGTCGCATCTTCTCCCGGTTCGACAAGCTGGACGTGATGTTCATCGCCTTCATCAATTTTGCGCTCATCGTCGACGGGCTCAGATAGTGTGAACAGGCCCTAGTTAGACCGATAACTCGTAAGCGGATTTAGCAGTCACAGTTAGGGAATTTAACGATCGGCAACGGTCACCGTGGATCCCGGTTTGGATTCATACCTAAATTCTGACGAACCGGACTCGCATCAAGTTCCTCCGATGGGATTCGATATTTTTGCCACGCGAATGAAACGACTCATCGGACCACACCTTCGTCCATGGGGGCAAAAGTGAAGCGACGCGCCTCTTTCCCGCCTCGGATGCATCTGTGCCTGACCGCCCATACCAGCCCGCGCAGCGCTGGCTGATCGCTTTTCTGCACGGCGGCCGTACATTGCTCCAGGACCTCCTGCTCCGGAAATATCATGAGCTCTGCCGCGCAACCCAGCACCAGCGCGATGTCGAGAAGCGAGCGCGTCGCAAGGGCATGACTCAGAAGATGGGACAGCTGACGCTCGACCGCGATCTCGCCTTGCCGCTGGTCCCTGCCCGCGCCCTTCTGGATGTCTTCCACGATTGCTCTGATAAAGTGAAGCACTTCCTTTGGAGCCAGCTGCCGCCTGTTGGCCGAGGTGGTTACGAAAGAACTTGAAATCACGTTGAGTTTCCGATGTAGCGATCGTGTTCGACAACGATTTCTGCAGTGACGCGTTCATTGCCGATAAGCCGTTTGGCATGCAAGAGCCAGATGTACACGCGCGCGTCGCTTGGCCACCCAAAGGTGGCTGGGTACCGGTCGCCGAGGCCCGAAACGGGGACCAGCGCTTTGGTTTTCTAACGAAGCTAATAAACTGAGGCGCGACACGCCCAATGACGCCGCCGTTGAAATCACATCCCACACATTCCCCAATCTGGGGACCAGGTACTTCTCGTTGCTGCGTTTCTCTCCCCGGAGCCGCCATGACACCATTGTCGCTGTCATCGCCGTCACCGAGCGCGCGGAGCTCTTTTGGCGGGCCCACACCTGATTACTGTAATCGTGCCATCCACGCTGAAGTGTTCGTCGACATCTAGGTTCGCCTGTGCGCGATGGTCAGCACCTCGTTGAAGAAGAAGTCGGCATCGTGCTGGATCATCCGGGCGGGGTTCTTGGTAAACACCGTCGGCACCAACCTGCGTCATCCATCGACAGACTGGAGAACCAACCAAACGGCAGGATTGTGTTGCTCCATAAGTTGGCAAGATTTCGTGCCGCAACTCCCGACCGGCGCGTGGGCGGCAAAGCGCTTCACGGCATATTCTTTTGAAGAAAGATCTACCGCCGCAAGTGTGGTCTCTACTTTGTTTTAGTAAAATACAATTCTTCTCATGATTACTTATTGATCCCCTTACCAATGAAACAACTCCCGCTTTCACAGGTTACGGACTTCGACCTGCGTCTGCTCCGTGTCTTCCGTACTGTCGCAGAAGTAGGAAGTTTCACTGCGGCTGAAAGTGCACTCGGAATCACCAGGTCAGCGATAAGCTTGCACATGAGTGACCTCGAAAAGCGGCTCGGCGTCCGGTTGTGCCAACGCGGGCGAGCTGGTTTTGCGCTAACGGACGAGGGGCGCGAAGTGCTTCGGGCCGGGGAGGCGTTACTTGCTGCCATCGAAGGTTTCCGCACCGAGGTGAATCAACTCCACCAAAGCCTCAGGGGCGAACTCAATATCGGGCTGATGAACAACTTGGTGACGCAGCCGAAGATGCGGATCACCGACGCCTTGAAAGGGATTCGGCGTCACAGCGAGGGCGTGCGCATCAACATCAGCATGAGCACGCCCGGCGAGATCGAGAGGGGTTTACTGGATGGCCGTCTCCACATCGGCGCGTTGCCGATGCTCACTACGCTCTCGACACTGGACTACAGTCCGCTATACGAAGAGCGGTCACAGCTCTATTGCAGCCGAAACCATCGACTGTTTCAGTCAGCGAGGAAGCTGTCGGTGGCAGACTTGCGAGAGGTGGCTGCCGTGGCGCCAAGCTACCGTATTAGTGCCGACGCCATGCAATTGCATCAGGAGTTGAAATGCGCGGCAACGGCGACGGACCGCGAAGGTATTGCTTTCCTGATTCTGACAGGCGAGTATATCGGCTTTCTGCCAGACCATTTCGCCGCGACGTGGGTGGAGAAGGGCATGCTCATACCTCTAGTTTCCAAAGAGATGAACTTTGTCGTGACGCTTGGCGTCGCGACGCGGAAGGGCCGAAGAAAAAATCTGATTGTAGACCGATTTCTCGACATCCTGCTTCAAAACAACACGTCTTGATCTCCACCGTCGAGGCTGCTCTACCGAGAGTCGGGTTTCGGAGCTTGGGCTAAGAAGGGGACTGGCACGGGCCTAACAGGCCCGCTGAAATACGCCCCTGCCTGCTTACGAGACGAAATCGATAGTGAACGACCAACCGGTCTATCCGAAATTACTTGATCACTACATACGTCGCAAAGTTTGACAATCCGCGACGCGTATGAAGATCCGCTCACTCGGAAGCCAGTCCGCCCGTAGTCTCCTCGCGAACCCGCGCTAGACTGGCCTTCGGTCAAAGGTTAGAAGCGATGTCGCATACCAACTGCAATCCCAGTGCGATTTGACGCACCACCAAACGAGCCGATAGGGCTATTCGGGTCGTTGACTGAGGCGGCGCTCAGCCAGCTACGATCGACCTCGAAGTAAACATCGGTACGCTTCGACATGTAATAGTCTGCAATGAAATAACCCGTCTGGATGGACCCCGAGGCGCCCCGCGATACACCCGCAGCGTTGTCGCGGATGTACGTAGCAATAAATCGCCACGAAGGCGACGGCTGGTAGGTTACCCCAAAAACGCCGATACGATCATGTCTCTCAGAGGTCTGGGTATTAGGCCCCGCAACGGTATCGGCATTACTCATCAAGCTAGTGTTAGCCAACGGCGCAGTCGTCCCACTGGCACCAATCAAGAAGCCAGCATCACGCCGGGAATCAATGTAATAAGAATGCAGCGTGAATTTACCGATCGTGTACGTCCCGCCTCCGGTCCATACCGTCATATCCCTACCCTGTGCATCTCGAGCTGTCTGCGCAGCGCCACCGAAAAGCAAATTGCCTGCGGTGTACATCGCATAACCCTGAATGGTCCTACCCCGCGAAGCATTTCCCGCTTGTTCGCCCAGCGAATACTGAGCATTTATTGTAAGACCACCCCATTCATTAGTGTAGTCGATAGTATTATCGAATCGAAATCCAGTGACGGCTGTCTGCCAGCCAACTTCAGAATAATTTCCGGTCTCGACCGGGTCAACCGTCGCATGGAACCAATCAGCTGAGCCGTATTGTCGACCGACCTTTACTGTACCGAATGTCTTATTCGCAATTCCGACCCAGGCTTGACGACCAAACAATTGCCCTTGCTGACCTGACTTGCCGGTATCGAAGTTGAAGCCACTCTCCAGTGCGAAGACTGCCTTGTTCCCCAATCCAAGGTCCTCCGTACCTCGAAGTCCCCAACGGCCACCATTGAAAGCCCCTGGGTCTAGCGAAACAACGTTCCTTGGGCCGTTTGCCGTAGGCTGATTTGTGCTGAACCGAACCGCAGAATCAAATACACCGTAAAGCGTGACGCTTGATTGTGCATAGGAATTTGCTGCTGAAATCGCTGCTACTGCAGTAAAAATTACCCTCTTATGCATCCTCTCCTCCTCTTTCTCTGCTGATGGATCTTTATATTGATTTAATAGATTATCGTTATAGCTTTGGTACCCACGGCGACGGACATCATGCTTTTGACGGATTAAGAGTTGCTAGACAGGAAAAAGCAGGGAGACGAAAGCGCCCGTCGTGCTCACATTTACGTTTTCGCCGCGATTCGTGTGCGATGCTGAATGGGAGCGCTTCCGATCTGTTACGGTAGGAAGTGAATGGCACCCAATGAGCGTCAAGCTTCATCTGGCTCGCAATAGAGGGAGTGATCTGCAGTCCTGGTTCATCGAGTACATCTTGGTCATGTGGATGAAGTTTGTGACAACATATACATGAGTTCAAGCTATATTCACTTACGTTGACATATCGATAGACTCACCTATGTCTAACAAAAGCGCTGGCTGGAGACGGTCGGTCTGACAGGGTTGTCCTTGCTCCGCACCCAGGTACATCGGAACAGTGAGCGCTTCTGCTATGACATGAAAATGAGCACGCCTTACAGCAAGCTCGTATGATGGATGGCAAGCTACTGCTGGTCATCAACGTGCCGGCACGCTTAGGTTTAACGGGCCGACGCAGGGAATCGTCGGCAGACGCTGCTAAGCTCGTCGTCGGTCAGTTGCCGGCTCTTCTCTTTGTCGATCTGCCCTGGTCAAGGAACTGTTTGGCTGGCGGCGGTTTCACAATCGCCGTGAACTCGCCGGCTGCCTGGGCTTGGCGCCGACCCCTTACGCGAGTGGTACCAGCGAAGTCGAACAAGGCATCAGCAAGGCCGGCAACAAACGGGCGCGCTGGCTGCTGGTGGAACTCGCGTGGAACTGGTTGCGCTTTCAGCCCGGCGAGCCAGTTAAGTCAATGGAGAAAACGATCTGCCAGCGCCGGGAAGCGCGCGACGCATCGGCGTTGTCGCGCTCGCTCGCCGTCTGGCGATCGCGTTGTGGCGTTATCTGGACTATGGCGAGATTCCGCTCGGAGCAAGGCTAAAGTCTCGGCAGCAATGCCGTCGTGAGCTGAGTCTCCAGCGTCGGTCGGCATTTGAAGGGGTTAGCGCGCCCCGGGCAGTGGAAGGGTTACCCGACGGA
>Ga0209051_1002698_pt1 | contig 12354 bp, 10 predicted proteins | sample AraplaCvi_mMS_r2_2_FD_184286 | JGI IMG/M metagenome (GOLD analysis project Ga0209051, IMG submission 184286) | Arabidopsis root microbial communities from North Carolina, USA - plate scrape MF_Cvi_mMS_r2 (SPAdes) (version 2) | ecosystem: Host-associated > Plants > Roots > Endosphere | place...
CCATCCTTGCCACCACCGAGCCATGCCTTGCCCGATTGCTCTGCTGCCAGCGGAAACTGGTAGAGCGCCAGCACGCCGGGCACTTCCTCCGGCGTGGCGCCCGATTGCTTCGCCACTTTGATCACCTGCTGCGAGCTGGCCGTCCACGACTTCGGTGCCTTCACATAATCGGCAGTCGATTGCTCCAGCACACGCGTGAACGCCTTCATCCCCTCGGCGTTCTTTGCCGCGAAATCCTTGCTGACCACGAGCGCATCGAACGTGGCCTTGCCCAGTTTGGTCAGGTCACCCGACGTCAGCAGCACCTTGCCGTCGCGCTTGAGTTTGCCCAGTGCCGGGTCCCACACAAACGCGGCATCGATGTCACCGCGCGACCATGCGGCCGGCATGTCAGAGGGCTGCAGGTTGATGACCTTCACCTTGCCGGCGATGCCGTAGTGCTCCAGCGCGAACAGCGTATGGAAGTGCGTCGTCGACACAAACGGTACGGCCAGGCGCTTGCCCACCAGATCCTGCGGCTTGTCGATCCCCGCACCGTTGCGCACCACCAATGCCTCGGCCTCGTTGATGTTGTCGAGAATCCAGAACACCTCCTCCTTCACGCCCCGGCTGACGGCCGCCGCAACGGGACTGCTGCCCGCCACGCCGATCTGCACATCGCCCGATGCCATGGCGGTCATCACATCGCCACCACTATCGAAGCTGCGCCACTTGATGTTCCATCCGGTGGCCTTCTCGAACTCCTTGTCCGCGATGGCCTTCTTCCACGGGCCAAACATGCTCTGCACGCCGATCGTGACGGTGGGTGCGGATGGTGTCGATTGCGCCAGCGTCGGCAGCGCGACGGCACCGGACAACATCGCGACACCACAAGCCAGCAGGCACCGGCGAACGCGGGAAGCAACGGAATGATTCATGACTAGCTCCGAAATGATGGGATGGGGATAACGGAACCAATGGTAGGACTGGCTTGCAAATTGCTTTGGATCCAGAAGCGACCTGGGCTGGTGCCAGGTTCGCAAGAAGCGAGCCAATCAACCCAAACAAGGAAGTCCCCGATGCTGGAGCGGTATCTGCGCCCCTTCGAACCTGGCCGCGGTCTGCAGGAGCAACTGCGCGAGAACCTGCTCAATGCCTTGCTGGACGGTGCACAACTCCCCACGGAGCCCATGCCTTCCTCGCGCGAACTCAGCAAGCTGCTGAAGGTCTCGCGCAATACCGTGGTGCTGGTGTACGAGCAACTGGTGCAGGACGGCTTCCTCACACCCGCCAGCCGCCGTGGCTACTTCATCAACGAAGCTTTCGTGCGCCAGCAACTGCGCATGCGCATCAAGCCCGTGCCGGATTCCCTGTTCGAGGGCGTGCCGCTATCCCTGGACTGGGGCACGCGCCTGCGGCAACGTCCCTCGACGCAACAGGTCATCGTCAAGCCGCAGAACTGGCGCGAGTTCCGCTTTCCGTTCATCTACGGTCAGGTCGAGTACGACGAGATGACCGCCGCGCGCTGGCGCAACTGCAACCGGCTGGCCACGCTGCGCGCCCATATGTCGCGCTGGGTCGATGACCAGGTCACGCTCGACGATCCGCTGCTGGTGGAGCAGATCATCCAGCGCATCCTGCCGCGCCGCGCTATCCAGGCCACGCCGTCGCAGGTACTCGTCACCGTTGGCACGCAGAACTCCCTCTATCTGCTCGGTCAGTTGCTGGGCCACGGCGGCATGGTGATGGGCATGGAGAATCCGGGCTATGTCGATGCGCGCAATATCTTTTCGCTAGCGGGATGCCAGCTCAAGCCGTTGCGGGTGGACAGTCAGGGACTGGTGCCCGGTCCGCAACTCGATGATTGCGACGTCGTGTTCTGCACGCCTAGCCATCAATCGCCCACTGGCACAACCATGCCCGTGTACCGCCGCATGGAATTGCTCGAACGCGCGCGCAGCCAGGATCTGGTGATCGTCGAGGACGACTACGACACCGAGCACAACGACCTCGGCGGCAATCATCCTGCACTGAAGAGTTTCGACAACGGCGGCCGTGTGATCTATCTGGGAAGCCTCACCAAGAACCTGTTGCCCGGTGTGCGTCTGGGCTTCGTGGTGGCCGATCCACCGCTTATCGCGGAACTGCGTGCACTACGCCGCTTCATGTATCGTCATCCTCCCCTCAACAACCAGCGCGCAATGGCGCTGTTCCTGTCAATGGGCTATGGCGACGATCACGCAAGGCGCAATCGCGAAGTGCTCGCGCGCAAATGGCGCACCATCACCGCTGCCGTGCAGCAGCATATGCCTGACTGCCGTTTCAGCGGCACCTCGGGCGGCTCGTCGCTCTGGATGCAGGCGCCGTCCGGCACCGACACGTGGATGCTGCAACGGCTGGCCGCACGGCGCGGGGTGCTGATCGAGCCGGGCGACATCCACTTCTTTGGCGCAGATCGCCCTTCGGAGTATTTCCGTCTGGGCTTCGGCGCGATTGCGGAAGCGCAGATCGAACCCGGGATCGCGTTGCTGGGCCAGGTGTTCCGCGACATGCCACGCTGACGATTCGTAGCGAACCGTTCGCGGCTGGCTTCATGCCCTCGCGCGAATGGACCCATTGGCTGCACGTTGTGACTTCTAAGATCGCCGCATTCGTCAATCCAGGCGATATCGATTCAGGAGAACAACGTGAAATTGCAGGGTCGCCCTACGCTTGTCCCCTTCTTCCCGCTCATTCCCCTCGCGCTCTGCGCGGCGCTTGCCGGCTGCGGCAGCGACGAGAATGCAAGGGCCGCCGTCGACAAGAGCGGTAACGCCGCCGATGTCGTCTATCGCAATGGCGAAGTGCTGACCGTCGACGCCGCCGACACCCAGGCACAAGCCATTGCGGTACGCGATGGCAAGGTATTGGCGACCGGCTCGACAGATGCCATGCGCGCGTACATCGGCACGCAGACCTCGGTGGTGGATCTCGCAGGCAAGACGCTGATACCGGGCTTCTACGATGGGCACAGTCACTTTCTGTACTCGGGGCTGACGGGGCAGTTCGATGTCGATCTCAACAGCCCGCCGCTTGGCACCGTGGACAGCATCGACACCATTCTTGCTCGCCTGCGCGCGAAGCTGGCCGAAGCCGATGCCGCAAGCTGGATCACCGGGTCCGGCTACGACGACACCTTGCTGGCCGAGCAGCGCCATCCGACGCGCGAAGACCTGGACAAGGTGTCTGCCACGCGCCCCATCTTCATCAGCCATATCTCCGGCCATCTCTCCGTGGCCAACTCCGCCGCGCTCGCTGCAGCAGGCATCGACGCCAGCACGCCGGACCCGGCAGGTGGCGTGATCCGGCGCGACTCGTCGGGCAAGCCCACTGGCGTGCTCGAAGAATCGGCTTCCAACATGATGCAGGTGAAGGTGCCGGCCAAGACCGCTGCGCAATGCCTCCATGGATTGCGCGGCGACGGGATGGCAAAGCGGCTTACAGCGCCCCCGGACGCAAACGGAAGCTGTCGAGCAGCGTGTCCCAGGCTTGCAGGGCGCCGGCTTCGTCGACCAGCGAGGTAGATTGCTCGGCTGTTCGATAGTAGCGTGGCTCGGCGCCGAGTCTAAGCTCCAGTTCCGCATATGGCTTTGCATTGTCACCTTCGGTGCCCGGCGCAATCAGATGGAAGCGGAACATCTCGACCCCGTTGTCCTTCATCGCGAGTAACACCTCTTCCGCCTGCATGCCCGCGAACTCGCGCTTGCCGGCACGCAGAACGCGAACCTTGTTGAACAGCAAGGCTTTATCAAGACGTCGACGTAGATCGGGAATCGCATTCAGCAGCGAGGTCTTCTGATCGAAGTCGAACGAGTTTCGCATCTTGATACTGAACAACGCCGGGCGCCCCGCATACATCTGGAATATCTGCTTTACGTTTTCCACGGGGAACGGCGGCCCGCCAATCAGCGCGCTTTTGATGCAGAAGCCGCGCTCGGTGGGGACGGTCCAGTCGTCTCGGGCGACGGTCTCCTTGTACCAGACCGAGTTTCTTCGGATGACGTCATCCACCGCGGTTTTGTTGAGCACGCCCTTTAGCTTCAGGAGATTCCGGCCCGCCAGAATGTAGCCTTCTGCGTCGAGCAGAAGGCTATAGGCCGTGACATGTTCGTCCACGTGGATGAAGAGTCGGCTGTTCGGTGATGGAGTCGCCATCTTCTCCAGATACGGAAGGGACGTCTCAACATCCATGGAATTCAATCCTTTACTCAACATTTCCTTGTAAGAGATCGTGAACGTCCGCTTCTTCTCCCGCAGTTCCTTTTCTCGCGCCGCCATCAGACGATCGAAGCGTTCCTTGCTGTTATCGGGCTCCACAACAATTTCGCTGCCCGCATATTCATATCTCTCGGCATGCATGCTGCTCGCGGCCGGTCGATCAAATACCATTCGACCGATACACCACGGACGCAGGTTGGCGATAACGGGGTTGTCTTTCATCATGGGTTCCTGATTGGGGGAGTTAGCGCAAGCGGAGATGGCGACGGCGCTCGCAAGCAACATCGCACGCAGCGCGTGTGACACACGGAGGGACATCGTCATTTGAGATTCCCCCGCTTGGCCCGATAGACGGCCTGCGCGACGCTATAGAGCGTGGCCCAGCGAGACCATGGATGCAGGCAACTGGACTGATGTTCGTATCCTTGTTGCCTGAACGCCATGTGCACGCCCTTCGCACGGTTACCTGCCACGCCGGCAACCAGCCCGCGCCCTTGTGCCTCCGCAGAAGAGTGAGGAACCGTCCCGTCGCCTGGCACTACACCGTTGTCCTTCAGATAGCCATCCTTGCGACTCAGCGCGCGCGTCTCGTTCTGCACGCGTAGTGTCACGGTTTGCCCAGCGACCTGCAGCTTCATCTCCCCCTTGCCGTTATCGTAGTGCAGTGTTCCGGCCTTCAGTTGCTCGGCGGTGATGCCATCCGGGATGTCCCCTTGCCAGATCACCTTCCCGAATGCCAGCAGGTCGGCTTCCGCTTTGCTTTTTTCGCGGATTTCACCGCATTCATTTGGCGCAATCGCGCCGCTCCCAAATAGCGCATAGGTGTTGGGGTGATAGGCATTGGTCAATGCTCTGTGTCTTTTCCCAACCTGCTTCATTGTTTTGATGTAGTGCTCATGGACACTGTCTTTGCAGTGGATACTGTCGAGGTACTTCCTCACTACGCCAGCCGGATCCAGAATTCCCGGGTCAGGCAATAGCCCGTACCATGCACCGCTGGTGTAAAGATCATTCACCGCATTGGTCTCCGGCATTCGCAACCGCTCCCGACCCTTTCGATCCACCACAATCCACCACGGCTCGCCATTCATGTAATCCGGCATCGGCGCCAACTCCATTGGCCCCTGTGCATAACTCGCAACGGCAACAAACTCCGCCGCGTCCCGGCCCATCAGGAACTGGTTGATCAGTCGTTCCAGGAAGTTGTCACCTTCCGCCCCGGTGCGGAATCGTTTGGCAAACACCGGCGCGCCGGTTGCCGGCTGCACGCCGTGGACCACGCCGAGAATGTCTTCCGATCCACCGCATAGTGCCGAAGCCATGCGCGCCACTAACCCGCCCATCGAATGCGTGATGACGATGGCCTTGTCCGTGCGGTTCTCGCGGCAGATTTCCCGGATGCCCATGACGTGGAAGCGATTCCCGTCTTCATCCTCGAACTTCACCCCATCCAGTACATCCTTCGCCGACTGTTCATTCGACTGCAGGAAGTTGTAGCCAATCGCATAAACCGGATAGCGGTACTTCATGAAGGTCTTGAACACTTCCGAATCGGGCGTGAGCGCTTCGCCTTCACCAAATCCGCCGTACTCAGAGGGGTGCGTGCCCAGTATCGCCTTCAGTGCCGTGATCTCGCCGTCCTCGCTGCCGTGGATCCATTCGCCCTGTAGTACGCCGCGGTACATCGGTTTGTCGAGGGCAATTTGCAGCCATTCCAGCACGCGCTGATAGCTGGAACGGTGGACGGTGGCCCAGCCTCGGCGGCGCGCTTCGTCGGCGTCGAAGCCGAGTTTGTCGGGGTCGATGTCGATCAACGTGCCGCGCGGGTCCACCATGGCGGGCACCGGATCAAAGCGTTCGGCGCGGGTCTTCGCGCTCTGGAACCACCCGCTGATGACCGTTGGCAGCCCGGCAATTTCTGCGACGATGCTGTCCGTGTTGGGCGGGTCCCACACCTCCTCGCCCGTATCCTTGTTCATCAGGATGCTGCCCATGACGCCTGGCAGGAAGATCACCGGAATCGGCCTGCGCGGATCGACGAGAATTTCCTTGATGCGCGTGTCGCTGCTGGGTGTCAGTGCGACACGGACGATCTGGCCGCGGTCAGCCTCGAAGCGGGCCTGATAAACGACGATCTCGTCGTTATCCACGATGGGTGGGGTGAGTTTCGACCGATCGATCATGGTCGCCCCCTCTTTGCGCCACCGCTGCGCACCACCTCATGAGAATACGACTGCTGCTTTCCTGCTACCAACCGGAATCTATCTCCGACGCTTGTCATATCAGCTTCAATCCGAGCGTTAACGTGGACCTGCGCGCAGCACGTTATCCAGCTTTACGCAGCCTGAAAATCTCGGAACTGAGGTATTTGCAATGCGCTCGATGCAACGCAATCCATGCGTTTGTGAACCTGACAATCTCGGCGTTTTGCGATGGCCGCGGCCATCGCGGTCTGCTACGCGCGAGGTCCGCCGCGTCCATTTCTTTCACCGCCGCTCGTCGCGTGCGTGATACCAGTGATACAGCACCTGCTGCCCGAGGCGACGTACCGGGGCAAACCAGCGCGACTGCGGCAGGCCGATGTTATTGAACAGGAAGGGGTAGTCGAGTGCCGAGCGATAGATCGGCAGATCCAGATCCGCGCCGCGCTTGCCCGCGATGCGTTCCGCCAGCCGGCGCCCTGCGTGCGCGGAGAACGATACGCCGTTGCCGCCATAGCCCAGCGCGTAGAATACGCTTTCGTGCGTATCGGGCTGCACCACGCGCGGCATCATGTCGTGGCTGACATCGACCCACCCCCACCACGAGTAGTCCACGTCGATCCCCTTCAGCGCGGGGAATTTCCGATGCAGGCCATCCACCAGCACCGCCATATGGCGCGGATTGGGCGCATCGGCACCGGTGATGGCGCTACGGCTGCCGATCTGGATGCGGCGATCCGGCAGCAGGCGGTAGTAGTAGCGCAATGTGCGCGTATCGGTGATGACCTGATGCGTGCGGAATCCCGTGGCCTCGATCTCGGCGTCGGTCAGTGGGCGCGTCACGAGCGAGTTGGACAGGATCGGCATCACCTTCGCGTCCAGACTGGGATGCAGGCCAAAGCTCGTATAGCCGCCCGTGGCAAACCCCACGGCACGTGCGCGGACCACGCCGCCCGGTGTCTGCAGGTGATACACGCCGTCGCGCGCCGCGAAGCCCGTCACAGGACTGGCCGTATGGATCTTCGCGCCCAGCGCACGGGCGCGCCGATGATAGCCGTGAGCGAGCCTGAGCGGATGCACGCCGATACCATCGGGCTCGTGCTGCGCGCCGAAGCATTCGGCATCTCCCACATATTGCTCGCGCACTTCCTGTGCGCTCAACATGCGGGCGTCGTATCCGAACACATCGCGCATCACGCGCGTCTCGTTGCGCAGAAATTCGAGCTTGTGCTCGCGATGCGCGATGTAGAGGTGGCCGCCCGGTTGCGGCTCGCATTCGGGAATTTCCTCCACGAGACTGCGAAACGTTTCGAAGCCTTCGCGAATCTCGGCATCGAGCCGCAACGCGGTGGATTTCCCCCAACGCTCGATCCACTGCGAACGGTACAGCCGTCCGCTCGCGTTCTGCCCCTGCCCGCCGTTGCGACTGGTGCATCCCCACGCGGTGCGGTTCGCTTCGAGCACCACTGCGCGGATGCCATGTTCTCGTGCCAGGAACAGGGCCGTCGAAAGTCCGGTGAAGCCGGCGCCCACGATCACGACATCGGCATCGATATCGCCCTGCACGGGGCCATCGTCCGGCGGCGGCGCGCCAGCGGTATCCACCCAATACGTTGGCGCGTACTCGGTGCCGCGCCCCGGTGTACGGGCGACGAGCGGATCGTACCGGGGGTCATAGGGCGCGAGGGGAGCCGTGGCGTCGACCACGGGATCTTGCAAGGACATGGCGGCGTACTCCTGCTGTAAGCATGGGCTGATCTTTGGCCAGGACATGTTGCACCGGGCGATCGGCACACGATGGAGCCAGACCTCCCCACCGATGGATCCACGCAGGCATCTGGTCGCACGCCATGGCGCATCTGGACCCATGCCCACGCGGGGTGCCCCCATACGATGTCGAACGTGCATTCTTCCTCTACGCAAACCGGTTACACCATGCCCCTCGATACCAGTACTCACTACCTCGCCCTGCTCGATACCTTCTCCGCCGCCTGGAACCGCCACGACATCCACGCGCTGATGGCATGCATGACCGATGACTGCACCTTTCACGCGGTGGCTGGCGATGCCCTGCTCGGACGCAGCTTCATCGGCCGCGAAGCCGTGCAGGCAGGCTTCGCACTGGCGTGGGCAACCTGCCCCGATGCGAGCTGGCGCGACCCGGTTCATTTCGTTGCTGATGATCGTGGCGTCACGGAGTCCACGTTCCGGGGCACGCGCGCCAGCGACGGCAAGCGCATCGAGGCGCGCATGGTCGACGTCTTCACGTTTCGCGACGGCAAGATCGCCGTGAAGAATGCCTATCGCAAGGACCGGCCCGCGCAATGAACCGGACCTCAGCAGCAAGATCGGCCACCGCCACCACCTCGGCGATGTCCATGGCCGACCTCGCCGCCGCGATGACGGTCGTGGTGATCTGGGGTCTCAATTTCGTGGCGATGAAACTGGCGCTACGCGAGTTCACGCCCATGCAACTTGGCGCCGCCCGCTACGCATTTGCCGCGATGCCGCTATTGCTGATGATTCGCCGCCCTGCGCTGCCTTTGCGATGGGTGGCGGCGTACGGCCTGCTGCAGGGACTCGGGCAGTTCGGCTTGCTGTTCATGGCATTGCGGCTCGGCATGACCGCCGGACTCGCCTCGGTGCTGATGCAGACGCAAGTCTTCTTCACCGCGTTGATGGCATTCGCCTTCCTTGGAGAAAGACTGAGCCGCCCCATGCTCGGCGGCCTGGTCTTCGCTCTCGCGGGACTCGCCTGCTTCGGCATCGAAGTCATTGCCGGTTGTGGCACAAGCGCCGATGTCACGCTGGCGGGACTGCTGCTGACCATCGGCGCAGCGGGCATGTGGGGGGCATCGAACATTCTTGCGCGCCATCTGCAGCGCCACTATCCCGACTACAACCCCATCCAGTTCGTGGTCTGGTCGAGCCTCGCACCTGTACTGCCATTCCTGCTGCTCACATGGCTGGTCGATGGACCTAGCGCGCAGCACCAGTGGATGGACGCATCGATCAGCGCCTGGGCCGGTGCGGCCTATCTGGGGTGGTTCGCCACGGTGATGGCGTACGGCCTGTGGACCGGCCTGCTCAAGCGCCATCCCGCCAACCAGGTTGCACCGTTCGGATTACTGGTGCCCGTGGTCGGCCTGCTGGCCGGCATGCTCCTGCTGCATGAATCGCTCTCGGGGTGGCAGTTGGCAGGCACTGCGTGGATTGCTGCGGCGCTGGTGATTATCTTGTTAGCGGCGCGGGGGCGGTAAAGGACGGATTGCCGACCTGCCGACTTGCCGGCCGATGCCCGTCGATCCCAGGACCGCCACCAACCTATCGTTTACCCGATGCGCCACAAGCCGCTCGATGGCTCCCACGCCGGCGACACCTCAGGAATGTTTTGATATATTACATACCACCGTGGCGCCGTGATGGTCCGCGGCGCTTGTTGATATGTGATGTAGAGAAGTTGCCGGTTGAACCGAGGACAGCCGAACATGACAGCTACGATCATCTATACCCACGCGGCGTGTCTGGAACACCGCCCTGGTCCGCATCATCCGGAGTCTCCCGAACGTCTGAGAGCCGTCGTCAGTGCGCTGCAAACACCGGACTTCGCTTCGCTGGCGTGGCGCGAAGCGCCGATGGGCACCGTCGAGCAGTTACGGATGATCCACGAGGCGGACTACATCGAAGAGATCGAGCAAAGCATTCCCGCTCATGGATACGTGCCACTCGACGCGGGCGATACCGTCATGTCGCCGGGTTCATGGGAAGCCGTGATGCGCTGCGTCGGCGCGGCTTGTGCGGGTGTGGATGCCGTGATGGACGGCCAGGCGCGCAACGTGTTTTGCGCAACGCGGCCGTGCGGCCACCACGCCGAACCGGCGAAGGCGATGGGCTTCTGCATTTTCAACCAGGCGGCCATCGCGGCAGCCTATGCGTATGAAGTCCACAAACTCGAACGCGTCGCCGTGGTCGATTTCGATGTGCACCACGGCAATGGCACGCAGAACGCCTTCTTCGACCGCCCCGAGTTGTTCTATGCGTCCAGCCACCAGTCGCCTTTCTATCCCGGTACGGGTGCGCGGTCCGAAACGGGTGTGAACCACAATATCGTCAACGTTCCGTTGCCTCGCGGCTGCGATTCCAGGCAATTCCGCGAAGCCATTTCCGCTCACGTATTGCCCGCGCTAACGGCGTTCGCTCCCGAAATCCTGATTCTCTCCACGGGATTCGACGCGCATCGCCTGGATCCCCTCGCAGGCATGAACCTCGAGGACGGCGACTTTGAGTGGATCACCAGGGAATTGATGCAGATCGCGGACAAGACGTGCGATGGCCGCATCGTGTCGATCCTCGAAGGGGGGTATAGCCTGGACGCATTGGCCACGAGTACGGCGGCGCATGTCAGCGCCCTGATGCAAGCCGAAGCCGCGTGAAGAATCTACACGCGATGGCTTGGCGTACTCAGTCCCTGCAGTAGCCTTCACCGGTGCGAACCGTCAAACAGTTCTTCTTGTCGGCGAGCCATTTCATGCCGGTCTCGGCGCCATTGGTCGCGCGAATGACCTCCCTGGTCCCGTCACGCTCGAACTCGATACCGCCGTCGGCATACCGGCCCTCGAACTTGCGCGGACCATCCAGGTTCTGCACGGTGACGTCGTACTTGCCATGGCCGCCGGCCAGTTCGAGGAACGTGCCTTCCGGGCCGGTCCACTTTCCGAGCCATTCGTCAGTGCGCGGTGCACTGGCTGTCATTGGCGTGTTGTCCGCAGTCTTCTGAGAGGACGTGTTGCGGTCCGAGCATCCTGCGACGACTACGACGGCAACTAGCAATACGGCGAGGGAGAGAGCGGGTGTCTTCATGGGTCGATTGACATGGAGGGGCATGCGCGGATATGCGGGCGCACCGTGCGCAGACAACGCTCGATCACGGCGGCCTCGTTCTTGACGATCATCGACAGGCAGATTCGCATTCGATTTCGCTCTCCAGACGGACGATATGAACCAGCATGGGCACGGCGCAACACCTTGCACATGCTACCAGTCGTCTGGCTTCGTCGATCTCCCGCGCAGCGGGAGAGGGGAGAAAACGTTGTCACACGTTCTGGGGACATCCGGAATCCGTTCGTTCTGGTACTTTGCACGCCAAAGATGTCGGCCGCGTCGATGCATGGGCTGGCAGACCACATGACGATGGAACGGGGATGGGCGGCAGATGACAGGGCGAACCACAACACGTATTGGACTATTCGGGATCTTGCAGACAGCTTTGCTGGCATCGGCACTCTCATTGGCCGGTTGCGGCGGCGATTCACCAGACGCCGAGTCGCCCGCGTCCGTGACACCTCCCGGAGCCGTAGCACCACCGCCTGCACCTTCGACACCAACCGCGCATGCCGTCGGCGGAACGGTCAGCGGACTGACGGGCAAGAGCCTGGTACTGCTGTTGAATGACGACAGCAGCGTCGCGGTATCGTCCAACGGAAGCTTTTCGTTCCCGGCGCGGCTGGAGGCCGGTGCGTCGTACCGCGTCGCCGTGAAGACCCATCCGGAAACACCCACACAGCTCTGCACCGTCGATGCCGGGTCCGGTGTCGTCAGCGATGCCGATATCGCGAGCGTGAAGGTGGTGTGCGCCGATGCATTCCGGATCGGCGGGACGCTCGGCGGATTGAGTGGCAACGGACTCATCCTGCAAAACAACGCTGGCGATCTGCTGACTGTCGATGCCAATGGCAACTTCACGTTCCCGACGCCACTGCTCTCCGGCGCGTCCTACAGCATCAAGGTATTGCGGCCCGGGATTCCGGCACAACGCTGCATCGTCAACGCGGGAAGCGGCGTGGTGAGCGGTGCGGACATTGGAGACATCGCCGTCATCTGCACCACCCCGACAGCGCGCAGTGCCTATGTGAGCAAT
>Ga0209051_1002701_pt1 | contig 12342 bp, 8 predicted proteins | sample AraplaCvi_mMS_r2_2_FD_184286 | JGI IMG/M metagenome (GOLD analysis project Ga0209051, IMG submission 184286) | Arabidopsis root microbial communities from North Carolina, USA - plate scrape MF_Cvi_mMS_r2 (SPAdes) (version 2) | ecosystem: Host-associated > Plants > Roots > Endosphere | place: USA...
CGACGAACGGGCGGGACCGCAGACTGCGAATCATCTTGGGCAGCTTGATCGCGACGTGGGAGACGAACCCCGCGATGAACACCCACGCGCCGAAGTAGTGCGCGGTGTAGAAGCTGAACCCGAAGATGTAGTCGTACTGGATGTTCAGCACGCCGGTGACGATCTCGAAGAGCACGCCGCCGACGATCATCAGCAGCGAGATGCGCTCCAGCACGCTGGCCAGCGACCGGGCCGGTGGCCAGGCGAAGAGTCGCGGGATCACCGACCACAGCTTGGCCAGCACCAACGGAACCATGATCAGCCCGAGACCCACGTGCAGTCCCTGATTCAGCCGGTACAGCCAACTGGGGTTGCTCGGCCAGTCGAACGACGGCAGCTTGAGCCACCCCACGTCGAACGGAATGGCCTGCCCGAACTTGGGCCCGTACGCGATGTAGGACAGCAGGCCGGTGACGATGACGACGGGCAGGACGACGAGCAACGCGGCGGCGAAGACCGACGTCAGCCACGGGCCGCGCAGCGGGCTGCGCCATCGGATCCGGGACAGTCCCGGTGGCGGGTGTTCCTCCAGCGTCCGCCAGAGGCCGGCGGGAAACCCGCGGCGTGCGGGTTGGTCGGGATCGTCCACGTGTACCCATTCGTTGCCGTTGTCGGAGCGGATGTCGACGCTGACTCCGGGTCTCAGTGTCACCTCGTCGCCGATGCGTTACACGGCAATGGGAAATGGGCAGGCCGATGACTACCGCGAGACGTCGGCGGCCAGCGCCACCAGGATCTCGACGACGGCCGCGACGGCCGGGCGGGTGGCCGCACCGGCGCGGGTCACGGCCTCGATGCGGCGGGCGGCGCGTACCCCACCGAGCGGCTTGCGCACCAGGTCGCGGACTCCCATGGCGTAGCGCGGCATCAACGCGATCCCGACCCCGGCGAGTACCAACTCCTCGACGACGCGGAAGTCGTTTACCCGTTGCACGATTCGCGGTTGCACTTCGGACGCCGCGGCCAGCGACCGCATCACGTCGTCGACCACCAGGCCGCCTTCTACCCCCACCCACGATTCGTCGGCTAGATCCCGCAGCGCCACTTCGTCGTGGCCGGCGAGACGGTGGCCGGGCGGCAACAGCACGTCGAAGGGCTCCCTCAGCAGCACGGTGGCGTCCAGCCGCGGGCTCAGCTGCCTGGTGTCGCGCGCGTCCCGGTGGACGACCACGACGTCGGCGTCGGCCAGCAGCGCGGGCGCATTGGCCGCGGGCTGGTCGACGTCGCGGCCCAGCACCTCGACCCCCAACTCGGCCGCGCGAGTGATGAGACCCGCCAACAGCATTGCCGCACCCGACGGAAACATCACCACCCGGACTGTGCCACGGGGCGTCGTCCGATAGCCGTCCATGTCCGCGATGGCGCGATCCAGCGCCGCGAGCACCTCGTCGGTCCGCACGACGAGAGTCCGGCCCGCGTCTGTCAGCCGGACCCTCCGTCCGTCGGGCTCGAGCAGCGGCACCCCGGCCTCGCGCTGCAAGATCTTGAGCTGCTGGGAGACCGCGGACGGAGTCAGCGACATCGCCTGGGCCACGGCGTTCACGGTGCCGCGTTCGGCAAGCTCCCGCAGCAGGCGCAGCCGCTCGACATCCATGTAGGAATTCTACTCATTAGCTGAAATTTGTTTCGCTTGTCTACCGATAGGTCCCGGCACACGATTGAGCTCGTGAAACCCACGACGAACCGGCGCACGGTCGACCTCGCCCTGCTCGCGGTCGCCGTCGCGTGGGGGTCGAGCTACCTCGCCGCCAAGGACGCCGTCAGCGGTGACGGCGTATTCGGCTTCCTGGCAATCAGATTCGGCCTTGCCGTGGTCGGTCTCACCCTCGTCGTGGCACCGCGTCTGCGCGGACTCACGCGCACCGAGGTGGGATGGGGTTCGGCGTTCGGCGCGATCCTCAGCGTGATCCTGGCGCTCGAGACGTTCGGGGTCACCAAGACCTCGGCGGCCAACGCCGGTCTGATCATCTCCTTGACGATCGTGATCACGCCGCTGCTCGACCGCCGCGCCGGCGTCCCGGGCCCGCCGGCCACGTTCCATTGCGCCGTCGCCATGGCGGTGGTCGGGGTCGGTCTCCTCACCCAAGGCGGCGGATTCGCCGCGCCGAGCCTCGGGGACTTGCTGATTCTGCTCGCCGCCGCCGCGCGTTCGGTGCACGTGATCGTGATTTCCCGGGCGTCGGCGGGCCGCAGGCTCGACCCCGCGCGGACGACACTCGTCCAATTCGCCGTCGCCCTGGCGGTTTTCGTCGCCTTGTCGGCCACGACCGAGCGCGGTGTGGTCGAGGTCGCCACCCACCTGACCGCGCACTCCTGGCTCCTCGTGGTCTACCTGGCGCTGACGTGCACGGTCTTCGCGTTCGTGGCCCAGATGTGGGCCGCGCGCCACACCTCCGCGGCCCGGGTGAGCGTGCTCCTCGGTACCGAACCGCTGTGGGCGGCCGTGATCGGAGTCGTGGTGGGTGGCGATCCGGTGACGCTCGTCGGAGTAATCGGCGCCGTACTCATCCTGACCGGCACCTACCTGGCCCGAACCGTCGAGAGTCAGTCCGACCGTGCCGACTACGACGCCGCCGACGACCGGAGCCGGCGGATCCCTACTTCGCCGTGAGCATGACGTACTGAGCGGACAGTTGTTGGTGCACGTCGGCCAGCTGCCCGCTGCGGGCCTCGATCGCGTACCGGCCTGCGGGCGCCACGCAGTAGAACGCCTGCGTCAGCGCGTAGCAGTGGCTGTCGGGCAGGGCCGCGACCGTGTCGGCGGTCGCCATCCCGTCCGACGTCATCTCCTGACTGAACGCGTTGGTGATCATGACTGCGGCACCCTCGTCCTTGGTCTGGTAGACGTTCGTGCTGCCCATCGCGACCTGGGTGGTGCCGGTGTCGGAGAACAGCGTCTCGGAGGCAACGGGGTTGCTCTGGAAGTGCTCCGCTCCCCTCGTCGCGTACACCGCGTTCTTCGCGGCCTCCTCCACTCCGGCGGGCAGGGTCTTGGCCAACAGCCCAGTCGGATCGAGCGGAACCGCGGCGAGGTCGCCTGCGGGCACGAACTCGTCGATCGCCGGCCCCTGGGCGTCGACCGCCTTGGCCACCAGGCCCGTCGCGCGGTCGACGCCGTCGACGGACTGGACGAAGTGCATGAACACGTAGGGACCGTGGGGCGTGAAGGAACGCACGGTGGCCCTCGGCTGAGCGCCGCCGCTCGGCGTGAACGGATAGGTCGAGGCGACGGCGTCGGGATGGCCGGGGATGGTCACCACCGTCGGGGTGACGCCCTTGACGGGTTGCTTGGCCGCGGCCTCACCCATCGCCGTACTGGCCGCCACCGCGGCCGCCGGATCCGGGAAGCGCAGCACGGCGTTGACCATCGCCTCGCGGCCGGCGCCCTGGTCGGCCGCTTCGGCCGGAATCTGCCGGGCCGAGGCGAACCCGTTGATCATCCCGGCCTGGCCCGCCGCGGTCGCGACTCCCTCCGGACCCAATTGCTTCAAGGCGTTGGCCGAGTTCAACACGTAGTAGCTGTTGAGATAGGTCCCGACGAGCTTCTCGTCGACCTCCCAGGGTCCGACGACGAAGTCGGCCATGTGCTGTGCGTCGGCCACCGCGCCGGTGGCCGGGTTTCCGGCGACACCGAGCGGCGGACGTGGCGACGTCGGGTAGGCGCCCGCGTCGAGCACCGACGGGCTGATGACGGGTCGTGGCGCGGCGATGCTGCTCGTCGAGCTGGCGCTCGGCGCCGCGGCGGGCTCGTTGCCGCCCGAGCCACCACAGCCGACGAGCATCAGCGCACATGCGCCGACGGCGCCGAACGTCGTGCCGCGTCCCATGGTGGTCCCCTGTCGTCGCCGGAAGACACCAACCTAGTTCGCCGGCCCCGACCACGCCGCCTTGACGCCCCGAAACGCCGCGCGCCGGTTACGAAGTCAAGACGTCGAGCAGTCGCAAGTCCGACACGTACTTGCCGATGAAGTCCTTGGTCAGGTGCGGAACGTCCTGGTCCACACCGATCTTCGCGGCGCGCACTGCCGCTCGGAACGCCTCGGCCGGGGCCAGTGAGCCCTGGACGGGTGCCTCCGGCCTGCGGTAGGCGTGCAGCAGCGGCAAGACCGACTGCTGCCGCTGGTGCTCGGGCAGGGCGCGAAGAGCGGTCTCGAAGCGCCGGAACCACTCGTCGTAGTCGTCGATGCGCGCGATGGGACGGCCCGACTCGACCAGCCAGTCGACGAACACGTCCAACGAGATCCCGTCGTCGTGGGGATTCATCACGTCCAGGGACCGGAACCCGGACTTCGTCTCGGCTCCCAGCGTGGTGATCGCGTCGGCGACGAAGTCAACCGGCAGACCGTCGTAGTGCGAGCGCTGCCGAAGCCCGTCGGCGTCCCTGGTGTAGAACGACGTCGGCGCCAGACCCGTGGCCAGCACGCTGAAGAGCAAGCGGGTGAACATGTCTGGGACGTTGAGCTGACCCGCGTAGCTGCGGTGGGCGAGGATCATCCCCGACCGGAAGACCGTGACGGGCAGGCCGCAGAGGTCGTGGGCCTCCCTGAGCAGGACCTCACCCGCCCACTTGCTGTTGCCGTAGCCGTTGGCGTACGAGTCGTCGACGGGTCGCTCGGCGCTGACCGTCCTGATGTCGCCGTCCTCCTCGAAACGAGCCGGGTCGACGGTCATCGCGACCGACACGGTGGACACGTAGGCCACGGGCTTGCGCCGCGACGTGATCGCCAGTCGGATCACCTCCGCGGTGCCCACGACGTTGGGGCCGAACAGCTGCGAGTAGGGCAGCACGTGGTTGACCAACGCCGCCGGGTGCACGACGAGATCCACGTTGTCCGCCAACCGTTTCCAGGCGCCCTCCTCGAGGCCGAACCGGGGCTGGGCCACGTCACCGACGATCACCACCAGGTGTTCCTCGGCGAGCCGACGGAACCGGTCGAGCAGCGCCGGGTCCTCGCCGTCGAACACCGACTCCAGGCGAGCCCGCGCCGACGGGACGTCGTCGCCGCGGACCAGGCAGATCAGCGTCCCGCCGACGGTCGACAGGCGCTGCAACCAGTCCAGGGCGAGGAACTTGCCCAGGTAACCGTTGGCACCGGTGAGCAGGACCGTCCGCGGTTCGTCGACCGAGACCGGCGGCAGTGCAACGGCATTGGACAGCAGATCCGCCGGCAGGAACGCCTTGAGCGTCAGATCCGACGCGCGGACCACCGTGGCGCCGACGCCGTGGACGCTGCCGAAGGTCGCACCCGCCGATCCCCCGGAGCGTTCGCGCTCCACGTACGCCGCGATGTCGGCCAGCGTCGTCGTCGGGCCGATGATCACGCCTACCGGCATCTCGACGCCGAAGACGTCCTGCAGCAGATTGGAGAACGTCAACGCCGACAACGAATCACCGCCGAGGTCGAGGAACTTGTCCGCGGGCTCGGGTGCGCTGCCCGAGATGCCAAGCAACGCCTGCGCGGCCTGCACGACGGAGTCCACGACGGGCTGGCTCGCGGCCGCGTCGAGTAGCGCACGCAACTCGTCGGCCCTGGCACCGTCGAGGTCGGCGTACATCTGCTCCAGCGCGGCGCCGTAGTGCTCCTTCAGCTTGGGGCGCAACAACTTTCCAACGCCGGACAACAAACCGCTGGCAGCACTGAACGGGGTCTCCTCGACCAGGATGTCGGCGGGCAGCTCGTAGGATTGCAGCTCCGCCTCGCGCGCCGTCTGCGACAGCGTCTGCAGCAGAGCCGTCTTCAGCCCCGCGGGATCGCCTTCGAACCGCACCAGCGCATCCTCGGTCGGTACGACGACCGCCAGGAGCGCGGCGCGTTCGCTGTTGCCGTAGAGGAAGATCTGGCGCACCAGGGGGGCACCGGCGTAGACGGCCTCGAGGTTGGCGACCGCGACGAACTCGCCCTGGGACAGCTTGATGACGTTGTTGCGCCGGTCGACGTAGACGAGGTGGTCAGGAGCGATCTCCGCCATCACGTCACCCGTGCGGTAGTAGCCGTCGGCGTCGAAGACCTCCGCCGTCACCTCCGGCCGCTTGTAGTACCCGGGCGTGGCGCCGTTGCTCTTCACCAGCAGTTCGCCGCGGGGGTACGGCCGGTCGGTGTTGAAGTAGCCGAGCTCCGGCACGTCGACGAGCTTGTAGTCGATCACCAAGGGCCGCACGATGATTCCGTCGGACGTGACGGCGCCAATCTCGGTGAGCCCGTAGGCGTCGGTCAGAGTGGCGTCGAGGCAGGACTCGATGAACGCCTTCATCTCCACGGAAAGGGGTGCGGTGCTGACGAATCCGCCGACCACACGGCCACCGAAGACGTGTTCGCGCAGTTCGGACTTGGCGAGGGTGTCGGCCCTCGCCTCGTCGACGCCCTGGGCCACCAGCCGCTCGACGATCTGCTGATGGCGCTGGAACAGCATGTCCACCACGCGGGGCACCAGCCCGACGTCGGTGGGCCGCACCAGGGACCAGTCCTCGAACAGCGTCGACAGATCACTCTCGGGCACGAAGTAACTGGTGCCGCCCGCCTGGAAGGCCGACGAGAGTGGGATCCGTCCGCCCAGGTGGTTCAGCGGGAGGAAGTTGACGTTGACGACCGGCACGTCCGGCGCCTTGAGCGGCAACGTCCACAGGGTGGCGACCATCTTCTCGGTCCACATGGCGCCCTTCGGCGCACCCGTGCTGCCCGAGGTATACAGAATCATCGCGAGCCGGTCCTGGTCGCCACCGGTGTACGGCGGCGTGTCCGGCAGGGTGCGGCCCTGCTCCACGGCGGCGTCGAGCGTCTCGACCACGACGTGGAGCAGGGCGGCGGCGAGCCGAGCCGTGGCGGCCTCGAGCCGGTCGCGATCGTCGTCGACGTCGGCCGAGTAGTCGAAGACGACCAGCCGCCGCAGCGACGGGCTGCCCAGCGCCGATTCCACCGCCAGGTCGAGGTAGGCGGCGCTGACGGCGAGGACCACCGGCTCGGTCTCGGCGAGGATCGGTTGTAGCCGCGACACCGGCGCGTTGTGCTGAAGCGGCACGGCGACCAGGCCCAGGTAGCCGCAGACGAGGTCGACCGTGAGGTAGTCCCCGCTCGCGAAGCCGATGGTGGCGACGAAGTCACCCGCCCGGACGGGCGCATCCGGGGACTGGCTCCACGCGGTCGCGACGGCGGTGACGTCGGACCACAGCTCGCGGTAGGAGGTGGTGTCGAACTCGGGCCGCAGCAGGGCCACGCGGCGGCCCGTCGTGGGATCGGTGACGACGGAGCGGGCCCGGCTGCCGATCGCGGGCCGATCCCCGTAGGCGTCGACGATGGTGGCGAGCACGTTGGCGAGTCGCAGACCCGGCGCGCGGGCGGCCGTGACGACGTCGGGCTTGGGTGCGGCGCGCTGGATCTGTGGATCCCTTGCGAGGAGTGCCGCGGTCCGGTCGAGTGCCGCGGCCTGGGGGGATACGTCGATCGTCATCGCTACCTCGCTCTGGTGGGTCGCCCGCATGCTGACTGCGCCCCGGGTAAGTCAGACCCTACGACGCTGACTTTACCCATGGCAAGTCAGCATGGCATCATGAACCTGTGAGTTCCCTGACCCTGAAGGGCGCGCTGGCCGATCGCGACGGCTGGTCGGCAGCCAATTGCACGATGGCCGCCGCTCTCGACGTCGTGGGGCGGCGTGCCAGCATGCTGCTGCTGCGTGAGGCCTTCTACGGCGCCCACCGCTTCGAGGAGTTCGTCCGTCGCGCTCAGGTCAGCGAACGAATCACCGCGGCGCGCCTCAAGGAACTCGTCGACGAGGGCTTACTCGAACGTCGGCCGTATCACGTTGCCGGACAACGGAGCCGCGAGGACTACCACCTCACCCCCAAGGGCGAAGAGCTACTCCCGGTACTACTTGCCCTGATGCAGTGGGGCAATCGCTGGACCAGACCCGACGGCGGACGCATCGCCCTGACGCACGACGACTGCGGGAGCCCGATCGTCGTCGACGTCCGCTGCGAGGACGGGCACGCCGTCACCGCCGAAGGCATCGAGGCGTCAGTGCGGCGCGACGACCTACCGGAACGACCGGCCCGTTTTCAAGATCGTTTCACACCTAGTTCGCTGCAGGCCTCGCAAAAACCGTCGTTCGACGACCCGCAGAGTAACTCCCGGCAACCTACCTGAGCCGTCGCGAACCACGCCGAAACGGTGATGACCAATTGGTGACGCCCCCACCCAGTCCCGCGTCGGGGCTCGGAGTCACGGTCGGCGCCTAACCAAGCAGGCGCGTCGCACATGGTCCGACCTGGAATGTCTATCGAAATGCCCAGCGCACGACGTTTTTCGCGACACTCGCCTTCGAACTCGATCCGGATGATCGGCAGTTTTCGTGCACCGCCACCAGCCCGGCCGCACCGGCGTCCAAACAAAGATTGGCTAACGATGTGAGCGTCTTTTTGTCGCAAACGCAGAATCCGCCACCGAGTTTGCTTGTGCATATCGCGGGATGGGTGCACCATTGGAACCGTCGCCCGTACACGAGCCCGCTCGGTGCTTTCGGAGACAAGGGTCGGCCCAATCCCTGCCGCCCGACGATGGACTCACGCGAGCAGGGTATTTCGAAGGTAGGCGACCACATCAATGCGAACCCGAACACCGCGCGGTCAGAACATCCTCACGTGCGGTGGGAGCTCGAGCAGGTGATGACCCGGGTGCGACCCGAGGACCTGTCAGCGACCGAGATCGCCGCTCTCCTGGCGATATTGCGACCCGCCCACGCTCGAGTCGTCGGCGGCCCAGCCAGCCGGCCAGGACTGCGAATCCTGAGATCCGAGCACCCGGCGCCGAAGCTCGCTTAGCAGTGAATCAACCGACACCCTGCTGAGATCACCGGTGAGCGTCGTCAGTTCCACGACACCGAGTTCGTCACGCTCGAGATAGCCAGCGGCAACCAACGCCTCGACGGGCGAGTGCCCGTAGGCCCGCGCAAGGGCGACGACCGCCTCTGCCCGCGGGGTGGTGGTACCGCGTTGCCAGCGGGAAATGCTGGACTGGTCGATTCCCGTGGTCTCGGCGATGTCCTTTTGCGCGGCACCGCCGGTCACGGTGAGCACGTACTGCCACCACGTCGAGTCCGCCATCGGGTCAATGTATCCCCTGGCCGTTGAAACGCCCCTTCGGCAAACGAATCCATGACGAAATGCGTTAGCTCCGTCACCTTTGGCTATTGCAGGCACGCACGCATATCCGTATGCTGACATGCAGAGGCACTCGGCGAAAAGAGACGACAAAGTGTTTGCGACACCGGTCGCGACCGCCATCAGTGATGACGCGTCACCCGCAGAAAAACCAAGATCACGGCTCTGTCGAGCCACCCACAGGGGAGAATTCACGTGAAGAAGAGCTCGCAGTACTCATTAGCCACCAGCATGGCCATCGCCGGCGCTGGTGCCGCACTCGCCTGCGGCGCCGGTCTCGCGCAGGCTGCGCCTGTGCTAACTCCACCACTGTCACCGGCCACCAGCACCGGGTGTCCCGTGCTAACGGCACAGTGTGCGCCCACGGGCGACAGCTTGTTCGGCGCCAGGACTCTTCTGACGACGAACCTTCCCACGTCCCCGGGGATGGCAGCGGCATTCATCGGACCGGTTCAGTTCACCCCGCTGTACCAAGTCATCAACCTTGTCGGCCTGGTGCCGATCGTCAACATCTTCGTGTCCAACGGCACCAACGGCGGAGTCGGGACCGGCGTCAACGGCGGTAACGCCGGATTGCTCTTTGGTTACGGCGGCACCGGCGGATCCGGCGCGGTCGGTCAGGCCGGCGGCACCGGCGGCAAGGGCGGCCTGTTCTTCGGTTCGGGCGGCTCCGGCGGCGCGGGCGGCCTTGGTGCGGTGGGCGGCAACGGCGGCAACGCCGGGACGTTCGTGATCTTCGGCAACGGCGGCTCGGGCGGCGCCGGTGGCGCGGGAGCTGCTGGCGGCAACGGCGGCAACGCCGGCGTCTTCGCCTTGCTAGGTAGCGGCGGCGCGGGCGGTGCGGGCGGCACCAGCGCGAATGGTGGCAACGGCGGCAACGCCGGACTGCTAGCCCTATTCGGCCACGGCGGCGCGGGTGGCGTCGGCGGTGACGGGACGGCAGGAACACCCGGTACCTCGGCGACCGGCGGCGCAGCAGCCGACGGCGCCAACGGTCCCAACGGCACGACAGTCGGCACCAACGGAGCGAACGGCGTCAACCCGGCACCCTCCGGCCCGGCGGGAGTCGAGGGCGCAGCCGGCGCAGCCGGCACGGTCACCGGCGGTAACGGACTGCCCGGCAGCACAGGAAACCCGGGTGGCGCGGGCGGCGCAGGCGGCGCGGTCGCAGGCACGGCACCTCTGGCCACCGGCGGCGACGGCGCGATAGGCGCTCCAGGAACCCCCGGCGCCAACGGCGGCGCAGGCGGCGCGGGCGGCGCTTCGAGCACCACGGGTGCAGGCGGTGTGGCAATCGGCGGCAACGGAGCCAACGGCGGCAACGGTGGAACCGGCGCGACCGACGGTGGCGCAGGCGGTGCCGGCGGCGCCGGTGTCAGCACCAGCGGCGTCGGAGTGGGCGGAACCGGTGGCATCGGCGGCAACGGCGGAACCGGCGCGGCCGGCGAAGCCGGCGGCACGGGTAGCGCGGGCGGAGCCGGCGCAGCTGGCTCCAACGGCACCACGGTCGGTGGCGCGGGGACTTCCGGAACCGCGGCAGGTTCGGGTGGCAACGGCGGAACCGGCGGTCTGTTCGGTAGCGGCGGTGCGGCTGGCAACGGCGGCACGGGCGGCAACGGCGGCAGCGGCGGAACCGGCCAGGCCGGCGGCAACGGCGGGACCGGCGGAACCGGCGCGGCAGGTGGCGACGGCGGAGCCGGGGCTGCAGGCGGCAACGGCGGATCCGGTGGCGCAGGCGGCTCAGGCACGGGTGCAGGCGGAACCGGTGTCGGCGGCCTAGGCGGCGCCGGTGGATCCGGTGCCACTGGCGGTTCCGGCGGTGCAGCTGGTGCCGGCGGCGCAGGCGGAGCGGGTGGCGCAGGCGGAACGGGCGCCAGCGGTGGCGCAGGCGGCGGAGCCGGCTCGGGCGGCGCTGCGGGTACCGCAGGGAGCGGCGGCATCTTCGGCGGATCCGGAGCCAGCGGGAGTACCGGTTCGAACGGTACCGCCGGCAGCACCGGAGCCACCGGAGCGACCGGTAGCACGGGCAGTACCGGCAGCACCGGAGCCAGCGGCAGCGCAGGCTCCACCGGTGCCGGTGGCAACGCGGGAGCGAACGGGGCCAACGGAGCCTCTTCGTAGACACGGATGACCGCGGCGCATACGCGCCGTGAAACGCCTGGGGGCGTCGGCCACGGCCGACGTCCCCAGCCGCGTGTTCACGTACGGCGCTAGCGTGTCGACATGACCTTCTTCGCGTCTCGCGTTGCGTCCGCCGCCGTGGGCGTCGCGCTGGTACTGGCGGCCGCTCCGATTCCGGCCACCGCCGACGTGCCGAGCCCACTCTTCGCGCTCGTCGACGCCGCCGCGCAACGGCTGCAGACAGCCGACCCCGTGGCCGCGTCCAAGTGGACGACGGGTGGGTCGATCGAGGACCCCGCCCGGGAACAACAGGTGATCGACGCGGTGACCGCACAGGCCGGCCAGCACGGAGTCGACGACGGCTACGTACAGAGGGTGTTCCGCGACCAGATCAGAGCAACGGTCGGCGTCGAATACGGCCGCTTCAGCGAGTGGAAGCTCGACCCCGCCAGTGCTCCGACTGCCGCGCCGAATCTGTCGGAGTCGCGCACCACGATCGACGGACTGAACCGCACGATGGTCGACGAGATTGCGGCGCAATGGAATTCACTGCACTCCCCTGCGTGCGCCGCCGATCTCGAGTCCGCCAGGAACGCCGTGGTCGACGCCAGGGGCCTGGACGCGCTCTACCAGCGCGGGCTGACGTTCGCGACGGGGTCCTACTGTCGGTGAACCGTTCGATGTCGGTTCGGTGAACACCGCGTTGACCTCGGGCGACGGCACATATCACGGTCGTCGACCGATTAGGCGTTCGGGGTGGCAACGGTCTACTGTTGCCCGCGGTCCGTCGTCCGACACAGGAAATCTCTCATGCCTCTTCAGCCCACCTTGCGGCGCGCACACACACCTTTCGGCTCTCGTAGGCAGCACCGCATCGCGCCTCGGGTCAACTGCCCCACGGTCGGTCAGAGCTTCGACATCGAGATAAGCCTCGACGTCGACGGCTGGTTGATCCAGATTCCCGAGATCGGTGGCGTGACACGCGCGCATCGGCGTGCGACGGTCGAGGTGGCTGCGCGGGAGTGCAT
>Ga0209051_1002706_pt1 | contig 12331 bp, 13 predicted proteins | sample AraplaCvi_mMS_r2_2_FD_184286 | JGI IMG/M metagenome (GOLD analysis project Ga0209051, IMG submission 184286) | Arabidopsis root microbial communities from North Carolina, USA - plate scrape MF_Cvi_mMS_r2 (SPAdes) (version 2) | ecosystem: Host-associated > Plants > Roots > Endosphere | place...
CGGGTGTGGATCGTCGACCCCCTCGACGGAACTCGGGAATTCGGTGAGCTCGGGCGCGAGGACTGGGCGGTGCACGTGGCACTGTGGCAGTACGGCGAACTGGTCGCCGGTGCGGTGGCGCTCCCCGCGCAGGGTGTCACGCTGGCGACGCCGACGGTGCCGCCGCCGACGGCCACGCCGGGCCCTCCGCGCGTCATCGTGTCCAGGACGCGGCCACCCGCCGTTGCGCTTGCGGTGCGTGAGGCACTCGACGGAACCTTGGTCGAGATGGGTTCGGCCGGAGCGAAGGTCGCGGCGGTCGTGCAGGGTGTCGCGGACGCCTACGTGCACGCGGGCGGACAATACGAGTGGGACTCGGCCGCCCCCGTCGCGGTTGCCCGTGCCGCCGGGCTGTTCACCTCGCGTCTGGACGGATCACCACTGCGCTACAACCAGGCCGACGTGCTGCTGCCCGATCTCATCGTCTGCCGTCCGGAGTTGGCCGACGCCGTACTGGCGGTGACCGCGCCTCACTGAAACCCTTGTGTCACAGTGGTTTCAGGTGTCACATCCTCGAATTTCTTGTCGGTGGGTCGTATTAGTGTTCGAGTATGAGTTCGGATCGGGTCACCGCAGCAGTCGCGGGGATCCGCGCTGCGGTCGCCGAACTCGTCGCCCTGGATTGTGATCGGTTCACACAGCACGAATTGGTCGAGCTGCTGGGCGAACTGGAAACGGTGACCTGGCAGCTGCCCGCCGTCGGGCACCGAGTCATCGCCCGGCTGCAGCGGGAAGCGTCCCCGGTCGAACTCGGCGCGAAGTCGTTGGGCAGCGTGCTCACCCAGCGGTTTCGGATCTCGGGCAAGGAAGTCCGCCGCAGGCTCTGCGAGGCAGAGGATCTCGGACCGCGCACCACATTGAGCGGGCAAGCGCTGGCGCCGAAGCTGCCCGCCACCGCCGACGCCCAAGCCCGCGGCGCGCTCGGCCCCGGACACGTGATGGTCATTCGATCGTTTCTCGACAGGTTGCCCGGGTGGGTGGACCCAGAGGTGCGCGAGCTGTCCGAAGGGACGTTGGCGTCGATCGGATCTACGACGGGTCCTGAGGAGTTGCGCAAGACTGCCGACAGGTTGGCCACGGCGATCGATCAGGACGGTCCCAAACCCGACGACGTGGAACGCGCCCGCAAACGGTTCCTGCGGTTGGGACCGCAACAGGCCGACGGCATGTCGACATTGAGCGGGCTGCTCGACCCCGAAGCGCGGGCGACCATCGAACCGATCCTGGCCAAATACGGTGCCCCCGGGATGTGCAACCCGGCCGACCACGAACCCCGCACCTCCGGCACACCGTCCCAAGAGCAGATCGACTCCGACGACCGCACGGCTGTCCAGCGCAATCACGACGCGTTGATTGCGATCGGCCGAAGCGTGTTGTCGTCGGGTGAGTTGGGTCAGCACAACGGGTTACCGGTCACCGTCATCGTCTCGACCACGCTGCAAGACTTGGAGGCTGGGGCCGGGTGTCACCGGCGGTGGGTCCCTGCTGCCGATGGCGGATCTGATCCGGATGGCATCCCACGCCCATCACTATTTGGCGGTGTTCGACAAGCACACCACCGAAGCGCTCTACTTAGGCCGCACCAAACGCCTCGCCTCGGTCGGGCAGCGGATCGTTCTGCACGCCCGCGACCGCGGATGCACCAAACCCGGCTGCACCGTCCCCGGCTACGGCACCCAGGTACACCACATGACCGCGTGGGCCAAGAACGGGCTGACCGACGTCGACGCCGTCACCCTCGCGTGCGGCGGGGACAACCGCCTGGCCGAGACCGGCTGGACCGTCCAACTCAAGGATGGCGTGGTGCAGTGGATCCCACCCCCCGAACTCGACGTCGGGCAAGCCCGGGTCAACTACCTCCACCATCCCGAACGACTCCTGTTGGAGTCGAATGCGGGAGACGATGACGAGTCGGCCGTCGCCTGAGTAAATTGATGCGATGAGCAATCCGACGCTGCGCGTTCTCTCCGAACTTCCCTCGACGCCGGCGCCGCTGGCTGAGTCGACCCTGGTGCTGATCGACTGTCAGAACACCTACACACAGGGCGTCATGGAACTCGAAGGCGTGCAGGCGGCGCTGGACGAAGCAGCCGCCTTGCTCGACCGTGCGCGGTCGGCGGGCATCCCGATCATCCACGTCCAACACTCCGACGGCCCCGGGTCGCTCTACGACATCGACGGGGAGACCGGCGCCATCGTGACGCGCGTCGCCCCGCGGGACGGTGAAGTCGTCGTGACCAAGCAGTATCCAAACTCGTTCGTGGAGACCAACTTCGACGACGAGTTGAAGGCGGTGGGTGCGGAGAACCTGGTGATCGCCGGCTTCATGACTCACATGTGCGTGAACTCGACCGCCCGTGGCGCCTTCAACGCCGGTTACTCGCCGACGGTGGTGGCCGCTGCGACGGCCACGCGTTCGCTACCCGGAGTCGGTGGTGAACCCGTGACGGCGTCCAGCCTGCAGGCGGCCAGCCTGGCCGCGCTCTCTGATTTGTTCGCGATCGTGGTGCCTGACGGGTCGGGCGTCCCCGACTGACAGCGGTCGACCATCTGCGTCGCGGCGGCGCTGCAGCCTTGAGTGCCAGCAAGGCTGAGTGAAAGCTGTGAAGTAGCGGTGATCCCTCTGGTACCTTCCGTGCTGTCCGATCTGACGGGCGTGCAAGTTTGCCAATAGCTGGCAGCGCGCGTCTTGGCGCAATACCTGGGGGATCGATGAGCAACTGCCGCGGCGCGTTCCTTCGAACGGTGGCGACGAAGACCGTCGTCGCAGCCCTGCCGGTGGCACTCACGTGTGCTTACGCCAGCGGCCTCTTCGTGCCGCCGTCGCCGCGTCCGGCGGCATACGAGTACCGGCCCGTCGCGGAGATCACCGTGTCCGGGTCGACCGTCGGCCTGGCTGATTCGAACCTGTACTTCCTCACCGACCCGACCCTGACGATCGAGCCAGAGCGAGTCGCGCAGCACCTGGACCAGATGCAATCGCTTGGTATCGAGAACATCCGGGTCTACGTACCGTGGCGTTTCGTGGAGACGACCAAGGGCGAGTACGACTGGTCTTCCATGGACGTCATCATGTCCCTGGCCGCGGAGCGCGACATGGGCGTGTTGGCCGAGATGAACACCACTCCCGCGTGGGTAGATCCCGCGGGCGAGTACGAATTTGGGGCGGCCCATCCGAACCCCGACGACTTCAGGGACTTCGCGTCGGCCGTCGCAACCCGGTACGGCGCCACGGTGTCTGCCTATGAAATTTGGAACGAGCCGAATTGGGTTGGCTTCTACGATCCGGTCGACCCCGCCGCGTACGCCGAACTGCTCAAGGCCGTCTATCCCGCCCTGAAGGAGATCGACCCCACGGCGACGATCGTCGCGGCGGGACTTGGCCACACTCCGACGTACGCCGACGGGAGTACGCTCAGCCCGGTCGAATTCCTCGACGGCATGTATCAGGCCGGGGCCAAGGGCTACTTCGACGCGCTCGCCTACCACCCATACCAGTACAGCACCCCGTTCTCGCAGTCGACCCAGGACGGTTACGCGCTCGACCAAGCGCTGGCGATGGTGGCGCTGATGGCCGGCAACGGCGACTACGTCACCGGGCCGAACGGCCAACCGCTGCTGGACGCCAACGGGGAGCGCATCACCAAGCGGATCTGGGCCACCGAATACGGTTTGCCCACCTCGAGAGTCAGCTACGAACACCAGGCGAGCTACATCAGGGACTTCCTGGCGACGTGGAGCCCGCTGTCATGGGCGGGGCCGGCGTACGTCTACACGACGGTCGACTCCAACCCGGGCAGCAACGATCCGGAGGAGAACTTCGGGGTGTTCACCGTCGACGCCAACGGCAACTGGGTGCGCAAGCCCGCGGCTGACGTGCTGGCCGAATGGATTCTGGCCCACCCGAATCAGACGTTCACTCCGGCTGACCCGGTCCAGCAGACCAACCCGCTGGCCGCCTTCGTGGTGTTCATCCAGCAACTAGTTGCGCAATTCAGCCATACCACGCTCTCGTTCGTCAACGCGGTCGTCACGGCCATCACGAACTTCCTCGGGTCATTCGCACGTCCGGTAGCGACCGAGGCGCCGCCGACGACCCAGCGGGTGGCGTTCGAGACGAAGCTCGACGGCCCGTCGGCGGCGCCCATCGTCGAGGCGAAGGCGGACACCGTCGACGCGACGAAGACGCCGAGCGAGACGCTCGCCCGGGTGCGACCCGTCCTGACGACAGCCGATGCCGCCGAGCCGGCATCGGCCGAGGCGTTGGTGGCCGAGTCCGTGGCGACGGAGTCCGTGGCGACGGAGTCCGTGGTGACCACGCCGGCGGTCACGGAGCCCGCGGGGACGGAACCGACTGTTCCCGAACTGGACTCGACCGCCCCGACAGACGAAGTCGTGACGCCCGACACCGATCAGGCTGCACCGCCGACCAAGGAAACCGACTCCTCGCAGGCGAAGACCACCGCGCCGGAGAAGACGGCCGACTCACCAGAACGAACCGAACGGCCAGAGCCCACGTCGCCGTCGGCCCCGTCGACTCCCGCTCAGTCCACCACGGCCGGTTCCACCGCGCGCGAGGACGGGAACGGCGCGTCACGAGGCGCATCAGCGTCGACGTCGTCGAACTCGACGAGCAGCGGTTCCGACGATTAGCTGGCGGTCGTCGGCTTGGCGGTGCGGCCATTTCCACCCGATGATGTCCAGATGACCCAGCCCTCGACCCGAGTCACCCGGCTCACCGAAAAGCAAGACGATTCGCGCAGCGCGCTCGAAGCCCTCCTGGACTGCACCCCGCTGGCCACCGTCGCGCTGGTCCGCGACGGTCACCCCGTGATCTTTCCGACCGGATTCGCCCGGGTGGGAACCGATCTGGTGATCCATGGGTCGACGGGCTCGCCGTGGCTGCGGGCGCTCTCGACCGGCCAACCGGCTGCGGTGTCGGTCACCACCCTGGACGGCGTGGTCGTGGCGCGCAGTGGATTCGAATCGTCGTTCAGGTACCGCAGCGCGGCGCTGTTCGGCGTGTTCGAGCCGGTGTCCGGTGACGAGAAGGCCGCCCTCCTGGACACTCTGACCGATGCGTTCATCCCCGGCCGGGTCGCCGAGTTGCGACCCAGCACCCGCAAGGAGATCGCCGCGACGCTCGTGTTGAGAATGCCCATCGCCGATGACAACTGGTCGTTGAAGGTCAGCGCCGGCTGGCCCGAGGATCCCGACGAGGACGTCGCGGGCGACGCCTGGGCCGGCGTCGTCCCCATGACGGTGTTCTATGGCGAACCGCAGCCCGCGCCGGATCTCACCGAGGGCATCCCGGTGCCGGCGTCGGTCCGGGCATTCGCCGAGCGCTCAGTCCAGTAGCCCGGCGCGACGGTATAGGTCGGTTCGCCGATCCCGGTGCACGTGGTTGTTCTCGTTGAACTGCTTGACGCGTGACGCGGTGAGGTCGACGTCGGCGGTGATGCGATCGGGCCTGCCGTAGTCGGCGATCGCCATCGGGTAGCCGTCGGCGTCGACGATCACGCTGCCGCCGACCCAGTCTTGGCCGCGCTCGACACCCGCGCGGTCGCACACGGCGATCGCCATGCGGTTCATGCCCGCGCCCGCGAGCGCGCGCACCTGCTCGGTCGGCCGCTCGCCCTCGGGTCTGGGCAGCAGCGGCCAGTTGACGGGCGCGCACAGCAGGTCCGCACCCTGCAGGGCCACCGCGCGCACCCACTCGGGGAACTCGATGTCGTAGCAGACCATCACGCCGAGGCGGCCGTGGTCGGTGTCCACCACCAGCGGCAGGTCGTCGGCCCGGTCGAACACCCGATTCTCGGTGTCCCACAGGTGCGCCTTGCGGTAGACGCCGCGCAGACCGCTCGGGTCGACGACGGCGGCGCTGTTGTAGACAGCGTCGCCCGCGGCTTCGGGAAAGCCCGCGACGATGGTCAGGCCGAACGACTCTGCGAGGTTGCCCCACGCGGTGATCGTGGGTCCGTCGCGGGTCTCGGCGAGTGATTCGAGCTCGGCCCGGTCGGCGAACACGTATCCCGAGGACGCCAGTTCGGGCAACACGACGATCTGCGCGCCGTCGCGGGCGGCATCCTCGACCGCGGTGCGCGCGGTGGTCAGGTTGCCGGTGGTGTCACCGACGTGCAGGGGGATCTGACAGCACGAGACGCGGGTAGTCATCTGTCGATGGTGGACCATCTGGAGGGAAGGAGCGCAGCGACCCGGGATATTGGCCGGCACGCGATTCGCAGCCACGTCGATGGCATGATTCGCCTATGCGGATGTCGGCCAAGGCGGAGTACGCCGTTCGGGCGATGGTGCAACTGGCCACGGTCGCCGACGGCGTCCTGGTGAAGACCGACGACCTGGCCAAGGCTCAGGGCATCCCTCCGCAGTTCCTCGTCGACATCCTCTCCGACCTGCGCACCGACCGACTCGTGCGCAGTCATCGGGGACGTGATGGTGGCTACGCGCTGGCCAAGCCGGCCGCCGAGATCAGCATCGCCGACGTGTTGCGGTGCATCGACGGCCCACTGGCCAGCGTTCGCGACATCGGACTCGGCGACCTGCCGTACTCGGGTCCGACCGTGGCGCTGACCGACGTCTGGCGGGCGCTGCGCGCGAGCATGCGGTCGGTGCTGGAGCAGACCAGCCTCGCCGACGTCGCCACCGGCGAGCTACCCGAACACGTCGCCGCCCTTGCCGGTGACTACGTCGGCCAGGAGGAGGAGCGGGGGCACGGCTGACGCGGGTCGCCCGATTCAACGAACCGACCCGGGTGGGCCGTTGCAGGATGTACCCATGAGTTTCGACGTCCGCTCACTCGACAAGCCGGTGATCGTCGCGCCCATGGCGGGCGGACCCACGACGCCCGCGCTCGCCGCGGCGGCATCCGCCGCAGGCGGGTTGGGGTTCCTCGCCGCCGGTTACCTCACCGCGGCGGTGGTGGCCGAGCGCATCGCGGCGGCCCGCGAGCTGACCACCGGCCCGCTCGGGGTGAACCTGTTCGTCGTGCAGTCGAGCGCGGCCCGCCCAGAGGCCATCGCACGGTACGCCAAGGAGTTGGCCCCGGAATCGGAGCGCTACGGCGCCCGCCTCGGGGATCCCCGGTACGACGACGACGACTGGTCGGCGAAGCTCGAGGTGGTGATGGACCTCAAGCCCGAGGTGGTGTCGTTCACCTTCGGTCTGCCGTCGACGCAGGAATGCCGCGCGCTCACGGACGCCGGCATCGCCACCGTGGCCACCGTCACCACGTTGGCCGAGGCCGAACGCGCCGTTGCCTGCGGCGTCGACGCCGTCGCGGTACAGGGGCCCGCGGCGGGTGGGCACCGCGGCACCCTCGATCCCGCCGCGGCCCCGGCGACCCAGCCCCTCGGCCAGCTGGTGCGCTCGACGACCATCGCGCTCGACGTTCCCGTGATTGCCGCAGGCGGGCTGATGACTGCGGTGGATCTCGCCGACGTCTTCGCCCTCGGCGCCGTTGCGGCGCAGCTCGGTACGGCGTTCCTACTGGCCGACGAGTCGGGCAGCAGTCCGGTGCACCGTGCCGCACTGAAGGACCCCCAGTTCACCGAAACCGTGGTCACGCGGTGCTTCTCGGGCCGGTACGCCCGCGGCATCCGCAACCGCTTCGTCGACGAACACGACGCGCAAGCGCCGCTGGGCTATCCCGAGATCCACCATCTGACCAGCCCGGTGCGGGCGGCCTCGGTTCGTGCCGGTGATCCCCATGGGGCGAACATTTGGGCGGGCACCGGATTTCAGAAGGCCGCCGACGGGTCGGTGGCCGACATCATGGCGTCCCTGGTGTGACGGCCTAGGGGGGTCAACCCCCACGAATGTCTCCGGAAAGCGCCATGGGTTAGGTCCTCGTGCGCTCCTAGCGTTGGGTCATCGGGAGCGTCGGGCTCCCGGCCAATCAGGGAGACTCATCGTGACCAGCCATCGGACAACGCTTTTCGCCGTCACTCTCGCCGCCACCGCGGCGCTTGCCTGCGCTGGTGTCGCCGGCGCCGCGCCCAGCGGTCCGTCGCGAGCCGAAACCGTGGTCCGGGCACTGGAGGCCGACGGCTACCACGTCATCGTCAACCGCGTTGGGGCGGGCAGGCTCTCGTCGTGCGCGGTCCGATCGGTCGAGCCGGGGCAGACGTACTCCACCACCGATTCGCGAGGTGGCTCGGCACCGGCGGTGACCGTGCTGGCCAAGACGATGCTCGTCGACCTGACGTGCTGACGGGCCGCAGTACCGGTCAGGTGCTCAATGCGAGCTGGGACGAGTTCGACGGCAGCAGAATCGTGAACACCGTCCGCCCGTCGGAACTCTCCGCGACGATCGACCCCAGATGGGCCTCGACGATCGCCGACGTGATCGCCAGTCCGAGCCCGAATGAGTTGCCCGCCTGGCGCGATCGCGACTTGTCGGCGCGCACGAACCGCTCGAAGAGATGCGGCAGCATCGCCGCGTCGATACCAGGCCCGTCGTCGGTGACCGCCAGCGCCGCCCGCTCGGCGTCGTCGTCTGTGCGCAGCGTCGCGGTGACGGTGGTTCCCGCCGGCGTGTGAACCCGGGCATTCGACAGCAGATTCGCCACGGCCTGATGCAACTTGGCGCGGTCTCCCCGCACCCAGACCGGGTGCTCGGGGGACGTCGACCACCCACCGGTGTGCCGGAGCGGAGACCGCGGCGTCGTTGACGGCGTTGACCACCATGTCGGTGAGGTCGACGTCGGTGGATTCCAGGTCTTGGCCCTCGTCGAGGCGAGCGAGCAGCAGGAGGTCCGAGACCAACGAGTTCATCCGCGCCGACTCGGATTCGATTCGCGCAAGGGAGTACTCGGTGGTCTCCGGCAGAACGGCACTGTCCTGACGGGTGAGTTCGGCGTATCCCTGGATCGCCGCCAGCGGCGTCCGCAACTCGTGGCTGGCGTCGGTGATGAACTGCCGCATTCGGCGGCCGTCTCCGCGACACATCCCAACGGGCGCAGGGCGACTCGGACGACGGCCAGTGTGCTCAGCGCGGTGACCAACGACGCCAGCGCCGTGAGGATGCCGACGGTCACGGTCTCCCGGCTGGCCGCCTCGCTGGCCGGTCGCAGCGAGGCGGAGGTGACGAGGAGCTTGCCACCTCCGCCGGGCCGGCCGACCATGCGGTAGAGGCCAAGTTCGGGGAGCCAGACCGTCTCCGATCGATCACGCACCCAGGATTGGCCGGCCAGCTCGGCGATGGCGGCGGCGGGTACGGGCCCGGCGTCGCCGTCGCCGAACAACGCGGAGTCGACGACCTCGCCGTCGCGGACCAGCAGCACGATGTTTCCTGGCGCCTGCCCGACCACTTGAGTCAGCGGTTTCATCGAGTCCGGCTCGGGGCGCGTCCCCGACGGCAACGTGGTGGCTCGGTACTTGGTCACCGAGTAGGTGAAACCGTCGGCGGCGGCGGCCAACTGCGAGTCGACGATGCCGGTCACCGACGCGCGCAGGGTCAGCACCGACATCGTGCCGACGGCACGTCATCGTGCCGAGGCGGCCGCGAACCTTCAGCGGATTCATAGCAGGCTCACATGTGGACGGGCGTCAGCCTGGCTGGCGGGTGTCCACGGTGACGGTGCCGTCATCGGAGCGGACGGTCACCTCGGAGACGGCCTTGGCGGGATCCGTCGTCTCCGGGACGTCCACCGACGCCGTGTCGAGGGAACGGGCGCGCACCAGATAGGGCCCGGCGGGTGGCAAGCCGATCGCGACGTCGCCGCTGCCGGTGGTGGCGGTCACCCGGCGTGGGGCGGGGTCGGCGAACGTCACCGCGACGTCGCCGTCGACGGAGTCGACCGCGAAGGACTCGGTCACCGACAACGGCTTTCGGGCCGTCACGTCACCGTCGCGCGCGGTGACGTCGACGACGTGAACGGCCCCGTCGAGGATGACGTCGCCGTCGGCGCTGCGTGCCACCAACCGGTCGAGGTTGGCGTCGACGGTCAGCGTCCCGTCGTCCTGTTGCGTGGTGAGCGACAGGCGAGCGGCCACCGCCGGTGGCAGGGTGACGACGAGTTCGCTTGGGCCGCCGAAGTCGACGAGCCGACCCCGCCCCAGGGCAACGTGGATCCGCGTCTCGCCGGCCGCGGTGGTCACGTCGAGTCCGGGTGGGGTGCCCCGAGAGGAGCCCACGGTGCGCAATTCGGCGCGGGCGGTGCTCGCCCCCGGATCGGAGGTCACCCGGACGGAGACGTCCGACGCGTCGATCACGAGCGATCTCGTGTCGCCGGGGAGATCCTTGCCGTCGGTGGTGACCTTGAGCGAGGCGAGGCCGAGCGCCGCGGCCACCAATGCGGTGACGCAGACGACGACGAGCACCGCCGCGGCGATGACCAGCAGGACACGCACCGCGGTGCGGTTCCCGGGGGTGAGCGGTGGCGGTGCCGAGGGTCTGGTGAGCGTGGTCATGAGCGAAGAGCCTTCCGGTCGTTCAGGATTCGAGGTATCGGAGGACGGCGAGGACGCGTCGGTTCTCGCTCTCGTCGGGGGTGAGGTTCAACTTCGTGAAGATCGAGGCGATGTGCTTCTCGGCGCTGCCGACCGACACGTGCAGCGAGGCGGCGATCGCGGAGTTGGCCCGCCCCTCGGCCATGAGTTGCAGCACCTCGAGTTCGCGTGGGGTCAGCGACTCGAGCGTCGACCGCTGCCGCGACCGGATCAGGATCTGTGAGACCACCTCGGGGTCGAGCACCGTGCCGCCACCACCCACCACCTCGACGGTGTCGAGGAACGACGGCACGTCGGCGACGCGGTCCTTGAGCAGGTAGCCAAAACCCCTGGTGTCGGAGGCGATCAGGTCGGCCGCGTAGCGCTCCTCGACGTAATGCGACAGGACCAGGACCGCTGACTCCGGGTTCTGGCTGCGCAGCAACGCCGCCGCGCGGATGCCCTCGTCGGTGAACGTCGGCGGCATCCGGACGTCCAGGATGGCCAGCGCCGGCCGCAGCTCGTTGACGATGCGCAACAGGTCGGTGGCGTCGGCGACGCCCGCCACCACCTCGTGCCCGGCGTCGGTCAGGATGCGTTCGATGCCGGCCCGCAGCAGTGCGGAGTCCTCGGCGATCACGATCCGCATGGCAGCACCGCCGTCACGATGGTCGAGCCGGTGACCGGGCTGGACACCTCGAAGGTGCCGCGGGCGGCCGTCACGCGCTCCCCGAGGCCCCGCAGGCCCGTGGCGTCGTCGTCGGCGGTCGCCGTCGCACCTCCGATCCCGTCGTCGTAGACCGAGACGAACAGCGCGTCGGTGGCGTCGTCGTAGCGGACCGTGACGACGGCCTGGGTGGCGCGTGCGTGCTTGGCCACGTTGGTGAGCGCCTCGGCCACCACGAAGTACGCGCACGCCTCGACCTCCTCCGGCAGACGTCGCCCCGGCAGGTCGACCGTCAACGTCGTCGGCACCCCGGAGGTCTCGATGCGCTGCACCACCGAGGACAGCGCCGCATCCAGGCCGCGATCCGGCAGGATGGTCGGCGCAATGCCGCGGACGACGTTGCGCAGCTCGAGCAGGGCGCTCTTGGCGTCCTCGTGGGCCTCGCCGATCAGCTTCTTGGCCTGCGGCAGGTCGGTGTCGAGCTTGGTCTGGGCCAGGCCGATCGTCATGGCCAGGGACACCAGTCGCGGCTGGACGCTGTCGTGGAGGTCCCGTTCGATGCGGTGGCGTTCGGTCTGCGCGGAGGAGACCGCGCCGCGGCGGGCGTGGGAGAGCGCGCTGACCTCGTGCTGGAGTGCGGCCGTCTCCGACGGCGGCAGCAACCACCGGTCGACGGCGGCGTCGACGATCGGGGCGAACACGACGATGCCGACCGCCGCGACGAGGGCGACCAGCGCCAGTGCCCACGCCACGGGTGGCGAGACGAAGCCGAGTCTCACGCCGACGTCGCCGCGCCGCGCCGCGGTCGCGAGCGCGGGGCCGACGACGGCGAATGCCAGCAGTGCCAACGCGACGCCGCCGGCGAGAAGGTCGACGGTCAGTCGTAGATAGTGGTGGCCGACCACCTTCCAGAAGCGAGCGCTGCCGATGTCGAGCCACAGCTGGTGGGCCCACCGCTGAAAGCCGTCATACGGTGAGATCCGACGTGGGGGAACGGGAATGTCGTATCCGAACACCGCCTCGCTCCGGATGCGTTCCACCCGTTCGACTCCGCGGACGAGGTAGACGAACACGACGACGCCGACGGCGAATCCGACGACCGACGGGATCGACGAGATGGCGAGGACGGCGACCATCAGGGGAATCCAGAACCACACGACGCCCACTGCGGCACCG
>Ga0209051_1002708_pt1 | contig 12325 bp, 15 predicted proteins | sample AraplaCvi_mMS_r2_2_FD_184286 | JGI IMG/M metagenome (GOLD analysis project Ga0209051, IMG submission 184286) | Arabidopsis root microbial communities from North Carolina, USA - plate scrape MF_Cvi_mMS_r2 (SPAdes) (version 2) | ecosystem: Host-associated > Plants > Roots > Endosphere | place...
TTCGGCACCAATGCCGGCCTCTTCAACAATGCTGCCCAGCACTACAACCACGTCCACTTCTGGAAGTGGATGAAGAAGGGCGGCGGCGGCAACAAGCTGCCGAGCAAGCTCGAAGCTGCGGTCAATTCCGATCTCGGCGGCTACGACAAGTTCAAGGCCGACTTCATTGCGGCCGGCACGACGCAGTTCGGCTCCGGCTGGGCTTGGGTTTCCGTCAAGAACGGCAAGCTCGAAATCTCCAAGACCCCGAACGGCGAAAACCCGCTTGTGCACGGCGCAACCCCGATCCTCGGTGTCGACGTGTGGGAACACTCCTACTACATCGACTACCGCAACGCGCGTCCGAAGTACCTCGAAGCCTTCGTCGACAGCCTGATCAACTGGGACTACGTCCTGGAGCGCTACGAAGCCGCCGCCAAGTAAGCGGTTCGCAAGAACAGATGTCAGCACCCGGCGCCTCGAAACGCCGGGTGTTTTCGTTTCGAGACCGTCACAAGCGTGTCATGCGGCGCGCCTACATCGCTGCCATGACGTCCTTTTCCGATTTTCCCGTTCTCCGCTTCGGCGTCGTCGCAGATCCCCAATATGCGGCGAGGAAGCCGCATGTCGGGATGGACCGCCATTACGCCAATAGCCTCGCCAAACTGTCGGAGGCGATCGAAGTGTTCAATGGCGAAGATTTGAGCTTCGTCATCACGCTCGGCGACATCATCGACCGGGATTTCGAGAGCTTCGACGACATCTTGCCGGTCTACGACAGGCTGAAGCACGAAAACTACTTTCTGCTTGGCAATCATGATTTTGCGGTTGCCGCCGACCGATTGGCCGATGTCGCCAGCCGCGTCGGTCTGGCGTCATCCTATTACAGCTTCGTCAGACAGGGCTGGCGGTTCATTGCACTGAATGGCAACGAGGTCAGCACCTTTGCGCCGCCGGAAGGGCATGCCGATCGGGAGGTTGCCGCTCGCCGGCTGGCCGAGCTCCGGGCCACCGGCGCCGCCAACGCACAGGACTGGAACGCCATGCCTGGTGACGAGCAGTTCGCCTGGCTTTCCGACCAGATCGAGGACGCCGGTGCCGCGGGCGAGCGCGTCATCGTCATGAACCACTACCCAGTCTATCCGCCGAACGAGCATGATGGCTGGGACCGCGAACGGATGATCGCGCTACTGGCTGCGCACGGCCATGTGGCCGCCTATTTCAGTGGACATAACCACGCGGGCAATTTCGGCACGCTCGACGGATGCCATTTCCTGAATTTCAAGGGCATGGTTGATACCGAGAGCCAGAATACCTTCGCCATCGTCGAAATCCGGGCGGACCGTATCGAGGTTCGTGGTTTCGGACGAGAGGACAGCCGGACGCTGAAGCTCCGTCGCTAGGGGTGTCATCTCTGCGCGCCGCTACCCCGCGTGGAACCGACATGCTCCCATGAGGATTATCAAGCTCATAGGAGGCCATCATGATTCGAAAACTAAAGTCCGGCGAATATCGTCTTTACTCGCGCAAGGTCGACCCCAAGACCCACAAGCGCAAAAATCTCGGTACGTTCAAATCGCGCGAAGCGGCCGAGAAGCACGAGCGCGAGGTACAGTACTTCAAGCACCACTAGACGGCACTTGAGCGTCTGACCCTTTCGGCGGCTCGATTAATCCGGGGTGGGTTCAGGCCTTGTTGGTGAGCCAAACCGTTGGCGCGCCCAGAACGCCGCCAGTGCGCATCGCCGCCCTCAGCTCTTCCAGCTTGCCGAACGCCTGCGCGGCCTCGACCGTGGCAAACTCATGGGTGACGGTCACGTCGTTGGGATTGTCGGCGGCTTGGTAAACGGCCTCTGCGGTAACGCCGTTTGCCTTCTGCACGGCGGCAAACGCGTCGTAGACCTTGCGCCAGGCAGCGTAGTCCGAAACCTCATGCCTTACGAACATTGTTGGCATCTGATCCTCCCACTTTTGGATTTACAGGCGAGGGCATTCGGGTCGCCACCGTATCACCGAACGCGCCCGCGCGCCCGGGAAAAAACGGCAAGGTGCGGTATGGCAACCCGCCCATTGGGTTCGCCACATGCCCAACAGTTTCGGGGGGCGCCGGACAGGCGCCGCTTTTCAATCCAAGGGGAAGAGTTACTCAACCTGCTCAGCAGAATCGCTTCGATCAATCGCGCTCAGGAGACTATCCTTTGTGTCGTAGCCATCCTGGAAGAGATCGAAGAATATCGAGGCTGCCCGGCAACCTTCGATGCTGATTGGATCTTTCTTGTGCAGGTGGCACCATTCCGAGAGTGCCTCGAATACGACGTCGACGTCTGTGAAGGAGATTAAGTTTGATAGGACGGTCATTTGGTTCGATGCTCCGCTCAGGCAGAAGCACAAAACTCCCAAGCGGCCGTTGCCATTAAATGCCGACCGATGATTGATTGTACCGCCCGCGACCAAGCACGGCTATTAACTAAGACATAGCCAGTCCAACGCCTGCCGCTCTGTGCCCTACATGCGCGCCTGCGATTGCAATCTTATATTCCACCGTCATTGAACTTTTGTCATCGGCGGATGCTTCCATGTGCCGTCGAGGGCTTCCGGCTTTGGCCAATAAAGCCGCATCGCAACGACGAAAGGCCCCTTCGGTGCAGGAAGCCAGTTGGGCTCCCTGTCCTTCCCAGGCGATTCGTTTTGAACATAGAACGTCAGCCCGCCGTCGGCGTCCTTCACGAACTGCGGCAACATCGGTGAATTGAGCAGGTAACGGTCAATCGAGTTGGCGACGAGCAGGCTCTGGGGGAGTTCGTACATGGTCAGGGACCAGAAGGCGTTCACCGGTGGCAGCGTGCCGGGCGCGAAGTGGACCGTGTACCTGTTGGCGCCGTCGAGTTTCTTGCCGTCGGAATCAGTGGCGTAGGCCGGGTATATCGCTTCCTGCTTCGAGTTGCCGTAGATGCCGAGGACGGCGGCCGCCATCCGGTAGAGGTAGTTGTTCTTCAGATATTCACGTGTGCCGAAGACGTCGCCGGATGTCACTTCGCCGGTATCGAAGCGCTTCCGCATCGTTCCCATTTCAGCCCATGCGTCGGCCGTTCCTTGCTTAAAGGCGGCCTTCATCTCAGGTGACAGCTTGCTCGCGTCGAAGGTCTTGCCTCCGCCGATGCCGATCTTGGCAAATCGCTCCATCAGCTCAGTTTCCGATGAATTGGTCGGGCAAAATTGCAGGACGAAATTGAGAATGCTGAAAAACTCCGGCGATGTCTTCTCCTCGTCTGGCGTGAGAGGCTTGATGAAATCGATCGCGCTTGCCGCGGCCGGGGCCGGCTGGCCGATGAATTTGGACAGCGGCTCCGCCTTGTAGGCGGCCTGGATTTTCTTCACGTTGTCCAGATCGTCCGGATTGAAAAGCTGCGTCCGGTAGACAGCCAGCGCCAATTCCGTTTCCGACCACATCACCTTCTTGATGCCTTGCGGCGTCTCGCCCTTCCAGCTCGGGCCGGCGATCAGAAAGCTCCCGCCGTCGTTGCCGGTCGCGCGACTGCCAATATAGTCGAAGTTGAAGGTATAGGCGTCGATCAGCTGGATACTGAAGTACCTGTCCTTCTCGATCGGCGGCACTGTCAGCACCATCGGTTCGGCTCGGAGATCCAGGCCGAGCATTGAATACGGCGTATCGGAGTTCGGAGTCTGCACCGCCGTGTCGGCCGGCGTATAGACACGTGGGATGTTGACCAACTGGTTCCAGGGGCCTTTGTACTCAGGGTCTTTGGTGTTGACGAAATAGGCGTATTGAATGCGGTAGCTGTCGACCATCGGAAAGCCATAGATGTAGGCTTCCTTGGCAATCGCGCGTGCCTCGGCCGCGCTGATGTCAGCGGAAATGCCCTTCGCCGGATAGAGGCTCGCGAAGCCGGTTGCCAGGATCAGTCCTTTGGTGAATTCACGTTTCGTGAGTTGCATGGCTGCCCCCATTGCTTTGATCCAAGACCGTTGATCTGCAAATCCACGAAGCAGCTTTGCGCAAAATTCGGCTCGCTGGAAGCACGTTACGGTAACATTGGTGTAAATGGCAGGCGGCCGGCCGCCACGGGAGAATCCGATCGCTCTTTCAAGCCTCTAACGTCGCGGAGGTTCCTTGAACTTTATCAGGCGACGTCCATTTTTCTCCGATCGAAACCCATCCAAGCGTGCTTCGTCTCTTGAAGATCGCGACCTACAACATCAACGGCGTGAACGGGCGCCTGGAAAATCTTCTTCGCTGGCTGCAGGAGGACAAGCCCGACGTCGTGTGCCTGCAGGAACTGAAAACGGAGGATGCCCGGTTTCCACGCGGCGCACTCGAGCGGGCGGGCTACGGCGCGATCTGGCATGGACAGAAGAGCTGGAACGGCGTCGCGATCCTCTCAAAAGGCTCGACGCCGATCCTGACGCGGCGCGGTCTTCCCGGCGATTCCGACGACACGCACAGCCGCTACATCGAGGCCGCCATCGAGGGTATCCTCATCGGATGCCTCTATCTTCCGAACGGAAATCCCGCGCCCGGCCCGAAATTCGACTACAAGCTCCGCTGGTTCCGACGGCTCCACGACTATGCCGCCGAACTGCACGCGCTTGACATTCCGACCCTCCTGGTCGGCGATTTCAACGTCATGCCGACGGATCTTGACGTCTACAAGCCGGAGCGATGGCGGGATGACGCCCTCTTTCGGCCGGAAGTCCGCAAGGCCTATGCCAACCTCGTCGCACAGGGCTGGACCGACGCCATAAGACATCTGCATCCGAACGAGCGAATCTATACCTTTTGGAAGTACTGGCGAAACTCGTTCGAACGCGATGCCGGCCTTCGGATCGACCACTTCCTGCTCAGCCCGATGGTCGCCCCATGGCTGAGATCGGCGAGCGTGCGCAGGAAGCCGAGGAGCTGGGAACACACGAGCGACCACGCTCCCGTGATGATCGAACTCGATATCCCCCGGCGCGAGGACGATGAGCAAGGATAACGGATGGTCTGCGAAGCAGCACCGCTCGGGGATGAAACAGACAATTCGAGGTGTCCGATGAAGTTCATAACGGGTTGGCTGACCTGCAGGCGGGGAACGCGCGAGGAGTTCCTCCTCGCCATGGAACCCCATGTCGCGTCCACGCTCAACGAGCCGGGCTGCGTATTTTTCGAGTATCATCGGCATAAGGATGACGAGGATGTGGTAGTTTTGATCGAAGGCTTTCGTGATGCCGAGGCGCACGAGTTCCATCGGCGGACACCGCACATGATCGCCATGCAGGCCGACGTTCGGCGGCTTCTCGCAAAGCTGAGTATTATTGAGACGAGTTCTGATGACGTCGCCCGTTATGATCTCGACTTTATTGCAAATCCGCCGGGCCCGTATTGTCCCTAGTCACGCCAGCGGACAGAAACCCTAGCAGGAAAGCCCACAGCCTAGGCAGAATTGGAGGAGGATAGGATGAGCGATCACGTCTACAAGAAAGTGGAACTCATTGGGAGTTCGAAGGTGTCTGTCACCGAGGCGATCGAGACCGCGGTCGCGCGAGCCTCGAAAACGATGCGCAATCTCGAATGGTTCGAAGTCGATCAAATCCGAGGCCATATCAAGGACGGCGCAGTCGCGCACTATCAGGTCGTGATGAAGGTCGGATTTCGAATCGACGACACGCCGTGACAGGCTGGGGAAGGAGAGGAGGCCGCGTGCCTTGCCTCGTCTCTGTCGGCATCCGCTTAGGCAGCCGTGACCATTGGCAGCTCTTTCCGCTCCATCGCGTCGCGCTTCGGCGGCGTGCCGAACATTCGGGAATATTCGCGGCTGAACTGCGAGGCGCTTTCATACCCAACCTGATAGGCGGCCGTCGCAACGCTTGCACCGTCCGACACCATCAGTCTCCGTGCCTCCAGCAGCCGCATGTTCTTCTGATACTGCAACGGCGTCATGGCGGTCACCTGCTTGAAATGCTGGTGGAAGGAAGACGGGCTCATGTGCGCGACGGACGCCAGCTGCTCGATCCGCACGGGCGTAGCAAAGTTCTCGCGCAGCAGATGGATGGCGTCGGTCATGCGCCTGATATGACTGCCGGGTAGCGCCAGCTTGCTGACCTCCGCCGCGTTCGGTCCTGTCAGCAGCCAGTAGCAGATTTCGCGCATGATCGCTGGATAGAGCACCGGAATGGCCTTCGGCGTGTCGGCGAGGCGCACAAGCCTCAGCACGCAATCGGCCAGCACGCCGTCGAAATTCTGCACGAAAACACCGGCCGCGCTATCGCTGGCCGGCCGCGGCGGCTGTTCCATTGCCTCCATCACCTCGCGCAGGATCGCCACGTCAAAGTCGATGTTGAGGCCGATATACGGCTCCTCCTTGCTGGCCTTCGTGATCTGCCCGAGGGCCGGCACCTCGAAGGTGACGATCAGCGATTGCATCTCCCCATACTTGAGGACACGGTCACCGACCATGATTTCCTTTGCCCCCTGGACGACAATGCAGATCGTCGGCCGGTAGATCATGTGGTTCGGCATGACAGGCTGGGTAACCCGTGACACCGAGAGCACCGGCACAGGCGTCTCAAAACGCCCGTCGGCGTCGCCGGCCGTTCGGTCGATGTAGGTCTGGATGACTTGCTTCAGGGTGTCGAGCATCGCCAGCGTCTCCTCGTCGTTCGGCGCCAGCTCAAGATAAGCGCCGTATCGCCTAGTCTGCAAGCTGGTTGGAGGATCAGGCAAAAAAATCGAGAGTTTCGGCATTCAACAGTGGGCACCGACAGGCGTACCGTAAGGGCATAAACTCCAGCAAAGGAAGTGACCATGCCCAACGAAACACAAGCAAATTCAGCATCTAAGGTAGCCGTCGTCACCGGCGGCAGCCGTGGACTCGGCCGCAATACGGCAATCAACCTTGCCCGTCGCGGCGTGAACGTCCTCTTCACGTATCGTGCAAATCGGGCAGAAGCGGAGACCGCTGTGTCGGAGATCAGATCACTCGGCGTCGAAGCCATCGCCCTGCAGCTGGACACCGGTCGCGTCGCCGAGTTCGAGGCCTTTGCGGGCAATGTGAGAGATGCCTTGCAGGGTCTTGGAAAAACTCGATTCGACTACCTCGTCAACAATGCCGGCAGCAGCTATCACGCAACGATTGCCGAAACGACGGAAGAGGCTTTCGACGAGCTCGTCAACGTGCATTTGAAGGGCGTCTTCTTCCTGACGCAGAAGCTGCTGCCGCTGATGGCCGATGGCGGGCGCATCATCAACGTCTCGAGCGGCCTTGCCCGTTTCGCCGTGCCGGGTATCTCCGCCTATGCGTCGATGAAGGGGGCGATCGAAGTGTTCACCCGTTACCTCGCCAAGGAACTCGGCCCGCGCGGCATCACGGCCAATACGGTTGCACCAGGCGCAATCGCAACCGACTTCAGCGGCGGCATGGTGCGGGACAATCCGACCTACAACAAGATGGTCGCCGATGCGACGGCGCTCGGCCGTGCCGGCGTGCCGGACGATATCGGCCCGATGATTGCCTCGCTGCTTTCCGACGACAACCGCTGGGTCAACGGCCAGCGCATCGAAGTCTCCGGCGGCACGCACCTCTGATTGACTTAACCCGCCGCGGCAACCGGCGGGTTCGTCCACCCACTCGTCCAGAGTTGTCGCAGCCGGTCGCCGTCGCCCCGGAAATATGCGTCGGCGGTCTCGCAATGCTCGACGCGGTCGCTGCGGAAATTGCGGATCGCCTGGCGCAGCTCGCACCAGGCGACGATGTTTGCGGTCTGCGAATAGTAGATGAGGGCGATCGGCTGGATCCTGCGCTCGGTCGCGCGGCCGAGTTCGTCGCGATAGTCGAGCAGCAGCTTCTGTTCGTCGCGGATGGCGCGGCGAACGAGACCAAGATCGAGCCCGACCGGGGATTGAGCCACCGATCCCCAGGCGTAAAGCGCCTTTCGTTCCATCGCCTGACGCAGCGGCGCCGGGACGGCGCCTGTTATCTTCTGGTTGACGCCCTTGGCCGCCCGCTTGAGTTCCTCGTCGCCGGTCCGGTCGAGCAGCGCCAGCGACAAGACGATCGCCTCCATTTCCTCGACCGAGAACATCAGCGGCGGCAGGTCGAAGCCCGGCCGCATGATGTAGCCGATGCCGCGGCCGCCCTCGATCGGGACGCGCATCGCCTGCAAGGCGGCGATGTCGCGATAGATCGAGCGCACCGTCACCTCGAGCGTTTCCGCCATACGGGCCGCCGTCATCGGCTTGCTCGCCAGCCGCAGGATCTGGATGATCTCGAAAAGCCGTGAGGCCTTGCGCATTTTTCGGCTCCTTCAGCCTATGCTCCTGACAATACACTGTCAGTTGGGCCGTCGTATAGCACTCGCTATCGAATTGAAAATCAACATGGTCTTTGAAATCGACCTTGAATTGGATAGCGGACAACTGACATGACCTACAGCGAAAATCTCTGGCTCTACTTCACGCTTCTCTTCGGCATCATCATCGTCCCTGGCATGGATATGCTATTCGTGCTGGCCAATTCGCTGACCGGCGGCAGGCGCACCGGCATCGCCGCGACCGCCGGCATCATGGCCGGCGGCGCCGTTCACTCGCTCTATGGCGCGATCGGGGTCGGCGTGCTCGCCGTTCTCCTGCCGACCTTGTTCAATCCGCTGCTCTTTGCGGGGGCGGCCTACATGGCCTGGATCGGCTACACCCTGATCCGCAGTTCGATCACCGTCGATACGGTCGGGGCAGGCGGCTTGCATTCGGGTTGGCGGGCCTTTCGCCAGGGCGCAGCAACCTGCCTTATGAACCCAAAGGCGTACCTGTTCATGATCGCGGTTTACCCGCAATTCCTGAAGCCGATCTACGGTCCCATCTGGGCGCAGGGTCTTGTCATGGGCGTCATGACGATGGCGACGCAGGCCGCCGTCTACGGCACGCTGGCGCTGACGGCGGCGCGAAGCCGCACGCTGCTGGTGTCCAATCCGAAGGCGACGATCCTGGTCGGACGGATCGCCGGGGCGCTCCTCATCGCCGTTTCGATCCTCACCGCATGGCACGGCTGGCGCGTGCCGGCGTGAGGCGCGAATACGAAACGATTTAGGACTCTATTTTTCCTGAAATCTCACCCACTTGTTACTTTTTGGGGCGAAAAAATTTGCCATGATGCCGCCCGTCGGCGAGGCGCCGGGCTTCGCGGATCTTGTTATCAAAGAGGAGTGGAGACATGAGACTGAAAGCTATAGCCGCGGCAGTGCTTGTCGCCGGTCTGGGGGTCGTGGGCGTTGCCATTGCAGCGCAGGAGGATGGCACGCACGAAGCACGCTCTGCGCTGATGAAGAAGGTTGGCGGCGCGGCGGGTGCCATGGCGGCGATCGCCAAGGGCGAAAAGCCCTATGACGCCGAGGTGGTTAAGGCGTCGTTGATGACCATTGCGGAAACCGCCAAGGTTTTCCCTGATCAGTTCAAGCCTGGCACCGAAAAGGGTGACAAGGCGGCGAGCCCGAAGATCTGGGAAGATCATGCAGACTTCAAGGCCCGTGCGGCGAAGCTTTCGGATGACGCCGACAAGCTGCTCGCTCAGCTTCCGGCGGACCCGGCCGGTGTTGGCGCGGCCATGAAGGCGCTTGGCGCGAATTGCGGCGGCTGTCATGAGAAGTTCCGCATAAAGACCGAATAGCGATCCTGACCTTTCAGTCAAACGATCCGCGTCAGCCTTGCCGCTGGGGCGGATCGTTTTATGTTTGCAATGATGCGATTGGCACAGGAGCGGTGAATGGTCCGCAGGTTCGTCCGGTTTTTGCTCTGTCTTGTCGGAGTGTTCGTCATTGGCGGAGCGGTTTTCTATTTCATCACCGCACCGAATCCACTTCCTGAAAGTCACTGGGCCAACCTCGGCGAACCCGATCTGAAGAACGGCGAAATGGTCTTTTGGACCGGTGGCTGCGTCAGCTGTCATGCCGCTCCCGGATCGGAAGGCGACGCCAAGCTCACTCTGTCAGGCGGGTTGGCCTTGAAGAGCCCCTTCGGGACCTTCCATGTACCCAACATCTCGCCAGACGAGAAGGCGGGCATCGGCACATGGACGCTGGCGCAATTCGGCAATGCGATGAAGCGGGGCGTGGCGCCGAACGGCGAGCACCTCTATCCGTCCTTCCCCTACAACTCCTACGCTCGGATAAGCGACAAGGACGTCAACGATCTCTTCGGCTATCTGAAGACGCTGCCGAAAAGCGGCAATGTCGCCCCGCCGCACGAACTGCCGTTCCCCTTCAATATCCGGCTGGCGCTGGGCGGCTGGAAATTCCTCTATTTCAACGACGAGCCACGCGTCGCTCTTCCGGCCAATGCCGACGACAAGATCAAGCGCGGCCAATATCTGGTGGAAGGTGCTGGCCATTGCGGCGAATGCCATACGCCGCGTGATCGCCTTGGCGGATTTGAGGCAGACCAGTGGCTCGCGGGTGCGCCGAACCCGGAAGGGCAGGGCAGGATTCCCAACATCACGCCGGGCTCGAAAACCGTGGGTTCCTGGAGTCAGGAGGATATCGCCAACTATCTCGAGACCGGCTTTACGCCCGACTTCGATTCGGCCGGCGGCTCGATGGCGGAAGTGCAACGAAACCTTGCGCACCTGCCGAAGCCGGAGCTCGAGGCGATCGCTGCCTATTTGAAGGCGGTTCCCAACCGATAATATTAGCAATATCTCAAAAATGCCGCATTGCAGCACTCCACTTGACGCCGCGCACTGATAACCCTGTGGCGAGCCCCGGTTCGCTTTCCGAATGACGCAACCAAAACGTCTTCCGAAAGGACAGCTGCATGCACAGCACGTCGATAGATCCTGCCGACGATCTCGAGACTGTTGCCCGCAAGGGCGGCAAATTGCGGCGCATGGCGGTGCGGATACCGACCTATATGGCCGATATCCGTGAAAATCCGGCCTGGCTGCCGATGTTCCTGTTGGCGCGAACGATACCGGCGCGCAAGGTGCATTGGCTGACCGCACGTCGCAGCAACGGCGCGATCGAGAAGTTGCCGACGCTCTTCAAAGGTGTGGATCACACAAGCGCAGTCGCGGCATTGAGGCGGGATGGGATATTTCCAGAGCTGACCCTGCCCGAAACGATCACCCGCGAAATCGCGAGCTTTGCCAGCGCCACCCCATGCTTCGGTAACTTCGATCGCAAGATCGAGTTTCAGGCGTCCGATCACCGCGCCGCCGAGCAGGAGTGGGGGAAGCCGATACTAAGCGGTCATCATTTCGAGCGAGCGCTCGATTGCCCGGCCGTTCGGACCGTCCAGCGCGACCCTGTTCTGTCGGAGATTGCCCGTTGCTATTTGGGGGCGCAGGCTCGCCTCATCACCACCCGCGTTTGGTGGAGCTTTCCGACGCGGGCGAGCGAAGCCGATCGCAGCCTTGCGTCGCTGGACAAGTTCCACTTCGATCTCGACGACTGGCGGATGCTGAAATTCTTCTTCTATCTCGTCGACGTCGACGAAGGCACCGGTCCGCATGTCTATGTCAGGGGCAGCCACAACAAGCGGCGCATCAAGCACCAGCTGACCCTTCTGGTCGGCCATCCCGCCCCCGAGATCCTGGATTTCTATGGCAAGGAAAGCGTGACGACGCTGACCGGAGCGGCAGGCTTCGGCTTCGTGGAAGATCCCTTCGGCTTTCATATGGGCACGGTTGCCACGACCAAGCCGCGCCTGATGATGGAGGTGGGCTTCGGCGTTTCCAAGCCCTCGCGCCGCCGCTTCCACGGCGAACCGGTGCTGCGATAAGCAGATGCCGCCTCAGGCCGCTTTGGGTTGATGCTCGGCGCCGAACATCAGCACGTATTGGTCCAGCTCGTCGCCGGCATGCCCGAGGGCGCGGTAGATTTCCGCCGCAAAGGTCATCGGTGCCGAACCCGGCGCGGTCACCAGCTTTCCATCACGCACGGCCTGCGGGCTGTCCTTGTAGCGTGCGTGGCCGGCATAGCCTGGCGCGCTGGTGATGAAATCGGCGGCGTTGCTGGTATGGTCGGTGGCATCAAGCACGCCAGCGCGGGCAAGCGCGAGTGTCGCCCCGCAAATTCCCGCGACGAGTTTGCCATGGGCGACGAAGTCGTCGATGACAGGCTTCAGATCGGGCGCTTTCTCCGTTTCCCAGATCGTTCCGCCGCAGAGCACGAGCCCGTCGAAGGCGTTGGCATGCAGGTTTTCCGCGGCGGTGTCGGAGGCGACGCGCATGCCGCCCATCGAGCGCACCTCAGCACCATCGGGCGTTGCGATCACCACGTCGAAGCCGAAATAGGAACGGGCAGAGGCCGTCAGTTGGGCGACCTCCCAGTCGGCGAATCCATCGGTGAGGACGATTGCA
>Ga0209051_1002710_pt1 | contig 12321 bp, 10 predicted proteins | sample AraplaCvi_mMS_r2_2_FD_184286 | JGI IMG/M metagenome (GOLD analysis project Ga0209051, IMG submission 184286) | Arabidopsis root microbial communities from North Carolina, USA - plate scrape MF_Cvi_mMS_r2 (SPAdes) (version 2) | ecosystem: Host-associated > Plants > Roots > Endosphere | place...
CCGTCGCAGGTCCCAAATCGCCCGGCGCGGAAGGTGGCAGTTGGTAGAGCTGGGCGCCCGCCTGATCCGGCAGGAACTTGGCCAGGGGGGTGATGTTCACCATGTAGGTGGAGACAATGAGGGCCATCGCCAAGACCGTGCCCATGGCCGCCAATCCGCTGCGAAGGACCACCGACACGGCGTAGGTGAACAGGGCGATGAGTATCCAGTAAAGGACCACGCCCCATAGGATTCCTGATGCCGCTTGTGGAGTTGCTGCTATCCGGCTGCCCTCGGCGGTGCAGTCGATGACCGCGCAACGAATACCTGCCGACCCAAATACGCTCAGGACAGCCGTGACGAAAACGGCAACGACAATCACGATCGCTTTGGCCGCCAACACGGCACTGCGCTGCGGGAGGCTGATCAAGGTGCTACGAAGCGAGCCGCTGTCCGACTCCTGGTGCATCGACCACGCAGCAAGAAGGATTACCCCTATTTGTCCATAGTGAAGGATGACCAGAAAGGCCGTACCTCCCTCAAGGCCAGCTGCCTCCTCCGGCCTCCCTGCCTTATGGGCAGCGTCGATCAGGTTTGTCAGTATCCAGGAAAGAAGCACCGTGAGCAGCACCGTTCCCGCCATGGTGTTGAGGCAAAGACGCAGCGTCACGAGTTTGGTGGTTTCGGCTCTGACGGCGCGGGCCATGGTGGCCCGTAACCCCGGCCGCACGTCGAGGGTCGCTGTGGAAGATGCTGGCATGACTCAAGTCAATCCGGACCGGCATCGCTTGTCTGTCTGCAGGTGTTGACAGTCGTGGCACGTTCCTAAACGGGCGAAGGGCCCACCAGGCCGCCTTCGTAGGCGATGACAACAAGTTGGGCTCTGTCCCGCGCGTCCAGTTTCGTCAGGATTCTACTCACATAGGTCCGCACCGTGGTTCGCGTGAGAAACAGGGCAGCCGCTATTTCGTTGTTGGAGGCACCTTGTCCGATGAGGGTCAAGGTTTCGCGTTCGCGGACTGTCAGTTCGCTGATGCGGTCGTGTGCGGCCGGGCTCTGGGTGAAGCGGTCTATGAGGCGGCGGGTAATCTCCGGGGCGAGAAGCGCGTTTCCCTCATGTGCTGTACGGATTGCCTTGAGGATGTCGGGCAGCGGCGCGTTCTTGAGGAGAAAGCCGGAGGCGCCCTGTCGGAGAGCTTGGTACACGTAATCGTCCATATCGAAGGTGGTCAGCATGACCAACCGGGTGCTGGATTTCCGGGAGGCCAGAATGCCTGCAGCTTCAAGGCCTGTCATCCGTGGCATTCGAACATCCATGAGGGCCACATCCGGTTGATGCTCCAAGATGGACTCCACGGCCTCCGCGCCGTCCACAGCCACGCCGGACACCGTCATGTCGGGCTCGTCGTCGATCAAGAGGCGCAGTGACGTCCTGATGTGAGCATCGTCGTCTGCGATGAGCACACTGATTTCATTCATCGGGTGTGCACCCTCCCTGCAGTTCCCGGCAGTGAAACAGCCACACGGTATCCATTGGCCTCCCGTCCTGCTTCGAAGGTCCCGCCCAATAACTGAGCCCGTTCACGCATGCCTGTGAGTCCGTGACCGTTCTTGGAAGCCAAAGCCGCCCCCGGGCCGTCGTCGAGGACGCTGATCCGCAGGTCGTCGCCTTCAGTCCTGATGGTGATCCGGCAGGTTCCTGCTCCGGAATGCCGGATCACGTTCGTCAGGGCTTCCTGAATGATTCGATACGCGGTGGTTCGCTGCGCGGCCGGAAGATCGTGGGCACTTTCGTCGGCGTCGATCACGACAGATATACCGGCCCGTATGGCCGGCTGCGACAGCTCCCGCACCAGTTCCGGAAGGCTTCCCGGCGGAGCGTCATCAGCCGTTTCGCTACGTTCCTGTCGCATCAACACCTGAAGTTGGCCCAACGCATCACGGGCGTCGGACTCGATGCCCTGCAGTGCAGATCGCAGATCGTCGGGGGTGGACGACTTTACATGGGCCACGACGCCCGCCCGCACCCCAATCCCTCCCAGGGTGTGGGACAGTACGTCGTGGATATCCCGTGCGAGGCGAAGCCGTTCCTGCGCCCGGGCATTGCGCTCGGTTTCGCAACGCATGCGTTGGGTGCGAATTCCCAAAACCCATGCGGCCCCGATGATGACGGCACCCAGGATGATGCCCCGGATGCTCGCTTCGGCGCCCTCAGCAGAGACCAGAAGCAAGGACGCAAACAGAAGAATTTCCAGCACGATCAGCCATGCAGGAAAGAGGCGTGTCCCGAATCGTTCCGCGGCAACGTACAGGCAGAGCCCTGTCACCAGGAAAGGATCCTCGGTCATTCCCAAGCTCCAGCCAACGGCCGTCACAACGCCGGTCCAAGCGGCAGCTAGCCAAGGAAACCTTGACCGAAGGCAGAGTCCCAGGACAACAAGGCCCCCCCAAAGCCAGTTGGACCAGCCTGCCCGGTGATTCCGGCGGAACCACGGTGATCCAAAGCCCTGCCACCACGATGATGCCGACCAAGCCGTTCAGTAGAACGGGAATGATCGTTTCCCGGACTACGGAGACGTGAACGTTTTCTGGATCAGCGCTTTGCGTCGTGCTCGGGTGTCGTTGCGTCATAGGCCATCTCATTTGTCAGGGCAGTCAGGGTTGGAGTTCCACGGGTAACTCAACCAGGTACTCACCCAGGAGGCCTGAAGCGATGACCATGCGGTACGTCGTTTGTTTCTTGATGGTCCGGTCGGCTTCCTCGGCGATCGAGTCGTCCACCACGAGTTGCCCGCACGAGGTGTCGAGCTTATAGGAGGTGCGGCTTCGGTTCTCATGGGAAATGACCACGTTCTCGGTGGTGCAGACCCTTTCAGATTTGGGCCGCAAAAGCTTCTCCACTGCGGGAGCGCCGAAGGACAAGGCTACAAGCGCCGCGAGGCAGATGAGGTAGGTCCGGACTGGAATCTGCGCCCGAGGCTTCGCCACGCGTGCCCTTCCTGATGGGTCTTCTTGCATGGCCTCAGCCTAGAGGTTTGAGCGTTCTCCCCGTCAACACGCAGAAATCAGATAATGACAGCCCTACGTCGACCTAACCCGCGAGACCAACTCCCCGCTGGCGCTATATGTCTCAGTCCAGCCCTTGCGGGTCGTTGCTGTGAATCCCAAGCCGGCCTCCCCAAATGATGCCCAAGAATCTTCCTCATCATCGGGGCGCACGAGGGCCCCACTCGGTAGTAATACTGAAGTCATTTTCCGACCGGTGTCCCGGAGGATGACTGCACAACGGTCGGTGTCAGGCCATTCCGTGACAATACCGTCGTAGTACACGCATTCCAGGCTTGCAAGATAGCCCTCTTTGTCGACGAAACATAGCACCGACGATGGGACACCGGCGGGCCGAGCAAGTTCTTCGACCTCTGTAGGCATCAGGCAAAATTCCGGAGCGGCGGGCGCTTTCGCCCGGTCGACATGGAACTTGATTGAAGGGCAACCGCAAATGCAGTCCGGCTCGACTCCAAGAATGTGCATCGCTTGCTTCCGGAAGGCACCGACGCCGTCGAATTCGACGGAAAGAAACAGGTCGAGCACTTTCCGCTCAGCGTCGGTAATGGGTCGCATGCGGCGCCTCGCTTGCTACCGCCTACTTCCCTTTCTTCCCGCCCCGCTTGGCCGCAGCGTTCATCGCCGACTTCACCGCTGGCGGCAGCCCCGCCGTCTCGGTTTCCGGCTCAGCGACGGTCCCGCGCCAGCGAGCCAGTCCCTTCATGCCGTGGTAGATCACCAGCGCAGCAGCGGAGCCAAGGGCAATGCCCGTGAACTTCAGCTCACCGATGGTCCAGGTGTAGTCCGCGATGCCGATGATCAAGGCCACAGCAGCGGTGGTGAGGTTGATCGGGTTGGAGAAGTTGACCTTGTTCTGAACCCAGATCTTCACGCCAAGCACGCCGATCATGCCGTAGAGCATGGTCGCAGCACCGCCCAGGACACCCGGCGGGACGGTCGCGATCAGTTCGCCGAATTTCGGGGAGAAGCTCAGCAGGATGGCGAAGACGCCGGCTACCCAGTAGGCCGCCGTCGAATAGACCTTGGTGGCCGCCATGACGCCGATGTTCTCCGCGTACGTCGTGGTACCGGAACCGCCGCCGAACCCGGCAAGTACCGTCGCGGCGCCGTCGGCCATCAGCGCGCGGCCGGAGACGCCGTCGAGGTTCTGGCCCGTCATGGCGGCCACCGACTTCACGTGCCCCACGTTCTCAGCCACCAGCACCAGCACCACCGGCACAAACAGACCCACTACGCCGATGTGGAATTCGGGCGTCTGAAAAAACGGCAAGCCAACCCAGGCTGCGGCATCCATCTTTTCGTAGCTGACCTCGCCGCGCATCATCGCCACGAGGTAACCGACAACGACGCCCACCAGAATGCTCAGGCGCCCAAGGATGCCTCGGAACAGTACAGAAACCAGGATGATCGTCACCAGCGTGATGAGCGCGGTAACGGGCGCCAGGTCGAAGTTCGCCTTCGCCGCCGGAGCCAGGTTCAGGCCGATCAGCGCGACAATGGCGCCGGTGACGATCGGCGGCATGAGCCGGTTGATCCATTCGGCGCCGAACTTCTGAACCACCGCACCAATAAGCGCCAGTACGACGCCGGCAAGCACCACGCCGCCCAAGGCGCCGCCAACGCCGTACTGCTGCTGGGACGCCATGATCGGGGCGATGAACGCGAAGCTCGATCCCAGGTAGCTGGGCACTCGCCCCTTGGTGATCACCAGGAACAGCAGTGTTCCGATACCGGAGAAGAACAGCGTGGTGGCCGGTGGCATGCCCGTGATGATCGGGACCAGGAAAGTCGCCCCGAACATCGCAACTACATGCTGCATGCCGATGCCGATGGTCAGGGGCCAGGCGAGCCGCTCATCGGGTGCCACCACGTGACCGGGGCGGATGGACTTGCCATTACCGTGGAGCTTCCATTTGGTGCCGAGCATGCTCATGGCGGAGCCTTCCTCAGAAGAGTATTGGGATTCGGTGCAACATTACCGCCAAAGTACCCGCCCCGCCCCGCTAAAGCTGCTTACCGTGGAACCAGCTTGAAGAGGAACTTCGTTTTCACCATGACCCACAGAATGGCGAGTAAAGCTGCGTACACGGCCGAGTTCAGCCAGAGGTTGCCGTCCCGCAGCGCCGGGATGTTGGCGATAGCCACGATGAAGAACACGTGCATGATGAACACGTACAGGGTGGCTTGGCCAAGAGGTATGAAGAACCAGCCAACAGCGCGTGAGAGCGGCTTCCAGAACGCACTCAGGAGGGCATAAAGGGCGATGGTTATGACGAGGACATTCACAACACGGCCCGGGCCCAGATAAGTGCGGCCGAAGAAGGTGTCGTAGAGGTACCTGAACGTGGTCTCCGGGATGAGGGCAAGGCGCACATCCAACTGGTTTGTCAGATAGGGTCCGCTCCACGAGAAAAGCGCGCAGGCTGCGGCCAGGAAAACGCACACGCCCAGAAGAATCCGCTGACGGGGATGGGCGAACCAGTCGATGATTCGCTGGCGGTGGAACCCCGCAGTCATGCCGAGGACGAACAGCAACTGCCACACAAGCATGGGAAAGGAGTCCTCGAACTGCGAGGGAAGCAACCGGAACCGGAACACGGATCCACCAATGTAGAGCGCCAGACTGACCGTAAGCACCAGCCAGGTGAGTCCGCGGGACAGTGCCACCAGGATCAAAGGGCTGATCAACAACAGGATGACGTAGAGGCCCATGATGTTGAACTGCCACGGACCGACCTGCAACAAGAGCAGGGCCGGAATCAGGCCTTGCGGGACCGGAAACTGCAGCAAACCTTCCATCCCGGCGTAAAGGTCATAGGTCGTTCCGGCGGCTGAATGCCCGGCTGCGCCTGTGCCTTGATCGGTGAAGGTGGTGACGGCAGCGGCGTTAATGAAGGGGAGCAGGCTCAGGCCGTAGACAATCAGGACTACGGCCAGGGCGGTGAAGTAGAGCTTCCACGCCCGCTTGGTTGTCCCGTCCACCACGTCCCCCAGCTCCGTGGAGATGCGCGGCCCGTAGACCATGCCCAGCACCACCCCGGAGAGCATGACAAAGAGTTCCGCCCCGGAGACCACTCCGATGGTCTCCTGGCTCAGCAGTTGGAAAACCGAGTTGATGCCCACGTGGTTGACCACCACGAAGACGATCGCCAGTCCGCGGAGCATGTCAATCCTGGCATCCCGCCTGCCGGAATCCGTGTACGACCACTTGTTGGGGGCCGCCCGCGATGACAGATGCCAGAGTGCCGCGACGGCCACGAGGACCGTTCCGGCGGTAGCCCATGCAGCCCATCCACGGATCACAGTGCCGGACTTCGTTTGCGGGATCTCAAGACCCGGAACGTCCTTCAGCCCCTTCTCGGTGACAGGACCGACCCTTAGGCCGGAGGTGTCCAAAGAGGTTCGGAACGGAGCGGCCAGCAACGGTTGGGCGGTGGCGCGCCAGTCAATGGACACCTTGCTCTGATCGCGAGCATCGGTGGTTTCGTTCCAGACCACTGCCCGGACGGACCCATTCTCGGGCTGGGCCACCGACGCGAAGACCTGGTGCCACCACGTCTGCTTGACGTCAATCTCTGCGGCGCCGCCGGCTCCTGGCGAGTAGAAAGCCCCGGTTTCGATCAGCAGCGGCTTGTTCCGGGCTTGTACATAGGTGCCATAAAAATTGTCCGTTCCGGTGCCACCACTGGACGCGTGCAGGGAATCGTTGAACTCGTCGGCCGCAGGGAGGGTGTTCTGGGCGGAGCCTGCACCGGTGGTGTCGTGATAAATGGACAGGCCTATCCAGTCCACAACGTCATCGCCCGGGTAGTAGGGGTCAAACGCGGAGTCGTCGAGGTCCCAGACGCCGTTAGCATTGGTATCCAGCGAGGCCAAGGGGATGCCTTTGGGTGGCGTGGACGTGGCCGTCTGGAACGGGTAGTCCTTCTCCGCTGTCGGCGACCACACCATCACGGGATCTGCCAGGCTGCTCTTGAGCGCGGCAGCAACCCGGCCAAATGCTGCCCGGTATGCTTCGGGTTCCTGGCCCCAAGCCACCCATGGGGCGTTCATTTCCGGTGCGAAGCGGATGAAGACCTTGCCCCTGAAGCCGGCAGCCGCCGTCGTGATTTGACGCGCAAAAGTGGCCGCGGCGTCGTCGCTGACGTCCCGGAGGGAAATTCCGGGACGTACGGTGAGCAGCGCGTGGGAGCCTTGGCCGGCTACCTGGGAGAAGTAACCCTTGAGGTAATCCAGGCCGCCTTCGTCCATGGGCATGGATACGTTCTGTCCGTACAGGGCAGCTGGCTCGCCGAGGCGCTGGGCGTAGTCCGCAGCTGAGTCCTTGTCCCAGTCGAGCAAAGTTCCGAAGTAGCGCTGACCGGGATCGTCGCCGTCGGCCGGTTGCCGGTCCAAGGCCCAAGCTTGCGTGGAGGGGAGCAGGAACGCCAGAAGCAGCAGGATAAGTACTGCCAGGGCCCGTCGAGGGGCCGCCAGGGGAAAGGTAGGCATCAGGCCCCTTCTGGTGTCGTCATTCCCACAGTTGAGACGCCAAACCCGCAACGGGCGCCGGCTCGTAAAAACGATGCTACCCATTTTCCCGCTGTGCCCAACGTCACGGGCCGTCATGGGAAGAGGACAGCGGAAGTTGAAGTTGCAACCATGGAAAGCAGAAGTGCCCGGCCAGCCCAGGGTCAGGGCCCAGCGAAAGGTTCACAAATGACGATTGCCCACGAAGAAGCAGTCATTGACGCCGCAGCAGTCGACGCCATTTTTGCCGAAGCCCGTACCGCCAACAGCTTCTCCGGTGAGGTCACCGAGGAGCAGGCCCGCGCCATCTACGAGCTCACCAAGTTCGGCCCCACCGCCTTCAACTCCCAGCCGCTCCGCGTGACGTACGTCCGCTCCGACGAAGCCCGGGCCAAGCTGGTAGACCACCTGTCCCGCGGCAACCAGGCGAAGACCGCCTCAGCTCCGCTGGTCGCCATCCTGTCTTACGACACCGACTGGCAGGGACAGTGGGACAAGTTCCTCCCCGAGTACGGCGCCCCCAAGGCAATGTACGACGCCGATCCCGCCTTCGCTGCCTCCACCGGCAACAACAACGCCCACCTCCAGGCCGGCTACTTCATCCTGGCCGTGCGCTCCCTCGGTTTCGCCGCTGGCCCGATGACCGGCGCTGACTTCGCCGCCATCGACGCCGAGTTCTTCCCGGCCGGCGACCAGAAGAGCTTCCTCGTGGTCAACATCGGACAGCCCGGCCCGGACGCCTGGGGCGAAGCCAAGCCGAAGTTCGCTTACGACGACGTCGTCCGCACCGTCTAGTCATCCCGGGGCCGTCGTCCAGGACACCCATAACGCCTGATGACGCAGAAACGGATTGAGGACACCCAAATTCAGGTGTCCTCAATCCGTTTGGGTGTCGCTAGTTGCTTTGCGCGGCGTTGGCACCACCAGATGCCGCCGCAAGCGCCCCCTGAATCCCCTGGACCAAGCCAGCTGCCTGTTGCGATATCCAGGTGCCCGGTTCCTCCGAGCGGGTGGGCCAGCGTTTGCCGATGAAGTTCATCGGATGCACCACAATGTTGCCGGTCTGGTGGTGCACTGTGGCTTCCGTTACGCCGTCCGGGTAGGTGCCCAGCACCCACCGAAGCCCGGGGACCTCCCTGATGAGGTGATCTCCAAGAGCTGCGCCCATGATGTTGATCATCGCGTTGGGATCGAAATCGGGCTCATCCTCGACATGGTTGACAGTCATCTGCCACAGCGCGTCGATGTACTCGACATCAGTGCGGGGCTGATCCCTGTCAGGGCCGTCCACCGCCGAACCCACTTGCTGGAATGAACGGAGAAGATCCTGGATCCACTCCTCCTCCGCTGGGGACATCTCCTCGATCAGCGGCCCCGACACTACGCGATGACCCCGTCCACCAGCGCCTTGGCCTCTTCCTGGACTTGCTTTAGGTGGTCTGCGCCCTTGAACGACTCGGCATAGATCTTGTAGACGTCCTCGGTGCCGGAGGGGCGGGCCGCGAACCAGGCGTTCTCGGTGACGACCTTCAGACCACCGATCGAAGCGCCGTTGCCGGGGGCCTCGGTGAGCTTGGCAGTGATCTCTTCGCCGGCAAGGGAGGTGGCAGTGACGTCGGCAGCGGAGAGCTTGCCCAGCTTGGCCTTCTGCTCACGCGTGGCGGCAGCGTCTATGCGGGCGTAGACAGGCGCGCCGAACTGGTCGGTGAGGCCCTTGTACAACTGCGACGGCGACTTGCCCGTCACAGCGGTGATCTCCGACGCCAGCAAGGCCAACAGGATTCCGTCCTTGTCCGTGGTCCACACGCTGCCATCAAGCTTGTTGAAGGAGGCGCCGGCAGATTCTTCGCCGCCGAAAGCCCCTTCGCCGGACAGGAGGCCCGGGACGAACCACTTGAAGCCGACCGGAACTTCGACCAGCTTGCGGCCGAGTCCGGCGGCAACGCGGTCGATGATCGAGGAAGACACCAGCGTCTTGCCGACTACTGAGTCCGGGTTCCAGCCGCTGCGGTTGCGGTACAGGTAGTCGATGGCGACGGCGAGGTAGTGGTTCGGGTTCATCAGCCCACCGTCGGGCGTCACGATCCCGTGGCGGTCGGCGTCGGCGTCGTTACCCGTGGCAATATCGAACGCTGAGCCCGCGCCCGAGGAGCCAGTGGAGTCGGACATCCGCTTGATCAGCGACGCCATGGCCGACGGCGATGAGCAGTCCATGCGGATCTTCTCGTCCCAGTCGAGGGTCATGAAGGCCCACTGCGGGTCCACGGTGGGGTTCACCACGGTCAGGTTGAGCTGGTGGCGCTCGCCGATCTCGCCCCAGTAGTCCACGGAAGCTCCACCCATGGGGTCGGCGCCGATGCGGACCCCGGCCTCGCGGATGGCGTCGAGGTTCAGCACCGACGGGAGGTCGTCGACGTAGCTGCTGAGGAAGTCGAACTTGCCGGTGGTGTCAGCAGCCAGGGCATCGTTGAGCGGCATGCGCTTGACGCCGCGGAGCCCGTTCTCGAGCAACTGGTTGGCGCGGTCGGCGATCCAGCCAGTGGCGTCGGTGTCGGCCGGGCCACCGTGCGGGGGGTTGTACTTGAAGCCACCGTCGCCCGGCGGGTTGTGGCTGGGGGTAACCACGATGCCATCGGCCTGGGGTGTGCCCGGCGCAGCTTCACGGTTGTACTTGAGGATCGCGTGGCTCAGGGCCGGAGTGGGTGTGTATCCGTGGCGGGCATCCACCAGAACGGTCACACCATTGGCGGCCAGCACCTCCAACGCGGAGTTCTGCGCCGGCTCGCTCAAGGCATGCGTGTCGCGGCCAATGAACAGCGGCCCGGTGATGCCCTGACGGCCACGGTACTCAACGATTGCCTGTGTGATGGCAAGGATGTGCGGCTCATTGAACGACGCCTTCAAGCTGGAACCGCGGTGCCCCGACGTTCCAAACGCCACGCGCTGCGCGGGATCGCCCAAGTCCGGAGCTACGTCGAAATACGCGTCCAGCAGGGCTGTGATGTCAACAAGGTCCTGGGGAAGGGCAACTGTGCCCGCTCGGCTAGCCATGGGGTCCAGCATGCCAGACCGAAGGCCCCGCTGACACGAAATGTCCGTGATCCGGCCCCTGTGACGCCGAATGGCGGACTTCTTCGGACGATATCTCCCGGTATCGCCCAAAGGTTCACTCCGCGTTTACCATAAGTGACCTTAGTGCCGGCCTTCCGCCGAGAGAGCCGGCCGCCACAATGCGCGCTACCTTATATGCGGCCCCGGACGGCGGTAGTGTTGGGATCAAAGACCACATTCAGGGGGATTCCTATGTCAGATCAGCCATCCAAGGGTAACGAGGATAAGCCGGCCGGCTACGAGCCGCCGCAGTACGTTCCTCCGGCGCAGTTCAGCGCTCCCGAGCAGAACCCGCCGGCCCCGGGCGCTCCCGTGCCGCCGGCCCCGGGCGCTCCCGTCCCGCCGGCGTTCGAGCCGCCAGCCCAGTCGTTCGACCAGGGCAACGCCACCCAGCCGCTGCCGCCGTATGAGCAGAACGCTTACGGCCAGCAGAACACTTACGGCCAGCAGAACACCTACGGCCAGCCGGGCAACCAGGACGCCTACACCCCCGGTGACTACAGCCAGCAGCCTGCCTCGCCGTACGGCCAGCCGCCGAGCCCGTACCAGCAGCAGGCTTTCGGCCAGCAGCCCTACGGCCAGCCGCAGTCTCCGTATGGCCAGCCCGCCTACTACGCAACGCCCACCCAGCCCAAGGGCCTGAGCATCGCCAGCATGGTGTGCGGTATCGCCGTCTACATCGGCTTCGGATTCTTCATCCTCCCGCAGATCGCTGCCGTGATCCTGGGCCACCTCGCACTTAAGCGTGAACCTGCAGGCAAGGGCATGGCGATCGCCGGTTTGGTGATGGGTTACCTCGGAATCGCGCTGACGGTGGTGTTCGGCATCATCTTCTTCGCCGCCATCGGTGCCTCCACCAACAGGTACAACTACTAAACAAAACGTTCGACGGCGTCCCTTGCGTCAGGTGGGAATCCCGCCTGACGCAAGGGGCGCCGTCGTTGGTTAACGCGGGCTACGCCACCCGAATTCGCCGGGGACAGAGAAACGGACCAGCGCTGCCCGGATGTGGGCGGCGCTGGTCCGTTTGCGTGTCGCTGGGCAAAGTCTTAGCGAACGCCGCCCATCAACTTCTTGATTGCCGGCGATGCCGCGGCAAGTCCAACGGCCAGGACCACTGCCACGCCGCCAATGCCCAGGAAGTAGGGGAGCTCGTCGTCGGGGTTGTACAGCCCCGCGAGGATGCCTGCCAAGGTGGTCCCAAGCGAGACCGACAGGAAGAACAGTGCCACCATCTGGGTGTGGAATGCCTGCGGTGCGAGCTTGGTGCTCACGGACAGGCCGATGGGAGACAGGAACAACTCGGCAAGGGTGAACAGGAACAGGATCCCCACCAGGGCCAGCAGCGGGGTCTTGCCTTCTCCGGCCAGCGGGATGAACGCCAGGAACGCCAGGCCCATGATGAGCAGGCCCGCGGAGAACTTCAACGGTGAACTCGGTTGCTTGGAGCCAAGCTTCGTCCACAGGGCAGCCATCACACCGGCGAAGATGATGATGAAGACGGGGTTGATGGACTGGACCCATGCGGCGGGCATTTCCCAGCCGAACAGGCTGCGGTCCAGCTTCTCTTCGGAGTACACGGCGATGAACGTGAACTGCTGCTGGAACAGGGCCCAGAACGCGGCGGAGGCGATGTAGAGCGGAATGAAGGCGAGC
>Ga0209051_1002711_pt1 | contig 12317 bp, 13 predicted proteins | sample AraplaCvi_mMS_r2_2_FD_184286 | JGI IMG/M metagenome (GOLD analysis project Ga0209051, IMG submission 184286) | Arabidopsis root microbial communities from North Carolina, USA - plate scrape MF_Cvi_mMS_r2 (SPAdes) (version 2) | ecosystem: Host-associated > Plants > Roots > Endosphere | place...
AGCCCGTTGTCCACGTCGCCGACGACCACGTCGCGTCCGGCCACCCGATCGCGCCGCCGCCGAACCGCGTCGAGGTCGACCTTCGCGATCACCCGGTCGACGCGGGCGGCTAGCTGGGCGCGGCTGCACGACCCCCAGCGTGGGGCGAGCACCGCCAGTTCGGCGTCGACCGCAGCCAGGGTGTCGTCGTCGACGATGAGACCGGTGCGGAACACGCACGCGCGGAAGAGTGCTTCGTCGATGTCTCCGGCGATGAACGCCCGACCCAGCCGGGGTAGGGAGAACCGCAGGGCGTGGGCGTAGCGGACGTGGCTGGCTGCCAGGTCGCGGCTGATGCCCAGGGCGGCAGCCACTTCCAGGGTGACCGCGTCGGTGGCGTCGACGACCCACCGCTCGGTGGCACCGGCGTCCTGAGCCAGCCGTAACGACACCAGTTCACCGATGGCGACGAGTCGTTCGGCGGCCGCACACGCTTCGGCCCGCGCCGCGGAGCACATCCGCTGCAGCAACGCCGCCACCGTCGGTTCGTACATGTGTTCGATACTAGAACGAGGGACCGACAGCGGTTCCTGGTTCCTACAGCGTGCCGATCCCCGCCGACCCGTCCTGCGCGAAGCCCCAGTCGAGCAGACCGGAGGCCTGATCCCAATAGGTCGGCCCACCCTCGACGACCAGTCCGTACATCATGGCGACCACCAGCCGGTGCCCGTTGCGCTCGGCGGCGCCCACGAAGGTCTTCCGCGCGGGATCGGTGAACCCGGTCTTGCCGCCGAGCATGCCCGGGTAGCGACCCAGCAGCTCGTCCTGGTTGTACAACGTGACGGGCCCGTCCTCGCCGGGGAACGAGGCCGTCGGCGAGGCGGTGATCGCGGTGAACACCGGGTTGTCCAGCGCGGCGCGGAAGACGACGGCCAGGTCGTGCGGCGTGGTGTAGCCGTCGATGCCAGGCCCGTCCAGCCCGGACGGAGATCCGGCGCGCGTACCGGTGGCACCGAGTTGCAGCGCCTTGGCGTTCATCTTGGCGACGGCGACGTCGGTGCCGCCGAGCATGTGAGCCAGGGTGTTGGCGGCGTCGTTGCCCGACACCAGGAGCAGGCCGTCGAGCAGCTGCTGGGTGGTGTACACGTGGCCGGCCGTCACGCCGACGCAGTTGCACTCCGTGGTCGCATCGGCTTGGTTGGCCACGACCGTGGCATCCAACGGCAGCTCGTCGAGCACGACCAGCGCCAGCAACACCTTGATCGTGCTGGCCGGCGGATGGGTGACGTACTGGTCGTGACCGGCGAGGATCCGGCCGGAGTCGAGGTCGGCGACGATCCAGGCCGGCGCTGGTCCGGCCGGAATCTGGGGCGCCCCCGCAGGGGCGACGTCGACGTCGGCCGCCGCGATGGGGGTGGCGAGCACCGGTGACGTGGGGAGAAGCGCCGCGATGGTGACCGCGAGAGCGCCGAGGAGCCGAGCCATGGCCGCCCACCCTACTGTCCGCGGCGAGGGTGAGCCGCGCCACGGGGGTGTTTGACGGTCCCGTAATCCGGCTACACCGGGGGCGCTCGAATACCCAGAATCACCCGTTTGCACACCCGAGGAGTCGATCACCATTTGTGGCATTGCCGGCGAAGTCAGCAGAGGCCGCGCGGCCGATCTCGCAGCCATCGGCGCGATGACCGACTGCATGGTTCCCCGCGGCCCGGACGGCGGTGGAGCCTGGTCCAGCGCGGGGGTGGCGTTCGGTCATCGCCGTTTGGCGATCATCGACCTGTCCACCAGCGGCCACCAGCCCATGCACGATCCGGAGCTCGGGCTGACCGTCGCGTTCAACGGCTGCATCTACAACTACCCCGAGCTCAGGCGCGAACTCCTCGGCAAGGGCTACCGCTTCTTCTCCCACAGCGACACCGAGGTCATCCTCAAGGGCTACCGCGAGTGGGGTGAGCGCGTCGTCGACCACCTCAAGGGAATGTTCGCCTTCGCCGTGGCCGAGACCACCACCGGTCGAGTGGTGCTGGCCCGCGACCGGCTCGGCGTCAAGCCGCTGTACTGGTGCGAGATCGACGAGGGTGGGGGCACCGGCGCCTTGCGCTTCGCGTCGTCGCTGCCCGCCCTGGTGGCCGCCGGCGGGGTGGACACCGACCTGGATCCGGTCGCGCTCAACCACTATCTGAGCTTCCACTCGGTCGTGCCCGCGCCGCGCACGATCCTCAAGGGCGTCCGCAAGCTCGAACCGGGCACGATCATGCGCATCGAGCCCGACGGGTCCCGGACGACGCACACCTACTGGGAACCGGTGTTCGAGCGGTCGGTCGAACGGGCCGGCTGGTCGGAGGCCGACTGGCAGGACGCGATTCTGACGTCCCTTCGCACGGCGGTCGAACGCCGACTCGTCGCGGACGTCCCGGTGGGTTGCCTGCTCTCCGGTGGCCTGGACTCCAGCCTGATCGTCGGGCTGCTGGCCGAGGCGGGCCAGCACGGCCTGGCGACCTTCTCCATCGGCTTCGAGGCCGCCGGCGGAGAAGAGGGCGACGAGTTCAAGTACTCCGACGTCATCGCCCGGCACTACGGGACCGACCACCACCAGATCCGCATCGACACCGCCCGCATGCTGCCCGCCCTGACCGACACCATCGGCGCGATGAGCGAGCCGATGATGAGCCACGACTGCGTCGCGTTCTACCTGCTGTCCCAAGAGGTCAGCAAGCACGTCAAGGTCGTGCAGTCCGGGCAGGGCGCCGACGAGATCTTCGCGGGGTACCACTGGTACCCGCCGATGGCTCACGCCGCCGACGCCGACGTGGACGGCGCGCTCGGGCGCTACCGCACGGCGTTCTTCGACCGCGACCACGCCGGCCTGGACGAGCTGCTCGCGCCCGCGTGGCGCCTCGACGCCGACGTCGCGGGCGAGTTCGTCCGCGACCACTTCGCCCACCCCGGTGCGGCGACCGCGACCGACCGGGCGTTGCGGCTGGACACGACGGTCATGCTCGTCGACGACCCGGTCAAGCGCGTCGACAACATGACGATGGCGTGGGGCCTGGAGGGCCGGGTGCCGTTCCTCGACCACGAGCTCGTCGAGCTGGCCGCGACCTGCCCACCGGAGCTCAAGACCGCTTACGACGGCAAGGGCGTCCTGAAGGAGGCCGCCCGCAAGGTGATCCCGCACGAGGTCATCGACCGACCGAAGGGGTACTTCCCGGTGCCCGCGCTCAAGCATCTCCAGGGTCCGTATCTCGACCTGGTGAAGGACGCTCTCCGGAGCTCCGCAGCGCGAGACCGTGGGCTCTTCGCGCCCGCCGCGGTCGACGAGTTGCTCGCCGATCCGAACGGGAACCTGACGCCGCTGCGGGGAAATCCGTTGTGGCAGATCGGCTTGCTGGAACTCTGGCTGGCCCGCCACGTCGACGGGGTCAAGCGGCCATGACGGAGGGACACGGCGAGGCGACGTCGGTCGGCGTCGTACAAGACCTCGGCTGGGGTCGGCTGGTGTTCGGGCAGACGTGCGACGATCCCGAACAGTTCGGCACCGCGCTGCGAGCCGAGGCCAGCGGGCGGCGCGACATCGGGATGTACCTCGACGCACCGCACGTCTTCGTGGCCATGCACCCGCAGGAGTTCTTCATCGATCCGAGCTTCACCTACCGGGTCGACCTGACGAAGCCCCTGGACTTCGAGCCCGCGCCGGTCCCCGGGTTGTCCGTGCGCTCGGTGGCGACGATCGAGGACTGCGCCGCGATCAACCAGATCTATCTGCAGTGCCGCATGGTGCCGGCCGACGTCGACCTGATGTGGAACAACAGTCAGAACGAGCCGCACATGGTGTACCTGGTGGTCACCGACGACGACACCGGCGCCGTCGTCGGAACCGTCACCGGCATCGACCACGCCCAACTCTTCGGCGACGTGGAGAACGGGTCCAGCCTGTGGTGCCTCGCCGTCGACCCCACCCTGTCCCGGCCCGGCGTCGGCGGTCTGCTCGTCCGGTCGCTCATCGAGGAGTTCATCCGGCGCGGTCGCGGTCAGATGGACCTGTCGGTGTTGCACGACAACGAGGGGGCGATCGCGCTCTACGAGCGCATGGGCTTCGTCCGGGTACCGGTCCTCGGGGTCAAGCGCAAGAACGCCATCAACGAAAAGCTGTTCGCGCCAGCCAAATCCGAAGAGGAGCTGTCCCAACTCAACCCGTACGCCCGGATCATCGCCGACGAGGCGATTCTGCGGGGCATCGCCGTCCAAGTCCTCGACGCCAAGGGGGGCTACCTCAAACTGACCCACGGCGGCACCAGCGTCGTCACCCGCGAGTCGCTCTCGGAGCTCACCAACGCCGTCGCGATGAGCCGGTGCGACGACAAGCGCGTGGCCCGGCGGGTGGTCGCCGAGGCGGGCATCAGGGTGCCCAAGGGGCATTCGGTCACCTTCTCCGACGAGGATCACGAGTTCCTCCGGGAGGTGGGCTCGGTGGTGGTGAAGCCCGTCCGCGGTGAGCAGGGCGCCGGCATCACCGTCGGGGTGTCGAAGCCCGAGGACCTCGACCGCGCCATTGCGTTCGCCGCCGAACAGTGCCCCGACGTCCTGCTCGAAGAGCTGTGCCCCGGTGAGGATCTGCGCATCGTCGTCATCAACGGCAAGGTGATCGCCGCGGCGCTGCGTCGCCCGCCGGAGGTCGTCGGCAGCGGCGACCACACCATCCGCCACCTCGTCGAGGCGCAGAGCCGGCGCCGGTCGGCCGCCACCCACGGCGAGTCGGTGATCCCCGTCGACGACCTCACCGTGGACACGGTGCGTGAGGCGGGCTGGGACCTCGACGACGTGCTGCCGCTCAACGAGCGGCTGACGGTGCGCCGCACGGCCAACCTGCACACCGGCGGCACCATCCGCGACGTGACGGACGACCTGCATCCGGTGCTCGCCAAGGTCGCCGTCGACGCGGCCGACGCGATCGGGATCCCGGTCACCGGCATCGACCTGATCGTGCCGTCGGTCGACGGTGACGAGTACGCCTTCATCGAGGCCAACGAACGCCCGGGGCTGGCCAATCACGAACCCCGCCCGACGGCTCAGGCCTTCGTGGACCTGCTCTTTCCACGGACCGCGGCGACGCCGTGGGCCTGGCAGCCCGCCCCCGTCCCCGAACATGACGGGCAGGACTGACGGTCGCTAGGCTCCCGGCCTGACACTGCTTGACCGACGAACCCGAAAGGGCCACCTTGACTGACCTCGCGACCACGACCGCCGCACGGATGAGCGCCGACGACCGCAGTTGGATGGTCGACACGCTGCTCGCCCTGCTGCAGACCCCCAGCCCGTCGGGGCGGACGGACGCGGTGATGCAGCTCATTGGTGGCATCCTCGACGAGCTCGGCGTGCCGTTCACGCTGACGCGCCGCGGTGCGCTGACCGCCGAACTGCCGGGCGAGTCGGCCACCACCGACCGGGCGATCGTCGTGCACGCCGACACGATCGGCTGCATGGTCCGCGACCTGAAGGACAACGGGCGCCTCGAACTGATCCCGGTCGGCACCTTCTCCGCGCGCTTCGCCGCCGGTGCCCGGGTGCGCATCTTCACCGACGACAGCGACGACTTCATCACCGGTACGGTGATGCCGCTCAAGGCTTCTGGGCACGCGTTCGGCGACGAGATCGACACCCAGCCCACCGATTGGGAGCACGTCGAGGTCCGTGTCGACCGCAACGTGTCGACCCGGGAAGACCTGGTGCGCATCGGGCTCAACGTCGGCGACTTCGTCGCCTTCATCACCAGCCCCGAACTCACCGAGGATGGCTTCATCGTCTCGCGTCACCTCGACGGCAAGGCGGGTGTGGCCGTCGCCCTGGCGCTGGCGAAGAAGGTGATGGCCAACGAGGTGGTGTTGCCCCACCGCACCACCATCATGGTGACCATCACCGAAGAGGTCGGTCACGGCGCCAGCAGCGGCCTGCCGCCGGACGTCGCCGAGTTGGTGTCGGTCGACAACGCGGTCTGCGCGCCCGGTCAGCACTCCCTGGAGCACGGCGTCACCATCCCGATGGCCGACCTGCACGGACCGTTCGACTACCACCTGACCCGCAACCTGCTGCGCCTGGCCAAGGAGAAGGGAATTGCCCACGCGCGCGACATCTTTCGGTTCTACCGGTCCGACGCGGCGGCGGCGATCGAGGCGGGCGCCAACACCAGGGCGGCCCTGGTCGCCTTCGGTCTGGACGGCAGCCACGGCTGGGAGCGCAGCCACCTCGACTCCTTGGAGGCGTGCTATCTGTTGCTGGAGAGCTGGCTCGAGACGCCGCTGACGTTCGAGACGTGGGATGCCAAGCCCTCGGGCAAGCTCCGCGACTTCCCGTCGTCGATGCAGCCCGCCCCCAGCGAGCAGTGGGTGCCGCTGTCGCGCGGCGACCACACCGAGCCGGGCGACGTGTCGCCGGGGGAGCACTGGCCGCCGTCGGAGGGTCCGCAGGCCTGACACCGGGCCGGGGTGTTCAATCGACCCCATGTTGAGTCTGGAAGAGATCTCCGACCGCCTCGAAATCCAACAGCTCCTCGTCGACTACTCGACGGCCATCGACACGCGCCGATTCGACGACCTGGATCTGGTGTTCACTCCGGACGCCTACGTCGACTACCGCGCCATGGGCGGCATCGACGGCACCTTCCCCGACGTGAAGAAGTGGCTCTCGGAGGTGCTGCCGAACTTTCCGGCGTACTCGCATCTGATCGGCAACTTCGACGTGCGGGTGTCGGGGGACACGGCTTCCTCGCGGATCCTGTGCTTCAACCCGATGAAGCTCTCCGACGACGGTCAGATCCTGTTCTGCGGACTCTGGTACGACGACGAGTTCGTCCGCACGGCCGACGGGTGGCGGATGACGCGCCGCGTCGAGACGAAGTGCTTCGACCGCATCGTCTGACGCGATTTCCGCCGATGGGGCGTGGTCTGGCACAATGGGCGGCTGTCTGACGGGCGACCCCGGTTCGACGCGAGATCGGTGCATCTGCCACTCGCTCGATGCGCTGCCCGTCGGTCACACACGCAAGGCAAAACCGGACCGGGCAATCCGCCCGAGTCGCTGAATTGCAAGCGTGGCAATCACAGGAGAATTCGTTTCACCATGGCTGTCAAGATCAAGCTCGCCCGCTTCGGCAAGATTCGCAACCCCCAGTACCGCATCTCCGTCGCCGACGCACGGAACCGCCGCGACGGCCGCGCCATCGAGGTCATCGGCAAGTACCACCCCAAGGAAGATCCCAGCTTCATCGAGATCGACTCCGAGCGTGCGCAGTACTGGCTCAGCGTGGGTGCCCAGCCGACCGAGCCCGTTCTCGCGCTGCTGAAGATCACCGGTGACTGGCAGAAGTTCAAGGGCCTGCCGGGCGCCGAGGGCACCCTCCGCGTCAAGGAGGAGAAGGTCAGCAAGCTGGACCTGTTCAACGCGGCTCTCGCCGCCGCCGACGACGCCCCCACGGGCGAGGCGACGACCGTCAAGAAGAAGAAGGCGCCCGCCAAGAAGGCCGACGACGCCGCCCCGGCTGACGACGCCGCCGAGGCGCCCGCCGAGGCCGCAGCCTCCGACGCCGCTGCCGAATGAGCACTGTCGTCGTCGACGCCGTCGAGCACCTGGTGCGTGGCATCGTCGACAACCCCGATGACGTCCGGGTCGACATGGTGACCAACCGGCGCGGGCGCACCGTCGAGGTGCACGTGCATCCCGACGACCTCGGCAAGGTGATCGGCCGCGGTGGTCGTACCGCAACGGCGCTGCGCACGCTGGTCGCCGGCATCGGTGGCCGCGGCATCCGCGTCGACGTCGTGGACACGGATCAATAGAAGCCCAGTAGGCGACTCGACCATGGACCTCGTCGTCGGACGTGTCGTCAAGGCGCACGGAATCGGCGGCGAGGTCGTGGTGGACGTGCGCACCGACGATCCCTACGATCGCTTCGCGCCCGGCAACGCCCTGCGGGTCAGGGCACGGGACAAGACGGAGAGGCGACTCGTCGTCGACTCGATGCGTGAGCACAGTGGTCGACTTCTGGTGCGGCTGGTCGGCGTCTCCAGCCGCGACGCCGCCGACGCGTTGCGGGGGAGTCTGTTCGTCGTGGACGCGGCCGACTTGCCCGAGATCGAGGATCCCGACGAGTTCTACGACCACCAACTCGAAGGCCTGCGGGTGCGCACGACCGCCGGCCGCGACGTCGGCGTCGTGGCCGAGGTGCTGCACACCGCGGCGGGGGAGCTCCTCGCCGTGCGTCCGGCCGAGGGCGACGGCCCGGAGATCCTGGTCCCGTTCGTCGGCGCGATCGTCACGTCGGTGTCGCTGGACGACGGGCTCGTCGAGATCGACCCGCCCGAGGGCCTGCTGGACCTGGACTCGATCTAGTGCGCCGCCATGCGTGTTGACGTCCTGACGATCTTTCCCGACTACCTGGCTCCGCTGCGACAGTCGTTGCCGGGCAAGGCAATCGACAACGGAATCCTCTCCGTCGCCGTGCACGACCTCCGGCGGTGGACCCACGACGTGCACCATTCGGTGGACGACTCCCCGTACGGGGGCGGCCCCGGCATGGTGATGAAGGCACCCGTGTGGGGTGAGGCGCTCGACGACGTCTGCACGCCGGACACGCTTCTCGTCGTCCCGACCCCTGCGGGCCGACCGTTCCGGCAGGCCGATGCGCAACGGTGGAGCACCGAAGGCCATCTGGTGTTCGCGTGCGGCCGCTACGAGGGCATCGACCAACGCGTCGTCGACGACGCGGCCCGCCGGATGCGCGTCGAGGAGGTGTCCATCGGCGACTACGTGCTGACCGGCGGTGAATCCGCGACCCTGGTCATGATCGAGGCCGTCGTCCGGCTGCTCCCCGACGTCCTCGGCAATCCCGCGTCGCACCAAGACGATTCACACTCCGACGGCTTGCTCGAGGGTCCCAGCTACACCAGGCCGCCGAGCTGGCGCGGACTCGACGTCCCGCCCGTGCTGCTCTCCGGTGACCACGCCAAGGTCGCCGCGTGGCGTCGCGAGCAGTCGCTTCAGCGCACGCGTGAACGCCGTCCGGACCTGCTGACCTAGATTCGGCCGTCGGGGAACATCGTCTTGACCGCCGCGGTGATCGTGTCGCGGGCGTTGGTCGAGCTGGCCGCCTGCATCGAGCCGATGACCATGACGTAGCGGCGGTCGAGCCCGATCACGCCGGTGGACAGGTGCATCCAGTCCGATCCGATGCAACACATCCAGCCCTGCTTGACCGCGACGGGTTCGGCGAACAACCCGTCGGGGATGCCGAACCGCTGGGGGTACACGCCGCCCGGTTGGGTGCCGTCCAGGGCCATCGGCGCCGACTGCGCGAGATTGGCCAGGATGACGTTGGCCTGCTCGGGCGGCAGTCCGCCGGTGCCCGACATCATCATGTCGTAGTACCTGACCAGGTCCGCCGCGGTGCTGATGGTGTTCCACCACCGACCGTCGTTCGGCGGGCGGGTCGACGTCAACCCGTACCGGGCCGCGACGCGGGTCACGATCGCGTCGCCGCCGCTGCGGTTCCAGAACACCTCGGCGGCGCTGTCGTCGGACTGCCGCAGCATCCGGTCGAAGTTCACCCGGTCCTCGGGGGAGAGCCGAGTCTGGCCCTTCGACACCTGTAGCAGCAGGTCGTCGGCGATGAAGAGTTTGACCACCGACGCGATCGCCATCGAGGTCGAGTTGCCGTTGGACACCATCTGGCCGGTGTTGCGGTCGAGGACGAGGGCGGTGATGTCGGCCCCGTCGTCGGCGGCCTCGGTCGTCGCCTGGCGTTCCCGCGCCTCCAAGCCCGTGAAGGCGGCGGGCGGCTGGTCGGGAGGCGGCACCGGCAGCGGCGCCATGCTGCCCAGGGGGGCGACCACGGTGAGCGCGGGGCTGGCGGGTGCGGGCGGGGTGCCGTAGACCCTGGCCTCGCACCCCGAGGCGACGGTCACCGCCGTTGCCGTGAAGGCGGTGGCCATCAGCAGCTTCGACGGCTGCCGGAACATGGCCCTCCCTGAGCGAATGAGGTGCAACGAGGACGCTGGTGCCCGCGGTCCGAGCACGTCGTCCTTGACGGTTACCCTAACCGCTGGAGGCCTGGGCCGCGGTTCGGCGAGTCACGATTTCGTCGGTACGCCGCCCATCTGGCACAATCGAGCAGTTGCCTACGCACGGCGGGGATCAATCGTCCCCACCTGGTGCGAGAAGCGCGAAGACCTCGGTCCGGTGACACGTCGCACGCAGACGTGATGCCCGCTGCCGCAACTGAGAACACGATCGCATGATCGCCAACTACGAGGAAGTGTCACCGATGAACACCCTGGACTTCATCGACCAGCCGTCGCTGCGCGACGACATCCCAGCCTTTGGTCCTGGCGACACCGTGAACGTTCACGTGAAGGTCATCGAGGGGTCCAAGGAGCGCGTCCAGGTCTTCAAGGGCGTCGTGCTGCGTCGCCAGGGCGGTGGGGTCCGCGAGACCTTCACCGTGCGCAAGGAGAGCTACGGCGTCGGCGTCGAGCGCACCTTTCCGCTGCACTCGCCCAACATCGACCACATCGACGTCGTCACCCGCGGTGACGTGCGTCGCGCCAAGCTCTACTACTTGCGCGAACTCCGAGGCAAGAAGGCCAAGATCAAGGAAAAGCGCTGATCGTCGACGTCGGCGTGCCCGGACGGGTGTGACGGTTGGATCCCGAGCGGCGCGGCGCCGAGCGCCGCGCTGACTACCCTGAGGACGTGACCGGATCTGCTGACGCTCCCGATGCCGCCGACGAAGACCTTCGCGACGGCGTCGACGAGGATCCACCCAAGAAGAAGCGCGGTGCCGTCCGCGAAGCCGCGATCCTCCTGAGCATTGCGCTGGTCCTGTACTACGTGATGCTCACGTTCATCGCGCGGCCGTACCTGATTCCCTCGGAGTCGATGGAGCCGACGCTGCACGGCTGCGCCGGTTGCGTCGGTGACCGCATCATGGTCGACAAGGTCACCTACGACTTCTCGACGCCGGAACCGGGCGACGTCATCGTGTTCAAGGGCCCGCCGGCGTGGAACATCGGCTACAAGTCGATCCGCTCCGACAGCACTCCGATCCGCTACCTGCAGAACGCGTTGTCGTTCGTCGGCTTCGTGCCGCCCGACGAGAACGACCTCGTCAAGCGCGTGATCGCCGTCGGAGGTCAAACGGTGGAATGCCGGGCGGCCACCGGGCTGACGGTCGACGGGAAGAAGCTCGTCGAGCCATACCTGGACGTCAACACGATGATGGCCGATCCGTCGATCTACCCGTGCCTGGGCAACGAGTTCGGTCCCGTGAAGGTGCCGGAGAACCGGCTGTGGGTGATGGGTGACAACCGCACGCACTCCGCCGACTCCCGCGCGCACTGCACCAACCTGCCGGCCGACGCCCAGAAGGGTCTGCTGTGCACCGGCGACCCGATGGCGGGTACGGTTCCGGTCGACAACGTGATCGGCAAGGCGCGCTTCATCGCCTGGCCGCCCGGTCGCTGGGGCAGCGTCTCGGCCGTCAACCCGCAGACCACGCAGTAGGAGCCCTCTTGCCGGCGACCTGGCCGCCTCGAGCCGTCATCCGCAAGTCCGCGGGCCTGCGCACGATCGAATCCGCGCTTTACCGGGGCGGGTTGGGTCCGGTTGCCGGCGTCGACGAGGTGGGCCGGGGAGCCTGTGCGGGACCGCTCGTCGTGGCGGCCTGCGTGCTGGGACCCAACCGGTTGGAGAGCCTGGCGGCGCTCGACGATTCCAAGAAGCTCAACGAACGCGAGCGGGAGCGGCTCTTCCCGTTGATCCGGCGGTACGCGCTGGCCTACCACGTGGTGTTCATCCCGTCGACGGAAGTCGACCGGCGCGGGGTGCACGTCGCCAACATCGAGGGCATGCGTCGGGCCGTGGCGGGGCTGTCGCTGCGGCCGGGTTACGTTCTGAGCGACGGCTTTCGGGTACCGGGGTTGCCGATGCCGTCGCTGCCGGTGGTGGGCGGCGACGCCGCGGCGGCCTGCATCGCCGCGGCCAGCGTGCTCGCCAAGGTCAGCCGCGACCGGCTGATGGTGCAGATGGAGTCGCGGCATCCCGGCTACGGCTTCGCCGTGCACAAGGGGTACAGCACGCCGTTTCACACCGCGGCGCTGGCCGAGCGGGGCCCCTGCAGCGAGCACCGGTTCTCGTTCGTCAACGTGCGTCGGGTCGCGGTGGGGGAGGCCGGGCAGCATGTCGAAACGGGCTGAGGAAAGATGTACGTCACACCGAACGAAGGACCACTGAACCGATGAGTGCCGAAGATCTCGAGAAGTACGAAACCGAGATGGAGCTCTCGCTGT
>Ga0209051_1002712_pt1 | contig 12316 bp, 13 predicted proteins | sample AraplaCvi_mMS_r2_2_FD_184286 | JGI IMG/M metagenome (GOLD analysis project Ga0209051, IMG submission 184286) | Arabidopsis root microbial communities from North Carolina, USA - plate scrape MF_Cvi_mMS_r2 (SPAdes) (version 2) | ecosystem: Host-associated > Plants > Roots > Endosphere | place...
CGACGTCGGTGCCGCCGTGCAACGCAACGTCGTCGACGCACTGAGGACGTATGCCGCCCTGACCGTCGACCGCGTCGACGTGGCCGTCGACGCCGTTCTACCCGCCGCCACACCCTCGAGGACCGTGCAATGACCACCACTCAGGAACGTGCCACCGCCGTCGAACCCGCGCCGGGGCGCCCACCCGTTGCCGCACCGGCTGCCGGCTACGTCGGTGCGCTGATTGCCCTGTTGATCCTCGCCTGCGGTGTCGTCGCCCTCCGTGACGCCGCCGTGCACTTCGGCTGGCTGCAGGGGACTGCCTGGACCGACACCGCCGTGTCCGGACTCGACGGTCTGACCCATCAGGCCTGGATGGTGCCCGCCGGCATCGTCGCCATTCTCATCGGGCTGTGGTGGGTGACGGCTGCACTTCGACCGCGGCGACGTACCGCGCTGGCGGTCCCTGCCAAGACGAGCGTGTGGATCACCAAGGCGGACCTGGCCCGATTGGCCAGCGCCGCAGCCACTTCCGTGCCAGGTGTGCTGGACGGCCGCGCGTCGGCAAGCCTGCGCACCGTCAAGGTCACCGCCGACGTCACCGGCAGCGATCCCGCCTTGAAGGCCGACATCACCACCGCCGTCGCCGAGGCGATCGGCGGATTCACCACGACCACGCCGCGCATCAAGGTGCGCACACGCACAGGAGCGAACTGACATGACCCGCCTGGCCGTCACCTTCGACCGGTTCGCCGCCCTCGTCGCAGGGCTCGCGCTCGTCGCGTTCGGCGGCGCGCTGGTGGTGTGGAACACCAACTGGGTGCCCAACCTGCCCGACGCGATCGAAGTGCCCGGGCTGCGCTCGGCCATCACCACCGGCTGGTGGCCGTTCGCACTGGCTGGCGCCGGCGTCGTGCTCGTCGTCATCGCACTGCGGTGGTTGTTCGTCCACACCCCGACCGCCAAGGTCAAGGACCTGCCGCTGCGCTCCGACGCCGCCGGATCGATCACCGTCGACCTCGGCGAGGTCGCCACCGCCGCCGCCGCTGCCCTGGCACAGTCGCTCGACGTCCAATCCGCCAGCGGCAAGGCCGTCGTCGACCGCGGAACCCGAACGGTCGACCTCTTCGTCACCACCAGCGCCTCGCCGCAAGCCGACCGGCTCCTCCCAGCCGTCGACGCGGTCTGCGCCCAGATTGCGGGCATGCTGTCCGACCCGTCCGTCGCCACCCGCACCACCATCCACACCGGGACCCGTCAGCGTCGCCGGGTCCGGTGATCCGGTCACCCGTCAATCGGTGCCCCGCACCAAATCGCTCGAGGAGGCGACATGTCCGTTGAGAACACGTTGACCGAACACGACAAGAAGGTGCCCGACCGGCGGCGGCCACGCACTCACGACGAGTCGCAGATGGACACGCTGCGTCGACTACCGGCCCTTCGGGTGTTGGAGCAACTGCCCGTGCCGGTGGTGGCGGTCACCGAGGAAGGCACCGTTCTGTACGCAAACGAGGCCATGGCCGAGTTGCTCGGCTTCACTCGCGACCAGTTGAACGCCATGAACTTCAAGGACGTCTTCGAGACGCCGCTGCAGTCGGACAGCGCCGTCGCCGAGTTGCAAAGACACGCAAATACGCTGGTCGAATTGTCGCACGCAGACGGGCACGTCATCCGCGCCGTCATGAGCCGATCCGCTCTTCAGCGCGCCGACGACGACATCGCGTTGGTGACGTTTCAGGACCTGACCGAGCAACTGTGGTCGCAAGGACGCTGACGAGTTTGCGCCCATAGGTTGGGTATCCGTGGATTTCGGGGTATGCCCCAAGACATGACCGCGATGTGTGAGCGAGGAGCGACCCCAACTCAGCTGCGTCGAACCCGACCGGCCGACGCGCGACACGCATCCAGTTTGAGGTGCGAGCTCGACGCGTGGCTGAGGGACGCGGCGCCCGCGCTACCGGAATACCGTTGTGCCGACGTGCTTCTCGGAGTCAACGAGGCATTGGCCAACTGCGCCGAGCACGCGTATCGCGGACGTGCCAACGGTGACATCACCATGCACGCCACCTACGACGACGCCGCGCACCGGATTCGCGTGCGGATCAGCGACCGCGGCAGGTGGCGGCTCAACTCGGTGGCGCAGCGAAACCGGGGCCGCGGCATTGCTCTCATGCACGCCCTTGCCGATCACTGCACCGTCGACCGTGACGGCGACGGCACCACCGTTCTGCTCGACTACGACGTGGCGGGCGATCTCCGGTAGACACCAAGATGGGCGGGCAGACCTCTCGAGGTGCCACCCGCCCATCTGAGCGATACGAAAACGGCTTATTCAGCAGCCTTTTGGCGCGCCTCGGCGGTCTTCTCGGCGGCGCGAGCAGCTTCGGCTTCGGCTTCCTTCTTCGCCACGTCGCGCTGAGCGTCGGCCTTGTCCTGCTGCGCCCGGCCCTCTTCGCGTAAATCGTCCTGCCCGCTGACGATGCCGACGACTTCCTTCGCCTTGCCCTTGACGTCTTCGACGACGCCCTTCACTGCTTCTTCGGGTCCACTGTCACCCATGTGAGCTCCATCCGTTCGCATTGAGGACATTCCGGCTCTCGCCGAAACCGACGACGGAGTACCCAATGTGGTCGACTTCTGAAACCCGACCCTCTTCAGGTTGGGTTCAGGTTAGCGCCGTAGCGTCACCGAGCGATCCGGCGGTCGCCGGTCAGCAAGTCGACGTGCGACGACCGACGTGACGCGGACTTCGTTGCGCATCGGAGAGATGGGGGGCGTGTCGTGAATGCCGTGGCTCGACAGCAGCACTCACGGGATCGGCCGGCGGTATGACTGAGATGGCATCACGCGCTGGACGTTTGGATGACGGACCGGACCGGAGACGTCGATGACGGGCAGCTGGGCTGAAATTGCCGCCTTGGTTGCGCTGGCGGCGGTGCTGGTGTTCGCGATGGTCCAACCACGCGGACTTCCCGAGGCGACGCTGGCCGTGCCGGTCGCCGCGATCCTGGTGGTCTGCGGCGTGGTCACTCCCGCCGCCGCGCTCGACCAGATGGAACTGCTCGGCCCGACGGTGGGCTTCCTCGCTGCCATCCTGGTGCTCGCGCACCTAGCCGACGAGGAAGGGGTCTTCCGGTGGCTGGGCGCCGCACTCGCGCGGGCCTCCGGCGAGAGCTCTCGCCGACTGCTGGGATTGGTCTTCGTCTCCGCGTCGGTCACAACGGCGGTGCTGAGCCTGGATGCGACCGTCGTCCTGCTGACACCGGTGGTGCTGGCGACGGCCCGCCTGGTCCAGGTTCGCGCCCGGCCCCACGTCTACGCCTGTGCCCACCTGTCGAATTCGGCGTCGACGTTGTTGCCGGTGTCGAATCTGACCAACCTGCTTGCGTTTTCGGCCTCGGGTCTGACCTTCGTGTCGTTCGCCGCCGTGATGGCCCTGCCCTGGCTCGTCGTCGTCGGCCTGGAATATGTGGTGTTTCGGCTCTTCTTCCGCAAGGACCTGGGTGCCGAACCCGATCCGGCGGAGCAGGTCGCGGACAGTTCGACACCTGAGCAACCGACCCCCGTCTACGCATTCGTCGTGCTCGGTCTGACCCTGGCCGGTTTCGGTGCGTCCGGGTTCGCCGGTGTCGAGCCGGTGTGGGTGGCGGTGGTGGGCGCCGTGGCGCTCGCCGTGCCCGGCGTCCGCCGCGGCTCGGTGACGGGCACGACGATCGTGAAGGCTGCGTCGCCGCTGTTTTGTCTGTTCGTGTTCGCACTCGGCGTGGTGGTCGCCGGGGTCAGTGCCCACGGACTGGGTGCGGCCGTCGCCAAGGCACTGCCCACCGCGCCGACGCTGGTCGGACTGCTGGTGGTCGCCGCCATTGCGGCGGTGCTGTCCAACGTCGTCAACAACCTGCCCGCGACCTTGCTGATGCTGACCGCGCTTGGCGCGGGTGCACCCCCTGGCCTCGTCATGGCGATGCTCCTCGGGGTCAACATCGGGCCGAACCTGACCTACGTCGGTTCCCTTGCCACCCTGTTGTGGCGACGGGTGCTCTCGGGTGCCGGAGTGCAGCCGCGTCTACGCGACTTCTCCTTGTTGGGAGTGGCGACGGTGCCCGTCTGCATCGTCGGGGCGGTCGTGGCCCTGTGGGCGGGCCTGGAGATTGGCTTGGCCTAGAGCCGCCGCGGGTTCCCCGGCAGAGGAGCCTCTGCCGGGGAACGAACCGCCTAGCGGGACGGTTGCTCGGCAGGCAGCAGGGGTGTCGACGGCGCGGCTGGGGCCGCCGGAGCCGGGGCGGCGCCAGCACCAGGTTGCGGTGCCGGGGCCTGCTGCTGGTTGCCGGGGCCCGCAGGACCGGCAGGCCCACCGGGACCGGCGGGTCCACCGGGCGCGGCGGGTCCACCGGGACCACCGGGCGCACCCGGACCACCCGGACCACCCGGAGGCGGCGGAGGCGGTCCGCCGAACTGGCCGCCGGGGGCGCCAGGACCACCGGGAGGCGGCGGGGGCGGCGGGCCACCAAACTGGCCGCCGGGACCACCCGGAGGCGGCGGAGGGGGTGCGCACATCTCACCCTGCGCCGCGTAGTGGGTGGACATCCCCGCAGGCCCGAAGCCCGGCGAGGGTCCGGGTCCGCCGAAGAGCGCGGCGCCGAGCAGGCCGCCGACGATCAGGGCCACCACACCCGTCCCCACGGCGACTCCGACGGGGTGCTGGCGAACCTTGTCGCCGGTGTTCGACCACCGGCTGGCCGGCTTGTCCGCCGGCGGGGTCGGCTCGACCCGCTCCACGGGCTGGGCGCTCAGGTTGTCGGTGTTCTCGGTGTTCTCGTCGTTCACGTCGTCCTCACTTCGGTTGGCGGTTGCTGGTGACGACGTTGCTGGGTGAAGTTGAAGCGAACCTGAAGAACCCGGATGTAGCGCGATTCCTTCAGCTTCGCTTCAGGAATCGCCGCCCGGCACGGGACACAATGAACGCATGACCAGTCGCGCACCGTTGCGTCCAGACCCGCGCGCCAGGGTCCTGGTCGTCGAAGACTCGGAGACGATCCGCGAGATGGTGAGCGAAGCCCTCGACGACGCCGGGTACGTCACCGGCGCGCGACCCGACGGGACGGGCCTCGAGGACACCCTGCGTGGCTTCCGCCCCGACCTGGTGGTGCTGGACGTGATGATGCCCGGCCGGGACGGCTTCGCGCTGATCAACGTCGTCCGCGACTACGGTGACACCGGCATCGTGCTGCTCACCGCCCGCGACGGTCTCGACGACCGACTGCGCGGGTTGGACGGCGGCGCCGACGACTACGTGGTCAAGCCGTTCGAGTTGGCCGAGTTGGTGTCGCGCGTCGGCTCGGTGCTGCGGCGTCGCGGGCGCTTGCCGTCCGCCGTGCAACTCGGCGACCTCGTGCTCGACGTCGACGCCGGCACGGCCACCCGCGCCGGTCACCCGCTGGACCTCACGGCGACCGAGCTGCGTCTGCTGGCGTACCTCGCCGATCAACGCGGCAGGCTCGTCAGCAAGGAGCAGATCCTCACCGCGGTCTGGGGTTACGACGCCTACGACCCCAACCTGGTGCAGGTCTACATCAGTGCCCTCCGTCGCAAGCTCGAGGCCCACGGTCCGCGAATCCTGCACACCAGCAGGGGAATTGGCTACCAACTGCGACCGACACCGTGACCGAGACCCCGTCGCTGCGCCGTCGCGTCACGCTGTCGGCGTTGGCTCTGCTCGCGACCGCCCTCGTCGTGTTCGGGGTGGTGATCGACTTCGCCTTCGGATCGCAGGTCGGGCGCGACCTGCACGACCGGCTGATGGCGACGGCGGCCAGGGCCGACGCGCTGGTGGAGACGGGTGCGTCGCCCGAGCAGACGGCGGCCCAGTTGAACGGTGGTGGCATTCGGGCGCTGCTGGTGACGGCTGACGGGCAGGCGTACGGGGATCCGGCCATCAGCCCCGACACCAGGCCTGGGCCTGGCACGGCGCTCGCGCCGCCGGGCCCGCCACCGCCACCCGGCCGCGAGGACGGCCCAGGCAAGCCGGGCGGCCCGCCGCCTCCGCCGCCGCCTCCCCGGCCTCTCGACGAGACGAACACGGCGATCGTGCAACCGTTGCCCGACGGGGCTCGGCTGATTCTGGTCGCCGACACGACTCAGGCCACCGCTGCGGTGCGTGACCTTCGCGAGCTGCTGATCGGTGCCGGTGCCATCACCCTCGCCGTCGCCGCGGCGCTGCTGATCGCCGTCGCCCGCGGCGCGTTGCGCCCCCTGGACCGGCTCACGGGGTTGGCGAGGGCCATCAGCACCGGCGACCGTGGGCGGCGGCTGCGACCGGACCGCCCGAACACCGAACTCGGCCGTGCCGCAGCGGCTTTCGACGGCATGCTCGACGCGCTGGAGACCGCAGAACGGCAGGCTCAGGAGGCCGCCGAGGCGGCTCGGCGGGCCGAGGCGCAGACGCGGGCGTTCCTTGCCGACGCCGCGCACGAGTTGCGCACCCCGCTCGCCGGAATCCAGGTCGCGGCCGAGCAGCTGACCAACACCGCCGACGACGCCTCGCCGGACGCCCGGTCACGCAGCAAGCGCCGCGTGGCGCTGTTGTTGTCCGACGCCCGTCGCGCTGGGCGGCTCGTCACCGACATGTTGGACCTGAGCCGCATCGACGCCGGCCTGCCGTTGCGGGTCGCCGAGGTCGACGTGGTCGGAATCGCCGACGCTCAGGTGGAACGCGCCGGCATGCTCGCACCGCAGACCACCGTGGTGCGCACGGGTCTCGACCGGCTGGTGATTCCGGCCGATCCGCACCGCGTCGGTCAGATTCTGGCCAACCTGCTCGACAACGCGCGCCGCTACACGCCGGCCGGTGGTCGGATCACGGTGCACGTCGAGGTGCTCGGTCCCGTCGCCCACTTGGTGGTCGGTGACACGGGCGTTGGCATCGCGCCGGAGGACCGGGAGAGGGTGTTCGACCGCCTGGTGCGGTTGGACGCCTCCCGCAATCGGGATCACGGTGGGGCGGGACTGGGGTTGTCCATTGCCCGGGCCCTGGCGCGGGCGCACGGCGGAGACCTGGTCTGCGAACCTCGGGATGGCGGCGCGCAGTTCCGTCTGACACTGCCGACGATTGCGCCGCGCCCCTAACCTGCACCGACGCGGGCCGGCATTGACCAAGGCGCCGGTCTATGGGCACTATTGGACGAAACGTTCAGAAAACAACTACTCGTTCAATTGGTTGGGAGCGGCATGCAAGCGGAGCGGCAGCGTACGGCCATCCCGTGCCAAGACTCGACTCACTCCAAGACCGACGCCGACGCCGTATACGAATTCGGCGTGAACCGCGCGATCATCGAACAGGCCAAGGGCATGCTCATGTTCGTCTACGGGATCGACTCCGACGAGGCGTTCGAGCGTCTTCGCGAGCAATCCCAGCAGCACAACGTGAAGCTGCGACTGATCGCCAAGCAGGTGCTGGCGGATCTCGTCGAGCTGGCCCGCGCGTCCTCACCGGTGCGCCGGATGGAACACGATCTGCTGCTGCGAACCGCACATCAGCGGATCTCCGATGCCGCCGCCCGCCAGCAGGCTTGATTCACGCATTTGCCCAACACGAACGCCCAGCTCAGGGCATCGTCGAAAACTATCCGTCCCTCGCACCACGCCAAACCCCCGTCGGCTCCGAATACCTCTGCGTGGGGACTAGCGCATTCAGATCGACGGACCAGAACGCACGGAGTCGCAAGACATGCAGAAGCGAGGCGTGAGGCCCATGCCGAATGGGCAAGCTGTGCACATGAGCAGCGACGATCACGACGCGTCGGGACTCGTGCTGTCCCGTCGTCGGCCACTCGGGCACCGAGGCGCTTCCCCCGCCAGGACCGCCCGCGGCCCGGTCGACGTGCGCGCCGCGGTGCGGCGGCTGCTGGCCGACTTCGTGACCACCGAGTGCCTGCCCCAGCTCGACGGCACCGGGATCGGCGTCGCGAGCCAGGTGCTGTCGGACTTCCTCGACGGCGGCAAGTACGTCCGGTCGACGTTCATGTACCTGGGTTGGTTGTGCGGCGCGGACGAGGATGAATCGGCACTGCGGGCGTCGGCCAGCCTGGAACTGCTTCACGCCTTCGCCCTCCTTCAGGACGACGTGATGGACGAGTCGGCCCTGCGACGCGGCAGGCCCGCCGCGCACGTGGCATTAGGTGCATGGCACCGCGGGCGCGGGCTGACCGATTCGTCGGACCGCTTCGGGGAGTCCGCGGCGACCGTCCTCGGAGACCTCTGCCTGGTGTGGGCCGAGAAGATGCTCCGCCAGAGCGGCGTCGACGCCGACGCGCTCGCCAGGGTCTGGCCCCGCTACGACGAGATGCGCGTGGAACTGGCGATCGGTCAGCTCGCCGACCTCGTCAACGACTCGCACGCGTTTCCTACGTTCGACGAGGTGCTCGACGTGGCCCGGCGCAAGTCGGGCAACTACACCGTCCGGCGGCCGCTGGAGATCGGCGCGGCGATGGCCGGGTGCCGGACCGAGGTCGTCGACGCCATCGGTCAGTACGGCGCCGCGATCGGCGAGGCATTCCAGCTGCGCGACGACCTGCTTGGTATCTCCGGCTCGCCAACGGTGACCGGCAAGTCCGTCGGCATCGACCTCGAGTCCCAGAAGGCCACCAGCGTCGTCGTCGCCGCCCATCAGTTGGCCGACCCCGGCATGCGTCGTCAACTCGCGGACCTGATGACCACCCCGACGCTCACCGTCGCCGACGCCGAACGATGGCGCACGCTGATCATCGCCAGTGGTGCCGCCCAATGGATCGAAGAGCTCATCGACGACCGCCTCGCTCACGCGCTGCGTTGTCTGGACACGGCGGGAATTCCCCAAACAGCCCGCGCGGCAATGGAAGACATGGCCGTGTACTGCACCAAGAGGAGTGCCTGATGCGCACCGTCAAGGGTAAGACCGATCGGGTCGTCGTCGTCGGCGGTGGCCTGTCGGGCCTGTCGGCGTCGCTGTACCTGGCCGGCCGCGGCCGCAACGTCACCGTCGTCGAACGGGAAGACCACCCGGGGGGACGAGTGGGCCGCGCCGACGTCTCCGGCTATCGCCTCGACATGGGGCCGACAGTGCTGACGATGCCCGACATCATCGACGACGCGATGGCCGCAGTCGGAGAGAAGCTCACCGGCCGCCTCGAGCTGACGTCGGTCCACCCCGCCTACAACGCGGTGTTCTCCGGGGGTGAGACGCTGCAGGTGCACACCGATCCAACGGCGATGTACTCCGAGGTCGAACGGTTCGCCGGCCGCAAGGAGGCCGACGCCTACCTGCAGATGCGGCAGTGGCTGACCTCGCTGTACGAGACCGAGTTCGACGGCTTCATCGGCGCCAACTTCGATTCGCCGCTGTCGCTTCTGACTCCGCAGCTGGGGCGGCTGTTGGCCATGGGCGGTTTCCGCCGGTGGGAGAGCGTGATTCGCAAGTTCCTCAGCGACGAGCGGCTGCTGCGGGTGTTCACCTTCCAAGCCCTCTACGCCGGGGTGCCCCCGCAGAGCGCACTGGCGGTGTACGCGGTGATCGCCTACATGGACACCGTGGCGGGCGTGTACTTCCCGGTCGGCGGCATGCGAGCGCTGCCCGACGCGATGGCCGCCGCGGCAGCCGATGCCGGCGTCGAATTCATCTACGGGGCAACGGTTTCCAGCATTGAACGAAGTGGCTCACGGGCCACCGCCGTGATCACCGACGGCGGGCAGCGGGTTCCCGCGGACGCCGTGGTGCTCACCACCGAGCTTCCCGACACCTACCGGCTGCTGGACTATTCGCCGCGTCGCCTGCTGAAGTTGCGGCCGGCGCCGTCGGCGGTCGTGGCCCACGTCGGCGTTCCCGCGGTCGACTCGTCGGTCGGCCATCACACGATTCTGTTCGGCGACGCCTGGAAGCAGACGTTCACCGACATCATCACCGACGGCCGGGTGATGGGTGATCCCTCGCTGCTGGTCACGCGACCGACCGCGGGTGATCCCAGCCTGGCCCCTCCCGGGCGCGACCTGCTCTACGTCCTGGCGCCGACGCCGAATACCGAAGTGGGCAAGGTCGATTGGGACTCAACGTCGTCTGCCTACGTCGAACACATGCTGGGCGCCGTCAGAGAGCGGCTGCCAGCGGTAGGAGACGACATGGAGGTGCTGTCGGTGGTGACACCCGCCGACTGGGGCCGCCAAGGCATGCTCGCCGGCACCCCCTTCGCGTTGGCCCACACCTTCGCCCAGACCGGACCGTTCCGGCCGGCGAACACCGTGCGGGGCGTGGAGAACGTGGTGTTGGCCGGATCGTCGACCGTGCCGGGGGTCGGCGTCCCGACTGCCGTCATGTCCGGGCGGTTGGCCGCCGACCGGATCACGGGGGTGCCGGTGCGGCAGGAGAATCGAGAGGTCGTAGGGCGATGATCAGCTCCGAACTGGACGCCGCGGGCGTGATGGACCCGTCGCTGCGGGACGCCTACCGGCACTGCCGCGAGATCAACGCCCGCGACGGCAAGACCTTCTTCCTGGCCACTCGGCTGTTGGCGCCCGCCCAGCGTCCGGCGGTGCACGCGCTCTACGGGTTCGCCCGCCGCGCCGACGACATCCTCGACGAGTTCGACGAGACCCGCGGCGACGAGGTGCGCGCCGAGCAACTCCAACAGTTCTCCACCCAGCTGTTCAACAGCCTGGTGGAGAATCAGGCGAGCGCCGACGACCCCACCCTCACGGCCGTCGTGCACACGGCGCGCCGATACGACATCGGGTGGCAACTGTTCGACGACTTCCTGGCCTCGATGCGGATGGACCTCACCGTCACCGACTATCCGGATCGGGCTTCACTCGAGCGGTACATGTACGGGTCCGCCGAGGTGATCGGGCTGCAGATGCTGCCCATCCTTGGGACCGTCGGCCCGCGAGAGGACGCCGCGCCTGCGGCCGCCGCCCTCGGAAAGGCCTTCCAGCTCACCAACTTCCTGCGTGACGTCGACGAGGACCTTGACCGCGGACGGGTGTACCTACCCGCCGACGAACTTGCCGCGCACGGTGTCGACCGCGACGTCCTGCGCTGGTGCCAGACCAACCGGCGGATCGACGCCCGCGTGCGCCGGGCGCTGCAGGAACAACACGCCGTCACGCGCCGGGTGTACGCCGCAGCCCGGCCGGGAGTCGCCCAGCTGGCTCCGGCGTCTCGGCCGTGCGTGGAGACCGCGTTGAAGCTGTACTCCGAGATCCTCGACCGAATCGAGGAGATCGACTTTGAGATATTCAGCCAGCGTGCCACTGTCGGCAAGGGACGGCGCGTCGCCGTCGCCGGCGCGGGTGTCGTCAGGGCATGGGGTGCCCGACTGCGGCACCGGAAGGAGTAGTAGTGGATCGCTTGCGCGAGACCGTACCCGCGGAGCCGGGTTTGCCCGACGCGAGCACGCTGGAGCGGACACCCCGGGTGGTCGTCGTGGGCGCCGGGATTGCCGGACTTGCGGCCGCCGCCGGGCTCAGTGAACGAGGCGTCGAGGTCGACGTCGTCGAAGCGGCCGATTACGTCGGCGGTCGGGTCGGCGGCTGGTCGGACACGCTCTCCGACGGCTCCGCGGTGGCGATGAATCGCGGCTTCCACGCCTTCTTCCGGCAGTACTACAACCTGCGCGCCTTGTTGCGCCGGTCGGATCCGCACCTGTCGGCACTGACCCCCGTCGAGGACTATCCGTTGGTCGACGCCGACGGGCGCCGCGACACGTTTCGCGGTCTGCCTCTCACGCCGCCGTTCAACGCGTTGGCATTTGCGTTGCGCAGCCCCACGTTTCGGCTACGCGATCTGGTCAGGATCGACGGCAAGGCCGCCGCGCCGCTGGCCACCGCGTCGGTGCCGAAGACCTACCACGACCTCGACGACAGGACCGCAGCGGAGTTCCTGCAGGACATCAACTTTCCGGACGCGGCCCGCCACCTGGCCTTCGAGGTGTTCGCCAGGAGTTTCTTCGTCAGGCCGGAGCGGCTCTCGGCGGCAGAGCTGGTGACGATGTTCCACATCTACTTCCTGGGGTCCAGCGAAGGCCTGGTCTTCGACGTCGCCAACGCCAACTTCGACGAGGTGTTGTGGAACCCGTTGCGAAAGTACCTCGAGAGCAGGGGCGTTCGGTTCCACACCGGGACGGCGGTCGAGTCCGTCGGGCTGGCCGACGGGGTGCGGGTGCGGTGTGCCGGCGACGAGGTGTTCGCTGCCGACGCGGTGGTGTTGGCCACCGACGCCGGCGGGCTGCGGCGGATCGTCGCGGCCTCACCCGACCTCGGTGACGAGGACTGGCGGCGACGGGTCGACGACGTCGGCAACGCGCCGCCGTTCGTG